>Ga0315543_1001146_pt1 | contig 29534 bp, 25 predicted proteins | sample SalMarSW160210MG_2_FD_203098 | JGI IMG/M metagenome (GOLD analysis project Ga0315543, IMG submission 203098) | Salt marsh sediment microbial communities from the Plum Island Ecosystem LTER, Massachusetts, United States - Salt Marsh Sediment SW1601-210 ... | reverse complement strand
TCGGCGACGTGATGAAGGAGTCAGCGCAGGCCGCTCTGAGCTATGTACGTTCCAAGGCAAAGGATTTCGGTATCCCAGAAGGGTTCTTTGCTAAGAGTGACATCCATATGCACATTCCCGCCGGCGCAGTCCCCAAGGATGGCCCCTCGGCGGGCGTGACCATGGCCACAGCGCTCGTATCGTTGCTCACAGGCAAGCCTGTCAACCCCAAGGTGGGTATGACTGGTGAGATTACCCTGCGAGGTCAGGTCTTGCCCATCGGGGGAGTCAAGGAGAAGGTATTGGCTGCACATCGTGCCGGTCTCGATACAGTAATTCTGCCCAAGCGGAACGAGGCAGACCTTGAAGATGTGCCTGATGACGTTAAGAAAGAAATGCGGTTCGTTCTGGTGGACACGGTCGACGAAGTGCTGGCGGCAGCGTTGCTTGACAAGGTCTCGAAGGGGGCCAGCAGAAGGAGGAGGAAAGTGAAAACAAGTGTCAAACAGTAGAAAAGCAAAGCAGCAGATGACTTGGCGACGTATGGACCTGCATATCCATACGCCAGCTTCGTTTGACTATCAACAACCAAAGGTGACTTACCGGCAGATTCTGCAGAAGGCGGAGGAGCAAGGCCTGGACATCCTTGCCATTGCGGACCACAACACCGTGGCCGGCGTTGCAACTTTGAGGGCCAGGATTCAGGAACTCCAGCTCTTGGAGCGTCTTAAGCGCCTGCACAACGAGGAGAAGCGTGAATTGGAAGAGTACGAGCGCTTGGGACGCAAGATATTGATTTTACCAGGATTCGAGTTCACGGCTACCTTGGGCTTTCACATCTTGGGCATTTTCCCTCCGGAGACTTCGGTCCGGGACTTGGAGCACATCCTGCTCGATCTGAGGGTCCCGCCTGACAAACTGGACCTCGGTTCCGGCGAGGTCGGGGCAACGGTAGATGTACTGACAGCCTATCGTATCATCGCCGAAGCGGGCGGATTGGTGATTGCCGCACATGCCAATTCGACCCATGGTGTGGCCATGCGCGGCTACGATTTCGGTGGCCAGACCAAAATTGCCTACACCCAAGATCCCCATTTGTATGCTCTGGAAGTTACGGATTTGGAGCGGCCGGGGCGGCACACGACGGCCTCTTTCTATGATGGGTCTAAGCCTGAATACCCACGCCGTATGCATTGCATACAGAGTTCCGATGCCCACCGCCTGGATCGCCATCCGAAAGACGAGCGTGAGCTCGGCATTGGTGATCGGGTGACGGAGGTTCTGTTGCCCGAGGTAAGCTTTGAGGCGCTGAAGAAGGTCTTCCTCAGCAATGACTTTACTCGCACACGGCCCTATCGGCCAGCCCAGCCGTCCTTCGATTACGTGCAGGTGGCTCAGGAGGCAGGCCGCAGCATCGTGCAATCCTTCCACGACAGCATGGCGCGCAAGGGCGGACATCTACGCGCCATACTCCGTGACGTCGCGGCCTTTGCCAATACAAATGGAGGCACAGTCTACGTGGGTGTAGGCTCGAAGCCAAAGGCCCCGCTCGCAGGTGTTAGTCGTCCCAAGGAAGCGAGTCGCACGCTGGTTGCTGAGATACGTCGTGCCCTCACTCCGCCGATTGAAGCAGACATAGACGTGTTGAAGACGAGGGGCAAGAATGTCCTCCGCGTGACGGTGCCCAAAGGCGACAAGCCACCATATGCTCTGGAAGGGATTGAGATCTATGTGCGGCAGGAGTCCGAGACGAGCCGCGCCATGCGTGACGAGGTCGTGCAATTGGTCCGGCGGGCCCTGGGTGCGCCGGGCGTGTTGCAGGAGGCAGCCGCCGCCGCCACGACGACCACCGGCGAAGAGCCGCCCGTCAGACCTCCCAGGACTGGCGTGGAGATTGTAGAGACGGTTGATCGCGAAGGCACAGAGTACTACACGCTCAAAGACCTGCGTAATGGCAACGTGGTACGAAACGTGACCCGCTCCTCAGCCCGTCGTCTATGGCGCTATGCCATTACCGAATACGAGACTCGGCCGGTTCAGGTGGACAAGGTTGCGTGGCATGGGAACATCGGTCTGTGGAAGTCATATCGCCGCTCAGGTCGCAAGCGCTATGATTTCGTGCAGCGCGGTAGTGACGGTAAGCTACATGCCTACTACGGCGTGACGGACGACGGAACCCACGGAGAGTGGAGACACTTCATCAGAAAAGGGCAATAGCATACGCTACTGCTGGTCTCGAAGGCCTGTAGCAACGACTTGAGTCGTCGTGCACGCGCAAGAGCCGAGTAAAGTCGCTACGACGAATGAATCACAATCGCTGTGGCGACTGTTTGGAGTGACGACTTCAGTCGTTGCTGACGCGGAAGAAGCGACTCAAGTCGCTACTACGGATGCATCACAATCGCTGTGGCGAAGGTTTGTAGTAACGACTTCAGTCGTTGTTGATCGAAAGAGGCGACTCAAGTGGCTACTACGTTTGCTCCTGTTTTCAAGCCATGTCTACTGACTGACGGATAGTACACAGAGGAGGTCAAGCACAATGCGGAAGCGACGCATGATCGCCTACAGCGTAGGGTCGCTGGGCACGGCCCTGTCTATGCAGTGCTTCAACACGTTTGCTCCCATTTTCTACATTGACACGCTCAAGCTAGCTCCGGCGCTTTTTGGCATCGCTATGACTGTCTATGCCATCTGGAATGCGATCAATGATCCACTGGCAGGCCAGATTTCGGACCGCACGCGCACGCGCTGGGGACGCCGTATTCCATACATCATGTTCCTGACCGTTCCCCTGGTGTTGTGTTTTATTCTCATCTGGGTACCGCCTTTCAGGGTGGACGTGGGGCAGATGACGCTATTGTTCGCCTTTTTCCTGCTCGTCATCCTCCTCTTCGACACGCTGTGGACCTTTGTAGTGCTGAACTGGACGGCGCTTTTCCCTGAAATGTACCCTGATCTCAAGCAGCGGGCAGAGGTTTCGGGCTGGCGGCAGGTCTTCTCGGTGATTGGGCTGCTGCTGGGCGTCGCCGCTCCGCCCTTGCTGTACAGTTCAATTGGCTGGGGCTGGACGGCAGTGATCTTTGGCATCATCACTGGATCGTCGCTGCTCATTTCGCTGACGGGCAGCCGTGAGAAGAAGGAGTTCAGCCAGGAGCCGGCGCTGAGCCTGAAGCAAGCCTTGGCCGCCACGTTCAAGAACCGCACTTTCTTGCTGTTCCTGGTGATCAATCTCTTCATCCAACTTGTATTTGAGATGCTCACAGCCAGCATTCCCTTTTACGCCAAGTACGTGCTGCGAGTTGGTGATGTGGAGACGTCCGCGTTGTTAGGAACGGCATTCGTTGTCGCCGTGCCCATGCTCTACGTGTGGACCAAAGCCACGCAGAAGTATGGGGCGCGCACGACACTTCTGCTTGGCCTGGTGGTGTTTGCGGTGGGGCTGCTGCCTTTTCTGGTGGCCAGCAACTTTGTCAGCGGGCTGCTGTCCATGGCTGCTGCGGGTGCGGGGCTGGCAGCTATGATGATGCTGACTGACCTGCTGATCGCCGACGTCGTGGACGAGGACGAGTTGACCACCGGCCGGCGGCGCGAAGGCATGTATTTTGGTATGAACGGCTTTGTGATTCGCCTGGGGATTGCCCTCAAAGCCATCCTGCTCTCTACGACCTTGCAGCTCAGCGGCTACAACGCGTACCTGAGCGAGCAGCCAGCTACGGCACTGTTTGGCATGCGTCTACTGGTTACGCTGGTGCCTATAATGGCACTGGCCGTTTCCTTCGTGGTGGCGTGGGTGTATCCGCTGCACGGTGCAAGGCTGGCAGAGGTCAGGGAGCGGGTAGCTAAACTACACGCTGAAAAAGGTGTTGTCTAGCTGCACCGGGGGCCCAAGTATGGGTGGAGCGGTGCTTCTCGAGGCAACTGATTCCTCCTCTGTCTGCATGCGCTCAGTGGCGGCGGCGCTGCGCGGCGAGTTTCTGCAGCCGCATGACTTTGGCCCATGGGTGCAACGTCTTGCACCGCTGCTTTCCCGCCTGGGGCCTGGCTTCAATACCTGGGTCGTGAATCGTGCGCTCAGCATGACGGGTACAGCACCCGAGGTAGCCGATCACATCACGACGGCGCACCTGGTGCGCCATGCTCTTGGCTTCTACCATGGAGTGGAAGGGCCGTATGAAGCACTGATCCTCGGTGCGCCGAACGGCGGAGTGGCGCACCTGGCTACGGCGTTACAGGTGCCCTTCTTGTCGCAGCACTTTCTGACCAGTTTCAGAGACCACAAACACCCAGACGACATCGAAACCTACCAAGCTCATGGCGAAGCGTTGGCCAAGCGCATCCTGGCGCGCAATCCCGATCTGGCGATTATCAACCATTACGATCCCCTGCACGACCGGTTTCTGGTGCGCTGGGTCAATCACATACGGTACAAGCTGCTCGACCTTCCACAGGCCTACCGGGAGGCGATTCGCCGCTGGCTTAAGCCAGGTGGGGCCATCATTTTCATAGATTGCCGCTATCCGTGGCGGCAGTATCGGGTCGGAGAACGGCACACGTTTCAGGTGGGCGGGCTGGGTGGCGTCAGCGACGAGGAATTCCTGGCCGGCCGCCCTGAGATCGAGGCCATGCAACGCCAGGAGGGCTCGCCCTTCGTCGGTGGCCGTTGCCCTGCGGGCGACCGCTCAACGGGGCTGGCTCGACGGGGCTGGAGCCTTGACTTGCCTTTGGAGATACAGCCAGAATCTGAGTGGGGTACTTTGCCAGAGTTTCGCCTGGCCTGTCAGTCTTTTGCGCGCAAGAATGGCTATGGGTTTCTGTCCTTGAGCGGTGATAGCCCAGAATACTACAGCACTCTGGCCTTTCACGCCCACCTGGCAGTGCAGCGCAAGGAAGGCCGTGAGCCACAGGGGACGTTCATTGATTGCTTCACGCAGGTCAATCCGGTAGGCGCCAGGCTCAGCAGCTTGCTGCCCTTGTGGCTGCCTTTCAACTGCACGGACAGCCTGGCTTTCCTGAAGCGCATGACTGCTGAGTTGCCGAAGGGGCAGCCAGTGCTCTTCGCTCCAGTGCCCAACTTTGCCGGGTCGTTCGACACGGTTGAAATGGATGCCTGGATGGGAGCGTTTTCAGGCTTTGACGTCCATCTGTTGGGCGTCAACCCGCGTCATTATCCAGCAGACTTGGCTGCCCTTTTCCGCTTCACGCCTGCAGTGAAGGACTGGTGTGACAAGCATCCCGCTCCGGTGCACGCCTGCCTTTCACTGGACGAACTGCAAAGCGAGCACGCGGCAGCGAATGAGAGGGCCAGGTCCGCATCATCATCTAGGGAGTAATCTGCATGTTCGAATTCGTTTTCCTTGGCACGTCTGCATCCGCACCGTCCATAGAGCGCGGTCTTTCGGCGGCAATGGTCATGCACAAGGATCAACGCTTCCTCGTGGATTGCGGCGAGGGAACTCAGCGCCAGATACTGAGAAGTGGCCTTGGCTTCAAGCGGCTGAACAAGGTCTTGCTGACGCACGGCCATCTCGATCACATGCTGGGTCTGGGGGGTCTCGTGTCCACCTTTGCGCGGTGGGAAGCAACGAGCCATCTAAGTATATATGGTGGCGGTTGGGCCCTGGAGCGTGTCCGTGACTTGATGAATGTGGTCTTGCGGGGCGGCGAGGTGCAACTGAGGATTGACTATCACGAGATTCAACCTGGAGTTATCTGGCAGCGGCGCGGGCTGACGATAACTGCTTTTCCCGTGGTGCATCGGGGACCAGGGTGTTTTGGCTTCCTATTTGAGGAAGAAAGCCGACGCCCTTTTCTGTCCGGGACGGCAGAGCGACTGGGCGTGCCGGCTGGCCCGGAGCGCAAGCTGCTGGTGCAGGGTCAGTCAATCACGCTGGCAGACGGCACGGTGATAAACCCCGATCAAGTCCTGGGCCGCTTGATCCCTGGAGCGAAACTGGCCTGGGTGGGAGACGCTGCACAGATCGAGGGCCTGATCGAATACGTGGCGGGTGCCGATGCCCTGGTAATCGAAGCGACTTACCTGGACGTGGAGGCAGATATGGCGGTGCGTTTTGGCCATCTCACGGCTTCCCAGGCAGCCACCTTGGCCTACCAGGCTGGGGTTGGGAGGTTGTGCCTGACGCACATTTCGCGGCGATATTCGGCCAGTCAGATCCTGGCCGAAGCCTGCCCCATCTTCACGGATACAGTAGTGGCCAGGGACTTTGATCGTTTCCGCATCACCAGGGCGGTCACTCTGGAAGCAGAACCTTCGCCGGATAAAGGACAGCAGACTTGAGCTTTCGCGAGTTTCTGGAAAAGACGAGGAGCACAGGGCAGTTGTTGACAATCTCCCAGGAGGTTGATCCTCACCTGGAGATGGCTGCGCTGATCCACCAACTTGGCGAGCGACCAGTGCTTTTTCGCTGCGCTAAGGGCTCAGATCACACTGTGGCCGCGGGCATCTGCTCGAGCCGAGAGCTCGTCGCGCTCGGCCTGGATGTGCCCAGAGAGGGGCTGCTTGTTACGCTGGCTGAAGCGCTGCGCAATCCTGTCCCGCCGCAGATGGTCGCCGCTGCACCTTGCCAGGAAGTTGTGGAGAAGAGCGTGGATCTATACAAGCTGCCTATCCTAACGCATTTGCCTGGCGACGGCGGCCCCTACGTGACAGCAGGAGTCGCCATTGTGAAGGATCCCGAGTTAGGCCGCAACACGTGCTTCCATCGGCTGATGCGGCTTGATGAGACGCATTTTGCAGCACGGCTCATAGAGGGACGTGGTACACACACGGCCGTGCAGAAAGCCGGGGGAGAACTCGAGATCGCCATCTGCATTGGCAATTCGCTGGGCGTATTGCTCGCGGCCGCCATGAGCCCACCGCCAGGCGTGGACGAGCTCTGCATTGCTAACGCGCTGCTGCCAACTCCCCTGGTTAAGTGCTGCACTGTGGCGCTGGAAGTACCTGCCGAGGCCGAGATTGTGTTGGAAGGCCGTATCACCCGGCAATTGGTGGACGAAGGCCCCTTCCTGGATCTGACTGAGACGATGGACATCGTGCGCTGTCAGCCAGTAGTTGAAATCAAGTGCATCACCCATCGGCGTGATGCGATCTACCAGGCTCTGCTGCCGGGAGGGTTGGAGCACAAATTGCTCATGGGCATGCCTCGTGAGCCGAGTATTTACGAAGAGGTGAACAAGGTCTGCGATTGCGTCAACGTGCTGCTCACGCCAGGTGGCGCCTCGTGGCTGCATGCCGTAGTGCAGATTCGCAAGCGCAATCCAGACGATGGCAGGCGAGCTATCGAAGCAGCCTTTCGGGGCCATGCTTCTCTCAAGCATGTGCTCATCGTGGACGAGGACATCAACATCTACGATCCGGCTGAACTGGAATGGGCCATGGCCACGCGTTTTCAAGCAGAGTGTGATGTGGTAGTGCTGCCTGACCAGCCTGGCAGCTCGCTCGATCCTTCGGCGCTGCATGTTCCTGGCGTTAAGTCGCGCACAGCCAAGATGGGGCTCGATGCCACAATCCCCTGGCGCAAACCCTCTGGCGCTCTGCGCACGGAGCAGGAGCGAGCCGCGTTTCACAAGGTCAGGTATAAGGCAGCGTAGAGGTACTTGGGCAAATACTTTCAGGAGACGAATAGACATGCGTAGGTTGACCAAGCGTCTGCTCTGGGGACTGGCCTTTTTCTTTGCTTTTGTGCTCATCTGGCGGGAAATCCGCATTGTGATCTTTGTGCATATACCCTTTTGGCAGTTGCTCGTGCTCTTTCTGGGGTTGGCTGTAGCCATTTACCTGGTGTTCGAAGTGTTGACGGGGAGGTCGGACAGTCGCTGAAGTATGCGATTGACAGAAGAAGAGCACGCTATGCTGACCTGCGCAAAAGGCCTGGCGGTACAAAGGGCGATGCAGATGGTAGTCGCTTTGGCCGAGATTTACGAGGCAGAGGGCCTGGTGCCCGTGGCCAGCGCGCAGATAGCGGGCGTGAGCTACAAGAATCTAGGAGACGCTGGTCTGCAGTTTCTTGAGGAATGGGCTGCTCAAGGTGCGCGGGTACGTGTCCCTGCATTCATGAACCCGGCGGGCATGGACTTGGAGCGCTGGCGCGAGATGGGCATCTCGCCACAATTCGCGCGTCAGCAGGAGCGCGTCGTCGAGGCACTCGCCTCTATGGGGGTGGCTCTCACCTGTACCTGTACGCCGTACCTGGTTGGCTATGCGCCTCAAGTGGGTGAGCATCTGGCCTGGAGCGAGTCATCGGCGGTAAGCTTTGCCAACTCTGTCCTGGCGGCGCGCAGCAATCGGGAAGGGGGCCCCAGTGCCCTGGCTGCTGCGATCACAGGGCGCACAGCCGCGTACGGGCTGCATCTGCTGGAGAACCGTGTGGCGACGCACGTTGTCGAGGTACACTGTCGTGTGCGCAGTGAGGCTGACTACGGTGCACTCGGTTACCTGGTCGGCCTGCAGGTTGGAGATGGGGTGCCGTATTTCCGCCTCCAGCGCCAGGACGGACTGGAAGGGCCGTCACAGGAGGCGCTGATGGCCTTGGGTGCGGCCATGGCTGCCAGCGGTGCGGTGGGGCTGTACCATATCGAGGGCGTAACACCGGAAGCGCAGCAGGGCGTGGCCTCAGGCACAAAGCTGCCCACAATAGCCATTAGTGACCTGGCTGAAGGCTATGCTGCGTTGAATTCTCCGCTAGACGGAATTGACTTTGTGAGTCTGGGCTGTCCCCACAGCACGCTCGCCGACATCGAACGGATAGCGGCCCTGTTGAATGGCAAGCGGGTGCGAGCCACACTGTGGATTACCACTTCGCGCCAGGTGCGCCTGTTGGCTCAGCGGCGCGGACTGGTGGCCAGGATTGAGGCTGCCGGGGGCAAGGTTTTCGCCGACACCTGCCTGGTTGTTGCACCCGTCAAGGAGATGGGCTTCAAAGCCATGGCTACCAATTCCGCCAAGGCCGCCTTTTATAGCCCCACGCATTCCGGGCTGCAGCGGCGGTTCGGTGCGATGGAACAGTGCATTGAGGCCGCGTTGACAGGACACTGGCCAGGGTCCGCCCATAGTCCTGCAAGGTGACGGGATGGTGAGACTACACGGGCGAGCAATCTACCGGGGCAGAGCGCGCGGACTGGCACTGGTGTCACCCGTCGCCATTGGTTTCTTGGGCGGCGTTGACCCAGAGACGGGCGTCGTCATCGAACGGGGGCACCCATTGTACGAGCAGTGCATTGCGGGGCGAGTGCTTGTTTTTCCCATGGGCAAGGGCAGCACCGTGGGGTCGTATACGCTCTACCGTCTGTCCAGGCGCGGGCTCGCCCCGGCGGCCATCATCAATGCCAGGAGCGAAGCCATTGTGGCTGTAGGTGCCATCATGGCTGCCATTCCCATGGTAGACCTGGTGGACATCACGCAGATAGCAACGGGCGACGTAGTAGAAGTAGATGGTGAGGACGTTATCATTGGCTGAGTTGGTCTTTGTTAAGCTAGGGGGCTCGCTCATCACTGACAAGAGCGTTGAGGCCACGGCTCGGCTGCAGGTAATCGGACGGCTGGCCGAGGAAGTGCGCCATGCTCTGGATGAGTACTCTGACCTGCGCCTCTTGATGGGGCACGGGAGTGGCTCGTTCGGCCATGTGGTGGCTCAGCGTTATCACGTTCAGAGCGGCTGCACGGACTGGCGCGGCTATGCGCAGACGAGCGCTGCGGCGTCGCGTCTGAACCGCATTGTGACGGACGCGCTTCTCGACGCGGGTGTCCCTGCGGTCTCTATGCAGCCCTCTGCTTCAGCCCTCTGTCGAGGGGGGGAACTGATTGCACTGGCCGTGCAGCCCATTCAGGATGTGCTGAAACACGGACTGGTGCCGTTGATATATGGTGATGTAGCCCTGGATGAACTGCAGGGCAGTGCCATCATCTCCACGGAGGCCATCTTCGTTTATCTAGCCCACCTGCTGAGACCTCAGCGCATCATCCTCGTGGGCGAGGTGGAAGGCGTCTACAGCACTGATCCTCGTAGTGACCCGCAGGCACGTCTGATCCCCACCATTGACGCGAGTCGCGTGGACGAGGCGGCAAGCGCTCTTGGTGGGTCGCACGGCGTAGACGTCACAGGCGGGATGCGTACCAAAGTGGAGTTGATGGCTGGCCTGGTGCGTGACCTGCCGGGACTGCGCGTGTGCTTGCTGTCGGGACTCAAGCTCGGGCTGCTGGAACGCGCTTTGGGCGACCCAGAGTTCAGCCCTGGGACGCTTATCACTGCTCCCAGCGTGCAACAGCGGTAGAGACGTAGCGTGGAGTAGTCGTAGAGACGTAGCGTGCAATAGTCGTAGAGACGTAGCATGCAATAGTCGTAGAGACGTAGCGTGGAGTAGTCGTAGAGACGTAGCATGCAATAGTCGTAGAGACGTAGCATGCAATAGCCGTAGAGACGTAGCACGCAATAGCCGTAGAGACGTAGCGTGCAGTAGTCGTAGAGACGTAGCGTGCAGTAGTCGTAGAGACGTAGCATGCAATAGCCGTAGAGACGTAGCATGCTACGTCTCTACGACTGTTTTTGTCCTTTGCAGTGGATGCACGTATAATAGCCTCTGACGTGCAATGGTGAAGATTGCGAATCTGTTATTCAGGAGATTGACGTAAAGAATGCTGCTTAGTGCGATTGCGTTTGTGGTTGTATTTGGCTTGATTGTGCTGGTGCACGAATGCGGCCATTTTGTGATGGCCAAGCGGGCTGGTATTGTCGTCGAGGAGTTCGGCATCGGTTACCCTCCTCGCCTCAAGACCTTGGCTGTCCGTGATGGCACCAAGTACACCCTCAATGCCATCCCTTTAGGGGGCTTTGTGCGCATGTTAGGCGAAGAAGACCCGAGCGAGCCGGGGAGCTTTGCCAGCAAAAGCGCGTGGGCGCGTATCCGCACCGTGCTGGCTGGGCCCGTCATGAATCTGGTACTGGCTGCGACGCTCTTCGCCTGTACGCTGATGATTGGCGAGCAGGTCGTGGTGGGCAGCGTTGTTGTGCGCGCAGTGGCGCCCAACTCACCAGCGGAACAAGCTGGTGTTGAGCAGGGCGACATCGTCGTGGCTCTCGAAGGCCAGGAGACTGACAACGTGCTGGAGTTCGTTGAGCGTACCCGTGCCTTCCGGGGGCGGGAGATCGCCCTGTCCTTGATGCGGGGCGATGAGCGTCTGACCGTTCGCCTGACACCACGAGTGGAGCCGCCTGCCGAAGAGGGAGCAATGGGTGTCACCATATCCATGCAAGAGGGCTATGAACTGAAAACCATACGGCATCCCATCTGGGAGGCCATTCCGCTGGGCGTACGCAAAGTGTGGACGTGGATCGCGTTGATTATCTCAGGTTTCATTAACATATTCCGCGTTGGCGTACGGTCAGGGGATCTCACAGGGCCGGTTGGCATCTTTCAGATGACGGGTATTGTCGCCCGAACAGGCGTGGTGAACCTGATGCACTTCACCGCTGTGCTCAGCATCAATCTGTTCGTTATCAACTTGCTTCCTCTGCCAGCGCTTGATGGCGGTCGCATTGCTTTCATTCTGCTTGAGAAGCTGCGTGGTGGAAAGCGCATCGCGCCGCAGAGGGAGGGCTTCGTGCACTTTGTTGGTCTGCTGCTCATTCTGGCGTTCATGGTAGCGATTTCATACTTTGACATCTTGCGCATTCTGGGTGGAACGAGTCCACTGCCATAGAGGCACGTATATGTGGTGCAGGACCTGTGGTGCTGAGCTAAGGTCAGGGTTGAGGGTCTGTCCCGAGTGCGGGGCTACTTTACGGCGCTCCAGGCTTCTGCGGAGGACACTGCGCTGCCGGGCCTGTCAGGCGCGAGTGCCATCTGACCTGAGCATTTGCCCGTATTGTGGGGCGGCGCTCAAGCGCAGTTGGCGGACGCCGTTCTTGACGCTAGCGATGCTTGCGACTCTGCTCACGGTGGCCTACCTGCTGATCAACTATGTGCCGTGGGCTGAATTGCGCGCCTTGTTGGGAGGTGTGCGGCTCCCTTCCACTGTTTTTCTGGCTACACCTACGTTTACGCCCACATCGACCCCCACGCGCACGCCAACGCTTACGTTGACACCCACGCCGACGCTCACGCAGACGCCTGTGCCACCTACACAGACACCCACATCGCCACCGCCGACAGCTACGCACACGCCAGCTCCGACGAGCACGCCAACGGCACCCTTCAGTACGCCTCGGCTGCTTGGGCCGGAGAACGAGGCGGAGTTCTATGGTGGCGGTTCCCAGATCAAGCTGAGTTGGGAGCCAGCAGGGATGCTGGCCGAAGACGAGTGGTATGCGCTGAGCCTCCGTTTCCTGGCAGGCGGCGTCACGCATTACGGTGGCACCTGGACGAAGGAGACAAGTTGGATTGTGCCATGCGAATTACACAGCAGGACCGGTCAGTTTGAGCGTGCTTTTCAGTGGGACGTGACGGTCATGAAGCAGGCAGGCACAAAGCCCGGTGGCGGCCGCGAGGGAGCGCCCCTCAGTCCTCCAGGTGAAACACGCACTTTCTTCTGGTATTAGTCTCATTGGTTCGTAGTGGTGCCGTTTGTTGGGCCAGGCCTCTATTCGGGCTTGGCGGGCACTAGCCTGGTGACTGGTTCGTAGTGGCGACTTTAGTCGGTCTTCTGGCTTGTTGGGCCAGGCTTCATTTGGGCTTGGCGTAGCACTAGCCTGGTGACGTGCTCTGCGAGGTCTCGGCATCTGTAGGCCGAGGCAAAGTCTCGCTGACAGCGAAGGGACTCATGAGCATACCTATGACGTATGTTGGAGTATCGCAGCATGATTGGAGACAGAGAATACCTAGCTTTTGAGGAAGCGCTGCTGGGGCTCGCTGATGAGCAAGCATCGCTTTCCAGCCCTGTTTTGTACGCACTGTCTGCGCCAAGTTCGGCTGAGATACAGCTTTTTCGCCGCCAGTGGCCCGCTCTTTCCCTGAAGCGTCGGCGGAAGATCATCGCCCTGCTCGTAGAGAGCGCCGAAGCCAACTTTGAACTGGACTTTAATGCCATCTTCTGCGTGACTATGGAGGACGAAGACGAACAGGTGAGGACGCTGTCCATAGAGGGGCTTTGGGAGTACGATAGAGTCACGCTGATTGTGCCCCTGGTGCATACGCTGCGGCATGATACATCCACGTCAGTGCGCGCGGCAGCGGCCTCGTCGCTGGGGCGCTTTGTGCTTATGGCAGAACTCGAAGAGCTGGATGAGCGCTACGCAGCACCGATGCGGGGTGCTCTGTTGGAAACGATACATGACAGTGACGAGCACGAGGAGGTGCGCCGCCGCGCCGTGGAATCCATCGCCTACCTGGGAGAGGATTGCGTGCATGAGATTATCGCTGCGGCGTACAATGCACCCGATGAGTCCATGCGCATCAGTGCCGTATTTGGCATGGGGCGTAGCGCTGATGCAGCCTGGTCAAGTATTGTGCAAGACGAGCTTTCCAATGCTAATCCGGCCATGCGTTACGAGGCTGCTCGTGCCTGTGGGGAGTTGGAGGTGAAGGAAGTAGTGCCTGCTTTGATTGGGCTCAGCTCTGACCCTGATCGCGAAGTGCAGATTGCCGCCATCGCTGCACTCGGGCAAATCGGGGGGCGGAGGGCGCGGCGATTCCTGGATCACTGTTGTGGCAGCGCAGATGACGTGCTGCGGGAGGCGGCTGAGGACGCCCTGGCCGAGTTGGAGCTTTGGGAGGCAACTCTTGACCTCTTCGTCTACGACCCGAATGTGACGCCTGACGAGGACGAGGACATCGAGCCAGGGGTATAGTCTCTGGCGTATCTTGCCAGCAAGTTCACCAAACCGGGAGGTGCCATGAAACTGCAATTGAAGCGCATCGTGCGTACGCTGCAGTCGGAACAGTATGCCTTGTTTGACCTGGATAAACTGGATGAAGAGCGTCTGCCGGTGAACCTGGGCAAGCTGGACCTGCACTACACCGCAGAGGGCACCTATAGCACGCTGGTCCTGTGGCGTGACCACGTTGCGCAGTTGTCTGATGAGGAACTGCGCCTGTTTGTGCAGGACATGATGGACGAGTTCATCGCCCCAATGGGTGTCCCTGGTGAGTTTCTGGTTGAGTGCATCTTTGCCGACGAACAGGACTACAAGGTGTACAGCAACATGCTGGAGGCAAGGGAAGGCTCAGAAGAGACCTCGTCTGTAGAGTCCGAGTAGTGTCACTGCATCTCCAGGCGTACCGTCAGCCGGCGAGCCGCACCGGCCTGAAGAGCCGGTGGTTGGGAAAGGGGCGATGGGCGGTTCAGTACCGCCTGTTCCACGGCGGTGCGAATCTCACGAGAAGCCCCGGCCACGCTCCTTGAAGCTCACGTAGCGCTGGTGCCCGATGATGAGGTGGATAAGAATCTATGCGAAAAGTGACGGTTCGAGTATGATGGGTTCATGAACACTTTTCAGTGCGACATCTTCATCAGCTACAGGACCACGACGAGGATGGGGTAGTAAACTGGGTGCTGCTACGCCTGGGCGAGACTGGCCCGTTCGTGTTGACGGGAGTGCTGATGTTCTTCAACGGGGTTTAGAGCGGATGCCCCCAAGGAGTTCTTGTGAAGCAAACCTTCAGCGCAATCTTTGCGTCCTTCAAGGATTTCTATGATGAGATGTTCCTCTTTGTATTCATTAACTTGCTCTGCGTCCTGCTTTGCATTCCCTTGGTGACCCTGGCTCCCGCCTTGGCCGGGGTGTACTATGTCACTAATCACTTGGCTCATGAGCGATACACAACTACATGGAGGGACTTTTTCATTGGGTTCAGGCAGTACTTTGCCAAGATTTGGCAGGTGCTGTTGGCTGATCTGTTTCTGCTTTTGATCATCGTTGCGAACATTAACTTCTATGTTGGGATGCCGAACCAGATTCTAAAGTTGGTCAGCATCCCATTCTTGTACCTGTTAGCTTTCTGGCTGGGCTTGCAGATTTATCTTTTCCCCTTGCTCATGGAACAGGGACAGAAGCGCCTTGTACTCATCTTCCGCAACGCCATACTGCTCACTCTGGGGCATCCCTTTTTCACCATCGCCTTTCTGCTGGTTATTCTGCTGCTGCTTCTAATCAGCGTGGCTCTCACCATTCCTGTAGTCCTGCTAGTTATCTCCCTTGTTGCTTTCCTCAGCAACCGAGCCCTTTTGGTGCTGCTAGGGCAGTACCCGAAGGCCTTGTAAGTGAGACCATCGCCCATCTGGATACATGTAATCTGCCAAGTCCTCTCTCCTAGATACGTCGTCTAGATGCAACGTTCATCATAACCAGGCAAGATCTCCACGTCCGTTAGCCATCTATCAACTGTTAGGAAAACTTGAAAAGTGGTCACCTTTAAACTTCAAAAGTGGACTCTGAACTCGGTTAGGGGTAGGTGACGGAGTGCGCCATTTTGTCGTTCCAGCAGATACGGATGTCCATGATCTGCTTCAGTGTGTCCGGGAAATGCCACAGACAGAAGCGGAACAGACTGTCAGGACGTCCTCAGCTTGGCAGTTGGTTCATTTGCCAGTCCTGCCGGGCAGGACGGCTCCGCCCGCACCGCCTGTTCCATGGCGGTGCGCAACCTGGACTTGATGGGACTCGGGCCGCGTATCGTGGCGCAGATTCTGCTGCAGCACTAGCAGTGTCACCAGCGAAGTGGCCGTATCCTGCCCACATTACTGCCGTGACTGAGTATAGTGGAGATGCAAGGAGGGCACTGTGAAAAGGATCAGACTAGTGGGATCGCTTACATTGCTCGTAGGCTTGGCCATACTGGCTGGGGGGTGTACGCGAGCTCCAAGGCTAATCACATCTGAACCGGACTTTGCCGGATTCATCACGGAGATCGAGCCAGGAGCGAATGAGGGCATCCTCGGCGGGATCCTTGTGGAGTCGCATGCAGACAAGGTTGTGGACAAGTACTTTGTGACCATAAGGGGGAACACCCGCATTTTCGAGAAGCAGGGAGAGGGCCATCGTCCCGTGAGCTTCCATAGCCTGCAGGTTGGCGATCCAGTGCAGCTCTGGTTCACAGGTCCCATTCTCGAATCCTTCCCTGCCCAGGCGACCGCACAGCAGGTTGTGATCGTGGAATCGGGCGTGCTGCCCCAGGCCACCGCCTCGCCCTTCCCCTCGTCTCCAACTGGCACCCCAGTCGCGCCGTCACCATCGCCCTCCACGCCGGTGGCTACGACGACGCAGACGTACCTTGGCGTCGCGGTTCAGGGAGGTAAGCTGGGGGAGGTGTGGAACCTGGCCGACGTGCGCTATGGGGTGCACCCGGACCGGCTGCGCGTGGTCGTGGAGATGGTTGAGCCCAGGGATCATGTCCCGCTGTACCAGGTCGCGGAGGTGGACAACGCCGCCTCGCCCTTCCCCACGGGCCATGATGCCTCGTGGGGCGCGGCTCGAATCGACCTGGTCGTGAGCGACCTCTATGCTTACGACTCTCCTGTCTTCGAGGGGTTGCCCATCCTGCCGCCGGATAACCCGAGGGTGACCCGCATCGGCCACTACCCTACGTTCGACGACTCGAGCCTGGGCTTCTCCATCGGGCTCATGCAGGCGTCGAGGTATGAGATAGTGGAACTAACGGATCCGGTGCGCATCGTGATAGATGTACTGTGGTAGTGGCCTCAGCGCCGGACCACAATCACCAGGGGACATACTGAGAGGCAAGCAGCATGGAAGAGCGTCCTCATGCTGGGTGACGTGTGCCAGCACCGCCTGTTCCACGGCGGTGCGAATCTCACGAGAACCCCAGCCCCCGCTCCTTCACGCTCACGCGACACCAGCATCCGATGATGAGGTGGTGAAGTACTCAGATGTCAAGAACGTTCCGATGTCGGATTAGCCGATTTGGTCTCTTCTCAGCCCGTTGGCGCTGAAGCCTTGGTGAGGTCGGCACAGACGCTGGGCAGAGCATCTCAGGTCGAGCGGCAAGGTAGCGTCTTGGGGCAGACCCGGTTGCGACTGCGGGGAGAAGGCAAGCTCATCTTGGTTGCGATGGCAAGGATCTGGTTCTGGTATTTTTTTGGTTCAGAGCCGTTGTGCTATAATTGGTATGAGAATGAAACAACACAAGATCATCGCCAATCTAGCTACTGCCCGGGGGGCCGGAGCGCGCGCCGTTCCCCAGATCGAGCGCTTGCTGACCAAGCACGGTCTCGATTTCGACATCGTGTGCACCGAACGCCCCTGGCATGCCGCAGAGCTTGCCAAAGAGGCCGCTGTTGCAGGATGTGACGTCATTGTCTCAGCGGGTGGCGACGGCACCTCCAACGAGGTGATAAATGGCCTGATGGAAGCAAAGCAGGCAGGCAAGCATTCGTTTGCGATGGGTGTTCTGAGCCTCGGTCGCGGCAATGACTTTGCTCATGGCATAGGTGTCCCCTATGACCTGGAGCATGCCTGTCGTGTGCTGGCTGAGGATCATCGGCGGGTGATTGATATCGGACGGGTGGCTGGTGGCCTCTATCCCCAGGGACGCTACTTTGGCAACTGCGTCGGTGTCGGTTTTGACGCCATCGGAACCATAGAAGCCGCCAAACTGCCCAGGCTGGGTGGGTTTCTGAGTTTCTTCATCGCTGTGCTCAAGACCATCTTTGTGTATTACAAGGCTCCAATCAGCACCGTGACGTACGACGGCCACACGCTCACCCAGCCTTCGTTGATGATCTCGATTATGAACGGGCGGCGGCTGGGTGGTGGCTTCTGGATGGCCCCTGATGCTGAACCCGACGATGGCCTGTTCGATTTGTGCATCGTTCACGAGGTGAGCCGCGCCCGCATATTCAGACTCATTGCCCACTTCCTCCGAGGCACGCAGGCCACCCAGGAGCCTGTAACGACTGGACAAGCAGCGCAGATATCCATTACCGCCGTTGAAGGCGCGCTGCCCGCTCAAACCGACGGAGAGATCCTGTGCATTGATGGACAGCACCTGGAGATAGAGCTGCTACCGCGGCAGATTGAGGTCATCTGCCAGTTTCCAGAGGGCGTTCAGTGACGCTCACCCATCGCATCGTAGTTGCGTTTTTCAAGGGGCTGACAAGCCTTCTTTGCCGTGTTGACGACGAGCAACTGGCTCGGGTGCCGGATCAGGGGCCGCTGCTCCTTGTCACCAACCACGTCAACTTGCTGGAAATCCCCCTGGTCTATGCCCACCTGCTGCCGCGTCCAGTGACGGGTTTGGTGTTGGCCCATCGTTGGCAGAGCCGTTGGCTCGGGTGGCTGTTAGATCTGTGTGGAGCTATCCCGCTGCGCAGAGGTGAAGCCGATGTTACCGCCATGCGCAGGGCAATGGAAGTGCTGGAGGCGGGTCACATTGTCGTCATTGCCCCTGAGGGAACCCGCAGCGGGCACGGCCGCTTGCAGAAGGCCCACCCGGGTGCTGTGCTCCTGGCGTTGCACAGCGGCGCGCCCATGCTGCCTCTTGTCTTCTACGGCGGTGAGCACTATGGGGACAGTCTGCGCCGATTGCGACGCACTGATTTCCACATCGTCGTCGGCAAGCCGTTCCACCTTGATACTGGTGGGGTCAAAGTGACCCGCCAGGTGCGCCGACAGATGATTGACGAAGTGATGTATCAGCTGGCAGCACTGCTCCCCCCGGCCTACAGAGGTGTCTACTCGGATCTGAACGCAGCTACCCAGCAGTACCTGGCTTTCCAGCCCGGTCCCAGATAGACCTGCACGGTGGGGCGGCGGCGGTCTCGCGCCTGGGTGTTGCTCATGAGGGTGGTGCCTATCCTACACCGGAGAGCCCGCCGAGAAATACAGGAAAAGCTCTGCGAACTCCACGTCTCTTGGCTACCGAAGGTGCCAAGAGGCTGCGTTCTCTGCGGTGAAGAGGGCAGCAACACTCCACGAGGAGACTACCTCGGAAACGACGCCGTGTAAGCGACTTTCCTCACAGTCTGAACCTAGTACCCCACAATGGGACTAGATATGAGGTCAACGCTGCCAGTGCGTGGCTGAAGACTACCTGTGTAGCACGTACAGGTCAACGACGTCAGGCGCTTCACCGCTGGCTAGCCAGTCCGCCCGCTATCTCTCCTCCGTCAATCACGAAGAACTGCCCGGTGATAAAGCTCGCATCGTCGGAGGCGAGAAAGGCGAAGAGGGCTGCTATGTCCTCCGGACGGCCCAGCCTGTTCAGAGGCAGTTTGCTCGCAAAGGCGCGCAGCTTTTCCGGCGTGTATTCCGCTTGCTGCATCGGTGTCAGAACAAAGCCCGGACAGACGGCGTTGACGCGCACCTTGGGGGCCAGTTCTAGCGCCATAGAGCGTGTCAACTCGATGACGCCTGCTTTTGACGCGTTATAGTCGGCGTAGTAGTGGTAGCCCATCAAACCGTTGGTCGAGCCCATGTTCAGAATGACGCCGCCCTCTCCCGCCAGCATTCGGCGCGCTGCTTGTTGCGCCACAAAGAATACGCCGTTGAGGTTGACTTCCATCACCTCGCGCCACTCCTGGGGGGAGATGTCCATGAAGCGATGCCGGATGCTGATCCCTGCGTTGTTGCTCAGAACATCCAGACTCCCCACCAGGTCGTCCAGTTCCTCAAAGCCACGGGCGATGTCGTCGGGATCCGAGACGTCCGCACTGATGGTGCCGCTCAGGAGCGGCAGTTCGCCTCTGAGGCGACGGAGCGCCGCATCGTCGCGATCCAGCACGACGACGCGCGAGCCCTCCTCCAGGAAGCGCGCCGCTGTTGCGGTGCCGATGCCGCCCGCCCCGCCGGTGATAAGCACCCGTTTGTCTTTCAGACCGCGCATGATCTCCTCCTTACCCTGCCAACCCGCCGCCGTCCACAACCAAGGCCGTGCCGGTGACGAAAGAAGAGGCGTCGCTGGCGAGATAGAGCGCCGCCTGGGCAATGTCGTCCGGCTTGCCGATGCGCCGCAGTGGCCGCTGTGCTGCTTCTGCCAGAAAGCGCTCGTCCGCTTGGCCAAGCTGGCGTGCTTCATCGCGCAGCATGGGAGTGTCGGTATCGCCGGGGCAGATGCAGTTGACGCGGATGTTCTGCTCGCCGTGGTCGAGCGCCATGGCCTTGGTCAGCAGAACCACCGCGCCTTTCGAGGCGCAGTAGGCCGCCGCTTTGCGCCCACCGGCCAGCCCCCAACCCGAAGCTGTGTTGATGATCACCCCGGCGCCTGCCTGGGCCATGACGGGAATGACGTACTTGCTCAGTAAAAAGACCGACTTGACGTTGACCGCCATCACCCGATCCCATTCTGCCTCGCTTGTCTCAGGGACAGTAGCCCGCCGGATAATGCCCGCGTTGTTGAAGAGGACGTCCAGGCTGCCCAACTCGTCCACAGTTCGCTGCACAGCGCGCTGGCAATCTGCCGCCTGGGTCACGTCACAGCGCACAAAGATGGCCCGCCCACCGCCATCAACGATGGTCTGCGCAACGGCCTGTCCGCCTGGCTCATCCAGATCCACCACCGATACCGCCGCTCTTTCGCGCGCGAAGAGCAAGGCCGTCGCCCGCCCAATGCCCGACGCCCCGCCTGTGATGAGAGCAACTCTGTCAGCAAGCCGCATTGTGATTCTCCCTCTCTAACGTGATACCTTGTAGATAGTCCGCTCGTTGTACCCGGTTACTACCTTGATGTAGCCGCTGAGCATCCTATCCACCGCCCGCTCACCGGTGTCAACCCAAAGAGGCCGTCCACGCAGCGAGTTGATCTTTCCGGTCGTGCTCACAACAATGATGTTGTCTTTGCCCACTATCTTGATGACTTGTGGACTTATCTGCTGATTGCCTCTGCCAAAGATGCAGCCTTGGCCACCGATGGGAGTAACGATTATCTTTGCCTTTCGTCCCTCAAGGAGCTTCAGAAGCTGGGACTCGTTCACATCAGTGGCAACCAGTCTGCTTGCAGCTACTACGTCCACGCCTATCAACGTCTTGCTCAATCCTAGCTTGGCCGTGATAGCTCTGGTTGTGGTTCCAGGCCCGATGATGTAGAGACAGTCACCCTCCATTCCATTCACAACGTCATAGGCTATCGCTTCTAAGGATGCCTCTTCTCCGGGGTCGCTTGGCGTCTTTACACTCTGGAGCAGTCTTGTCCGAAACGGAATCTTGAGGTAGCCATACAGCTTGGCCGAGACTATGCCCTGCCGAAAGGCTTCCTCGTCAATATCCATGACCTCAGCCTCCCGGAGCCTGGATACCCTTCCCCGTAGATACAACGCAGCAAGCTCTCCCGCGTTTACGGGGTTTGTCGCAAAAACCGCCGAGTGGATCTTGACCCCGGCAGGGATTCCAAGAACTGGGAGCGTCTCTCCAATGGCATTGCAGACGTCCCTGGCCGTGCCATCCCCGCCGGCAAAGAGCAGGAGATTCACTTTCAGCCGCCGCATTTCTCTGGCGGCATCTCGGGTGTCCTGCGGGGTCGTTTCACCCTGCTTGATTGAGCCAATGACCGTGGGCTCAAAACCGCATGCTCTGGCCGCGTCTTCTCCCATTTCACCGGGGTAGGTGATGACGTTAAGATCCTCCTTCATAGGCCTGACCCTCTCCAAGGCCTGCTTGGCCCGGGCTAGCGCTTCGGGCACCGCGCCCAACGCAAACGCCCTCTTCTGTATCTCCACTCCGTCGCTGCCTTTGAGCCCGACTCTGCCGCCTATCCCGGCAACAGGATTGACGATCAAGCCCAGCCCTTTTTCGGTCACTTTCATCGGGGTCCTCTGTTGGGTATTGACGATGCTTGTAAGTACCTCAACTTGTCCTCACCCTCCTCCGTCCCCCTGCCAGATTTGGGAGAGGTAGAGCGTGGCCGAACGGCGGGGGTAGGTGAGGGCCTACTTTCTCTCTTCTCGTACCTTCCTCAAGTAGGCCCGCCAGGTCATCGCCCACTGTGATGGGTCGTCCAGGGGTGCGCGGTCAATGGTGTGAATCGTGCTGTTGTGAGGAGCGGTCTTGACCAGGTCGGGGTCCGTGCGCGCCTCGTCAGCCACGTGCGCCAGGATGGCCGCGTATTCGTCGAGTTCCTCCTTGGAATATGACTCGGTGGGTTCGAGGGTACAGGGCTCCGGAACGATGAAGGGATGGTGGCTGGTCCAGTAATGGACGCCAAAGTCCGCGGCTCGAAGTCCGAGTTGCTCAGAATGAACGCCTGTCTCTTTGGTCAGTGCTTCCCAACTGTACCGCACCTGCTCGATTCGGCGCTTGCCCTTGGCATAGGGCGCGGTCACACCTCGGATTTCCAGCATCTTTGCCAGGAGATAGTTGTTATTGAGAACGGCGATTTCGGCGACTTCTCTCAATCCCTCTGCGCCGAGACTCATAACCCAGGCATACGCCCTCACAACGACAGGGGCGTATCCATAGAACGGCCTGAGCTTGCCAACGCTGTCGGGCCGGTCATAGTCCAGGTAATACTTGTGTCCATCGAACTCGACCAGGGGCAGCGGCAGGAACCTGGCAAGTTCCTCGGTCACACCGCTGGCACCACCCCCTGGTCCACCACATCCGTGCGGAGACGAGAAGGTCTTGTGCAGATTAAAGTGGCACAGGTCAAAGCCAGCGTCCCTGGCCCTGGTGATCCCGAGGAGTCCGTTGGCATTTGCCTGGTCGTAGGAGCAAAGGCCTCCTGCTTCGTGGACGACTTGCACAAACTCCTCGATTCTTGGATTAAAGATTCCCGTGTCTTCCGGGTTTGTGATCAGCAGCCCGGCAGTCCGTTCCGAAACCGCCGCTTTCAACGCCTCCAGGTCAGGATAGCCGTCCTGGTCAGGATACAGAGTGATGACCTTGAAGCCAGCCGTTTTGGCGCATGCGGCGTTGGAGGGATGTGAAAAGATGGTGGTAATCATCTCGTCTCGCTGGGCTGCTTCTCCGCGAGACTCGTGATAGGCTCTTATGATCGACACATTCGCGTATATAGCCGCCGACCCAGCAGCGGGTTGCAGCGAAAAGCGGTCCATCCCTGAGATCTCTTTGAGGATTTGCTCAAACCGGTACATGATCTCCAGGATACCCTGCACAGTTTCCTCGTCTTGCAACGGGTGAAGATCTGCCAGCTTGGGCAGGTTCGCCAGTTGGTCGTTGATCTTGGGGCTGTACTTCATCGTGCAGGTTCCTTGCCCCACGTCAATGTTCAAATCTGTCCCCAGGGTTTCCTGTGACAGCCTTACATAATGCCTCAGCACCTGGGGCTGGGACAGTTCAGGCAGTTTGGGGGGCTGCTTCCTACGCAGCTTTGCGGGCAGGGCTGCCAGGACATCCCCGACCTCGTTCCTTATTCCGTCTTCCACTTCAGGGACGAGGATGCCGCGCTGTCCTTCACGGCTCAATTCAAAGATGATCGGTTCATCCCACCTGGCCTGGTGAAATCGTCTCAGGTTTAGCTTTCCGTCTGTGAACCTGTGCTTGCTTATATCTTGTTGAGCCATCTTACTCAACGACCTCCTTCAATGCACTCACCAGCCGGTCAATGTCATCCTTGGTGTGAACCTCGGTCACACAGTAGAGGGCGCTATTGCCCAGTTCAGGGAATTCTCTTGTCAGGCCTTTACCACCAAAGATCTCCCGCGCCAATAGGGCCTTGTTAATCTCAGCCACTGTCTTGCCCGTGCCATCGAAATTGACGACGAATTCCTTGAAATGGGGCGACTGAAAAACAGGCGCTTTGACGCCCTCAATCCTGTTCATCTCCAGCATCGCGTAGCGCGATCTTGACATGATGCCTTCGCCAATCTCCACCATGCCCTCAGGCCCCATCAGCGCCAGGTACACACCGGCCGTGATGCCCCACAATGCGGCAGCCGTGCCTACCCACTCCTTGCCCTCCTCTCTGACAGCAAAAGACGTCCTTTCGTAGGCCACGTCGCCGAATCCATGCTCCCCTGGCACGCACGTGGGGGCGATCCCAAATAGGCGGGAAGGATATTCCATTACATACGTCTTTTCATCCCGGGTGGCGATGAATCCAGCGTGTCCACCGCCGAACTGCATGTGCATGCCGAGCGGCTGTATGTCGCCGCAGACAATGTCCGCGCCATATTCGACAGGCGGAGTCAGGATTCCCAACGAAATCGGATCGACCCCGACGACGCAGACCGCCCCGTGGTCGTGTGCTATCCTGGCGATCTCGTCTCCACGAGTCTCAATGAACCCGAGATAGGACGGATTCTCAAAGTAGATTGCGGCCGTCTTTGAGGAAATCTCCGTTTTGAGGGCATCCAGGTCCAGTTGTCCCGTCCAGGAATCGTAGCCAATCAGCTTGATCTTGATCTTGGGCTTGCAGTAGTCTCTGATTCTGGACAGCAGATCACCGCTGATGGTTCTGGCTACCAGCACCTCATACCGGCCGGTAATGCGCGATGCCATGCGTAGCGATGTGGCGGTGGCCTGGAACCCGTCATACGTTGGCACGTTGACGACATCCATATTCAAAAGCTCGCCCATCATACTGGCGTACTCAAAAAGCGCCTGAAACCTGCCGTGATCGTCATAGGGTTCGCCTGCGTAGGCGGTCAAGAACTCGCCGCGCCGGTTCACCTCATCACACACGGCTGGAACATAATGCTGCCAGCATCCGGCTCCCAAGAAGCTGAGGTACTCCCCTGCAGTCTTGTTTCTTGCCAGAATGCCTTCCACGTGCCTCTTCAAAGCGTATTCGGACGGGAGCGGTTCGGGCAGATCCATGTTCTCCTTGAGCCGCAGTTCCACCGGGACATCCTCGTAGAAATCCTCCACGCTCTCTGCTCCGGCTTTTCTGAGCATCTGTGCCTTTACTGCAGGCACAGAATTGGGGATATAGGGATGGACGCTCGGGCCTGGCTTGTTCATGCTCTGTTCCTCCGTTGGTCTTCTAGTGCCTCCGCTAGCAGGGCCTTTCTGGAGATTCTATCAAGGCTGGCAAGAAACGGCAAATGCAGCTTGCTATGATAGCAGTGACTCAGATCCGATTCACTTTTGCGCCGAGAGAAGTAGACAAGCAACGAGGGGTATTGACGCCATTGGTAGGCACGACGGTGCGGTGCTATCTTGCAGATTGCGCGCACGCTCGCCATAATGTCAGCACGAATCCGGGTTCGAACCTGTATGACGCGTCGGTGAAGCAATTCGGCGCAACCAGTAGGCGCAGGGAAAGAGCCTGTGTGGACCCGAGTCCGGGGACGTGTTCTACAGAGTACTGCGTCAATCGCGAAACTGAAGCACCTGTTCTCATACAGCAACCCGACCAAAGAGGTTTAGCCATCCCGTCAAGGCGGCACGAACGGTTGATGCAGGAAGCAGTAAGGACAGTCGCGTAGGTGGGCCAGCTTTCCGCTGCCCGCACTCGAGATTGACCCGCTGAGGAGTTCTCTGTATACTACTCCTACAGTAATGAAGCTCGCAAGGGTTGTCGCACAATACTCGATTCTCGGGTGGTATACGGGAGAATTGTCACCTAATCAGTAGTCGGGCCGCCCGGTCCAAATCTTGGATAGTTCACTTGTTATACTCAACAAACAAGGAGGTTGCGATGTTAGAGCAAGTCCATGATCATATTGTTTACGAACTTGGTCAGAGCAGTCGAACGGATACCATATTCGTCGTTACTGCCGTTGTGTTCAACTTGATCGTCCTTGGTATTAACTCCGGCGTTTCAATCGCTGCCGCGGAAGGGGGAACCTCCGCAACCAACGACCTCATATTGACCGTCTTCATCACAATGACACTCTTGCTCAACGTCATTGCAGTGGCAGCGTTGATTCTGGGTAGGCGGATGCGTCGTATGCTCCTGAGTGGCATAGTCGCCATGTATCATGATAATAAGGTGGACAAGTACTACAATCCTTCCTTATTATCGGATTATGGGGTTCGATATCTTCTCTTTGCCGGGGTGGTCGTGACCCTGGCACTCACTGCGATCATAGTACCCCTCATCATTCGCTTTCTGTAGATGCCTGGCATCTGGTCGGAAATCGGCTATGAATTGAACTGTCCAACTTACGCTGTGCCTCATTCCTTTCGGTGTCCAGAATAAACAATGAGGCAAGCTCTAAGCCGGGCGGCCCAACACGTCGCTGGTGTGCCCTGAAGCTGTCGTCTGCTAGTCGGTGAGAGTCCGACCGTGGCTTCGCCGTGAGCTCAGCCGAACGGTAACTGTCAGGACGCCACGTAGCAGGCTCCCAGTGCTGCCGGGTGACCGGGATGCTTCGCGACAAAAGCCGCCTACAGGCTGCAGTTCTGGGGAGGATTGCCCAATGCGAACCAAGTTCTTCTGTGCAGGAGACTTGAGGGAGGCTAGAGTGCTCGTCATTGGACACGACCCACGACTGCAGAGATCGGACACGCAATCCCAGTACGCCTTCTTCGCCGACTACTACTTTAGGCCGATACCGACGCAGCGAAGCGAACTGCAGAAGTACAAGCTCGCGCAGGCTGTGTTCAGTTATGTGGCCTATCTGATAAGCAGTAGGTATTCGCCGGACAAGTTGGTGCTAACGAACCTCTGCAACACAGCATTGCCCCACGCTCCCAAGCGCAAGACCGTCCTGATACCCCAACAAGAAGCCAGGGCCGGCATCAGCGCCATCCGCGATATCCTCCACCAGAGCAGCGTGGAGGTCGTGTTTGCGATGTCCTTGCAGGTGAACTACTGGCTGCAGAAGCTGGGCTTCTATCCACCCGTGCCCGAGTTCCTACGCGCCGCTGAACCCGCCCCAAGAGGGCTGAAGCACGAGCCTCCCTACTACGAAGCGAGGCGAGGCCGGGCTTTCCAGCTCATATGCGGAAAATGCTTCAACGTGGACGGCAGAAGAGTGATCCCCATACTCCATGTGAAGAACTGGCCCTTGCGGGGAGTCTTCAAGAAAGCCTACGCGCAAGCCTACGAGGACTGCGTCAATGATGTGAACTCTCTGTACACGCCGGGCAGCCAACAGCCGGGCGCATGATCGGCGGGCAACGCGGTGCACAAAGGCAGAGAGTAGGTCGGGGTTTCCTACCCGACGCTCTCACTCAGAGGCGCCCAATTCATTGGCATCGTCCTACGCACCTACCATCGTGCGCCGCCGCTCTTGCCGGATCGCTTTCCATCTCGGTTCGTCTTCGATCTGGACCTCGTTCAAGCGCCTGTAGAGCCCATCCAGGGCCATCAATTCCTCGTGCGTGCCCATCTCCACGATGCGGCTGCCCTCCAGAACGACGATGACGTCTGCACTGCGGATTGTGGACAGGCGATGCGCGATGACGATAGTCGTCCTGCTTACCATCAGCCGCTGCAGCGCTTGCTGGATCAACAGCTCAGTCTCCGTATCCACGGAGGAGGTCGCTTCGTCCAGGATCAAGATCGGCGCATCCTTGAGCACCGCGCGAGCGATCGCCATGCGCTGCCTCTGCCCGCCGGACAGTTTGACGCCGCGCTCGCCGATCATTGTGTCGTAGCCATTGGGCAACAGGGTGATGAACTCATGCGCGTTGGCGGCCTTGGCCGCCTCGATCATTTCGTGTTCCGTGGCCCCGGCACGACCAAACAGGATGTTCTCGCGCGCCGTTCCGTGAAAGAGGAAGACATCCTGCAGCACGATGCTGATCTGCCGGCGCAGGCTCTTGAGCGTCAGGTCGCGGATGTTGCGCCCATCCAGCTTGATCGAACCCTCGCACACGTCGTAGAACCGTGGGATGAGGTTGGCGAACGTGGTCTTGCCCACGCCCGTCGGCCCCACCAGTGCGACGACGGTGCCCGCTGCGATATTGAGATTGATGTGTTCCAGCACTGTGTCTCCCATGGTGTACCGAAAGCCTACGTCGCGGAAGGAAATGGCCCCTTTGGCTCGACCCTCCAACTCGATGGCATCAGAGCGTTCGACCACGTCGGGATGCTCGTCCAACAGCTCAGCCACGCGCTCCGCCCCTGCCAAGGCCTGCTGGACGCTTTCCCACGCCTGGCTCAAGGCGCGCACCGGTTGGTAGAGCATCTCGAGGTATAGGAAAAAGGCCACCAGGTCCTCAATAGGCAATGCCTGGTGCAATACCAGCGGCCCGCCAAAGTAGATGAGTACGATTGTGCCCACAGACGAGGCGAACTCCACGGATGGGTGGAACGTGGCCATCAGACGCAATGCGCGGAGCAACGAATCGCGATACCTGGCGATGTGTTCGCCGATGCGGGCTGCCTCAAGGACCTCCCTGGTGAAGGCTTTGATTTCACGGATCCCTGAGAGGTTGTCGGCAAGTGCTGCATTGAGTTCACCTAACTTGACCTGACGCTGGCGAAATGCCGGTCGCACATACTTGGCAAAGCCCTGCATGCCTAACACGATGAAGGGAATCGGAATCATGCTCAGCAGCGCGAGTCGCCAGCTCATGTGGATCAATATCGCGGTAACGCCGATCAGCATGAGCACGTTCACCGTCACGTCCGGCATCGCATGTGCGATCAGATGCTCCAACAAGTCCGAATCATTGACCATCCGAGACATCAACTGGCCTGTCTGGCTGTCCTCGTAGAAACGAAGCGACAGACGTTGCAGATGCTCATAGATGTCCAACCGAACGTCCGCGACGACGCTCCACCCTGCGACGTGGGCCATATAGCTTCTGAGAAACCGCAAGCCTGTGCGCGCTAGATAGGCAGCCAGCCCCAGCAAAGCCAACCGACTGATGAAATCCACTGCCTCTGGCCCCGCGGCCGGATCAGTGACCGTTGCGACCATGGACTTGATAATCCATGGGGCCAACAACTGTACACCCACGAGCAAGAGCATGCTCACTACCGTCACCGCAAGTGGGCCAACGTACTTCCGTGCATACTTGAGTACAAGCCTGAGAGATGTCACTACACCTTCCTTGAGAATGATTACTTCCGCCAGGATCTCCTGCCGGGCCCATCAGGAACCACAAGCAGCTTGCGAGTCGCACTCAACAGGGCTGGCTATTGTCCGCCAGTCACGCGCAGCAGGTTCTGGCGCATCTGCAGAAACAGACGCCGCACGTGTGCGTCGGCCGTTCTTGTTCCCATACTGCGTGTACTACTGACAGCTGTCCTCGATACAAGCCGAGTGACTGCAGAGCTCTGACTTGTTTAGCATGGCTCTTGAGAAAACGCAGCCTCGCCTAAAGACGGCGAGACCGTTCGTGCTCTGCATGCCCTGGCTTTGCATGCCCTCGCTCTGCATGCCCTACGGGCGACGGGCGACCGCTTGACGGGACGCTCCGCAGCGTCGCCCAAAGGCGGCGAGACCGTTCGTGCTCTGCATGCCCTGCGGGCGACCGCTTGACGGGACGCTCCGCAGCGTCGCCCAAAGGCGGCGAGACCGTTTGTGCTCTGCATGCCCTCGCTTTGCATGCGCTCGCTCTGCATGCCCTACGGGCGACGGGCGACGGGCGACCGCTTGACGGGACGCTCCGCAGCCCCGGTTTGCTTGCTCAATACTTGGCCGTCTAGATTATACTCAGGAGCACATCTATGGCAAGCCAGCCCTACGAGAGTGTTGAAAAAGTCCGTTGGAGATTCGTTGATTTGGCGGGAGGGACAAAGGCGAGTAGACTTGGTACAAGTCGGATAAGAGCAGGGAGGAACAGAGATGGGAC
>Ga0315543_1001142_pt1 | contig 29595 bp, 23 predicted proteins | sample SalMarSW160210MG_2_FD_203098 | JGI IMG/M metagenome (GOLD analysis project Ga0315543, IMG submission 203098) | Salt marsh sediment microbial communities from the Plum Island Ecosystem LTER, Massachusetts, United States - Salt Marsh Sediment SW1601-210 ... | reverse complement strand
ATGGGTATTTTAGAGGGGGAGAGGACATACGCCAGCAAATCAGAAACGGCAATATCATATGGGGATTAGCCTGCTTGAAACAGATCTCTGTAAGAACAGACTGCACACAAGTTGAACAGCGAATGCTCAAGGATCTTGAGATCACGCAAAAGTACATGCAACGGGTGATAAACAAAAGCAAAGATGACCGGTATAAAACCGCATCATTCAATGCCCAGGCCAACCTTTTGACAGGCGGCATTCTCAGGCAAATGAAACTATTTTCCAGATCAATAAAGGACCTTCATGATAAATCAGGACAAACGAGCAGCGATCTATCGTCTTCATACGGAAGGTATGGGAGTGCGTAAGATTGCACGAAGTTTACGTGTAAATCGGGGCACAGTCAGTGACATTATTAAGCAAAAGGGTGTCATGCCCGAATCGATGAGAAAGGATAAGATCGAGCTGGATCCAGATCTTGTCGCTAAGCTTTACAAAGATTGTGATGGCTGGGTTCAGCGGATGCATGAGATATTGACCGAGGAAAAGGGGATACAGATTGGTTATTCCACGTTAACTTCGAAAATACGGGAACTTGAGCTTGGGACATCGAAAAACCAACGTAGCGGACAGGTTCCGGACAGCCCCGGTGAAGAGATGCAGCAAGACACCTCACCCTATCGGATTAAATTAGGTTGCAGATCCGTGCTGGTTCAGGCCAGTCTTCTGTATTATCGCTATTCAAAGATTCGTTATTTGAAATTCTACCGCTCATTTAATCGCTTTAAAATGAAGTGCTTTTTCCATGAAGCGCTGACCTTTTGGAACTATGCTGCAGGCATCTGTATCATTGATAATACCAACCTTGCCAGGCTTCATGGAACCGGTAAAAACGCCGTCATCGTCCCAGAGATGGAACAGTTTGCCAGACAATATGGGTTTGCCTTTGTCTGTCATGAAATAAGGCACTCAAACAGGAAAGCAGGCAATGAAAGGGGGTTTTTCACTGTTGTCACCAATTTTTTCGCCGGTCGTAAATTTGAGAATATGGAAGATCTGAACCGGCAGGCCTTTTCTTGGGCAACGGTCAGGTCGGCCAATAGACCGACGGGAAAGACCCGGCTGATCCCGGCAGCTGCCTTTGAATATGAGAAACCGTATCTTAATAAGCTGCCTGCTTATGTAGAGCCACCCTATCTTGTTCATGAAAGACGTACCGACCAGTACGGATATGCTTCCTTTGACGGAAATTTCTACTGGATACCGGGAACTAAACGATTTGACGTAAAGATCTTACAATACAGTAATTATCTGAGAATCTACTACAAACGAGAATTGCTTGGTGAGTATGAAATGCCACCTGAAGGGGTCAAGAACAAAAAGATCTATCCAAAAGGGAAATCCAAGCCGAAGCATCAACCAAAGTATCGTAAAAAGCCCACAGCGCAAGAAGAACGAACGCTAAGGGCTACATCGGAAGAAGTCAATGCCTATCTGAATTTTGCGACCAAAAAAGGTGGCCGGCAAAAGCACAGATTCATTCGAGAATTATATGGCTTGTACAAGAAGCTTGCCCCCTCGCTATTTATAAGGACAGTCAAACGGGCCTTAAAGTACCGTATCACAGACACAAAGACCATTGAACGGATCGCCATATTACTGATGAAAGAAGGCAACTATGATTTACCATCTGTTCAAATCGACCTGGAATATAGGGACAGAGAATCCTATCTTGATGGCCGTTTTGCAGGTGATGTGGACTTGTCGGTTTACGACAAAATGATGGAGGAGAAGGATGAATGATGAACTGACAAAGATGCTTAAGTATCTGCGTCTTGGTGGCCTACTTGAAAACTGGGACACTTATCTTGACAGTGCCCGAAAGGGAAATTTCTCTCATGTTCGACTGCTTCAACATATTATTGAACAAGAATACAAAATCAAGAAAGACAATTCCAGGCGACTGAGGATCTTAAGGTCAAAGATCCCTGAAAAATACGTTATGGAAACCTACCCATTTAATAGACAACCGAAACTGAATAGAAAAAAGATTTTGGCCCTGTATGATTCATTTGACTATATGACCAAGAATCAAAATATCATCTGGATAGGACCCACTGGTGTCGGAAAAACCGGTCTTGCAACAGCCTTTCTTATGCATGCAATTGACCACGAATATAAAGGACGGTTCATTGCCTTCCCAGAGCTTACAGAGATCCTATATAGATCAGTGGCGGATCATTCGGAAGAGAAAATCATGAAAACATTTCTTTCCTATGACTGTCTGCTTATTGATGAAGTCGGATATGTGGAGGTCGAACCGGTTCAGGTTGGATTGTTTTTTACCCTGATGCACAAAAGACATAAAAAGAAAAACACATTGATAACTTCTAACCTTGGCTTTAGTCAATGGACATCATTCTTGAGAAACGATCAGCTTACAGCGGCATTGATCGACCGTCTGACTGAAAACAGCCATGTTATCAATATGAAGAACTGTGTCAGTCTGCGACGCAAACTTGATCCGGCTGGTTGAAATGACAAAACGCCGCTTTACCAATCACGAACTGCATACTCTGCGCAATGACATTCCTATTGACGCATTGATTGATAAGGCACTTTGCATTCCTTCCCGGGTTGCGGAGGGTCATTTTCGTTTTCTTTGCCCCTTATGCCAAGAATTTAACACCGCCGTAAATCCTGAGACAAATCTGGCCAGATGCTTCCGTTGTGAGGAAAACTTCAATACCATAGACCTGGTGATGATAATCAGGAAGTTGGACTTTGTTGAAAGCGTCAGGTTCCTGCAAGACTATCATAAGAGTGCTTCTGTCAGTCGAAACGAGGACTACCGGGTGGCTACCACCGGCAGTGACACTCATGATGGCTCTCAGATGAAATGTGCTGACCTATCAGAACATTCAAATAAAAACATGGTTCATATCGGCCATATTCTTGATCGTATAGTGCCCTCAAAATGTGAGAAAATCCCTTCTGTCTTCAATCGCCCTGCTCAACAGAATATGGCCAATTGTCGCATACTAAGACTGGAACAGAAAGTAGATCGTTTATCCCATCAAATCGAGAATATACTAAAAGCAATCCATATCGATAATCCTTCCCACCAGTGAGCACCTACTGTCTTATCAACGCTGATAGAACAGTGTCATCATTAAGCATCATCCTGCAAACAGTGCTAAGTAGCAGCCGGCGGGGTATCATTCATTAATGTCAGGGCGGGATAGGCTTCTCTCTGCGGGGTATCGCTGTTGGCCCTCGCGTGAATCAACGGCCTGATTTATCTCAGCATGGGTGGCATGATTTATCTCAGCGCTATAGCTCTGCATGCTGAAGCGTTTAGGTTCATATCCATCGTGATTGAAAATGTAATCGAAGTGACAGTTGACGATACTCTTTCTGTTGGAGATCCGTCTGCCTTGAAAGTCAAGGTTCCAACTCCCCCGGCATACATATTTCATAAAGGTCTGGTCTTTAAGCGTCGAAAATATCGTGAAAAAGGAGCAAAGGATCTTTATTATATTTTTGATATCATAACCGGATGCAGCCAGATAAAGTCAGATATCATGGATGGTTTTGAAGACCTCTCTAAAAAGTATCCGATCTGGTTTCGGACATTCGTCAATAACCTTAGCCTTTATTTCGAAAGCATAAGTTCCGAAGGCGTTTTATGGATTACAGAGCAACGTCCATCATCTGCTTTCCCAGATATGAACAAGGATCAGTTCAAACACTATGTCTTTGCCTCATTTGGGGAATTAATTGAGGATCTCAACGCCTACCTCCTGGTGTCCTGAGATACCTCTTGCAAGTATGGACAGTTAAAATATCATGTCTACTCTTCCGCGCTTATACCCCGCTTAACTATTTGTTATTATATACAGAATTCAAAATCTGTAAAAGTTGGCTTGATGAATTAGGCTCTGTGTCGAGGTCTGCCAGAGGCGGGTAAAAATTCATAAATGGAGAGGCTTGTTCGCCCTTAGCGAATCAAAACAGCCATTGCCTTCACAGACCGCCAAAAGGCCCTCGATTTTGAGGCATACTTAAAAAGCCCATCAGGTAGAGCGTTTGCCAAAAAGCGTCTATGATATTCCATTTTTCAAACAACAACAGGGCGATAATGAAGCTCCTGCCTTTTTTTATGGTGTATTATATTGGGTTTTGTGTGGGTTAGGTTGACAAAAAAGCTGACAAATTTTTGATGTTCGCACGACTTTTTGTTTATTCCGTGTTGTTTCCAAGGAGGCTTTAATTGTAGGTAGACGAAGATGATTTGACAACGGTCAAAATTAGGATTTACTTGACCTGACATCAGCAAAATATGATATCTGTATGTCAATTGTTGTTGTGAATAATCGAGATACGGTAAGTGATCGCGGGCTTCTAACAGCCAGATTTTTATAGTATATTCTCAAGTTATATTTACATTTTAAGTTTTGGGCGAATCACAATATGTGGAATTTTCCATTCTTGCCATTTCGATATTTTTTCTTTATGATTGGGTAAGTTATTAGTCATCAAGCGAAATCTTTGCAGTTTTGTTTTGGATGCATATTTCGATAATATTTTCTAACCCTCTTATTTGCATCTTCGCATTTTGAACTTAATCATGGAGGGACCCACATGAAACGTCTGTTGCCATTTCTTTTTATCATTATCATGGTTATCCCTGTGCATGCAATTGCAGACAAACCGATCCTCACCATCGACACCGGCGGACACAAGACAAAAATATGGGAACTCATTTTCACCAAAGACGGAAGATATCTTGTTTCCGCATCAGATGATAAAACCATACGGGTTTGGGACACCTCCACCGGTGAAGTTGTGCGGGTGCTGCGCGGCCAAATAGGGGCGGGCGATGAAGGAAAGATTTATGCGGCCGCCCTTTCTCCAAATAATAGGCTTCTGGCGGTGGGGGGATTTATGGCCCATGGTTTTGGCATCGACGATGACAAGGTGGGAAATATTCGTCTTATCAACTTCCAAACAGGTGAAGTTGTTGCTCTCCTCAGGGGACACAGCGATGTAATTTTTGGACTTAAGTTCTCCCCGGATGGAAACCGTTTGATTTCAGTAAGCGCTGATAAAACCGCCCGTATCTGGAATGTTCTTACTCAAAGAACCATCCACATTTTTAAAGGTCACACGGATTTCATCTTTGGGGTGGCATTTTCACCCGATGGTAATTTAGCAGTTACAGCAAGCAATGACGATACGTTAAAGCTGTGGAATGCAAAAAGCGGTTATTTAATTAAAACCCTTAGAGAACATACAGGAGATGTAAGATCAGTTACCTTTACACCTAACGGAAATTACCTGTTGTCAGGAAGCGATGATAAAACCATCCGTATGTGGGACGGAAGAACCGGAAGGTTTATCAAAGTGCTGGCGCGTCAGAACAGAACCGTAGACAGTCTTTCAATATCTCCTGACGGAACAAAGGTATTAACTGGACATGGACTCGAATCCGGAGAAAGGTCAAACAATGTTTTTTCCATACCCTCTGGTAAAAAAATAACCTCTTTTAAAAAACACAAAAACATTGTCCTTGCAACAGACATCTCTCCTAATGGAAAAATCGCAGCAACTGGAGGTGGGGAAAATAATGAAATCTATCTCTGGGATTTGACCACGGGAAAAGTTAAACAAAAGATAGTCGGAAAAGGGGAAAGGATCTGGAGTGTGGGGTTTGCAAAAGACGGCCGGTTTATTGCGTGGGGGAAAATATTAAAAAGGAACTGGAATTTTAACCACTACGCCTTCTTGAAACAGTCTTTTCAAATCAAGTCATACAGCAGAACCTATGAGCTGTCCATGGGCTCTGAAGTCAAGTCTGACGGTGATTTCTTAAGAAGGATTGAATCTGTGGGCCCTTGGTCAATACGAACCAAAACCGGAAAAGTTCACAAAACCCTTGAAATCCTGAAAAACGGCCGCGTGGTTCATGAAATCACAAGGGGATCAACCAGTGGTTATACGCACCGAAGTTTGACCCTGACCCCGGATGGAAAAACCATCATCAGCGGAGGAGGTAATGGATATCTAACATCCTATAACCCTCAAACCGGAAAAAAGATCCACGAATTTGTCGGGCACACTGGTGATGTATGGGGAGTTGCTGCATCTCCTGACAGTCGATTTCTGGTTTCAGGATCAGATGATCAGACCGTAAAACTATGGAAAATCGATTCAAGAAAACTTCTTTTAACCATCTTCCGGGGAACCGATAATGAGTGGGTGGCCTGGACCCCTGAAGGGTATTACACGGCGTCTTTAAACGGGGATAAATATGTGGGGTGGCATATCAATCGGGGTGAAAACAGATCAGCGCTTTACTATCCGGCATCCCGGTTTTCAAAACAATTTTACTCCCCCAAGATCGTGGCAAAACACCTTGAAACCGGCGGAGATATTAAAGAAGCGATCCGGCTTGTCAACCTGGAAAGACCCCGACGAAAAAAGATCAAAGAGACGACCGTATCTGACATCGGCAATATTTTACCCCCGGCAGTATTTTTCCAGATTCCTGAAAAAAGAAATGTAACCGTACAACAAAACAGCATCCGGATCAGGGCGGTGGCAAAGACCGTAAACAATGAGCCAATCACCGATATCTGGCTTTTGGTGAACGGCCGACGCATCAGCGAAAGTCGAGGGATCGGGGTCAAAACAAAGGTAAGTAAAAAGATAGACAGATTAAGGGCGGAAATAGATGTTATGGTCCCTTTGACTCAGACGGATAACAGGATATCTGTCATCGCATCAAATAGACACACCCAGTCAGAACCTGAGATCCTTAATGTCAAATGGAAAACAAAAGCCATTGGGACGGTTGCAGGAACCCAGGATATTTACAAACCCGACCTTTATCTTCTTTCCATCGGGGTTTCCAAATATCAGCAATCCGGATACAGTCTGGATTATGCTCACAAGGATGCAGAGGAGATCGCATCGGTTTTAAATCGCCAGTCCGGAAAGCTTTATGGAAAGATTCATAAACGGGTGTTTACCGATCATAAAGCGACACAGGACGATATCCTTGATGGGCTTGACTGGATTTTAAAAGAGTCTACCCAGAAGGATCTGTCTGTCATTTTTGTTGCAGGTCACGGTTTGAAGGACGATAGAGGAAATTATTATTTTCTTCCCCATGACGGTGATCCTGATAAACTTCGTCGAACAGGTGTGAGATGGGTCGAATTTCAAGATGTGTTATCGAGCCTCCCTTCCAAGGTTATTTTTCTTGTGGACACCTGCCACAGCGGAAGCGCCACCGGAAAAAGACGGGGCGCTGTGGATGTGACTGACGCGCTTCGGGAACTGGTAAATTCGGAAAGCGGTGTCGTTGTGATGACGGCGTCCACCGGAAAGGAAAGCAGTCAGGAACGACTTGAATGGGGACATGGCGCATTCACAAAGGCTCTTATTGAAGGACTTGAAGGGAAAGCTGACTATGATAGGGACAATACGGTAGACATAAAGGAGATAGATCTTTACATCACCAAACGTGTAAAAGCACTTACCAATGGTTCCCAGCACCCAACAACTGAGATTCCGAAAACCATGCCGAATTTCCCGCTGGTTTACAAATAGTTTTCGACAGTGGCACTATTATTAAAAAGGAATGGATTTTAATAATTGCCTTGGATTATTTAGAACCTTTTCTGAAAAACTAAAAAGTAGATTTGGGAATCTTTAAGCTTTCTGGAACTTTCGCAGATTAAAGTATTTTTCAACTACGGTTAAAATTGCCAATTAAAGAAAAATGATGTAAACGCTAAGATATATTTCGATACGCAGAATTAATTCTGTATAGGAATCGATACAAGTTTTATGCAAATGATTAAACTATCACGTTACATCTCTTCGCAAAAAATCGCTCAACTCAGGTAAAATATTACCTCCAAAAGGAGAGGATTATGAAGTCAGGAACATGCCCAAAATGTAAATCAGCCACCGTTTACAAAAGAAACTTTCCAGGGGGTTACAGAAGTTCTCTTGTTCTTGCTATTGATACTTGCGCCCACCTTGAGGACTACGTATGTGGTACTTGCGGATTTGCAGAAAGTTATTTGGCAGATTTGAATAAAATAGACACGATTAAAAAACACTGCATATATATTACTCCTCAATAAAATGATGGAAAATAATAAGTTTGATGACACATCGTCATCCGACCCTGCTTTTTTAATGACCAGATGTTACAATTTCATTATTTTATTCAATCGGGGTGATGCTTCCTGCCTTGAACCTTAAATCCAGCCCATTCTAATAATGGTTATGATTTAGATTCGAAATCACCCCCTCAATTACAATCCAAATGCAATGCACATTTTTTTGTGCATCGCGCACATTTTTCTGTGCATTTTTTAATACCGCCTGCTATATATAATCTCCCACATTTTACAACCAAATTTTCATAACCCACTATCAAATAAGGTTTTTTACCACTTTATAAGCACAAAACAGATTTTGGCATGCATTTTGAATTAGTAATAGGATTTACATCCGTTTGGGTGGACGTATTCCCTTCCGCTAAGTGCGGTAAACGTTTTGAGAAAATGAAAAGGGCTATAACACCATGCGTTCAAAGAAGATGACAAAAAAAGCCGGCCCCGGTTCCATTCCCAAAGCTTTTCTAAAGATTGTGGGCCGAAATATGCTTCAAAATGAACTTTTGCTTTCGTTTCTGAAAAAGGAAACGGGTCTGAAGGGCTCATGGTTTCCAACGCTGGAATCGATAACACCAATTGATGTAGATGAGTCATCAATCCCACAAGTGCTCATTTTGGACTGTAAAAGTATTGATATGAAAAATCTTTGGGCGTCCATCCATGAGTGGGAGTGTCCAAAGGCTTCCCAATGTTTCTTTGTGTTGTGTAATGCCGAACCCGCATCGGGGATTGAAAAAAAGCTATGGATAACGGCATACAGGGCATCTTCTATAGTAACGATCCCCTGCAGTTAATTACCAAAGGTATTTATGCTGTTTTGAAAGGAGAATTATGGTATTCCAGAAAAGCTTTGACCAAGTGCATTCTGGAATTAAGATCTTCAGACAATTCGTCAATACATCCGGCCACGTCCAGTTTGACATTTAAAGAAAAAGAAGTGCTTTCTTATATCACTTCCGGATACACCGGCAAGGCTATGGCTGATGAGCTTTCCATCAGTATTCACACCGTCAAAGTTCATATTTACAATCTCTACAAAAAGATAAATGTTACCAACCGTCTTCAGGCTAGGTTGTGGGCAACCAAATTCCTTTAATTTTCATGAAAAAATCGAAAATGATTTTTAAAATTAATCTTTGACAAAAATCATTTAAAGACAAGAAAGGGAGTTAAATAACAACGCTTTTAAAAAAGATATTAGTTGTAGACGATGAAGAATCTATGAGGGAAATAATGAAAATAGGGCTTGGTAAGCTTGGATACGATCCTGAATTTGCAAAAAATGGGAAAGAGGCTTTTGAAATATTAGACAAGGAAGAGTTTCCACTTATTTTAACGGAGTTAAGATTGCCAGAGATAGACGGCATTGAATTTTGCATGCGAATTAAAGATAGAAGCCCGGAGACCGTTATTTATGCTTTTTCTGGTGGTGTTACAGAGGTTGAGTTTGGTCAAATTGAAGAAATGGGCTTTGATGGCCTTCTTTGTAAGCCATTCAAATTTAAACCTAAGTTGAGCGATTTTTTGCGAAGAGATGTGCTGAGATCTTGATGCATAAGGGTTCGCAAAAACCGTAGGCATACCCGTGGATATGTCGAGGATTTTCGAGGATCCTTGATGCGCAAGAGATCGGTGCAAATCGAGTAAAAAATCGCTCAATTTAGGTTAAAGTGTTAGAGCGTGCTATTGAAGGGGCTTTTGAGAAAATAGATACGAGGAGGGAAAGGCTATCCACACCCCCTTTGTAATTGAGACCTTTGAAAAATGTTCATTTTTGTTCAAGTTCAAGGAAGGTGAAAATTTTAACCACAGGAATACATTGAGTATTTCGAGGATTAAAATTTGAGCCTGACGTAGAAATTGGGCAAAAAGGGGCGTTTTGCAAAGGTCTCTAATTCTTTTGGAAGCATATAGACAATCCTTAACAGCCGGAGCTTCTTTCTTTTTTAGAGTATCCGGCTAAAAATGGATCATATTTGCATATGCATTCCGTTTGCGCCAACATTATGGCAGAACTTTTATCGGCAGGAAAAATACTGTACTATTCTAAAATTTCAAGGACAGTATGTTTTTTTACCTTGGCAGAGGCAGCACTTAATATCGTCCGTATGGCTCGAACATTCCGGCCCTTTTTCCCGATAACCTTACCAATATCCACTTTGGCAACTCTAAGTTCTAATACCGAGATCTGGTCACCCTCTATCTCTGAAACCTCTACCTCATCCGGATTGTCAACCATTGTCTTCACAATTCGCTTGATCAGGTCTTTCATAGCTCTATCTCTTTCGTTGGTTGTTAACAATTACAAATTTAAGGGTGAAATATCTTTCCAGAGGATTAAATTGCAGATTCAATTTTGACAGTACCTTAGACAAATTGTCTTTGAAGCTGCCAATAAATATAGCTTAATCAATATATCATGAATTGTCAAACTCAACTTTGAGAGAGATATCTGTTGAGATATCGGCTGGACGGCAAGAATTCATGCGGTTCTGCAATATGGAGAATATTTTATCAATGAAACCCTTCAAGTCTGATTGAAAAGGTCATCGGGCTTGTAAACAATCTCTTCTCCCATTTCATCAAGCTGCGGGTATCAAATGAGTGGCGCAACCAAACGGTCTTCCGAATTCGGAACTGGGCAATATCATTGGGGAAGCAGGCCCCCGATATCGATCACGAGTGAGACGGCCTTGCGAACGAGATTCACGGTTATACCTTTTAAACACATAATGAATTGTGATTACTAACCCTTTCTTTAGCAGTTTAATCCATTACAAAGTTCCTGTCATAAAACGGTGTTAGGGAACGCAGTTCTTTGTTGTTGACATTTTTTACAATGTATGATCGAAAGAAATATTCTGTTTTCTCATCAAGAATTTCTTTTAACTTTTTATCTAACTATCTAATGCAGGGGTATTAAATTGTACGGTCTTCACGCAATAGCTGTTCACAACGGCTGGGCTATGGCTCTTGCGGGCGCTTTAATCGTCTTTTCCGGTCTTGTGGTGCTATCATTCGTAATTTCTCAACTTCATAAGGTTTTGACGTTTTTTGAAAAAAAAACCGTCTATATGGAACCAGAACCGGAAACGTCAGATATCGAACCACACAAAGACAAGCCCTGGCTCTTATTACCCAAACAATTCCCTGAAGACATTAAAGAAATTGCCCGTTTGTATAAACCGTTGGTTGAAGAAATTGGTGAAACTTTTTATCTTTCCGAACTTTATGAAATGTCAAGAAAAAATGATTTCCCACATCCACATATTACACTTACAGCTTTTCGTGAATCTAAAATATTAATCCCTGATGGCGATGGTGTTTTTACCTGGAATCCCCCCACAGAAAATGATGATAATGAAAACGTTGAAGGTTGATTAATGGAGCTATTTTTTCAATTTTTATCAAACACCGGTTATTATCTGGCTGAATATCGAAACGTAATAATGATCGTGGTCGGTTCTTTATTTTTATATTTAGGGTCTGCAAAACATTACGAGCCGCTCCTTCTTATTCCGATCGGGTTTGGAATTTTAGTGGGAAATGTCCCTTTTTTCAAGGGATTTGGACTTGGAATATATGAAAGCAACAGTGTGTTACACTATCTGTATTTCGGTGTGGTTACAGGCCTCTATCCTTCAATCGTTTTTTTGGGTCTCGGGGCAATGACGGATTTTTCTTCTTTGCTTGCACGGCCGGTGCTTATGCTCTTGGGGGCCGCTGCCCAAATGGGAATTTTTTTCACCCTTCTGGGTGCGTTGGCCCTCGGCTTTTTGCCCAAGGAAGCCGGTTCAATCGCTATCATCGGCGGCGCTGACGGACCCACTTCCATCTTTCTGACCGCCAAACTCGCACCCCATTTGATCGGACCGATAGCCATCGCCGCATATTCCTATATGGCGTTGATACCGGTAATCCAACCGCCGATCATGCGACTTTTGACCAGCCGGAAGGAGCGGTTGATCCGGATGCCGGAACTCAGAGAGGTGTCCAAGAAAGAACGCGTTATTTTCCCCGCCGTCGGCGTCTTGCTCTGCTGTTTTCTCGCACCGGCTTCCATACCGCTTCTTGGGACATTCTTTTTTGGAAATTTTTTAAAAGAATGTGGCGTAACCGACCGACTGGCCCAGACGGCCCGCACGGCCATTATAGATACGGCGACAATACTTTTGGGGTTAACCGTCGGTGCCAGTACCCAGGGCGATGTCTTTTTAACCGGAAAATCTGTGGGTATTTTCTTGCTGGGTGCCGTGGCATTCAGCATCGCAACCGCATCGGGTATCATTTTTGCTAAAATTATGAATCTTTGTCTTAAAGAAAAGATAAATCCTCTTTTGGGGGCTGCCGGCGTTTCGGCTGTTCCCGGTTCGGCCCGGGAAGTTCATCTGGTGGGTCAGTCCGAGGACCCCGAAAATTACCTTCTCATGCACGCCATGGCCTGCAACTCTTCCGGTGTTATCGGTTCGGCAATCTGCGCCGGTATTTTGTGGAGCTTTATGGTTGGACTTTGATTGTGTCCGAGAGAGATTCATGACTTGGGTCATTCATGACCTTCACGTTTTAACAATTTCTGGTACCAGACCGAGAATTCATACATCCCCCTGTACCTGTCATCATTATTGATAAGACCGAGGCATAGTTCAAACACTCCTCTTCCATATGCATTGCTGTATTCATCAAAGTTTTTTGTCTGTAAAAACTCCCGGACAAGGGACTGGGTTGTCCGTTTTGTTTTGTCTTTTCTTATAGTTATCGGATCTTTGGGTTCCTGAAACGGGTCCCAGTTTTCATATCCTTTTTTTTGAATATGTTTCTGGCGCCTCGGTGACATGCTTTCGAAAATCGCCTTTTTTCTTTTTTCCTCTTCTTCAGGTGAGATTTTTTTCATTTTCCCTTCCTTGTTCTTCTTTGGCTTTTTTCGAGTTTGCAATACCAAGATACTCTTCATCAAAGTCTGTAAGAATGGCCATTGATAAAGGGACAAGCATATCTGCCATTTTTATATACTTTGTTTTTATTTCACGTACAAATTCATAGGAAATGTCGTAAAGCTTTTTTTGAATCGCATCCAGATTAACCGCCGGATACTGTTTTCCTTCGATAAACCCCGATTTTCCACAGGTGTGACTGCGTCCTCCTATGGATGTCGGTATTCCATAAAGTCGACACGTTATCGGCCGATATTCATAAAGGTCACACATTTCATTATCATTGAGAAGAGGGCATCTGACCCGCTCTGCGGCGATATCCATGAGTATCTCCGTCTCGTTCTTTCCGGCTTTTTTATTTTTATAGGCTCGTTTTTTAACCATATGTGTTTTTCGATCCGCTCGATTGGCCCTATCGATAAACCTGATTTTTTCCTTGCCTTTTATGATTTTATTAAACTGATGATTTATATAGATCGCTTCAATCAGCGTGAGGTCAAACAGAGCATGACAGCAGTCTGCACATTTGATCTTACATGTTACACATTCCGGATGGTCTTTTTGTACCCTTGCAAACAATTCATCGGCTTGGGTTACTATTGTTTTGTATTTCTCAAAATATGGCGTAAAGTCTATTTTCATAAGTTAACTCCTAATTTGTTTCACGTGAAACATCATTTTCCGATACAGAAGCGGCTGAAAATCTGATCGATTACATCATCCTTTGCAGTATCTCCTATTATTTCACCGAGACTGTCCATGGCTTCCTTTATATCGATGGCAATAAATTCAAAAGATGTCTCCTTTCGTATTTCTTCGACTGCGGCAACACAAAGCCGTAAGGTCCGCTCAAGTGCCGTTTTATGCCTTAAGTTGGGAATGATTTTATTTTGAACCTCGATACCATATTCCCCAATAGAAAGGTTTACGATTAAATCCTTAAGCTCGTTCAGTCCCCTGCCGTAAAGGGCTGAGATTTTAATCCTCGGCAGTGTGTTCCATGAATCGGGAATATCAAGTTCAAAATCATCTTCCACAAGATCCGACTTGTTAATTACAAGTATCAACCGTCTATTGCTTATGGTTTTATATATTTTATAATCTTCGCCGGTTAATGGATCACTTGCATCTACCATGAAAAGAATCAAATCAGAATCGCTAATATATTCCTGCGCTTTTTCAATACCGATGACTTCAACCGGATCACTGGTTTCATGTAGACCGGCAGTATCTGCAATTATTACCGGAATGCCGTGGATATTCAGGGTCTCTTCGATCAGGTCTCTCGTCGTTCCGGGAATAGGAGTAACAATTGCCCGATCTTCCTGAATCAATCGGTTCATAAGGCTCGATTTTCCTACATTCGGCCTTCCGACAACGACCATTTTAAGACCATCTCTTAAAACATGTGCATTTTCATATTTCTCTATAAGCCCTTTTAAATCATCAACAATCGCCCGCTCCAGCGTCTCGATGGTCCTCTCCGAATTAAAGATTTCTCCGGCATCATCGGAGAAATCTATGGCGGTCTCTGTCTCTACCAAAATATCAAGCAAAGCGCCTCTTATGGTCTCAATCTTTTTTTTTAAACCGCCTTTTATATGCGAAGTTGCTATTTCTAATGATCTTTCGGTCTTTGAATTAATTATATCGATAACAGCTTCAGCCTGTGTCAGATCAATTCGTCCGTTGAGATAGGCTCTTTTTGTAAACTCCCCCGGCTCAGCCAGTTTTGCACCCTTTTTTAAAACTAAATCGAGAATCGCCGTCAGAACAACAGGCCCTGAATGCGTGTTTATTTCAACAACATCCTCCATGGTGTATGTACGCGGAGCCACCATCACGGATAGAAGAACTTCATCAAGAACCCTTCCTTTTTCCTTATCCACAATATGACCATGATAAAGACGATGGGATTTTAAAGAAGAAAAAGATGTTTCGCCCTTTTTCTCAGAATCACCGTTTACCGGTCCGGACTTTTTAAAGATAGATCCGGCAATAGAAAAAGCATCTTTACCTGAAATTTTAATAATCCCGATTCCGCCTCTTCCGGTCGGCGTGGCTATAGCAGCGATAGTTGCAATGTCCATTTTTGATACGCCGGATTTCCATTTCCAACCTGAATATTCCGAAAATCGTAACTTCTCAATAAATTTTGGATTTGGTTCAACATCATCAATTAATACGACAAAACTTTTTGAAAAATTACCGAGAATTGAGCTAAGCATATCATTTTTTTGAAACACCCCGTTATGCTGTTTTACCGATAATAATTAAACGTCTGGGAATTTCTACAACTTGGGAAAAGCACAATTATTTCAGCATTCGGAGTGTTTTTCTTATAACGCTTTGTAAATAGCGTAATGAATGATCAGCAGCGAAATCATACACTGTTTGAGTTTGTATGATGGAGTCGCTGATTATTCATGGAGCTATTGAATCGAAAAAACTCCCCGACCCCTCAATTATTTTAACGTCACCCTGTTTTGCAATCGGTATAGAGGAATGAAATTTTGGAATATCGGGGGTTAAATCGGAAATAAAATATTTAAGTTATCAACAACACCTTCCCTTCAACTTCGTTCAGGACAAGCTCACCCATCATTTTTATTCGGTGAAACTTTTTGGTAACCGTTCACGTTTATTTTTTTCTATTTCACCGGAGCCATTCCTCCATTATGCTCTTTGGTGCCAAGGCCTAAACTTCATCTTTGCTTGCGGGAAGAATTTTTTTTGGGAAATATGACAAGCTTCTTTAAAAAACCTTCTCCCTTGCTTTGAGTTCTAACCCTGTTGTCATCTTGCAAGGCGATATGCACGATTCTTCGATCATGAGCATTCATTTGACCTATTGCTGAAGGTTTTCCGGTGCTTTTCACCTTTTCTGCCATCCTCACAGCCAGCCTTTGAAGGCTAATTCGCCTCTTTTCGAGATAGCCTTCCACATCTACGTGAATACCGACCCGTCCTTTTCTGTTCTTGTTGACAATTTTTTCTACGAGATATTGAATCGCTTCAAGGGTTTGCCCGCGTTTCCCGATAAGAACAGCAGAATTTCCACCACTCACATTGAAAACAATTCTATTCGAATGCTCCCCAATCGATATTGTTGCGTCTGTTGTTATTAAATCGATTATCTTTTGCAAAGCTTCCCGGCCAAGATCTATAGGATCATCGGTAATCTTGTGATCCAAACCTTCATCATGTAATATTTCTATCTGTTGATCCACACTTTCTATTGGTTTTTCATATGAACTTTCATTTTGCTGCTCTTCATCTGTTGTTTCAAAAACAATTTTTGGGGACGGCTCTGGTAACGTAACGCGAATTCGTGCTTTTTTAGTCCCAACCAGTCCAAAAATTCCGGTTGAACCATAAGAAATAACATCATGTTTAAGTTTTTCCCGGGGTATATTTAGTTCTTCACAGGCTTTCTTGACAGCCATTTCGACATTTTTATCTTCAAATTCCACACAATGCGACATTGTATAACCTCCGTGATTAAACTTTTTTCTTTTGAATATAGTACTGTTGAGCCATTGATATTATATTATTTACAAGCCAGTATAAAACCAGTCCCGAAGAAAAATTGATAAACATAACCGTAAAGACTAACGGCATCAACATCATCATTTTGGCCTGAGTGGCATCACCCATGGGTGGCGACATTTTCTGCTGTATAAACATGGACGCTCCCATAATTATGGTTAAAACCGGGATGCCGTACGGCGGTTGCATGAAGGGAATGGAAACATCAAACCTGAAAAGACGATCCGGAGCGGACAGATCATTAATCCACCAGAAAAATGGAGCGTGCCTTAATTCTATAGCTTCGTACAACATTCGATAAAGCGCAAAGAATATGGGAATCTGTGCGACCATGGGAAGACATCCGCCCATGGGATTAACTTTGTATGTTTTGTACAACCCCATGACCTCTTCATTCATTCTTTTCTTGTCATCTTTATATTTTTCCTTGATCTCCGCCATAAGCGGCTGGATTTTTTTCATTTCAGCCATTGATTTATAGCTTTTGTTCCCAAGCGGCCAAAGAATAATCTTGGTAAATAGTGTTAAAATGATAATGGCAATACCATAATTAGGAATAAAATGATCATATATAAAATTCATTATCCAGACACACGGTTTGGCGATTATATCAAACATACCGAAATGGACGGCTTTGACCAGGTCATAATCCATATCGTTCAAAACCTTCATACTCTTTGGCCCAAAAAACAGTTTGTAGTTAAAAACATGCTTTGCACCGGAATCAATCACGCTTTCGGACTGCACATAACGATTTTGAAGTGTCTCGTTATCCATGTAAAGATGCATCCCGGCATCTACCGGCTCATCAGGTATGATGGCGGACATAAAATAACGATTTTGAACCGCCACCCATTTTACATTTCCTGTATACAGGTTTTTATCCTTTATTTTCTTTGTCTTAATCTGCTTAAGCTTATTATTGATCAGCGCACTCGGACCCGTAAAACCATATCTGCTCTTTTTTACTTCTGCCTCTCGCACTAAAGTAAGGGTGAGGCTGTCCCGAAGGGTTTTGCCGGAAAGGTTTTTGATGGTAACACTAAGGTCGATCATATAGCTTTCGGGTGAGAATAAAAATTTCTTTTCAACAACCACGCCCTGAGGAGATGTCCAACCAAAAGAGATTTCTTTAGATTTGATTTGAATATCAACAAAATCATCGTCAAGGTCTGCTGAAAAAATCGCGTCATTGAGACCCGTAAGACTATTCCCTGCAAATCCCAGGCGGATTGTGCCGCCGGATATGTCCGGAGATATCATTTCAAGTAACGGTGAATCGGCATCTATGGTTTTCCGGTAATTATTAAGGACAAAACTTTTAAACACCGCCCCTTTTTCAGAAATTTTAACCCTGTATAAGGGCGTTTTTACCGTGACGGTTCTCGATGGTTTAACGGGCAGAGCGGGTATTTTGTCTATCGAAGGTAATTTTTCTAGTGTAGTCTGCTCTTTTTTTAATATCTCCGATTTTAATATCTCCGACTTGTTATCTGTTTTTTGCTCTTTTTGCTGAGCCTGTTTGGGTGGCTGATCCACTTTCTTTTTAACAAAGAAAATATTCCATATTATAAAAACAAGTAAGGAAAGCGCTATAGCAATAAATAGTCGAGCTTGTTCCATTTTCTTCTCCAATATTCAAAAATAGCCAAAAATATATGCCGGTCGGTTAAAAATGTATGATTTCAATCCGTTATATGCAGAGGAGTAAATACTTTTGAGGGATTGATAGAAGGCGAACATATATGTTGCCGTCTAAAACCGGCATCATGTGTGCCGATACAGTTCTATCAAGGTTTTAGGATGTTGCGCTTTAAGGAACAGAATCGATTCCCCCCGGATTAAAGGGATGGCACTTTAAAATTCTCTTTAAGGCAAGGAAAAACCCTTTGAGTAGTCCATAACGCAAAATAGCCTGATAGGCATATTCAGAACAGGTTGGATAAAAACGACACGAAGGAGACAAAACCGGGGACAATATTAATTGATATGCCCTTATCAAAAACAAGGGGATTATCAGGAATATTTTATTAATTGCCCTGACTCCTTGATATGCTGTTAAAAATGTTTTGCAGGGATAAAAAAGCTTGTTTCGATGATAGGTCGGCGGCCTTTTTTTTTGCTATGATATTTATATCCCAGTAACCTGTAATAATGTGCCTGTTTAGCCGAAAACTTTCGCGAGAAAACCGTTTAATCCTGTTGCGTATTGTTGCGTTTCCAACCTTTCTCGCTACTGTCACACCAAGGCGCGTTCTTTGAAATCGACCTGGAGAAAATATAGCCACAAAGTGTTTGTTTTGAGTTTTCCTGCCGAATTTTGATAATCCAAGAAACTCAGAGCGTTTCAGAATTCTATCTGCCTTGGTTAAAAAAAAGCGCAAAAGGCGTTGTCCTCTGCAACCTATTGCTATTTATGCATTTATTATATTATATATATCGAAAACGATGTTTTATTATACTGATAAACGGGTTCTCCCTTTGGATCTTCGCCGGTTAATAATCCTTCTCCCTTGTTTGGTTGACATCCTTTTTAAAAACCCGTGTGTTCGTGCACGTTTTATTCTACTTGGTTGATAAGTTCTTTTCATAATTTAACATCCTTATTCTCATAACCGGCCCGAATAATTACCCAAAAAGAACTAAAGCCTTTTACTGCCGATCGAATAGACTTAAATTTATTAATTTGAAAAATATATTATGTAATCACACGCTTTTTATATTGTCAAGACCCAAAAAAATATGGAATTTTTCAAACCCTACTACTCTTTTAGAATTTCTAAAACATCAAATTCTTCCATATGAAGTTGTGAATTGGGATATATTACAATCTGTTTTCCAATAATTCGTTCCAGGGAGACGATAAGATGGTTTTCCTCGCCATGAAGCAGTTCGGCAATTTCGGGATTTACTCTCAAGCTCACCTTGACTCCCATCATGTCTCGTGATTCACGGAGTATATCCCTGTATATATTATAACATATTGTCTGCCTTGATATGAGATACCCCTCCCCGTCACAATAAAAGCACGGCTCGCATAAAATCCGGGTAAGGGGCTTCCTGATCCGCTTCCGGGTCATCTGTATCAGGCCCATCTCTGATATGGGAAGGACATGGGTTTTACTCCTATCCTTCATAAAAGCCTCCTTTAGCGCATTAAACACTTTCTCCTGATTAGACTTTTTTTCCATATCGATAAAATCGATAATTATAATACCACCCATATCCCGTAACCGGATTTGATAGGCAATCTCCTTTACAGCCTCTAGATTGTTCTTCAAAATTGTTTCTTCCAGGTTGTGCTTGCCGACAAAGCGTCCGGTATTAACGTCGATTGCGATAAGCGCCTCGGTATGTTCAATTACGATGTAACCGCCTGACTTCAGCCATACCTTCTTTTTTAAAGCACGTGAGATGTCACCCTCTAAATTGTAGGCATCAAAAATCGGTTCCAGACCCTCATAAAGCTCCACCGAATCTTTTAGACCGGGAACAAACGAGTCAAGAAACAAAAGAATAGACTCATAAGCGGAACGGGAATCGATGATAAGTTTTTCAGCCTCGTGCAAGAGCAAATCCCTCACGGCACGAAGGCTAATTGTAACCTCTTTATGTAAAAGAGACGGCGCCGGGGCTGTCTGGTATTTTTTTTGTATGTTTTCCCATAAATTTTTTAAAAACCCCATTTCATATGCGATTTTCTCTTTCTTGATATCTTCTCCCGCGGTTCTCACAATATAGCCGAAATTGTCTTTACGTGAAGATTCAACGATTTCCTTTAACCGATTCCGTTCGGTTTCATCCTCTATTCGACGTGATATTCCTATATGATCAGATGTTGGCATTAGCACGATAAAACGCCCGGGAAGAGATATATGCGTTGTTGCGCGAGCCCCCTTAGAACCTAAGGGGGCTTTGGCGACCTGAACCATTATATCCTGACCTTCTGTAATCAATTCTTCTATATTATATTCGCGGTTAATCAAGGACGGATAAGGACCGGTCTCATTCATATTAATGGAATTATTTTCATCTCCATTCCTTTCTATCAGGAGGTTCTCAATTTCACCATATCTTCCGCCGGTTATATCACGTACATATATAAAAGCCGCCTGCTTTAGCCCAATGTCCACAAAAGCGGCCTGCATACCCGGTAGAACCCGTTGCACTATCCCTTTGTAAATATTGCCGGCAATATCTGAAACGTCTCCGCGCTCGATAAAGAGTTCCGCTATGTTCCCATCTTCAAGAAGAGCAACCCTTGTTTCATGTTCTGCTACATTTATGATTATCTTTTTATACATCTTTTTTTATTTTCTATGGCTTCATAACACGCGGCTTATTTGGACATATCAATTTATCTTCATGATACAACAAGGCCAACGAGCATTTTCTTCAAACGGCTAAAATATTAGACTTTTACAATCTCAGCCTGTTTTATTTCTTCAACGGGCATACAGAATATTTTTTCAATAACCTCAAACGGTCGCACAGTTCTGCCCGGTTCTGTTCTAAGGGTCATCTTCAGTCTATTCGGAGCATATAACTCTATTTTTAAAACCATCTCTTTTAAATCTATCTTTTTAGTTTTCCCTTTTGGTCCGGTTCGCGTTACAAATAACTCTCGGTTGTTTATAAAATATTTTAAGTCTTTCTCATCAAAAAAACCATCTTTTTTTGTCACAAGATAGGTTGCTGACGATAACTCCTTAGAAACGGCCTTTGCCGGGGCAACCTGACAGTTCAAAATATTAAGACCCTTTGGAAGATGTTTATTTAATTGATCCACAATACCTTGTAGTTTAACATCTTTGCGCAATGAAAAATAAAAATTTTCGTTTAGGCTTTCCAAACCCACCGGAAGCGGATCTTCAAATGAAATTTTCGGCTTCGGATGAAAACCTTCTGAAAATTTAATCGGTATTCCTGCGCGACTGATGCCACGCAAGAAAATTCTTACCAGTTCAAGATGCCCAAAATACTTTGCCGGTCCCCTCTTAGAAAAGGATATTTTCAGTTTTTTATAAAACGTTTCTTTAATATCGTCTGCAAAAATATTTTTTGAGGCTCCTTCTCCACAGTTATCAAATACCTTCGGCTCAATAATTTTAAAGTCACATACACCGCATTTGTTACAGTCGCCTGTGCGACAATCAACGGTACAATCGCCTTTCTCGGCTTTTTTTAATTCGTTTTTTAAAAAATCTTTTGTAACCTTTGTATCAATAAAATCCCATGGCAACGGTTCTGCCGTATCTCTGACACGTGTTGTATAGAAATCGACATCCACACCCTCATCGCATAAAGCTTCGTGCCAAAATTGATATTTAAACTGATCACTCCAGCCGTCAAATTTACACCCTTTTCTGTATGCATTCAGTAGTAATCGGCTAAGGCGCCTATCACCACGAGCCCACAGTCCTTCAAGCATGCTGACTTCAGGGCCTTGCCATTTAAACCGAACTCCGGGCATTTTAAGGTTCTTTTTTAACCATCGTATCTTCTGCTTTGAATCGGCTAAAGAAATCTGAGACGCCCATTGAAAAGGGGTATGGGGTTTTGGAATAAATGTTGCCACACTTACATTGAGCTTACCCTTTCGACCGTTAGGCCCTTTGATCTTACGCAGTTTTTTTACAAGATCAACCATCGCCTGCAAATCATCATTGGTTTCGGTGGGAAGACCGATCATAAAATAGAGTTTTATCACCTGCCAGCCAAGGCTGAATGCATTTTTGACTGTATTCTCAATCTCTTCTTGCGTAATATTTTTGTTTATAACCTCCCGGAGCCGCTGGCTGCCGGCTTCCGGTGCTATGGTAAAACCTGTCTTTCTGACCTTTTTGACAAGCCGCATGAGTTCCGGTGTTAATGTGCCGACACGCAGTGAAGGTAATGAAACCGCAATACGGCGGGACTTATAACGATCCATCAGACGTTCCATGAGGGGAAATATACATTCATAATCCCCTGTGCTTAAGGATAAAAGAGATATATCCTCATAACCGGTTGACGCAATACAAGCATCAGAAAGAGACAACAGGGTCTCTAAGGATCGTTCGCGCACGGGGCGATATATCATTCCGGCCTGACAGAATCGGCAACCTCTAGTGCATCCCCGTGACACTTCGATCCGAAGACGATCATGCACGGGTTTACCATAAGGAATTATAGGTGCATCCGGAAAAGCCGTATGGTCAAGATCACCAACAATTGCTCTTTTAACCGTATGATAGTCTGAAAATTCGGGTACAAGGGACTGAAAACCATTTTCATCATATTTGGGTTTAAAAAACAGAGGGATATAGACACCTTCAATATGGGACCAGTTTCTCAAAAGAGTTTTCTTGTCGCTCTTGCCGCTCGCTTTCCATGTAAGCCAGGCGCGGGACATCTCCATGATCACGTTTTCCCCGTCTCCCACCACAATAGCATCAAAAAAATCTGCAACCGGCTCCGGACTACAGGTGCAGGGACCGCCTGCAATAACAAAGGGGTGTGAATCGTCTCTTTGTCTTGTAAAAAAGGGGATATGTGCTAACTCCAGCATGGTAAGTATATTTGTATAGTTAAGTTCATAAAGCAGACTGAAACCGATGATATCAAACCGGTCAAGGGGTTTATGAGATTCCAGGGACATCATCGGAATGCCGGATGACCTGAGCCGAATTTCCATATCGATCCCAGGAGCAAAAACCCGTTCAGCAGCTATCTCACGGTGGCGGTTAAGGATATGATAAAGGATCTGAAGACCAAAATGCGATGTGCCTATTTCATAGAGGTCCGGAAAAGCAAGAGCAAAACATAGTTTGACATTGCTGTGATCTTTTTTAATCGTGTTTATTTCCGAGCCTAAATAACGGCTGGGTTGCTCTACCAGCGGTAAGATATCTTGAATGGTTGTTATGCTCATGATATATGTATTTTTTTAGCGATACTTTTAACGATTATAATTTGACCTTTCTAAATATTGGAATGGACAAGTGATAATCCAATTGATAAAAAAACGCCATTTAATGAGGTGCACAGTATATTATAAAGATGTCTAAAATGCCAAAGATAAAAACACAAAACAATAATAAACTTATAGTTTCAGCGGTTGCCGTTCTTATTTTTTCTATTATGCTTTTTGTTAACCCCTCTGACAACCTTGCCGACGAAAACCCACGGGAAAGCGCCGTTGTAATGGCCGTTAAAAAAGTCAGTCCGGTTGTCGTTAACATAAGTTCGGAGTTCGAGGTTCGCAAGCGGGTTAATCCTTTTTCCGGATTCGGTATGGATCCTTCTTTCGAAAATTTTTTTAATGACTTTTTTGACCCCGGATTTGAACGCCGATACAAACGATCCAGCCTGGGTTCCGGAGTCATTATCGACGGAAAACGTGGTTTTATCCTAACCAATCAACACGTCATTTTTAAAAGCAAAACCATTACGGTCGGTCTTAAAGACGGAAGAGAATTCAAGGCACAGATTGTGGGGGCGGATCCCGACTCTGATCTGGCGGTACTGCGTATTTCTTCCCCAAAAGCCTTGCCTGACATTACAATGGGCGATTCCAGCAATCTGATGATCGGTGAAACGGTAATCGCCATCGGCAACCCTTTCGGTTTTTCGAATACCGTAACCACCGGTGTTATCAGCGCTACAAACAGGAGTGTAAGGAGTGAAGACATAGTCTATCATGATTTTATACAGACCGATGCCTCGATCAACCCGGGTAATAGCGGAGGACCGCTGTTGAACATAAACGGAGAGCTTATCGGCATAAATACCGCTATATATGCCAAAGCTCAGGGCATAGGCTTTGCCATACCCATTAATACCGCCAAACGAATTGTCTCCGACCTTATAAGATACGGGGAAGTTATACCGGCATGGATCGGTATCACCGTACAAGATATTGATGCAGACCTTGCACGGTATCTAAAAGCATCGGCTATCAAGGGTGTTTTGGTCAAAAAAGCTGAAAAGCCCGGCCCTGCCAGCAAAGCCGGTATCCGTGAAGGCGACATCATTCTTTCGATTAAAACCCGGGACATAATTTCTGAAAAAGATTTCCACAGATCAATGATCGCTCATTCAGCTGGAGAAAAAATCGATATAACGATCTGGCGAAACGGTAAAACCAAAACGGTTTCAGTAAAAACATCGGTATTCCCGAAAGAACTGGCCCTGGATCTCGCTTATAACCTTCTGGGCATTTCTGTTGAAAATCTTTCGACGAAAAACCGTTACAAATATAAAGCGACGGCAAAACAAGGCGTCCTGATTTCAGATATTAATCGCCAATCTTACCTGGCCAAAATTCGCGCAAGACCCGGAGACGTTATACGACAAATAGACGACATAACCATTAAAAACATTAAAGACTTTGAGGAAGCCATTATTAAATACCGGCAAAAAAAATCCCTTGTAATCGTTTTACAGCGAGGAAATCAACTCTATAATATTACCGTAAAATTATAATGGAATCGAGTATCATGAACGTCCGGTTTATATGTAATCCGTAATATCTCAATAAATTATGGATTCGGGTCAATATGATTATCTCATACACCAGAACTTATCGAGTTGTTGCTGTAATCCATCGCAACATAAAGTTTTGTCGTTATTTTTCAGTGATTAACCCCTAACCCGAATATTTCATGAAAACTTCCGGACTAAGTCTGAAAAGGATATTCTATATGAAACGTATCAAAATAGCGCACCTATTAACATCGGAACTCTCCGTAAATAATGTTCTTATAAAAGGATGGGTTCGAACCCGTCGTGATTCAAAAGGTTTTTCTTTTATAGAAGTCAACGACGGATCATGCCTCAAAAACATTCAGATCCTTGCCGACAGCTCTTTACACAATTACCCGGAAATCGTCAGGCTTTCAACAGGTTCAGCGATAATTATCACCGGTGACCTGGTGGAATCGATGGGCGCCGGACAAAAATGGGAGGTTAAGGCGGATCGGGTTGAGATTATCAGTCTTGCCCCCGATTCATATCCTTTGCAAAAAAAACGCCATACCGACGAGTTTTTAAGAACAATTGCCCATTTGAGACCCAGAACCAATAAATATGGCGCCATATTTAGGATAAGATCCGAGCTTTCATATGCCATCCATAAATTTTTTAGGGACAGGGGCTTTAAATATATTCATTCTCCAATCATAACCGGTTCCGATTGCGAAGGCGCAGGTGAATTATTTCGGGTAACCACCCTGGCTCTGGAAAATTTTCCAAAAAAAAACGGAATGGCCGACTATGCGCAGGATTTTTTTGGCGCCGAGGCAAATTTAACGGTCTCCGGGCAGTTGTCCGCCGAAATGTTTGCCCTGGCTTTGGGTGATGTTTACACCTTCGGCCCCACGTTCAGGGCTGAAAATTCTCACACCAGCCGGCATGTTGCCGAGTTCTGGATGGTGGAACCGGAAATGGCGTTCTGCAACCTAGAAGAAAACATGAATTTGGCCGAAGAGATGATTAAATATCTCACCGCCTTTATCCTCGATGAGTGTATTGATGATCTTGAACTATTTGCGAAATTTGTTGACAAAAGCCTTTTGTCGACCCTGGAAAACGTTTCTTCTTCAGATTTTGAGCGGCTTCCCTATCAAACAGCTGTAGAAATATTAAAAAAATCCGGGAAAAAATTTGAATATACCATCGATTTTGGAAAAGACCTACAAACCGAACACGAACGCTACCTTACAGAACATCACTTTAAAAAACCTCTGATTGTCTTTGATTACCCCAAAACCATAAAACCATTTTACATGCGCGTAAACCATGACAACAAGACCGTTGCGGCTATGGATGTTCTGGTGCCGAAAATCGGAGAAATTATCGGCGGAAGCCAGCGCGAAGAACGATTAGATATACTTGAAAAACGAATGGACGAGACGGGAATGCCAAAAGACGCTTACTGGTGGTACCTGGACTCCCGCCGATTTGGAAGCGTAGCGCATAGTGGTTTTGGCCTGGGATTTGAACGTCTTCTTATGTTTATGACCGGAATATCCAATATCAGGGACGTTATCCCCTTTCCAAGGACACCGAACAGTATAGAATTCTAATTATTCAATTAAAGGGTTGTCCGGGTCGGTTTTCAGGTTTTCATACACCTTAATTTTGCAAGATCTTCGGCATAACCGTATAGGTGCAGCCCTTTGCTTTCAACAATCATTTCACCGTCTTTCACACCTATCTCCCCGGACATATAGTTTTTAAGATTCTGGATTCCGGCCAGATTTGCCGGAAGTCCCCCCCACAGATCCCATGATCGAAAATATATAATAAAATGAAGCGATTCATCCTGGATTCGTGTATCAATGGATCGCAGGCAAGGCGGGTCTAAAAGCGTGAGATCAGACGGGTGTGCAACCTGTAATACCATTTGATTGTTCCTGCTCCCGTACTCTTTATATGTCTGAATAACCCACTCTATCTGATTAAGATAGAGTTTCCCGTTTTCTTCAAAAACGGCTTGACCGTCAATCTTTCTTTTATCTATTATTTCATTATTGCCCTGCTCCCACCACGCAAGTTTGTCGCCCGTAAGCAATGTTCTTGTAAGACGTTCACCGTATGTGTACGATTCTCCGGGTTCTTTTTGCCCCGTCATTAAATATTCGATGTACGATCTTTCATACCCGTCACCACCGTAGATGTATTCCCATTCTACCGGATTGGGAATCCCGCAGGCAGGGGGAATGTCCGGCAGAAGCGGTTCCGAAGAGGGGTGTATGATATGACCGAAAAAATAATCATATTCCAACCTTGTCTGCCCGGCATAACTGCCTCGATCTATTTTAAACCGTCTTCCATGTTCGAGAATATCATGAACGGCCTGAAACCAAAGGTCTGGTAAATCTCTTGCTTGAATCTTATGGATATACATCTTTACAATTTGTTTTTGAAGATCTTTTGGATTGATCATTTAAGAATAAACATTACACGATTGAGGCGTCGATCGAAAATTTTTAATTCAGCGTTTATATATCCAGCATGCTAACGTCAAGGGCATTATTGTTTATAAATTCTCTTCTGGGTTCCACTTGTTCGCCCATGAGTATTGTAAAAATTTCATCTGATTCAACCACATCATCAACTTTAACCTGTAAAAGGGTTCTTTTTTTTGGATTCATTGTGGTTTCCCATAGCTGATCGGGATTCATTTCTCCCAAACCTTTGTATCTTTGAATACCGAGCCCTTTTTTTCCTTCTGTTATCATAAAAGTCAGAAGGCTTTGTTTATCCTGTATGAAAACCGGATCTGTTTTGTTATCTTTATTGAAAATAAGAAATGGCGGAGCATCATATTTGAATATGTTTTTACCAAGGACAATACTTTTTTGAAAATCATTTGAATAAATAAGACTCCGGCCTATCTTTACAGGTGTGACATCTTTGCCGGCCGAATCTGTCGAAAATTGTCTTTGGTTTTCGTTAAAGGGCGGCGTAACAGTCAATTCATAAATGTTTCGTTCATAATTCCAGTTTAACTCGCTGACATAATATTTTTTTTCAATTAACATGGTCCTTAAATTCGACATTTTTTCTTGGTTTTGCAGAAAATCTTTATTTTCAACCTCTTGTTTAATGAGCAATTCTATAAGGTCATTCTGAAAACCACGTTTTTCCATTCTCGACAAAATTAAATAATATTCCGAAAGCTCAGATATAAAAAGATATAATTTGTGTTCTGAAAGCATGGTTTCATTTCTTCCGACTTTGATATCTTTTTTATTACAGGCCCTCTTTAATACATAATCATTGAATTCCTTTTCGTTTTTTAGATAAATCGCTTTTTTCCCTTTACCGACTTTAAATAAAGGGGGTTGCGCAATATACAGGTAGCCTTTATCAACCATTTCTTTCATATGTCTGTAAAAAAAAGTTAACAGAAGCGTTCTGATATGAGACCCGTCAACATCGGCATCTGTCATTATAATGATTTTGTAATACCTTATTTTATCAATATCGTATTCTTCCTTACCCACACCGGTGCCCAGTACGGTTATGATATTTTTTATTTCCTCACTACGTAGCACTTTATCAAAACGCGATTTTTCAACATTTATTATTTTACCTTTTAACGGCAAAATCGCCTGAAATTTTCTATCTCTGCCCTGTTTCGCACTGCCCCCTGCAGAATCTCCTTCCACAAGGAAAAGTTCTCTTTCAGAAGGTTCTGAAAACTGGCATTCAGCAAGTTTACCCGGAAGCGTTGAATCTATCAAAGCGCCCTGTTTTCTAGCCAGATCCCGAGCACGTTTTGCTGCGTCTCTTGCCCGAGAAGCATCAATAGCTTTAGCAATGATTTTTCTTGCCACTGCTGGATTTTCTTCCAGAAACACATTTAATTTTTCATTTATAAGAGACTCAACAAGACCTTTAACCTCGCTATTTCCAAGTTTTGTTTTTGTCTGCCCCTCGAACTGCGGAGATTTTATTCTAATACTTACAACTGCAGTCAGGCCTTCTCTTATATCCTCCCCACTAATCTTGGCATGAAGATTTTTCGTAAGATTTCCGTTCGTTGCATATTGATTTATTGTGCGCGTTAACGCCGCTTTAAAACCTATAAGATGAAATCCTCCTTCTATTGTATTGATATTATTAGCAAATGAAAATAATTTTTCATTAAATGTGTCATTATACTGTATGGATACTTCTATCTGAACTTCATTTTTTATACCCTCAATAAAAATGGGCTTATGAAGCACTATATTTCTTCTGTTAAGATATTCAACAAATGAAACAATACCCCCTTTATAAAAAAATTCATCCTTTTTATCCGAACGTTCATCTTCTATGATTAATCTTACCCCTTTGTTTAAAAAAGCAAGTTCTCTTAACCTGCGGATCAGTATTTCGTAACTAAAATTATCTGTCTCTAAAATCTCTGTATCAGGAATAAAATGTATTTTTGTGCCCCGTTT
>Ga0315543_1001140_pt1 | contig 29628 bp, 25 predicted proteins | sample SalMarSW160210MG_2_FD_203098 | JGI IMG/M metagenome (GOLD analysis project Ga0315543, IMG submission 203098) | Salt marsh sediment microbial communities from the Plum Island Ecosystem LTER, Massachusetts, United States - Salt Marsh Sediment SW1601-210 ... | reverse complement strand
AGCCCTGTCTTGACCTGGAATTCGACGCGCCGCCCAATCTCATCCCATTCTGCTCCTTCCTCCGCACCGACGCCACCGGCTATTTCGGCTCTGACCTTCTGTTCCATTGTGCGCCCAATTTCTTCCCAACTCGCGTCAGGGGCAGCGCCCAAGCCGCCGGCCATCTTGCTCCGGATTTTCGCCTCCGATTTGCGGCCGATGACCTCCCAGCTATCGCTCCCTTCTGCGCCCGCCCACATGGCAAAGTCCCGTTTTATTTGAGCCTCGATGCGCTGCCCAATGTTCGCCCATTCCTCCTGACTCGACTTTTGGGTCTGAGCATCCTGACCCTTTGCTTCCCCAGCCATGCCTTCTTTTGTCTCCTCACTCATCTTCCAACTCCTTTCTCAATCCCTCACCAGCAGTGTGATCCTGTCCGAGGTCGGACTTGGCTATACGCCGTCTGAACCAGAATTGTATCAAAATGTCCATACAACTCCAAGCGTCCGTAACAGCAGACTAGGGCTTTCCAAAGTCAGCCGACTTCCCCACGTTCCCCCGCAGTTGCACTGCGGGGTTGTCTACACGGCCTTTGCACCAGCGGCGTAGCATCGCCAGGAGCCGCGGCAGTGCAACTGCCGCTGAACACGATGAATATAACCAGCCTCTGGAAAAGCCCTGAACAGCGCACTCATTGCTTACGGCGTCGGGAGGGGGAGTTCCGCAGCATAATCTACTGGATTCCCGGCCGCATCTACGACCGGGATATTTTCAAGGTATGGATAGGTGTACTGTCCCACGCGCAGCAGGTAGGGACCAGGCTCCGCCTCAGGGCTAATAGTGATGTCAAAGTAGGTCATCACCCGGTCTCCGGGCCGCCAGCGCACAGCGGGCCAGCCTACAGTGTCAAACTGCCCCCACTTGCGCTCCTCTTGATCCAGCAGGTGATTGAACCAGTGGATGTCTTCACCGAGGGGGCCTTGCGTCGTTTCCCAGTAGAGAATGACGTGAAGCGTTTCCCCCGGTTGGGGGCGCCCTTTCACGCTGTATCCCAGGAGCCGGGCGCCCGAGGCCCACCGCGCGGATGCCGGTTGCAGCCCCGCCGTACACGCGGATGCTGCGGACGTATCCGAGGGCCACAGACGGTAGTGGTAGGCCCCTCCAAAGGGGGATGCCTTCAGGGGGCTGCCCAGATTCTGAGTACAGGGGACGATAAACGCCATCGCGTCTTCCACTTCGGAGGCAATGAGGAGCACGGCCGTATGTGGCGGGTACAGGACAGTGGTATGTCCGTTGATCACACGGTGCGGCGTATCGCTCAGCAATGCATCTAAGACGTGCGCTTTTTCGTCCCAGGGCTGGTCTCCTGGCATCAGCAGCAGCACCTCGGCTGCCTCGTGCTCTGCGGCAAAGTCCCGGGCTTGCTCGGTCGCACGCCACCAGTAGCCCAATGGGGTGCCATAGCCTTCGACGCCCCGGCTCACGTCTGTCAGGCTGTTGACCCAAATCTGTGCTTGCCAGCCGGTGGCCACGATCAGAAGAGCCAGTGCACTCCAGCCCAGCCATCTTGCCCGGCGGAACGCCAGTTCCACGCCCGCACCAGGCAGCACGAACAGCAGTGGGTAGAGGATAACCAGGTAGTGCAGTCTGACTCCAATCGGGACGACGAGGGCCACTAGTGGCGCCAGACCTAACCAGGCCAGGAAAAAGGCCGCCCAGGCTCTGGTCTCCCGCTTGCGTGCTGCATTCAGGAGCCACGCTATTCCTCCTAGTGAAAGTAGGCCAATGGTTATCGCCGTAATACCGGCTATGCTGAACGCATTCGAGGGCCACGGGCCTCCATACAGCAGGCTCCAGATCCATGTTAGCAAGGGTGGGCGGCTTGTGGGTGAACCACCGGTGCTGGCAATGGCGTTGCGAATAAGTGGTGCTACCTGGATGAGGTAGGGCACGAAGGGTAAGCTGAAAGCAACCATCGCTCCCATACAATCAAGCACTTTGAGATCCTGGCGTCGTTGCCAAAAGAGCAGGCCTACAGCGGGGAACAGCAGGACGGGGGAGAATGTGTTCAGCAGCAGCAGGCCAAAGGTGAACGCTGTCAGCATCGCAAACCGCCGAATCCGCTTTGGGGAACTCTCCAGGAATGCCACCGCCGCACCCAGGAATAGCGTGCACAGGGGGGGAATCAGGTCTGCCGTGAAGAGCTTGCGGGCGTGTAGTATGGCTTGTGGGTTCAGGGCAAAGAGTAAGGCGGCACCGAAGGCAGCACCCTTGCCTAGGAAGCGACGCAGAATCAAGTAGAAGCCGCCCGTCGCTAACGCTGCCAGTACGCCCAGAAAGCCAGTGACGACACGCGGGTCGTGGCTTAACTGCATGGGCAGGGCCAGTGTGTAGACGAAAAGCGGCGGCTTGGGGAAACCCATTGATGCTGTGGAGCCGACCCAGCGCCAGTCACCGCGCGTAAGATAATAGGCCATCTGGTAGTGGGTGGCCTCGTCCAGCTTGAACTCGGCCAGGTTCAGGCAGCAGAGACGGGGAATGGCGGCCAGCACGGTTAGGATGACCGCGTAGACCCAGTCCGCCTTGACGATCAGCTGTTGCTTTCCCTGAGTCATGGTTACACCGTGTGATGCATGTACGGATGCCCCATTTCACTGCTTGGGGCTTCGCGCAACAGGCCGATGGCGCGGGGCAGGCCGCCAGGACTACCCGCAGATCCTCCTTCGCGCCCGCACACGTGGCAAAGTTGCGTTTTATGCGCGCCTCGATGTATCGCTAGATGCCCGCCCATTCCTTTCGGTGTGTTATCTACAAGTCGCCCGGTTCTGCTCACCACTTGAGAAGCTGCAATCGGTTCCAGCACAGGCCATGCAGTAGTTATGTCGATTAACGCGCGATTCGTGCAGAGGAAGAGAAGAGAGTATCTACAAAGTCGGCGAATCAACCTCTGCGAGCACTTGTCGGGCAATACGTAAAGTGGCAGCATGAAAAGCCGGGGCATTTGCAGCAATGATGTCCCGCGAGGTCACGGATATGGGCCTGCCTCCGAAGTCAGTGGCGACGCCACCAATCTCCTCCACGAGCAGTGCGCCGGCCAGCATGTCCCAGGCATCCAGCCGGTCATGGTAAGCAATGTCAAATCGTCCACAGGCGACGTAGGCCAGGCTCAGTGCAGCCGAGCCCATTTTGCGCATAGCTAAGACTGCAGGGCGCAGGCGCGTGAACATGGGGAGCGCCAGACCGGCGTCATCGGCGTGTCGGGCAGGCAGGAAACCGACGTAGGCAATTGCCTGCTCCATGCTCGTCTTCTTGACGTAGTCGACCTTTGCACCGTTTAGATACGTGCCTTCCCCTGCTTCTGCAGAAAAGGTCTCCTCACGCAGTGGGTCGTAGATCACGCCCAGAACCGTCCGCCTCTTCACGGTGAGGGCAATGGACGTGCAGAAGAAAGGGATGCCTGCGGTGTAGTTGCGGGTTCCGTCCAGCGGGTCAATGACCCACAGAAAGTCCGCGTCACAGCTTGCCGAGTGCCCTTCTTCGGCCAGGAATTGGTGGTCGGGGAAGGCCTGCCGGATAGTGCGGACGATGACGTCTTCAGCATCGTGATCCACTTGAGTAACGATATCCGCAGGTCCTTTCATGCGGATTTCCTGCGGCTGGCGGAAGTGTTGCAGGATCAGCTCGCCTGCTTTGTGTGCGGCTTCGATGGCGACAGTGATGGCGTCCATGATGCGCTCCTTTACGTGGGCTATGCGACGGAGCTAAAAGCCAACCGGGGCTCTGCAATTGCCATCGCTGACGTCGGCTCTGGTTTGCCTGGTCAATCATAGGTAAGCTTCGCTCTCACGCAGCATTTCATGAATGGGCATGCAGGGAGCCGACTGGACGTACGCTTGCGGCAGCAGCTGAGCACCCCCAGTGGGCATTTGTATTGTACTGCAGAAGATGGCGACCAGCAAGCGCGAAGCGTACGACCAGGGGTGGATGCCCATTTCTATCCCCCAGAAGACCCTGGGTTCACTGCACCGGGCTTTCCGCCTCCAAGCGACCCAGCATCTGAGCTATCGCGCTCCCGCTTCACTTTGCGTGCGAGCGATCTCGCAGTACAATAGCGCTACGATACCCCTGCTCTTCCATAGAAACCGCTGTTGTCCCCTGGCTGGAGTAACCTGTGGAGAAACGCGAGTTCACCATTGCAGATGAATACCATTACAACCACTCTGGGCCAGTACGCTGGATCATGTCCCACCTGGTGCGCTACCCACTTTTCCCTCTGGCCGCAATTCTCGCTACTGTCCTGAACAACGGGTTCTACAGCTACATCCAGATCTTTGTCGGGCGGGCATTCGACCTCATTATCACACCTGGCTGGCGCACAGCCGCGTTGGTGGGCCTGGCGCTGAGCGCCGTGGCATGTGCTGCTGGCCAAGGGTTGACAGGCCTGGTACGCAACTATACCATGGAGTTCTTGGCCCAGCACATTGAGCGGGACGCTCGCGAGGAGCTGTACATCAGCCTGCTGGGCAAGAGCCAGACGTTTCACGGACGGCAGCGGATCGGGGATATCATGGCACGTGCCACCAACGATGTGCACATGCTCAACTTGATGTTCAGCCCGGGCGTGATGCTGATTATGGATTCCCTCATGTCCGCTGTCGTCCCGATCATCCTGATCGGCCGGCTCAAGTCCGAGCTGCTGCCTGTCCCATGCATCTTTGTCATCCTGCTTGCCCTCACGGTGGCCGATTACAACCGCAGACTCAAGCCGGTCAGCATCGCCCTGCGGGACCAATTCGGGGTGATGAATGCCGGGCTGGCCGAAGCCATCGCTGGGATTGAAGTCGTCAAAGCGAACGTCCAGGAGCGGCAAGAATGGAACAAATTTGCCCGTGACGCGCGAGTGTACCGCGACTACTTTGTGCAACAGGGGAAGATCCAGGCTCGCTACCTGCCGATGCTGGCCTTCAGTGCGGCCTGGGCTGGTGCCTTGCTGCACTCACTGTGGCTCTGGCGCGGGGGCGGCATCAGTCTGGGGCAAGTGGTCACCTTTATGGGATTGATGGGCGCGCTCCGCTTTCCGACCTTTATCTCCATCTTCACCTTCAACCAGGTGCAGTTGGGAATTGCGTCCGCTGAACGCATCTTGGAACTGATCAGCACGGAAACTGAGCTGGACGAGAACAAGTTGGGCGTTGCCCAGCCGATCCGTGGAGAAGTGGCCTTTGAAAGCGTCAGCTTCAGCTATGATGGCAAACTGGTATTAAAGGACATCAGCTTCTCCGCGCGGCGAGGAGAGACGATTGCCATTGTTGGACAAACGGGATCTGGCAAAACGACCCTCACACAGCTCATCAACCGCATATTCGACGCCGACAGCGGGCGGGTGCTGGTGGATGGCATCGATGTGCGCGACTGGAATCTAGAGTCGCTCCGTTCGCAAATCTCAACCATCGAGCAGGATGTGTTTCTCTTCTCCCGCCCAGTGGCGGAGAACATCGCCTTTGGCTGCGCCGATGCTAGCCATGAAGAGATCGAACGGGCGGCCCGTGAAGCACAGGCGCACAAATTCATCACCGGTTTTGCGGACGGCTACAACGCTGAGGTAGGCGAGCGGGGCGTGACCCTATCCGGCGGGGAACGGCAGCGAATCGCCATCGCCCGCGCCTTTCTCACCAATCCTCGCATTCTGATCCTGGACGACAGTACCAGTGCCATTGACAGCGCCACCGAGGATCAGATCCAGCGAGCAATGCGGCGCATCAGCAGCCAGCGGACCACGTTCCTGATCACCCACCGCCTGAGCCAGATCCGTTGGGCCGACCGCATCCTGGTCCTGCGCCGGGGTGAATTGGTCGATCAAGGAACGCACGAAGAGTTGATGGAGCGCTGCGAAGCGTACCGGCGCATCTTCGCGCGCTACGAATAGAGGTCTGCTACAGTGATTTTGATAGCATGTCATTCTGAGGCCGAAGGCTGGAAGTCTCTCCAGAGGCGATGGCCGAAGAATCTCTTGTCCCGGTGGAACAACAAGATTCTGAGCGCAACGAAGAATGACAAAACGCGAAGGACTCAGGATGGCACCGACCATTCTTGCTGTAGCGAACCAGTAGAGGAATAGTACAGAAGGAGAGCAATGCCCTTTGTCCTGGATGGCCTCGACACCGAGGCCTATGACCGCAGTTATAGCGACAGAGAGCTACTCGGCCGCATCATCGGCTATTTCCGTCCCTACACCCGGCAGATGATCCTGGTTGGCATCATGATCTCGCTGAGATCGGTGGCGGGGACCGCTGGTCCGATCCTCATCTCTAACGCAATTGACATCCTGGCGCAGGAGCCATCTGCAGAGGGCCTCTGGCTCCTGGCGGGCGGTGTGCTTCTGCTGGGAGTGGCAGCCTGGACGTTCAACTATGTTCGGCAGTTGTTCTCTGCCGAGGTGGTGGGGAACGTGGTATTGAAGTTGCGTGAAGATGTATTCAACGCCACTATCCAGCACGACCTCTCCTTCTTCGACCAGCACCCCTCCGGCAAGGTCGTCAGCCGGGTAACGTCCGACACGCAGGACTTTGCCCAGATCGTGACCCTGACTATGGACCTGCTCAGTCAGGTGATGCTGGTAGCCATTCTCTCCGTCTGGCTGTTCAGCATCAATCTATGGCTGGCCTTGTTGCTGTTAGGGATGACTCCCATTGCGGCCTCCATCGCTCTCAGTTTCCGGCGCGTCGCGCGCACCGTGACCCAGCGCGCCCGGCGGGTCACAGCCAAGATCAACGCCCAGATTCAGGAGTCTATCAGCGGCATCATGGTGGCCAAGAGTTTTCGGCAGGAACATGCGATATATGACACCTTCGAAGTCAACAATCAGCAAGCCTTCCAGGTGGGATTGCGGCGCGGCCTGACGCTCAATACCATCTTCCCCATCATGGGCCTGTCTTCCGGGCTAGGGATAGCGACACTGATCTACGCTGGCGGGCTGGCCGCCCGCAGCGGCGCAGTGAGCCCTGGCAACTGGTATCTGTTCATGCAGGCCATCGGCTTTTACTGGTTCCCGATGATGGGTATTGCATCCTTCTGGAGCCAGTTCCAGGACGGGCTGTCTGCCGCAGAGCGTGTGTTTGCGCTCATTGACACGGAGCCAAAGGTGGTTCAGACTGCGTCCGAGCCAGTGGAGACCCTGGAGGGCCGCATAGAGTTCCGCCAGTTCAGGTTCACCTACACCGGTGAGGAGATTGTGCTGCCCGACTTGACGTTAGAAATCCATCCCAAAGAGACGCTGGCACTAGTGGGTCATACCGGTGCGGGCAAGTCCAGCATAGCGCGGCTATTGGGGCGCTTCTACGAGTTCCAGGGGGGACAGCTCTTGATTGACGGTCGGGACATCCGCCGTCTGGACCTGGGCCAGTACCGGCAGCACATCGGGCTGGTGCCGCAGGAGCCATTCCTCTTTTCCGGCACGGTGCGTGACAACATCCGCTATGGCCGGCCGGATGCGACCGACGAGCAGGTGCGCGAAGCAGCAATGCGCATTGGCAGCGGAGACTGGTTGGCTGACCTACCGGCCGGACTGGACACTGACGTGGGCGAGCGTGGGGCGAATCTCTCCATGGGGCAGCGACAACTGGTCGCTCTAACACGTGTCCTGCTCAAAGACCCGTCCATTTTTATCCTCGATGAGGCGACTGCCAGCGTGGACCCATTCACCGAAGCGCAAATCCAGGAAGGGCTGGACGTGGTCATGCGTGGGCGAACGGCGATTGTCATCGCGCATCGTCTGTCCACCGTGCGCAATGCGGACCGCATCGTCGTGCTGCGCGATGGCGAGATCATTGAGCAAGGGACCCACGATTCGCTGCTGGCAGCAGGCGGCCACTACGCAGAGCTGTACAACACCTACTTCCGCCACCAGTCCCTGGAGTACATCGAACAGGCCCGCCTGCTCAATGAAGCTGTGGAGTGAGGGAGGTCAAAGTGCCCATTGCCCGGCTGATGGTCACGACCTTGTCCTCCACCGGTTTCCACAGGTCACCATCTCCAGCACGCTGTTGATCCTCGTACGATACAAACGCTCCTGCAAGTGTTGTGCAGCTCAATAAGGGCTGGAGCTTTGGTCAGCGTTCTTGCGATGGTGACATTCCGCACCATCGGTTTCCGTTAGTTACCATCTCCAGCACGCGTCTATTGCAACGATACTCGTGCAATTGCTGCAGCTGCACAAACACCGCAAGGTTGTCGAGAGAAGAGAAGGCAGGCAGGGCGCCAGCCAGCACCTCTCCGTCTTCATTGCAGATGAAGGAGCCGGTCACCCCACCACCGCGTTGATGTCCCTTAAGATGTCTTCCACCCCCTCTTACCTGGTTACTTCCCTAGGCTCCCCCTGTAAGCCTTTCCATGGCTGTCTTCAGGCTGATCCGCATCCGCTCGATGGACTCGGCCAACTCGCCGATCTCGTCCTGTGAGCTTACGCCGACGGCCACATCCAGGTCGCCCATGCTAATCCTATCGGTTACCCTGACGAGCTGAGCAATGGCACGGGTGATGCTGAGGGCGATGCCCACGGACACAGCCATACCCACGAGGGTCGCCGCGATGCCCAAGACGATCGTCAAGCGTATGGCCGAGAAGCTGGCTCTTTGGGCATCATCAATCGCGACGGCGATACGCTCGTTGCTCTCAGTTTCCAATTCGGTGAGGACATCCATGTACTCCTTGACCTTCTCGTTTACAGGCTTGCTGGTGGTTACCTTGCCTCCCTCCGAGAGGACATTGAGGTGCTCCCGACACAACTCGCTGAACTCAGCGTGGACGGCGCTCAGCTCCTCCGTGGTCCCCGCCTCCCTAATATACCCTCCCAGCATGGCATCCAGCCGATCGCGGAAAAAGTTCCCAATAGCGATCTGACCCTCCGTCCCAGCTACAATAGCGCGTTCGAGGGCATCCTCTGTCTCCACAACGGTCTCTTTGATAGCCAGCACCTCCCGGACCTCCGCGGCCTCACGGGCCAGGGTGTCCGTCGCCTGAGCCGTCTTGGTGATATTGACCGTACCCGCCACTCCCATTGCTATGGTCAAGACCAACATCGCCAGGAAACCCATACCTAACTTCAACCCTATTGTCATCCTCATCCGCGGCCTCCTTCATTATCGTTGCATCTCGTTTCGGATGCCTTCCGTAGCGGCGACCCGTTGTTGACGCATCGCCTGGCCCGCTACGAATCATGATGCGCTGAATCTGGGATCCACATCCAGTCAGGCAAGGATTCCGACCATCAAAGCCCTTCAAAGGTTTCCCTCATGATCCGTTGGAATCGAAGCCTATTCTCTTCGTTGCCTATCTTGGCGCCGACCCTCGCGACCAGTTCGGTTGCCTTATGGAGGCGAAAGGAATCCTTATCCTCGCCTAAGGCGGCCACCTCCTCATTGATTATGAAGGCAGCTATGGGGCCCATCTCTTTAGTCAATTCATGCTTCATTCTGCTAAAGAAGGCAGTATCGACGAGGGGCCCAGAAGGCGCCTGGCGGCTGACTGCTTTCTCCCTAGCCTTAAGCTTCTCTGAGAGTCTCCTGGCCGCCACGTTGGCCGTCAGGTTCAAAAGGGGGACGTTCATACGCGGACCGCAGAGGATGCAGAGACACGCCCCCCGCAGGTTCTTGATGACGAACCGCCCTTCTCTGTAGACCAGATCGATGTCGCCGGCCTTCCTCTTTCTCACTATCTGGAGCCCAGCGATGGTCTGGGCCGCAGTGCGCCCCACCGCTGAGAGTATTGCGTCATCAAAGATGCCAGGCAGGGCGCTGGCCAGCACCTCTCCGTCTTCATTGCAGACGAAGGAGCCGGTCACCCCCACCACCGCGTTGATGTTCTTCAAGTACTTTTCCATGCCTGAACTCCTGTTTCTACTCGAGGATGCCCCGGGCCTGCGAAGCGATCAAGGCTGGCGAAGCCCGCTCGTCTAACAGGAGACCCACACAATAGTCTGGTTGCTCCAGCACGAGCATTTTGGCTCGGGCACTGCCCATTTCGACCACCGCGCTCTCCAAGGGGCCCAGGGCCATGGCCTCCCCTATCTCGCCCGCTGCGTTGCCAACGAAGACCGCCACAGCGCCTTCCTTTTCCACCTCGCCCTCTAGGTCGTGGGCCATAACGATGCCATCCTTGGCCACGATGACAGCCCCTGCTACCCCCTCTACCTTCTTTAGCTTCCCGACCAAGTCTTGTCCAACCATGTCCTTTCTCGACTCCTCTCTCTCTTCCAAGGACTCCGGCCCTCCAACCATATTTTCATCAATGCGATGTACTCCCTCCAGGAGAAGACTGCACCAGCCGGTGGTCACCGTGTGCTCGGGTGGGGGAACGTGGTGTTCCAGTTCAAACTCCCCCTCCTCCCAGGTCAGGAGCTCATAGATCACCTCTTTCCCCTCCTGGGAACCCAGGGCCATGTGCACGATGTTGCCGTCCTCGAAGAACAGGACCGCCTCCTGCCCTTGACGTCTGACCGTCAGCTGAGCCTGGTTCCTCTCGTTGCAGTTGACCGAGATGAGGCTGGCCAGGCTCATATCCCTCAAGTTGCCACGCACTGCCATCTGACTGCCTTCCCTACCTCTGATTTGCCTATGCCAACACCTTTGGATGTAGCGCGGCCGCGAGGCCCTGGGAGAGGAACCGTCCCAGTTCGAAGCTCTCGCCTATGCCAGACCTCGCCACGTGCCCAGCGTGCAAGGGATGCTTGTTGCGTTCCCCCAAGAACTGCCTTTGGCGGGAGTCTGCGTACCGCCGTTTCGCCGCGTCACCGCTCATAGGCGGCCTTGATCTGCAGCGCAGCCCAGTTGGTGGCGCGACGGTAGCACCGGTTGGGAGGAACCATCACTGCCAGGATTAGCTCCTCACCGTCAATGACTAGATAGCGACAGACCAACCGTATCCGGTCGCGGTCGAGAATGCTGACCTCATCCACCTCGGCCATGCCCAACTCCACTCGTGCCTGCTTGCTCACTGTCTGGAGCAAGGCGACCATGGCCGCCGTGGTGTCGCTGTCGTAGCTGGAAGACACCGCGGCGATGGGCAGACCGTCGTTGCTGGCCAGGATTGATGCTTCGAAGTGCCCCTGGTCGTTCATTTTGTGCAGCACTTCCTCAAGGGGCGTAAGGCCGAACAGCGCCACTTCGTGCTGGTTGTCGCTCATGGTAGATCTGTCTCCTTGATAATCACGGCGCTGCCCAACCACTGAGGACACTCTCCATTTCGATGCCCAGGGCCTCCCCAAAGTCGACGTCAATAGCCTCGCCAGGTTGCGCTTGCAGTGCCTCGAACTCTCCAGCCAGAGGGAGCAGTTGCTTGACGGCCTGCCTGGCAAAGAGGCGCACCAGACCAATCTGCACTCTCGTGCTAAAGACCACAACCAGCAAGAAGCTGTCCCCCACGCTGCAGAGGTAGACGCTTTGCCGTTCTCCCTCGTGGAAAACCTGTTTGAAGTGGGTCTCCTCGCCGACCTGTCTGGCTATCTCGGCTGTGGCCGCCATGTTTCCGGCCGTCAGGGCGGAGAAGATGGCGGTGTCAAAATGGTCCATAGTCCCCTGTTCGCCGATTAACTGGCCGCCGATGTCGGCCAGCAAGATGCAACTGGCTTGGGTCTTGTAGCGCAGCTGGGCCAGTATCGATTCGATCCTATCCGCCACCTCTGGTGGCAGGAGAAAACTAATCGCCATCCTTGCATCCTCTTTCCTGGTAGGCAAAATGCTAGAGGCGGTACGGGGCACGCTGGACAGGCTCATATCCCTTAGGTTGCTCTGGACTGCCATCTCACCTTCCCTACCACCACCTCGGCTATCACAGCTCCCGTACTACCTGGTTGATAATCGTTCTCAACGTCTCGAGGATTCCCACTCCCTGGGTGGCTACCGAACCAAAACAGGGGATACCGTTCCGCCCCAGGTATGCTTTCAGCACCGCTGGATGTAGCACGTCGGGCAGATCCTGCTTATTGCACTGTAACACGAAAGGAAAGTCCCCTGGCCGGTGGCCCATCTGTCGCAGGTGCCTCTCCAGCCCGGCTAGGTTCTGCCGATTGTGGGCCAGACGATCGCGCTGGGAATCGGCCACGAAAACTACCCCGTCGGCCCCTCGCAACACCAGCCTGCGGCTGGCAGCGTAATAAACCTGGCCGGGCACGCTGTAGAGGCTGAACCTGGGCTTCAGTCCCTTGATCTCGCCCAACTCCAGTCGTAGGAAGTCGAAGAAGATGGTGCGGTCCTCCCGTGTCTTGAGCGAGACCAGGTCACTTCGCATCTGAGGGTTCGTGTGGGCGTGAATGTATTGCAAGTTAGTGGTCTTGCCGCTCAGAGCTGGGCCATAGTAGACAATCTTCAGGTTCAACTCACGCAGCTTCCAGTTGATGAACATGGATTCCTCAGCAATTCAGCGTCTGGCCACTCCGGCCGCCGCTCTCTAAACCCAAAGGGAAACAGCATCTCAAAAGGCCTGTCGTTACACTCCATCCCAACCCGATGAAATTCACCAGGCGACCCTAGGCCTGGCCGAGCGGCCTGCCCACCTCAAGCAAAGCGATCAAGGGGGCTCAGACTTCTAGCACGGGCTTGTAGACGACTGTCGCATCCCTTTGTTACTGCGCCACGTCGTGTTGTCCAACTGAAACCTGTTAATGGACCATCCGTGGCCCGTTCTGAAGCTCGGCAGCTTCTCCTCGGCAATGGCCCCCTGGAGGTCCATCAACTCGCCCCGTTGAGGTCATTGTCTTCGCGTGTCAAACAACTGATCCAACTCTGCCTCTATGGGTGTAGCCAGGTCGCCTCCAAATTTGACCGTAGACGGCTGATCGGCAAACACGGAAGCCAAGGCATCCGCCGCCCGCTTGGCGAAAAGCCACACAGCCCCGGACGTGCTCTCGGGCCCGAAAACTACCGCCAACAGCAGATCCTTGTTGACCCGATGGGTGTAGATGTTGCAGTCAGGCCCTTGGTGGTGGCTGGCCTTGAAGTCGGAACGGTTGCCCAGCAGCCGTGCCAGTTCTGCGGCAGCTGCGAAATTAGCCGTGATCAGCGCGTCCACGATGGGGACATGCAGGTCACGGGTCCGCCCCACCGCGTCTACAGCGTAACCGGCTGACGTCATGAGCAGCACACAACGTGCGCGGGTATCAGCTAGTAGCACCTCCAGGAGCCTGTGCATAGACGGCTGCACGGGGTGCGCACCGGAATGGTGAGCACCCCTGTTGTCGGCACGCCCTACGGCACGTTCGATGATCTCCCGCATCTGATGCATGGTGAAGGGCTTGTCTACGTAACCAGCGATTCCCTGGCGCAGGACAGTCTCGCGCAGCTCGGCAGTTCCGTGAGCAGCCATCAGTACCACGGCTGTGTCCGGCGAGAACTCGCGTACTGCCTTCGCCAACTTGAGGCCGCTCATGCCCGGCACTTCGCAATCGATTACGACCACCGAGTAGTTGGTCTTCCGGATCTTGGCCCATCCCTCGTCGCCGCTGTTGGCCGGCTCAACGGTGTAGACATTGCCCAGGTCCTCCAGGCTCTCCGCCACGGCCAGCCTCGTGACCAGCTCATCGTCCACAACTAGCACTCTCATAGATCGCGTCTCATTCACGATGCTTCTCCCCACTCTCACCCTCGGACGTTCAGCCCGGTGGTAGCGCAATGCCGGCCGAGTTGCATGGCGGCTGCGTTGGCGCCGGCCAGCGACGGCTCACCGCGGGCTTCGGCCTCAGAATGACAGAGCGCCAGAACCTGTGCGGTCAGCCACCAGATAAGAACATTGTCCTCAGCCACGTTTTTCTTTTCCAATTGGATACATAACACACGTCAAGCTCTGCTGATGACTTTGCGTAGAATTACGCTGCCAGTGCATCAGCAATCTGCTCCGCCGGGCCCGCTGCCACAATGAAGATCATACCTAGATTCACGTTCTGCTTCGCCCGAATCGCCAAGACCGCGTCCTCTCCAACGGTCCTGAGCATGACATAGCCTTCTCAAGCTTTGACCATAAATAGAAACCCTTCGAAACGCAAAGAAACCGTATGAATTTGTAAGCAGTATATCATAGTATCAGAGGCGTCAGGTGAACACTTCGTAAAGTCAGCATATAGATTGCGTGAAAACGGAGGCGGTGGGGACTCGGCCCCGCTCCCGTCTCCGTTTCGCTGCGGGGACTTCCCCGCCAAACAGATGCCGGCCATTCGCCTCGCTTGACGAGGGACTTCGCCTTCGCGCGCACTACCGCGGGCTAGCAAGCGTCCAGTGGCGAGCGCAGAGCCGTGGTTCGCTTACCCGCACTGCCTTTGTCTTCCATGCCTCTTGCGGCGTGACGCAAGCGGTACGCGACCTCTAGTCCTTACGCCTAGAGGCGCCGTCTATGCCTTGTCGCGTACCTCTGGTCTTTACGCCAGAGGCGCCGTCTACGCCTTGTCGCGTAGAGACAAGGTAAACGGGAGACAAGGTAAACGGCAACTGCTGGAGAACGCAGGTTTCTCGTATTCCAGGCGTCGCACTTCGATGTGGATGTCTATCCCACAGGGAGGCTGCGGAGCGTCCCCCGTCTAGACGGGGCGAACGGCTGAACGAAGTGAAGGGCTGCGTACTGCGATGGACCAAGGTGCCAGGCATGCGCTTGCGGTAGCGCCCTATCATACTTGGGGAGCAGGTGCGTTCCTTCACCGGGTCGCCGTAGTAGCCGCAGGGGCAGGGGTTCATGGCTGCAGCGAGCATAAAGTTGGCGGGGAAGGTCAAAGTGCCTGTCGCTCGACTGATGGTCACGACCTTGTCCTCAAACGGCTCCCAATAGTCACCGTCTCCAGCACATGCTTAGTGCGCGTACTATACGAAGGCTGCAACTCCTTCAACCAAAAGGTTTATAGCGCAGTTGCGTACACGCCAGAAGCAGCCGCTGTAGCCCGTAGCGGCTGAAGCTTTGGTCAGAGTTCTAGAGATGGTGAGTCACCATCTCCAGGAGACCCGTGATCTGGGTGCTATGAGAACTCCTGCAAACGTCAACAGCGCAGTTATGGCAGATTTCTAGACAGATGGAGCCGTCTTTGCATCTAACGACCACGCTCGGCGGCAGCGGCGCGACTGGCAAGACTCGCGTGTCAACCAGAGCGATCGCTAGCCAGGCCGTGCAATTGAGGGAGCGGCGAAGCCCCTGTCCGCTGTAGCGATTAGTTAGCGCTCGTTTTCCTCTTACTCTCCCGAATGCGTTCACAAGCGAAATCAAAGAAACCTCTCACTTCAGACTGGAGAAGCTCCTTATCCTGCATTGTGGCTTGTCGATCATATGATTTTCTCGCTGCCTCAATAAGAGGTCTCCACTCAGGAAAGGCGACGTGGGCCCATTGCGCAGACCTACGTTTCGAGACAACGACATCTCGGCTATCGTAACTATACATCAACCGGCAGAGGTTGAGAACACAGTAGTGGGGATAGTCATCAAGATGGTTCTCAACGTAGTCCAACTCTCCCTGGAGGGCGCTCGCGAGCTCCGGCCACGAAGCTGCGGGATACACCTGCCTCGGGTCCGGACCTTGAAGGACGATGCAGCGCCCGGCCCGGATGTGTTCGCGATGCAAGGCCCAGGAATTGTCGGTCACATCAGCCAACAGCTGATGTCTCGGGGGTGATGTCTGGCGTGCTTCCTCCAGAAGGATGTAGTACCCGTCCAATGCCGCGCCGTAAATACTTAACTTCTCACCTTCCTTGATCACAATGTAGCTCGAATTGCTATCAGAATCGTCTATCTGCCATTGGCCGTCCTTCACTTTGGTCACAATCGAGCCATTCGTAGAAAGGGTGAGCTTATGCTTCTCCAATTCCTGCCGCAACTTGGGCGAAGGGGTCCTCTGCTCCAAGTCACTCTGGAAATCCAATCCTACGCTAAACATGAACGCCGCGCCGAGCGGGGGGAAGTCCCGGGCGAGAGTCGCGTGGAGGTCGTTCAGTTCCGATTTCTCTCTGTCGCTCAACGTTTCTTTGAGAATCACGTGAAAATCGATATCCCCTGTGGAGCCTCCCTCTGGAAATGCCATCGCACCGTAAAGGTAGACACCATACAACTTCTCCCCAAGTGCAGAGTTGAGGCCGCAAAGGAAGGCTTGACAGAGATCGTGGATTTCATCCGGAGTTCTCATGTCTATCCTGCGCGCTAACTACAGTTGTGCCATATGGCAGGTAGTCTACTACAATGAAGGGGAGAGATCCTTTCAGAAAAGTACCTGCCAGATGAAACGACAACCAGAACTAGTACAAATCCATCGCTTGATGATCAAACGCTTGACCAAGTCTTCATCTTCCCCTGCTACAAAGGCTCAGTTTAGCAAGGTAATGAAGCTTTCGCTTTGCTCCCATTATGCCACAGGCGCCCTCCACAGCACAACTCCCTTGCAGCACAAGTTTGGGCAGCTATAACCTCAGTCGGACCAAGCTGTCATTCTCCTGAGTGTCTCTGAAGGCTTGTATCTTACCAGCTAGTACAACGACAGCTTTCTGAGATGTAGATCACGTCTGTGTCCGTGGCCCGTACTGGATGGCCTCCGCCACCCCACTCCGCTGCGCCCCACTCTCGTCTCCGCTACGCTTCGCGAGACGAACGGTCCGCTACGCTACGGGGACTCACCTGCCCAACCCCGCCCGAATGATGACGGGACTTCGCAGATGGCAGGACTCCGCCGTTGGTCGCTTCGGGGATACGCCTTTCGCCGTGCCAAATGTTTCGGGACCAACAACGTTCAGAGCTGCCTGCGAGGCCGATACTGAATAGCCTCGGCTAGATGATGCGTCTGGATCGCCGGCACACCCTCCAGTTCGGCGTGGTGCTTCCGCTCTCGTTGGGCCAGGACAGCTCTCCAGTCCTGTACCCGGGAAGTGTTTCAACAGTTTCTAGTTCATCTGGCAATTTCAAACTGACTATTGTACAGTTCGGCATAAAAGCCATCCTGCTCAAGTAGTTCCTCATGCTTGCCGCTCTCTACAATATCACCCTCATTCATGACCAGGATCACATCAGCGTTGCGGATAGTAGACAGGCGATGGGCGATGATAAAACTGGTGCGGCCCTCCATCAAGTTGTCCATCGCTTTCTGGATCAGCACCTCGGTGCGGGTATCAACCGAGCTGGTGGCTTCATCTAGAATGAGCATCCTGGGATCAGCGAGAACGGCGCGGGCGATGGTCAGAAGCTGCTTCTGACCCTGCGAAACGTTCGAGGCCTCTTCGTTGAGCTCCATATTGTAGCCTTCGGGCAGGGTGCGCACGAAATGATCTACATGCGCCGTTTTGGCCGCCTCGATTACCTCCTCATCGGTCGCCCCCGGCCGGCCGTAGCGGATATTCTCCATGATGCTGTCATTGTAGAGCCAGGTATCCTGCAACACCATGCCAAACATCTTGCGCAGGTCGTGGCGGGTGAGATCGCGGATATCGTGACCGTCCACCAGGATCGACCCGCTGTTCACGTCGTAAAAACGCATGAGCAGTTTGACCATCGTCGTCTTGCCGGCGCCGGTCGGTCCCACGATGGCGACCTTCCGGCCCGGGTGGGCGACCGCGCTAAACTTGTTGATGACTATCTTCTTCGGGTCGTATCCAAACTGTACGTCTCGGAACTCAACCTGACCCGCTACCTGGTCCAGTTTAACCGGCTCGGCCGTTTCAGCGACCTCCTCCTCTTCATCGAGGAATTCAAACACCCTTTCGGCGGCCGCGGCGGTTTGCTGAAGCACGTTAGAGATGTTGGCGAGCTGCTGGATGGGTTGGGTAAACGAGCGAACATACTGGATAAACGCCTGGATATCGCCAACGGTGATGGCGTTCCTGACCGCCAGCCAGCCGCCCATAACGGCAACCGCCACGTAGCCCAGGTTGCCAATGAACATCATGATCGGCATCATCAGGCCCGACAGGAACTGGGATCTCCAGGCCGAATCATAGAGGGTGTCGTTGAAATGGTCGAATTGTTGGATGCTCTTTTCTTCGCCACTAAAGGCTTTCATCACGATGTGGCCGCCGTACATTTCTTCCACATGCGCGTTGACGTGCCCCAAGTAGTCCTGCTGCCGCTTGAAATGTTTTTGCGATTGTTTGACGATCAGAGCCACGATCACCATCGAAAGCGGGAGGACCAAGAGCGCCACCAGGGTCATCACCCAATTGATGGAGAGCATCATGATCAATACGCCGATCACCGTTACCACCGACGTGATGATCTGGGTGAGGCTCTGGCTCAGCGTCTGGTTGACGGTATCCACATCGTTGGTGATGCGAGAGAGCACCTCGCCCTGGGTGGTGCCGTCAAAGTATTTGAGCGGCATGCGGTTGATCTTTTCGGAGATATCCCGGCGGAATCGGTAAGCGATGTTGGTGGAAACATCAGCCATGATCCAACCCTGGACGTAGCTAAAGAGGGTTGACAGCAGGTACAGGCCAAGCATAAGCAGCAGTATTCGGCCGACATAGTCAAAGTCAATCTCACCGGTTCCACTCAGTTGAGCAAGCACACCCTCAAACAGTCTGGTGGTGGCCCTGCCGAGGATCTTGGGGCCGGCGATATTGGAGGCCGTGGAGGCAACCGCAAACACCAGTACGACCAGCACGGTCACTTTATACTTGCCCAGGTATTCGACCAGTTTGGCCATCGTGCCCTTGAAATCGCGGGCTTTGTCGCCTTTCATCATTGCCATAGGGCCGCCGCGCCCCATCGGACCATGCCCGCTGCCAGGGCCACGGCGAGCCCTTCGATTACTCGATCTATTATTGTGCATGCTCATGCCAGTTCCTCCAGACTCAACTGCGATAATGCGATTTCTCGGTAGGTTTCGCAGGTATCCATCAGTTGGTGGTGTGTGCCCTTGCCAACGATCCGGCCCTTCTCGAGTACAATGATCTGATCCGCATTTTTGATCGTGGACACGCGCTGGGTCACGATCAGCACGGTGCTCGAATCGGCTTTCTCCTTGAGCGCCGCCCGCAAGGCATAGTCGGTCCTGAAATCCAGTGCCGAAAAGCTGTCGTCAAAGATATAGATGGGGGGTTTCTTTACCAGGGCGCGGGCGATGGACAGCCGCTGTTTCTGCCCCCCGGATACATTCGTACCGCCTTGAGCTATCTCGGCGTTCAAACCCTCCGGCTCGGCAAAGATGAATTCGCTTGCCTGTGCAATGTCGACCGCTTCCCGCACGGTTTCGGCGCTGGCGTTCTCGTCGGCGTACAGCAGGTTGCTTTCGATGGTGCCGGAGAACAAGGTGCCGGTTTGCGGAATGTAGCCGATCCTATCGCGTAGGTCGTGGTGGGTGACTTGGCGGATATCGGTGCCATCCACATAGACGGCGCCCTCGGTCACGTCGTAGAAACGGGGGATCAGGTTGATGAGGGTCGATTTTCCACAGCCAGTTGAGCCGATAAAGGCGGTGGTTTGCCCGGGCTCGGCCGTAAAGGTGATGTTGCACAGTACGTTGTCGAGCGCATCGGGATAGCGGAAAGAGACGTCGCGGAACTCGATCAGCCCGCGGGATGAGCCGGAAAACTGTACCGGCTGATCGGGATCCCGGATCACAGGATCAGTCTCTAACACATCAGCGATACGGTCAGCCGACACCGAAGCGCGCGGCAGAAAGATGAACAGCATGGTCAGCATCAGGAATGACATCACGATCTGCATGGCGTACTGAATGAAGGCCATCATATCGCCAACCTGCATGTTCGCCTCAGCCACCTGGTGAGCGCCGGCCCAGATTATTGCCATAGATAGCCCATTCATGATGAGCATCATCAGCGGCATCAGGATCACCATCAAGCGGTTGATAAACAAAGTGACCGCAGTCAGGTCGTGGTTGGCCTTGTCAAAGCGGTTCTCCTCGAAGGCCTGCATGTTGAACGCCCGGATGACCATCATGCCTGACAGGTTTTCACGAGCGACCAGGTTGATCCGGTCGATCAGTTTTTGCATGATCTTAAACTTGGGCAGGGCCATCGAAATGACGATCACGACCAGGCCAATCAGCACCATCACCGCCACGGCGATGATCCACCACATTGACCCACCCTTGCCGACCGCCCGTATGACACCACCTACGCCCATGATGGGCGCGTAAAAGACCAGGCGCACCAGCAGCATAACCGCCATCTGGACCTGGGTGATGTCATTGGTTGAGCGAGTGATCAGGGACGCAGTGGAAAAGGTGTTCAACTCGGTGTTGGAAAAGCTTTCGATTTTGCGGAATACATCCCGGCGTATTTCGCGTGCCGTCCCGGCCGCCGTCTTGGCCGACAGATAGCCAACGGCGATGGTACAGACACCGGAGAGCAAGGCCAGCAGAAGCATCAAACCGCCGACGAGCAGGATGTAGTTGGTCTGCAGTTTGTCCGCATCCATGCCAAGAGCCTCGTACTCTGCCTTGACGGGGCCCACCGCCGCCTGAATGATCATGCTGTCCCCAAGCGTTCCAAATTGCTGGTTGACAGCGCCGGTCATTTGCTCCAGCTGGGCCGCAGGCAGTTGTCCCAAAACGGTGAAAACTTCCATGCCTTGTGGGATCATACTTGGGTCGAACCCGAAGTCCCCACCCATTTCTGCGGCCTTAGATGGATCAGCCACTATTTGCTCGATACTGGACACGGCCAGGATCGCTTTGCCCATCACGAGATTCAAACGATCGATCTCTGCCCCGTCAACCTCATTCAGGATATAGATCGGTTCTTCTTCCAGAATGGGATAGTCTTGAACAGCGGTGTCATAGTCAGGCGAATCCTGACCCACCAGAGTGTAAGCGCCGAGCACGTCCGTTTTATCCTCAGCACTCATGAAGATCACGAGCTTGTCCATCTCGCTCTGGCGAATCGCAACCGGCACGGCATTTTCCACGCCGCCCTGCTGGATGCCGACGTTGACGATCCGCGAGAGATAATCAGGTAGCGCCAGATCAAAGTTTGCTTGCGCAAACAACAAGGCAATGGCGAGTAGGATCATTGTCAGATAAGGTTTCAGGTATTTTTTCAATCGAATCATGGTAGATTGCTCTCCTTACTATCTCAGTATTTAGTTTTCAGTTTTAAGGATTTGGTCACTTTTTCAACGCACACCGAACCCTGGTCCCACTGCCAAGACGACTATTCACCTCAAGCATTGCCCCGATGCGCCAGTAGAAAAATCATGAACGGTGCGCAAATCTTCGACCAACAGGCTCAAATGCTCGGCTTCCTGGTGCATGGTCTGAAACGTTTCGGGTGTGAGGGGCGACACATCATCCCGCAGCCCCCCGGTATATCCTGCGATCACACTAACACATCCTTTTCACAGCGGGGTTCAGATACAGATTATGCCACCTGGAACGGAGCACGTCAAAAGGGAGCACGGCCTTGAGCACATCTCTCCCGCTCTTTTCGCGAGCTTACGTTTGGTTGCCTCGCTGAAGTCAGGGGGCCTTGCCATATCACACCTCCATTGCGCACGAAAGACCCGTCCACCACTTTGCAGCCCCGCCTCACCGACGGCGGGACGCTTCGCAGCCCCGCCTCACCAATGGCGGGACGCTTCGCAGTGCGGTGGAAGGCTCTGGCACTCATCCCCAATTGCGTCATGGCCGCGCGCAGCCCTGCAGAGCAGGACGCCGCAGTCCTGTCGTCCCCGTTTACGCCTTCCGTTTACGCCTCTGGCGTAAAGACCAGAGGTGGCGTAAAGACAAAGGTGAGACAGGGCAAGCGGCAGGCTCTTGCCAGAGTCGTCCAGCGGGCAATATTCGCGCACTTCCGCCGGGCCCACACTTGTGCCTGCGCTGCCCCACTCCGCTGCGCTTCGGGGACTGGGCAAGTGCAGGCATTTCGGCGTTGCACAGTAGGGGCACCTTGCCGTTTGCACCACCCACAGCACCAGCAAAGCGCTGCCGTTGTGTCTCCCGCGCCCTCTCGATGCGCGCACGGATACTGGCACTAGGTTCGCCCAGCCGGTCGTCGGTCAGCTTGCCGTCCGCCCTCGCGTAGCATCTTCGTCGCTCGCGACGAACGGCGCTCACGACGGGGTCGTATTCCACAGGCGGCACTTCGATGTGAATGTCTATCCCACAGGGAGGCTGCGAAGCGTCTTGAACGAAGTGAAGGGCTGCGCACTGCGGTCGAGCAGGGGGCCGGATACGCGCGGTGACCGAAGGCGAAGTCCTGCCATCTGTCTGGCAGGGAAATCCCCGAAGCAAAGCGGAGTGGGACGGTAGCGGGTGATCATGCTCGGTGAGCAAGTGCACTCCTTCACCGGGTCACCGAAGTAGCCGCAGGGGCAGGGGTTCATCTATCTAGCAAATTCAAACACAGGCGCCTCGATCACCCGGGTGGGTTCTCTCTGTTCCCAAATCATTTGCTGCAAGCGCTCCACGGTCTCCGGTGAGAAGAGACGTTCTCCAGTTTCCAGGCATACCTTGGCTGGTACGTTCTCGACAATGATGAACTTGCCATCTATCTCAAGCACGTAATTCACTTTCTGTTCGACGAATGTTTCTTTCCAAGTATCAGCGCTCATCTCAGGTTCTCCTAACCTTGAAATCAGTCCACAGTTTCGGGTCTGGCTCGTATAGGGTGATGATTTTCACCAAGGGACGCGAGGGATAACTGCACTGTACATGCAGGGGCCTACCCGCTTGTGTGAAGCCAAATATCAAACAGCTTGGACCATATTTGTCGTGCAGATAGTCTTCGATGACGTCGCCATTTGCGATCGCTTCACAAAGTTCTTGCACACTGATACGGCGGAGGATGCTTTGATCAACCGCATGCTGTGTGAATTCGAACTGATCCTGCGCGACCTTGTCACGGATTTCTTCAATCATCGCCGAGAGAGACTATACACCAGTTTCATCAGCACCACGCATTGGACTGCTACCGCGCTCAATGATTGATTAGTCGGTAAGCGTAATGAGCTTTCGCTTTGCTCCAATTATATCACAGTCGCTGCCTGCAGCACAACTCCGTGGCAACGCGCACTTTGAGCAGGCTTCAACGTCAGTCTGACCAACCCGCTATTGTCTATCCTAACTGCCTCTTCAGGCAGCTGCTCGACACAAGTAGCACAGCCAGCGCTTCAGAACTACAAATCACATCTGCCGCCGTGGCCGGTACTGTACCGCCTCCGCTACCCCTTCCGCTTTGCTTCAGGGATACGCCTTTCGCCGTGCCAAATGTTTCGGGACCAACAATGATCAAATCTGCCTGCGAGGTCGATACTGAATAGCCTCGGCTAGATGATGCGTCTGGATGTCGGACACACCCTCGAGGTCGGCGATGGTGCGGGCAAGCTTGACGCTCCGCAGCCTCTCGCTCATCTGCACCTGCGGCGCCGATGCAGGTGTCGCTCAAGACGCTTCGCAGTGCGGTGGGAGGCTCTGGCTCTCATGCCCAGTTGCGACATGGCTGCTTGGCTCGCCCAGGTGGTCATCGGACAGCTTTCGTATTCCACGCGCGGCACTTCGATGTGGATGTCTATCCCACAGGGAGGCTGCGAAGCGTCCCCCGTCTAGGCGGGACGAACCGCTCAACGAAGTGAAGGGCTGCGCACTGCGGTCGAGCAGGGGGCCGGATATGCGCGGTGACCGAAGGAAATCCCCGAAGCAGAGCGGAGTGGGACGGTAGCGGTGGATCATCCCGGGCGAGCAGGTGCACTCTCTGACAGAGTCGCCGAAGTAGCCACAAGGGCAGGGGTTCATGGCTGCGACGAGCATAAAGTTGGCCGGGAAGGTCAAAGTGCCTGTCGCCCGACTGATGGTCACGATCTTGTCTTCAAACGGTTTCCAATAGTCACCATCTCCAGTACCTGCTTGATCCAAGTACTATACGAAAGTTACTGCAACTCGTCCAGCCAGACGGATTACAACGGAGTTCGGCACGTGGCAAAAGGCAGGCTATTCTCTCGTCAGCCACGCCAGCTAATAGAGGTTGAAGCTTTGGTCAGGCTTCTTGAGATGCTGACACTCCCCACCGTGGGTTTCTGTGGGTCACCATCTCCAGCATACACTTGATTTAGACACTGCAGTGAAGCCGCTGCAAGCTCTGGCAGGGCAAGAATCGTAGTGGGGCTTTCCACGCACAGAAGCGAGTGCTTCGCCGCGTCAGGTTGATATGTGAAAGACTGATTGAAAGGGCTCGGATAGTGGTGACAAATCGATGCTGATCTGTTCTTCGCCCAGGAAAAGTAGGGAATTAGAAGTAATAGAGGCTTATAGCATCTAACGGCTGGCACACCACCCGCCCGGCGGGTAGAGAAAGACTCGCTCCACCCGTGCCCATGCGGGCAAAAGACCCGCTTGTTTGGCGAGGCGTTAGCCGGGTCGAATGCATGCGCTGGTTAGACAACTCCTCTGTCTCTCCGTCAACGTCAGACTTAGTGGATCCTGAAGTCATTGTTGCCGAAGGGCTGGAAGCGTGGAAGAAAATCGACCCTGCTCTGACCATTGGCAACCTGACGCAGGCCGCCCTGGCCGCCGATCTGGAGCGGGTGCGGTCCTTGCAGGCCGGTCTGGACAAACTGGACGCGCAACTCACCGATCGGCGCAATCAGCGCGACGCCGCCCTCGCCAGCCTCTGGGACAAGGTCAAACGGGTGCGCTCTGGCGTGAAGGCCATCTACGGCGATGACTCATCGCGATACGAGATGGTCGGTGGCACGCGCAAGAGCGAGCGCGAGAAGGCGATGCGCAAGCCCAAGGTTTGAGCAGAGCAGCAGAGGTGCTTGGGGGCTGGGGTGCAGAGGAGCTTGGGGGCAGAGGAGACCTTCCTCTTCTGCCCCTCTCCTCCGCTCCCCTGCTCCTCTATCCCCTGGCACCCCCGCTCAGAAGCTCTTCACAATCACTGGCAGGTACGCCCAGCCGGTCACGGGACCCGCCACGGATACGCCATACCAGAAGCCGCTCTGGAGCTCATAGTCGCCTCCGCTCATCACCCCCGCTGGTTGGACAACGCTGCCGTCCAGTGTATAGGCCCCGCCTTCGGTATGAGCACCCCCGCCGCTGATGACGTGCCACGACAGGTCGTAGCCATCCGCGGCCAACACGACGCCAGCCAGCAAGAGGAAGACGAGGATCAGGAGAAACGTTGCCCTCCTCATTGCCCACCCTCTGTCTGCTTCAGCAGCCTCGCCATCACTGCCTCGAGTGCCGCAAGCCGCCCCTCCAGAGAAGCATTCTTCGCCTCCAACTCCTGGATGCGCCCAGCTTGCTCCTGCGAGAGTTCGTAGAGTGCCTGAATGGCAGCCAGAGACACACCGTCAGCGTCCACCGTGCTGATATGCGTATCATCCTCCCCCAGGCCAAAGGCAGCGTACAAGTCCTGCGCGTTCGGCCCCATGTGACGGATGGAGGGATCCTGGGACTTGTAGTTCCAGGTGCCGATGGGGATGTTCGCCAGCCGTTCCAACACCTCGCGCCCTTTGATCGGTGCAAAGTTCTCCTTCAGGTTGCGGTCGCTGAGCAAGGACCAAGAACCCGAACCCGCTGCCAGGTGGGAGCCGCTGCTGAGGCTGCTGTTGGTGTAGAAGTACACCCCGCCACTGGCGCGAGCAACGAAGCGGTTGTCGTTGTTGCAGGCGACGTCGTCATCGGTAGAGTCGCCCCACACGAAGCAACCTGGATTGTTGGCCTTGGATCGGCGACCGGCAGCAAAGCTGTAGCTGCCCCCAGCGCTGTTCTCGTAGCCACCAGGAATGGTGGCAGCAGAACCACTAGCAGTGTTGTTGTAGCCACCACCGATAGTGGCGAGGCCGCCACCGGCACTGTTGCCGTTGCCGCCAGCGATAGTGGCGACGGCGCCACCGGCACTGTTGCGGTTGCCGCCACCGATGGTGGCGTCGAAGCGGCTGGCGCTGTTGAACCGGCCGCCGCCGATGGTCGCATAGCCATAGGTGACACTGTTGTTCTGCCCGCCGCCCACCGCAGCATAGTCGCCAGTGACGGTGATGTGGGACCCGCCAGCCACCGTGGCCGCTTTCCCCGTCACACTGATGTACGCGCCGCCACCGATGGCCGCCGTAAACCCAGCAGCGCTGTTGTTGGCACCGCCGCTGACCGTGGCGAAGTCAACGCTGGCCATGTTGAACATGCCGCCGCCGACAGTGGTGTGAGGGCCGACAGCGGTGTTGTTGAAGCCGCCGCCGACAGTCGCATGGTCGCTGGTGGCGGTGTTCCACCGACCCCCGCCTACAGTGGCGGACTCACCAGTGGCGCTGTTGCTGAAGCCGCCGCCCACAGTTGCCCCGGCGCCGGTGCCAGTTAACCATTCCTCGCCGGCCTGATTGCCGAAGCCCCCTCCAACTGTCGCGGAGTCGGCACCTGCCTCGTTGTACCATCCGCCGCCCACAGTGGCGGCAGGTGCACTGGCCCTGTTGCTGTTGCCGCCGCCAATCGTGGCAGACCACGCACTCCAAGGCTCGGCCCGATCGGTGGTGACGCGGTTGTTGGAGCCACCTCCCACTGTGCCGTAGTCACCGCTGACGGTGATGTAAGAACCGCCAGCTACCGTGGCTGCCTTCCCTGTCACACTGATGTACTCCCCACCGCTGATGGTGGCAGTTATTCCATCAGCATGGTTGGCGAGCCCTCCACCGACGGTTGCATAAGCGCTGCTGGCCGTATTGCCCACTCGGGAGTACCCATCAGGCCCATAGTCCAGGCCGCCACCACCACCAACTACGGCTGCGTAGCCGCTGGCGATGTTGCTAGCCCCCCCGCCAACGGTGGAATACGAGCCGATGGCCGCGTTGCCGGCGGGGTGCACCACGTTCTCGTACCATGGGTCATAGTAGTAGCCGCCGCCGCCGCTGACCACAGCTCCAACGCCAGTGGCCTCGTTGCAAAAGCCCCCGCCGACACTGGCTCCCTCTTCGCGGGCCTCGTTTCTTGCTCCGCCACTGACTGTGGTGTAGTCGCCAACGGCACAGTTGCCGAGCATGAACAGACCACCACTGCGTTGGACCATGACCCCGCCACCGCCAGCTACCACGGAGGCCTCACCACTGGCGCTGTTGTATTGACCTCCGCCGACCGTGGCGCAATCCCCGCTGGCCGTGTTGCCAAGCGAGATTGGCTGCGGCGTGGTACCTAAGACGTAGCTGCCTCCTCCTCCGCCAACGACAGCCGCATACCCACTGGCAGTATTGAGTGCACCTCCGCCGACTGTGGCGTAGTTACAACTGACCACGTTAGGCATTGGCTCTACATAGTCCCAGGCCTCCCAGTAGCCGCCACCGCCACCGATTGTCGCCCCATAGACGCCCGCGGCGGCCCTGTTCCCACTGTAGCCACCGATCACGTTGGGACCGTTGGGATTGGGCTCCAGGCGCAGGGCGCGGGCATTGTTTACCCTCAACTCCAGCGCCTGGTTGTCCGTGGTGCCCAGGAAGTTGGTGCCGGGGGTCGTGCCGGCATTGCCGGTCAGAGACCAGGCATTGCGGGCATAGAGGGTATAAGGGACCGCTGTCAACGCCTGGCGCGGGCTGAGGGTCGTGTAATCCCCGCTCCCCGCCGGACTGCGGACGCTGACCTCCAGCCAGCGCGCGTCCCCGCCAAAGGCCGCAGCGCCAAAGTCCAGCAACACGGTAAACAAGCCATTGCTGACGCTGACCCCGGTCTTGGTTTGAGTGCTGCCTATTTGTGTGCCGCCCGTCACGGCATCCCACAGACTGAACTGCAAGTCGCAGGGGCCGTTGACTGGGTTGCCGCCCTGCTTAAGTTGCCCCTGGTAAGTGAAGGCCGTGCCCAGGGGAGCGGGGTCCTGAGCCGGCTCGCTGGCCTGGCTCAACCCCAAGCTCAGCGCCAGCACGAGGGCCAGCGCCGACACAGCCACAAGAATCCGTTGCGTTTTCATCGCAAACCTCCCTCATTTGATTTTGGATTTCAGATTTCAGGGTAACGCTTCTCGTTCATGTATTGCGGTTCCATACGATCCTCCTTTCAGTGTTTTGGTATGGTCGCCGTGAGAGCTGATATTGCCGCCCAACTGCAGTCGTGCCAAATGGCAGGTACCCTATGGATAGGGAGCAGGATTCCTACTCGGAAAGGAGACCTGCCCAATGATCCGACAACCTGAACGTGAGCAAATCCGTCGCTTGGCGGTCAAAGCGCTTGACCGAGTCTTTGTCGCCCGCGCCCGAGATGGGATAGGCTGTTCCCTCTTTGAGGCACAAGCGCTGACCGAATTGGTCAAGAAAATCTACTTCCCCTGGCTCTCCCAACCGGTGGCTATCCAGGCTGACCAAGCGGCCATCACCATGGTCTCGGCAGACGAGCTGGGCACAGACGGCTCGCACGATGCAAGATGGTGCCGGTCATCCTGACCCTGTACGCTGGCCCCGTAGGGGAAGACCATCAGTATCGCTTGTCACACGGGTCCAATAGTCAGTGTCAGATCCAGCGCATGGCCCATGAAGCAGGGCTTGTACGGAATTCATTGATGATGACCTTTTGACTGTTACTTCAGTCTAGCAGGGCACACCTGTCCTAAGCACCTGGAATAGCACAGCCCGTCCACTGCAAGCCAGTGAACGGGCTGTATTGGATTTGTCTGTATGTCCGCTGGACCGCAGCCGTGCCCAGGGCTACTGGTGCGTCGCGAGACTTTGTGACCCTATCATACTGCCCTTCCTCTATTCTGTCAAAATGCCTGCACCTCGGTCATCTCCATCCAGGCGCATCCCATCCGACATGGCATTGTCTCATGCACTAGACCTGCCTCCGTGGCCGCTACTGTATCGCCTCCGCCCCGCGCTCTCGTCTCCGCTTCGCTGCGCGCCGTCCGTCCCGCAGGGCCGGAGGTCGTGACGGGAAGACGAACGGCCCGCTGTGCTTCGGGGATACGTACTCCAGCTTCCGTATCTGTCGCGGCTCTTGCGGGCTAGACCTGCCTTCGTGAACGGTATTGGATAGCCTCCGCTAGATGATGCGTCTTGATCTCCGGCGCACCCTCCAGGCCTGCCCTGCCGAAGGTGTCGAAGGGTCAGCGATGGTGCGCGCTAGCTTGAGGCTCGTCCTGAGCAAAGCGAAGGGATACGATGGAAGGCCCTGGCACTCATGCCCAATTGCGTCATGGCCGCACGCAGCCCCGCAGGGCGGGACGCAAGCGGCAGGCTCTTGCCGGAATCATCCAGCCGGCAGTGCTCGCGCACTTCGGCCGGGCCCATGTCCGCGTTGCACAACAGAGACACCTTGCCGTTCGCGCCGCCCACAGCCCCGGCAAACCGCTGTCGCTGTATCTCACGCGCCCCCTCGATGCGCGCACGGATGTCGGCGCTTGGTTCCCCCAGCCGGTCATCGGACAGCTTATCGTAGTTCACGCGCGGCACTTCGATGTGGATGTCTATCCCACAGGGAGGCTGCGAAGCGTCCCCCGTCTAGGCGGGACGAACCGCTGAACGAAGTGAAGGGCTGCGCACTGCGGTCGAGCAGGGGGCCCGAGATGCGCTTGCGGTAGCGGTCGATCATCCCTGGTGAGCAGGTGCACTCTTTGATGGGGTCACCGAAGTAGCCGCAGGGGCACGGGTTCATGGCCGCAACGAGCATAAAGTTGGCGGGGAAGGTCAAAGTGCCCGTCGCCCGGCTGATGGTCACCACCTTGTCTTCCAACGGTTTCTGCAAGGCATCATGTCCAGCACACCTTTGATCAACATACTACA
>Ga0315543_1001138_pt1 | contig 29662 bp, 20 predicted proteins | sample SalMarSW160210MG_2_FD_203098 | JGI IMG/M metagenome (GOLD analysis project Ga0315543, IMG submission 203098) | Salt marsh sediment microbial communities from the Plum Island Ecosystem LTER, Massachusetts, United States - Salt Marsh Sediment SW1601-210 ... | reverse complement strand
GCCATGACAGACCTCGGCGGCAGTGCCATCTACGTCAAGCCAGAAGATATCGGCGGCATCGGCAAGCGTGAGCCGGTCAAAGATATGGCAAGGGTGCTCAGCCGATATGTTGACGGCATAATGGCACGAACATTCGAGCACGGAACTGTTACTGAGGTAGCCAAATTTGCAACGGTGCCGGTCATAAACGCACTTACGGACTGGTCGCATCCCTGCCAGGCAATGGGTGATATGCTGACAATTCAGGAACATTGCGGGCGATTGGAAGGGCTGAAAATTGCTTTCGTCGGTGACGGCAATAACGTGGCCCGCTCGCTGTCGCTTGCTTGTAGCAAGCTGGGCATGAAAATGGCTGTTGCAACGCCGGCCGGCTATGAGCTTGACGCCGAAACAATCGATAAGGCAAACAAGACATCCGCCGACAGCGTCCAGCAAACCAACGACCCCAGGGCCGCTGTTGATGGTGCTGATATTATTTATACTGATACCTGGATAAGCATGGGCCAGGAGGAGGAAAAGCAAAAACGTATTAAGGATTTTGTTGGTTTTCAGGTCAATGCTGATTTGGTCAAGCTGGCGCCTGATGCAAAGATTATGCACTGTCTGCCTGGTCATCGTGGCCTGGAATTCACTGACGAAGTTGCCGAATCAGCCAATTCGATTATCCTCGACCAGTCCGAGAACCGCCTGCACTTCCAGCGAGCACTGCTCAAAAAACTAATGAGCTGAAAAATGACAAACCATAAAGTCATAATCGGTGATTCGAGAAAAATGACCGAACTGGCTGCTCAGTCTGTTCAGCTTGTTATTACATCTCCGCCTTACTGGCAGCTAAAGGATTACGGCAACGGCAGCCAGATAGGTTTTGATGATACTTATGAGGATTATATAAATAATCTTAATCTTGTATGGAACGAATGCTATAGAGCCCTCGAAGACGGCTGTCGTTTGTGTATAAATATTGGCGACCAGTTCGCACGCTCTGTTTATTACGGAAGATACAAAGTAATTCCCATAAGAACTGAAATCATAAAGTTTTGTGAAACCGCTGGCTTCGACTATATGGGCGCTATTATCTGGCAGAAAGTTACCACCTGCAACACTACCGGCGGGGCGACGATAATGGGCTCGTTTCCACGTCCGCGAAACGGCATTATCAAGATTGATTATGAATTCATTTTGATTTTCAAAAAACCCGGCACCAGCAAAAACGTGCCGAAAAACATCAAGGACAAATCAAAGCTTACCATAGAAGAATGGAATCAATATTTCACCGGCCATTGGAATATACCCGGCGAAAAACAAAATGGTCATCTGGCAATGTTTCCGGAAGAGATTCCTCGTCGTCTTATTAAAATGTTCAGCTTTGTTAATGATACTATTCTTGACCCGTTCTTAGGCAGCGGAACAACTACCTTGGCAGCAAAGAATCTTGAAAGAAATTCGATGGGATATGAGATAAACCCCGATTATATATCCACCATGAAAGAAAAACTCGGTTTGAAGAACAGGGGTTTCTTTGATAAGTTTAATTTTGAACTCGCGCAGAACAGGGAAGATGAAATCGACTGGAAGGAAGAAATAAAAAAATTGCCATATATTTTTAAGGACCCCGTAAAATTCGACAAGAAAATTGACCCGCGAAAACTGCATTTTGGTTCTAAAATCAATGGCGACAGCAAAAAAAGGCAGGACTACCATTGTGTAAAAAAAGTTATCTCTCCTACCGAACTTGAACTTGACGATGGCCTGAAAATACGTCTGCTCGGAATAAAAGAAAAAGCTGAAAAAAAACAGCAGGCTATTGAATTTTTGCAGACAAAAACAAAAGGACAAAAAGTATTTATGAAATTCGGACAGGTTAAGCACGACAGTCAAAATAACCTGTTATGTTATTTGTACCTGCAAAACAAGACCTTTCTTAATAAACACCTGATTAAAACAGGGTTAGTCACCTCTGATGTTTCATCGGAAATTAAGCTGTAATAAAAAGTAGAGACTTTAATGGCTAAAGAGTGGATTCTAAACGGCGCAAATATGCGGTGGGGGCTTACTCGCAAAAATAAAGTCGGCCCTGTGGCCGAGCATATAAGAAGATGTGCCCCGAAGTCACCAGAAGAATGGGGACAATATTACTATACTAATGTTTACCCCCGCGAACATCTGGAACAGCTCGGAAGGACATTATTTATAAAGATAACCGAAATCTGCCGAGCCGAGATAGAAAATATTACTGAACAGAATTGTATTGATTTTGTCGTCGATCTTGTGATTTCGAGGACATTCGACGGTTACAAATCCGAGATTCAAACTATTTATGGTCGTCTCGAAAAAGAGTTGGGAGTAAAAGTACAGCCCGCGCCAGATGAATGGGACAGAGGATATAATGTCGATTTTTACATCGATGTTAACGGAAAATATATAGGTCTGCAAATTAAACCCGCTGGTTACGCTTATATTACACAAATTATAAATGAACTCGAGTTTCAGAAAAACACCCACGAAAAATTTACTAAAAAATTTGGGGGTAAAGTTTTTTATATTATTTCAATAACTGAAGGCAAAAATAAAATCATTCACAACCCCGAAGTAATCTCAGAAATTCAACAGGAAATAGTGCGGTTAAGCAACCAATGAAGAAAAAAACTCTCGTTGCAACTACCAATCCCGGCAAGATTGCCGAAATAAGGGCAATGCTGGATTTCGATGTCGAGTGGCTCGGCCTATCTGATTTCCCGGGCATAAATGAAATTGAGGAAGACGGCCTTACCTTTGCAGAAAATGCCCGGAAAAAAGCAATCGGCTATGCTAAGCAAACCGGCCTGTGGACTATAGCCGATGACTCAGGATTGGTAGTTGACGCACTTGGCGGAGACCCCGGCGTTAAATCTGCGCGATTCTCCGGCACGAAGGACAAAAACAGCGCATTTATGACTCATGCCTCGGCCCGCGTGGCCCGTTTTTACGAGCGACGAGCGACAAGCGACGAGCGACGAACTACCGACCACAAAAATATGGCTAAGGTTCTGAAACTCCTTGGAGGCGTTCCAAAGGAAAGAAGAACAGCCAGATTTGTATGCTGCTTATGTTTAGCGAGTCCCGAAAAAGTCCTGGCTGAGACTGAAGGCAAACTGGAAGGTCACATAACAGAGAAAGAAATCGGCAGTAATGGCTTCGGCTACGACCCGATTTTCTTTGTGCCGCACCTAAATAAAACCGTCGCTCAATTGACCCGTGAAGAAAAAAACGCAATCTCCCACCGCGGCAACGCCATCAGAAAATTAAAACCTTTGCTTGACAAGCTGCTGCATACCGCTTGAAAAACTGCAAAATTGTTTTTTCTTGACATTTTTACAGCCTCTTTGTATTTGTCCATACTTCGACGCCGCTCAGTATAATTGAACCGTTTCTAAATTTTATTGTGAAAATCGCCGATTAGTGGGTAAATGAGCTCAAATAAGAAATCTCTGGTAGTAGTCGAATCGCCCGCCAAGGCCAAAACAATCAACAAATATCTCGGCACGGGCTTTGAGGTAGAATCGTCAATGGGGCACGTGCGGGACCTGCCGCCAAAAAATTTCGGTGTTGACATCGAAAACGATTTCCAGCCGACCTATGAAATAATGTCCGGCAAAAAACGCACCGTGACATCTCTCAAAGCAGCAGCAAAAAAATGTGACAAACTCTACCTCGCCACGGACCTCGACAGAGAGGGAGAGGCAATTGCGTGGCATCTTGCGCAACTTCTCGGCGTGCCAGAAGAAAAGACCTATCGTGTGATTTTCAACGCTATAACCAAATCAGCCATAAAGGACGCCTTCGCCGAGCCGGGCAGAATCGATATCGATAAAGTTATGGCTCAGCAGACAAGGCGAATACTCGACAGGATTGTGGGCTATCAGATAAGTCCTCTTTTATGGAAAAAAGTTGCCCGCGGCCTATCAGCCGGGCGAGTGCAGTCGGTTGCAGTTAAAATAATCGTCGAGAGAGAGAGGGAAATCCGGAACTTTAAAGAAAAAGAGTACTGGCTAATCCCGGCTATTTTTACCACAGATTTATCCGGCGGCGATTCTGGGAAATCGGGGGCTGGGCAGGCGGCGGGAGACGGGCAGTTGGTATGGGACGGGCGGTCGGTGCATGTGGATTATCAGAGACAGTGGCACGGATTTATTACGCCGAAATCTGAGGGCGATAATCCGCCTACCGTCGTGGAACAGAATAAATGGCTTGCCGAGCACAATGCCTTTAAGGCGCAGCTTACAAAGGTAAATGATAAAAAATTCGAGGCGTCCAACAAAGAGCAAGCCGAGCAGCTATTCAATGCATTAAAAGACGCAGCATTTAATGTCACCGATATACAAACCAAGGAATCTGTTTCCAAGCCGCCAGCTCCTCTTATAACCTCCACACTGCAGCAGACAGCCGCCAATCGGCTGGGCTTCACCACGAAAAGAACCATGATAATAGCTCAACAATTGTATGAGGGTATCGACTTAGGCTCGATGGGCTCATTAGGGCTTATCACCTATATGAGAACAGACAGTACTCATCTGTCCCCCGAAGCCATTACAAGTGTCCGAAATTATATCAGCAATCACATCGGTTCCAATTATCTGCCGAGCCAAGCTAATATCTACGCCTCGAAGAAAACCGCCCAACAGGCCCACGAAGCTATCCGGCCAACCGACGTTGACCTTACGCCGGCCGATATAAAGTCATTTCTTAGCAATGAGCAGTTCAAGCTCTACGACCTCATCTGGAAGCGCTTCGTAGCCTGCCAGATGAAACAGGCCAAATGGGATGTAACGAACCTGAATATCACAGCAGAGACGTCCGCCGGAAAATGTCTGTATAAATCCACCGGCAAGGTATTGCTCTTTGACGGCTTTACGAGAATCTGGCCGATTACATCAAACGAACAGCAACTGCCGTCGATGAAAGTCGGCCAGGCCTTAGCGGCTGTCGATATCAAAGCCGAGCAGCACTTTACCAAACCGCCGGCCCGGCACACCGAGGCATCACTCGTAAAAACCCTCGAAAAAGAAGGCATCGGCAGGCCAAGCACCTATGCCACAATTATAAGCACCATCCAAGGACGAGGATACGTCGAGCAAAAAGAGAAAAAGTTCTTCGCAACCGACCTCGGCGAAGTGGTTACCGACAAGCTCAGCGACTACTTTCCCAAGATAATGGATATTGCCTTTACCAGCTATATGGAAGAGCAGTTAGACAAAATCGAAGAGCAACATCTCGACTGGCTCGGGGTCTTAAAGGATTTTTACGGGCCTTTCAAACAGAACCTCGAGACTGCACAAAATGAGATGAAACACGCCAAGGCAGAAACGACACCGAGCGAATATAAATGTCCAGATTGCGGCAAGCAGCTTCATTACAGGTTCGGCAGGAACGGAAAGTTTCTGAGCTGTTCGGGCTATCCGGAATGCAAATTTGCCAGGCCGTGCGACAAAGAAGGCAAGATTGTCGAGGAAAAGGTGAGCGAGCATAAATGCCCGAAATGCGGCAAGCCGATGGTCGAAAAGAGAGGCCGATTCGGGCCATTCCTCGGGTGTAGCGGGTATCCGGATTGCAGGACAATTCTCAATATAGATAAGCAAGGCAACGTCCTGCCGCCGAAGCCGCCGCCCGAGCCGACAGGGATTAAGTGCTATAAGTGCAAAGACGGCGAGCTGGTAATCAGGCAGAGCAAAAAAGGGCCGTTTCTCGGCTGCAGCAAATACCCAAGGTGCAGAACCATTATCAGTATCAAAGAATTGGACCATCTGAAACAATTGCAGTCGGAAGGAAATTGGCCGCCTAAAACAATCGAAGGGGCGGATGAAATTTTAGGAAGAAAGAAGAAAACCAAAAAAACAGCCGCGAAGGCGAAAGGATAGTCGTTAGTATTTAGAGAATCGCGGAGGAAATTTCATCAGGATTTTTGGCTTGCGGTAAATTTTTTTGAAATTGAGTAGTGGTAGCTACGCGCAATTTTAAACAAATATCTCGTTTTCTTCAGATACGGGTAGTTTACCATCGGGTATGACATCAAGCCAGTTTAGCATCCCGAGATTACGTATAGTTGAGGCGACTACTGCTTGGTCTAATTTTGGCCTTCTACGCTGTTTCCATTTCATTACAGCGGCAAGAACATCTGTTTCTGATATTGAATCTTTCTTACTTTTTTTGAGTTCAGCGCAGGTGAATATAACTGTGGCAAGTGTTTCTGCCTGTTTGGTGTCGACACGCATAAACAAGTCTGTAGTTTTTTCAATTACATTAGAGTATTTATCAAATAAAGATTTGTACCGCCCCCGAGACTTTTCGAAGGCAGGACCGACTTTAACCTCAAACATTCTACCAAGACGTTCTTCCTGCAAGAGGTTGTTGTTGATTAACTTTGATTCAGCAAGCTTAAGTTCTTTTGAAAAAGGTCCGTAACTAGATCTTCGATAGTTAAATCCTGTAGGCAGTCCTTGCTGAGTAGCTACATACGCAATCTTCTGAAAAATCGTTCTACCAATAGAAAAATGATAAGGTTGTTCTTTGATCCGATGCAAAATCTCCACAAGCCCCACCCATGCAGGATTAAACGAAAGTCGTTCATTTCTTGATTTTCTACTACCAGCAATCCTCGATTCGCTGGGATTTTCCAAAAATGACGCTGTTAGTTCCGACGGATTTGTTCCATATGGTGCATAGATTTCGACGCATATATCCATTTGTTTGGCTCGACTATAAATCAGTGGACCAATGACTTTCCATTCTAATTGACCATTTCCACAACCGAGTGGAGGAATTGCTATCGAAGTGATACCCCATTGCTTATAATGTAATAGGAGAAAATCTAAGCCCCGCTTGATATCACTCACTTTAGAAATGGACTTCCAGTGCTCTTTGGTTGGGAAATTCACAATCTGAGGACCTATTAAGCTTTTATATATATAAGGCTGACCCACAAGTATCTCGTTACGTTTGCACCGTTCTAAATAGTCTTTGAACATTTCAGGAAATCGCCTCTTAAACTCCAGAGCTATCCCCTTGCCCATTATACCAACACAATTTACTGTATTGACTAGGGTCTGAGCCTTGGATTTCAAAATGTCGCCTATTAGAATCTTCATAACATCCTCTTAAAAGAACATATCACTTTTAATGAGTACAGTCAACTTAATATTGAGGCGCTGAAAAGCTTGTAAAGCCGTCTGGTTTGCAACATAAGCTCCCAGAATATATTTGGGTTCAACACTATCAGGCACAAGGACCTCAGCACATTTAATCGACTTCTGCTCCCATAATTCATACTGGTTAATCACATTAGTCCAATACCTTGCATAAATTTGATCCTTATCTAATGCTTTCAATCCATCAATTACACTGTTAAATCTCACCCAATCGCTTGCTGCATTTCGATCTGAAATGATAACATCTGGTAAATCCAGAACTGATGGATTAACACACAGGATACATATCTGGTCATTTTGGTTCCGTCTTTTGCTTAGCATCGGATTATGAGCATCGAAATATAGATTAGCATACTCATGAAGCTTTCTGGCGCCAGGAATCTGTTTGTTTTTTCTCTTGGACTGAATCTCTTCCATTGCAAGAGAATCGTGAGGTAATTTCTGTGAAAGTTTGTGTGATAATATCCCGTACTTTATAATAGAGGGAACATTGGCAATTGGTGTAATATAATGTAACTCTGTGATGTCTGTCCGTTTCAAGAAATATTCCTTATCTTTTAATTCTTGAATTTATTTAGTGTTTAATTTCGTGATTTATACTGAGAATTACATCTCCGTTTTCAAGACGATAAACTCTTGTCATATTTTACAACGAACGATTAAGGTTAGCTACGCTCAGGTTAACAAAAGGCAGAAATACCTCATTAAAACACAAAAAAACGCATTTTGGGGGTGAAATCCCCGATTATTAACTTCAGAGACAAGTTTTTTTTATTATATTTGTTAGATTTTTATTGAATAAATAGGGGGAAAGTAGGGTAAACCCCCAGCGGTGCTGGGGACTAACAAACCCCTTGCATAATGACCCCCGTCGCAAGCAACGGGGCTAAATATGACCCCCAGGTGGAGTTCTAAGTGCTTAATCTTCAAAGGATTGTAAAAATTTCCGTTGTAAGCATCGGCGGGGGGAAGTCGTCGCTTGTCGCTCGTGACTCGATATTAGCGTATAGCGTGCAGCGTAGAGGGGGGAAATAGATGTAAGTTCTTATCTTAGTATGGTTTGTAAAAAAATTCGTTGTAAGTAGCGAATAGAAATAGACATACAGAAAATCTTCAATCAAATACGCAGGTAGTTGCGCGCTAAAATCGAAAATTCTGAAAAAATTTTTACTCCTTGCCAAATAAGCACTTACGTAAATTCACTCCTTAAAAAATCGGCCAAATTTCAATCAAACGTGCAGGTTGAGCCAATTATGGAGAGAGAGTTCGTAGTTCGTTGTTCATGGTTCATTGTTCATAGTTCATTGTTCATAGTTCATTGTTCATAGTTCATAGTTCATTGTTCATTGTTCATGGTTCATTGTTCATAGTTCATAGTTCATTGTTCATAGTTCATTGTTCATAGTTCATTGTTCGTAGATAAAAATAACTCACGCAATGACAGAAATTTAAAAGTACACCCCATTAGAAAGTAAAAACTTACTCCTAACGGGGTGAATTTGGAGTGGTGGTGCGGAAGGTTCACATACCAATATTTCTGCCGGAGTGCTTTTTCCGGATTCGTATATGGCTGGCGCTTCATTACCGAAAATTGCGCTACGGCTGCACATTCCGCAGAATCCCTCTTACGCAGGGTCAGTACGCCATTGTTGACCCGGAAGATTACAAGGAGCTTGCGAAATACCAATGGTATGCGAAGAGATGCGAAAGAAGATTTTATGCGGAGCGGTGGGGTAAGACAAAACAGGGCAGCAGAATTAGAAGAGACATAAAGATGCACCAGGTAATAATGGGTACTGCGGAAGGAAAATTTATCGACCATATCAACCATAACGGCCTGGATAATCGCAAAGCGAACCTTCGTTTTGCTACGGCCCAGCAGAATACGTGGAACAAACGCAAACAAAAGGGGAATTACAGCTCACAATATAAAGGCGTTCACTGGGTAAAAAGTGAGAAAAATTGGCGGGCGGTGATAACATGCAACAAAAGGGTGATATACATCGGCCGTTTCGATGATGAGAAAGCGGCGGCGATGGCGTATGATGCCAAGGCAAAAGAATACTTCGGAGAATATGCAGCGCCAAATCTGCCATTATCCAAAAGATAATGGCAGATTAAATCCGAAATCCGAATCCTTCGACCTTGCTCAGGGCAGGTCTCTAAATACGAAACAATATCAAATTACTTAAATTTGAATGTTCAAAACAATACCGAAAAACCTGGTAAAACAAGTTGCTCTTCAGTTCCGTAAGGAGTCCATAGGACTGCGCCCTCTGCGGCTTTTTTTAATACATTCCGCCTCCTCCGGGCGGCATCGCAGGCATCTTTTCCTTCTTTTCCGGAATCTCGCTGACTATGGCGTCTGTGGTCAGCAGCAGCGAAGCAATTGAAGCTCCATTTTGCAGAGCAATCCTCTCGACCTTTGTCGGCACAATCACGCCGAACCCCACCATATCGCCGTACTCTTTGCGAAGCGCATCATAGCCGAAGTTCTTCTGTTTGTTTTCCATTACCTTCTGGGCGACTATCGAGCCATCCAGACCGGCATTCGCGGCGATTTGCTTGATTGGTGCCACCACCGCCCTTCGCACTATATCAACGCCTATCTTCTCATCGCCTGTACATTCTATTTTATCCAGTGCCGGCAGTGTCCTGAGCATTGCTACCCCGCCTCCTGGTAGAATACCTTCCTCGACCGCCGCCCGACAGGCATGCAGTGCATCTTCGACACGCGCTTTCTTCTCCTTCACCTCAGTCTCAGTTGCTGCTCCAACATTGATTTGCGCAACACCGCCGGCCAATTTTGCCAGCCGTTCCTGCAATTTCTCAACGTCGTAGTCGCTGGTGGATTTATCAATCTCTGCCTTTATCTGCTCGATTCTGCCCTTTATAGCATCAGTGCCGCCGCCACCTTCGATAATTGTTGTGGTATCCTTGTCGATGGTAACTCGTCTTGCCCTTCCAAGCTGCACCAATTCAATATTTTCTAATTGAAGCCCGATGTCCTCAAAGATGGCCTCGCCGCCGGTCAGAATGGCAATGTCACTGAGCAGGGCCTTGCGTCTGTCACCAAAGCCGGGCGCCTTGACAGCCACGCACTGCAACACACCGCGCAGCTTGTTGACGACCAATGTTGCTAACGCCTCGCCTTCGATATCTTCGGCTATAAGCAACAATGGCTTTCCTTGCTTGGCAACCTTCTCAAGCAGCGGAACAAGTGATTTCACCGAGCTTATTTTCTTTTCGTGCACAAGAATATACGGCTTTTCCAAAACGACCGTCATATTCTCTAAATTGTTGATAAAGTGCGGACTAAGGTATCCTTTGTCGAACTGCATACCTTCGACCAGGTCAACCGTTGTTTCCAATGATTGGCCTTCTTCGACAGTAATGACGCCGTCTTTGCCGACCTTGTCCATTGCCTCAGCCAGCTTTTTGCCGATTTCGACATCCTGATTGGCCGAGCAGGTCGCCACCTGTTCAATTTGTTTGCCGGATTCGACCGATATGCTCATCTTCTGCAACTCTTCAATGATTTTCCCTACCGCTTTTTCGACGCCGCGTTTTACCTGCATTGGATTGGCCCCTGCTGTAATATTTTTCAGGCCTTCGTCAAAGATGCTCTCAGCCAGAATTGTCGCGGTCGTTGTCCCATCGCCAGCCACAGTTGATGTCTTCGAAGCCACTTCCTTGACCATCTGAGCGCCCATATTCTCGTAGGAATCTTCCAGCTCAACCTCCCTGGCCACCGTCACGCCGTCTTTGGTTACGGTCGGAGACCCAAACGATTTTTCCAAAACTACATTCCTGCCGCACGGCCCCAGTGTAATTTTTACCGCCTTTGCCAGTTTCTTTACGCCTTCTCGAACGGCCATCCGTGCGTCAGTACCAAAAGCTATCTTTTTAGCTGCCATAATTATCTATCTCCTTTTTCACTGATTATCCATTTGTCCGATTCTGTCCGTTGTGCTGCGCTCATTGTTCATCGATGAACAATAAACTTCGAACAATCATTACTTTTCAATTACCGCCATAATATCCGATTCACTCATAATCAGATACTCTTTGCCGTCTATTTTTACTTCTGTTCCGGCGTAGCTTGTGAAAAGCACCATATCACCCTTTTTCACCTGTACTTTTCTTAGCGTTCCGTCATCAAGCACCTTGCCATCGCCAACGCTTACAACCTTGCCCCTTTGCGGTTTTTCTTTGGCGGCGTCCGGCAAGACTATTCCGCCTGCCGTCTTGGTTTTCGCTTCAAGACGCTGAACAAGCACCTTATCTGCCAATGGTCGAATCTTCATTTGTCCTTACTCCTTTCCAAAAACTTCTCACTTTTCTTTTGATTTATCCGCCGTAAGCGGATTACTCTGCGAAAATATCGCTGTTGTATCTTTTTCTGAACAATCTGTTTAATTGTCCCAGCAGAATACTCATTCTGACCGGTTTATCAATAACGCTAAAGACTTCAAGTTGTAGCGCCTGATTTAGCACTGCTTCGTCTCTTGCGCTTGAGAGCAGAATACACGGCAGCAGGGGATAGTGCATCCGAATAATCTTTACAGTTATCAGGGCATTTGATTTCTCGGGGTCCGTATCAACAATTGTCGTATGTATTCGTCTTCGCTCGATAATGTTGACAAAATCACTTGTGTTGTCAGCCACCAGCAGATTTATTCCTCTCGGCCGAAAAATATGGCGCAGCGCCTCCGGCCACGCCCAGCTTGCTCCACTGGCTAAGATGTTAATTTCCTCTAATTTTGACAAATTCGAAACCATATCTGTTTATACGCCTGTGGCGTATTTATTTAATACGCAAATATCGTGCCAGATGCCCCGCCACAGGACTGCATTTGCTTAACTGCTTACTACAAATACAATTACATCACAATGAACCACCCCGCACACACCTGCCAAAATCACCACTACTCCTAATTATCCTGTCAGTATGACAGGATTTATATTTAACTGCCTAACCCGAAGGTCGTTAGGAGGGGTACTTTTCCCACTAATAATAAATCACAATTCATAAATACCCAAGGTCCGCCTTAACAATCAGAGGATACAATGTTCCTTTCCTATTCCAAATTTTATACTTTTTTTGACCTTATTTTCAACATGAATAGCTTTGGGGATTAGCGTTGTTTTTTGTAAACATTTTGCGAATTTCATGGTCGTCTAACAAGTTGTGTCCGATATAAGCGTTAAGGTGGGCTGTGTGGGCATAATTGGTGTTTACAAAAAGCAACGTGGCGTTAAAAGGTGCAATATTGCTGTTGTAGATACCAAAAAATAATATATAAATCTAACCCTATTTATTATAAGCCGTTAGGTAAAACTATACATTATATTTTATCCTTGTTTGTTGTTACTGGTATACCCCTTGCGAATGTTTTTTCTAACTATTTCATGGTTTTGAGTATATTGGGCTGCCCGAACAAGCTATAAAATTCAAAATCAACATTGAAGAAGTGAAAAACCAGCAGATAGTTTAGTTATTTTTGTATGTTGTAGGTCTTTTTACAGGAGGATGGGTTATATTAGTGGACGGACAAAATAAATCCACCAGAAGTATAATAGTATTTATTCTCTGCTGTTTGGTATCGGCTGGCACTGCAGGTGCTGGTACCAGCTGGCTGCAAGAAGCCGAACTCACCGCCGACGATGGCGCTGCTGGCGACCTCTTTGGATGCTCTGTTTCTATAAGTGGCGATTATGCTATCATAGGGGCGGAAAAGGATAAATGCGAAGGACGTAAGTCCGGCTCGGCGTATATATTCGGGCGGGATGGTGCTGGCTGGATTCAGCAGCAAAAGCTCATTGCCTCAGATGGTATTGCCAAAGACCGCTTTGGCGGTTCTGTTTCTATCAGCGGTGGTTTCGCTATCATAGGGGCATCCGGTTCGGCTTATATATTCGGGTGGGATGGCTCTGGCTGGGTTCAGCAGCAAAAACTCACCGCCTCGAGTCCTGATACCAGTGACTCGTTGTCTTGTGCGTCGTCTTGTGCTGCTGTTGACGGCGGATTTGGCTGTTCTGTTTCTATAAGCGGCGATTACGCAATCGTGGGGGCGGAAAAAGATAAATGCAAAGGGCAGTCGTCCGGCTCGGCGTATATATTCAGGCGGGATGGCACCGGCTGGGTTCAGCAGCAAAAGCTCACCGCCTCAAATCCTGATGCCAGTGACTTGCGTCCGGATTCTCATATTTGCAAACGGTTTGGCTGCTCTGTTTCTATAAGCGGTGATTACGCAATCATAGGGGCATCCGGCTCGGCGTATATATTCAGGCGGGATGGCACCGGCTGGGTTCAGCAGCAAAAGCTCACCGCCTCGAGTCCTGATACCAGCGACTCTTTGTCTTGTACGTCATCTTGTACCACTGTTGACGGCGGATTTGGCTGTTCTGTTTCTATAAGCGGCGATTACGCAATCGTGGGGGCGGAAAAGGATAAATGCGAAGGACGTAAGTCCGGCTCGGCGTATATATTCAGGCGGGATGGTACCGGCTGGGTTCAGCAGCAAAAGCTCACCGCCTCAGACGGTGCCGCCAAAAACCGCTTTGGTAGTTCTGTTTCTATAAGCGGTGGTTTCGCCATCATAGGAGCATCCGGTTCAGCTTATATATTCGGGCGGGATGGCGCTGGCTGGGTTCATCAGCAAAAGCTCACCGCCTCAAATCCTGATACCAGCGACTCTTTGTCTTGTGCGTCATCTTGTGCCACTGCTGACGAATGGTTTGGCTGCTCTGTTTCTATAAGCGGCGACTACGCAATCGTGGGGGCGGAAAAGGATAAATGCAGAGGACGTAAGTCCGGCTCGGCTTATATATTCGGGGCCGATGTGATTGGTGAGCTGACGCTTCTGGCACCTAACGGTGGCAAGAACCTCGTTGCTGGTTCAACATACGATATTACCTGGGATGCAAACGGTTTTGTCGAGAATGTATTTATTGAGTATTCTGGTGACAATGGAGCGAACTGGACGGCGGTTGATACTGTGGCTAATACCGGCTCATATTCTTGGCTGGTTCCGAATGTAAATTCCGACGAGTGCCTGGTGTATATTAGCGACGCAGATTATCCGACAACAGGTGATATCAGCGACGATGTGTTCAGGATATACGTATGTACCCTGGCTTACGATTTGAACCACGATTGTTTTGTAGACTTTTTTGATTTTTCGCTTTTGGCATCCGAGTGGTTGCAATGCGGCGACCCCTGCGACCCCGATTGCTGGTAAAGACAGGAGGTCAGGAGTCAGCGTAAGTCCCTGTAAATTACTAATGTGTTTTTCCTCTGCCTCACGGACAGTTTATTTAAGTTCGGCCTAAAAAGTTTGATTTTGTTAAGTTTCCAGCAATTCTCGGATTGCAGGACTTTTTGCACTCATTTACTGCTCCTTTCTTGAAAAAAGATTAGTTTTGTATAAGATAGTACCGTATAGAACTATTGCTGGGTAAAATTTCTGTTTTAAAAAAGTTTTCTAATCGAAAATCCGCGCAATTTATGGGAAAGGATTCTACTTTGCGGCAAGCGAAACCTTCGGTTAAAATCGAATCTATGAAATCTCGTTTTGAATATTCGAAACTGATTATTCTTTTTCTTGCCTCTCGGCCGAAGTTTTTAGCTGCAAGTGCAGCGCCTGTTTTGATTGGCTCGGCGCTTGGTTACGCAACTACCGGTACTTTTTCGCCTGTCCTTTTTATTTTGGCATTATTGGCAATAATGGCTTTGCATTCAGGCGCCAATATGGCCAACGATTATTTCGACCACATTTCCGGAAACGACTGGGCCAATAAAAATCCCACCCCATTTTCAGGTGGAAGGCGGTTCATTCAGAAAAAAATCCTTTCGCCTAAAGCGACCCTGCTTGTCAGTTTGTTCTGGTTGACTGTCGGTTCAACAATTGGTTTTATAATTATTTTACTGACGCAGAGCATTTTTATTTTGGTTCTTGGTCTGATTGGTTTGCTCGGCGGATTTTTCTATACTGCTCCGCCCGTTAAGCTTGGATATCGTTATATCGGCGAATTTGTTATTGCATTGTTATTTGGTTTGCTTGCTGTTTATGGCTCATATTATTTGCAGACAGGAACGATTGATGTCACGCCGGTTTTACCTGCTGTTATTGTCAGCATCCTGATTTTTTTGGTGATTTTGGTAAATGAATTTCCGGACTTGAAAGCTGATGCCGCAGTGAACAAAAAAACACTTGTTGTTCACTTTGGCGTGCCGGTTGCCATCTGGATTTATCGAGTCGCGCTGGTTGCCAGCTTTGTCGTTGCAGCGGCGATGTTGATTTACGGCGGAGTGTTTTATGCAGGGTTGTTTTATCTGTTTACACTGCCGATAGCGGTTATGGCAGTTTGGTTCGCAAATAAAAAGGATTTAACCACGCCCGGTAAATACCGCGCCAGTCAAATCACGGTCATTTTGCATGCGCTTGGCTCTCTGGCCCTTACCGCCGGTTGCGTAGTCTCAACTCTGTATGAGCCGCTGTTCTGACCGGTTTGTGCTTGAACGTAAGCAATATAACGGTTAAATTATGCTGAATTCGTTATCACTTTTTGCATCCTGACTCTATAGTTCGTAAAAAGTTGGATATGGTAAAGTAGCGAAATGTCTTGTTATCAAAAAAACCATTCTGAGAGGATTTTAAAATGAAGAAATTAGGTTTCATCTGTTTATTGGTCTCGGCTTTGTTTTCGAGCATATTTATGTCGGGCTGTGCAAAAAAGCAGGCAGGTCAGTCGGAAAAAACAAAGATAGCTTTTATAACCAATAACACGGCGAATTTCTGGGTTTTTACCCGCAGAGGTTGTGAAAAGGCCGCTACGGAGCTGCCGGATTTTGAGGCTGATTTTCGTATTACCTCTGACGCCACCCCTGCTGAGCAGCGTAGAATCATCGATGATTTGCTCGCCAGGGGCGTGAAAGGAATTGCTATTTCTCCCGTTGACCCGTTAAACCAAAAACCTTTTATCGACGAGCTGGCAGGAAAGATAACCGTTATTACCTGCGATAGTGATATCCCCGGCTGCAAAAGGAAGTGCTATATCGGCACTGACAATGTTGCAGCTGGCCGCCAGGCGGGTGAGATGGTCAAAGAGGTTTTGCCGGAAGGCGGAAAAATTATGTTGTTTGTCGGTAAACAAGATACCCAGAACGCCAAGGAAAGAATCCAGGGCATAAGAGAGGCCATCGCCGGTACGAAAATCGAAGTCATCGATATCAGGACCGACAACGTGGACCAGGTTCGCGCCAAATCCAACGTTGCCGATGCTTTGGTTGCCTACCCGGACTTGGCCTGCTGTGTCGGGCTGTGGAATTATAATGGCCCAGCCATCCTTAATGCCGTCACCGATGCCAGCAAATTAGGGCAGGTGAAAATCGTTTGCTTTGATGAGAATGAGGAAACACTTACTGGCGTCCGTGACGGACACATTTACGGCACTGTGGTCCAGCAGCCTTACGAGTTCGGTTACCGTTCAATGAAAATCCTGGCTGACATAATAAAAGGCAATGAATCTGATATTCCCTCTGATGGAATGCTTATCGTGCCGACGATAATCATCAAAAAAGATAACGTCGTGCCGTTCATGGATAGAGTTCACGAGCTTCTGAAAAAATAATTTCACCGCCCTCCTTCTTATGACTACTGAAGAGCCATTGTTGGAAATGCAGGGAATCGACAAGAGCTTCCCCGGCGTAAAGGCACTCAATAAGGTTGACCTTGCTGTGTATCCCGGTGAGGTCGTTGCCCTGATTGGTGAAAATGGGGCTGGCAAATCCACCCTGATGAATATACTTGGCGGTGTTCTTCAGCCGGACTCAGGGACAATCAGGATTAAGGGGCAGCTCGTCGTTATCAAAAATGTGTCTGATGCCATCAATCTGGGAATTGGCTTTATTCACCAGGAGCTTAACGTTCTTGACAATCTTAGTATTGCAGGCAATATTTTCCTCGGAAGAGAGCCAACGTGGTTCGGGCCTTTGAAGCTTATAAATCGCCGCCGTATGCGGACCGAAACAGAGCCTTACCTGCAGCAGCTTGGACTTAATCTGCCTGCCGACACTATTTTAAGTCAAATGTCTATCGCGCAGCAGCAAATGGTCGAGGTCGCAAAGGCACTTTCCCTGAACGCGCGTCTGCTGATTATGGATGAGCCGACTTCGAGCCTGACCCTTTCGGAGACTAAACGTCTTTTCGAGGTAATGCGTCGGCTGCGTTCTCAGGGCGTAAGTATTATTTACATATCGCACCGGCTGGCCGAGGTTAAAGATTGCGCCGACCGCGTCATCGGTCTTCGTGACGGCGTGAATGTCGGTTCGCTTGAACGCGACAAGATAACCCATGACAACATGGTTCGGCTGATGATAGGCCGAAAGCTCGAAGATTTCTATGTCTCGCCTGCGGTAAAAGCTAAAGATAGTTTCTTCTGTGTCAGCAACTTGACCACAGCCAGGTATCCGGACCATAAAATTACGTTTGAGGCCTCCCGCGGCGAGATACTCGGTTTTGCCGGTCTTGTTGGTGCCGGCCGGACAGAAATGGCCCATGCCATTTTTGGAGTCGACACAGCTATATGCGGTTCTGTAAGCATGGCCGGAGAGAAATTGCGAATACTTTGTGCCAGAGACGCTATCGAAAACGGGATATATTTGGTGCCGGAGGACCGCAGAAAATCCGGCCTTGTCACCGAAATGACTTTTCGCGAGAACATCACACTGCCGGACTTGAATAGATATGCTGCCTTCGGCCTTATACAGCACAGCCGTGAAGCCGGCATCTCGGAGAAACAATGCGAACGGCTCAAAATAAAAACCCCGTCCGTTGAAACTCTGGTCAAAAACCTCAGCGGCGGAAATCAGCAAAAGGTTGTTCTCGCGAAATGGCTTGTCTTAAAGCCGAAAGTTATCATCTTTGATGAGCCTACTCGCGGCATCGACGTCGGCTCCAAAGCCGAGATTTATCAGCTTATGCGAAACCTCGCTGATAATAGGGTTGTGATTGTAATGATAAGCTCGGACATGGAAGAAATTCTCGGTGTCAGCGACCGTATTGCTGTTATGCACGAAGGTCAAATCACAGGTATTCTTACTCGCCCGCCGCCCCGACTCGCGTCGGGAGACGCGGGGGCAGGCGACAAGTTCGATGAGGAGGCTGTAATGCGTCTGGCTGTCGGCCGGAAAAATTGGCCAGGTGGCGAGGATAACTAAGGAGCACAATGAAAAAGGAAATTGGTATTTCTGCGATGTTGGTTGCTTTATGCGTCCTGGTGGCAATCCTTAATCCGCTTTTTTTAAGTGTTACCAATTTGCAGAACACCGCACGTCTGGTCGGCATGTTCGGCATTTTCAGCATAGGTGTCGGCGTGGTCATTATCACCGGCGGTATCGACCTTTCAGTTGGGTCGCTTTTTTCTCTTTTCGGTGTTTTGCTGGCGTTCATGCTGATGCAGTGGGGCTGGCCCTGGCCGTTGGCCATCGCGGCTATCTTGTTGATTGCCGTTGTATTGGGGATTTTTCACGGCTTCTTAGTTGCGAAAATCCATTTGCAGCCTTTTATTGTCACCCTCTGCGGGCTTTTATTCTACAGGGGGCTGGCCCGCTACCTCGCAGAAGACCAGACCCTCGGCTTTGGTTACTGCACGGGTTTCGAGACCCTCCAGAAACTGACCACCGGTGAAATCCTCGGCGTGCCGATGCCTTTTGTTCTTTTAATTATCATCAGCTTTATTATGTGGGTCGTTCTGCATCGCTCTGTCTATGGCAGGTACCTTTTTGCCGTAGGCAGAAATGAAGAAGCCGCCCGGTTCTCCGGCATCAATACTTCTTTAGTCATTGCAAGTGCTTATGTCGTTTCAGCCTTGATGGCCGGCTTAGGCGCGATTCTGCTCGCATTTTATACCAATTCCATTTCACCTTCTTCGCATGGTAATTTCTATGAGCTTTACGCCATTGCAGCCGCGGTGCTTGGCGGATGTTCTCTTCAAGGCGGCGAGGGTTCGGTCATTGGTATCGTTATCGGCGCCGCCCTTCTGCAGGTCCTGCAGAATCTTGTCAACCTCTTAGGCATTCCAAGCTCGCTGAATTTTGCCGTTATGGGTACCGTCATTCTGCTCGGCGTCATAACCGACCAGCTCCTTGCCCACCGAAAAACTAAAAGTTAATAACATAAATTGTTAGTCGATAATATGTAGCGGTCAATTTAATTGCAGATTTTGGTTTTGGGCGTTAAGGTGATGCTATGGATAACAAGATTATGAAATCGCTGGATAGAGAATATTTGTAAAAATGAGTGTAGGTTGAAATGGCTTATACAATTGGTTTGGATTTCGGCACAAATTCCGTAAGGTCTTTGTTGGTTGATATAACCAGCGGCAATGAGCTTGGCACAGCGGTATATGAATATGAAACCGGCCAGGCCGGCATCATTCTTGACCCTTCTAACCACCATCTGGCAAGACAGAATCCCTCTGATTACATAAAAGGCATTGAAGTTACTATAACCCAGGCTATTGCCCAGGCAAAGAAATCCGACAAGCAGTTTGACGTAAGCCAAATCATCGGCATTGGAATCGATACTACCGGCTCAACGCCTCTTCCTGTGGACAAAAACGGTACGCCGTTGTCTATGCTCGATGAATTTAGGGATAATCCGAATGCTTATGTCTGGCTGTGGAAGGACCACACCGGCCACGCCGAAGCTGCTGAGATTACCAAATTGGCCCAGAAAGAGCACCCCGAATATCTTGCCAAGTGTGGCGGGATATATTCATCGGAGTGGTTTTATAGCAAGCTCCTGCATTGTCTCAGGGTTGACCCTGAAGTGTATGATGCAGCATACACCTGGGTCGAGCATGTTGATTATATACCGGCACTTTTGACAGGAACTACGGAGCCAAAGAAGCTCAAGAGGTGTCGCTGTGCGGCAGGCCATAAGCTGATGTTTAACGAGGATTGGGGAGGCTATCCTGATGTAGAATTTTTGTCCAGGCTCGACCCTAAGCTGGCAAAACTGCGCGAGACGCTCGGCGAGACGACATTTACCGTGGATATTTCAGCAGGAAAATTAACTGAGACCTGGGCAAAGAAATTAGGTTTGTCGGCAGGCGTTACTGTTGCTGTGGGTGCATATGATGCGCATCTTGGTGCTGTAGGTGCGGGAATAAAGCAGGGTATTCTTGTAAAGATAATCGGCACCAGTACCTGCGATGTAACTGTCTGGCCCAGCACCCGTGAGCTTGGCGACATCCCCGGGTTGTGCGGTATCGTCGATGGCTCGGTTATGCCGGGCTATTTCGGGCTCGAAGCCGGCCAATCTGCCGTCGGTGACATCTTCAACTGGTTCGTAAACTACATCCAGCCGGGCGGCGAAAAAAACGGCTCTCACAAAGCTCTTACCGAAAAGGCGAAAAAATTGAAATCGGGTCAATCCGGCCTGTTGGCTCTCGACTGGAACAATGGCAATAGGACAATACTCGTTGACCAGCGGCTGACCGGATTATTGATAGGCCAGACCTTGCAAACAAAGCCGGAAGAGATTTACCGCGCCTTGATTGAATCGACGGCTTTCGGTGCTCTTGCAATCATTAACAGGTTCGAAGAATACAGCGTTAAGATAGATGAGGTTATTAACTGCGGCGGCATTGCTGAAAAGAATCCTCTGCTCATGCAGATTTACGCTGATGTTACCGGCAGGGAGATGAAGATATCTCGCTCTGCTCAGACTTGTGCACTTGGTTCAGCGATAGCGGCGGCTGTTGCAGCAGGCGGCCATAATAATTTTGCTGATGCCCAGGCAGCTATGTGTGGCGCAAAAGAAACGACTTATAAACCCATCGCGGAAAACCACAAAATTTATAAACGGCTTTATGTCCTTTATAAACAATTGCACGATGCCTTTGGTACGCAGCAATGGTCAGGCAAATTAGCCAATGTTATGAAAGAGCTTTTGGATATTAAAGATAGCGTCAGGTTTTAGGGCAATTTATGTACGAAAACTTAAAAAAATCTGTTTGTGATGCGAATCTCCGGCTGCCTAAACAAAATCTTGTCATTTGTAGCTTTGGCAATGTTAGTGGAATAGACCGCGACTCAGGCGTGGTGGCCATTAAGCCCAGCGGCGTCCCTTATGATGAGCTTACACCCGACAAGATGGTGGTTCTTGACCTTGATGGCAATCGCGTCGAAGGCGACCTTAAGCCTTCATCGGACACGCCGACGCATCTTGAGCTTTACAGGAATTTCGAATCCATTGGTGCTATATGTCACGGCCATTGCCCCAATGCATCCATGTGGGCGCAGGCCTGCAGGGAAATTCCCTGCTTCGGTACCACTCACGCCGATTATTTTTATGGCTCGGTACCGGTCACGGAAGTGATGACGGAGGACGAGATTAAAAGTGATTATGAGTTAAACACGGGCAGGGTCATTGTCAGGCGATTTGCCGGCATTGACCCGATGCAGATGCCTGCTGTTTTGGTGGCCAATCACGGACCTTTCACCTGGGGCAGGACCCCCGCTTCAGCTGTTGAAGCTATGGTCGTCCTTGAGCAAATAGCGGCAATAGCTCTGGGTACTATAACGATAAATCCGGAGCAGGGTCAGATTAGCAGGGCACTTCTGGACAAGCACTATTTGCGCAAGCACGGCAAAGATGCTTATTACGGCCAGACAGGCAGGTAAGATTTTGTTTGATTCTTGATTTTCAGTCTTTGTTTTTTACATAAACCCATTCGCACGCATCGGTGTATTTTTCATCACCTTTTTGGCTGACTACGTTTATCTGGTTTTGGCCGGGCCTGAGCACGACATCTTTCCAGACAATCTTGTGAATATCGGATTCCATTTTCTTTTTCGAAATCGGCTTTCCATTCACGCACAATTCGACCTCATCGAGGTTCGTATAAACCGCCACCTCAACTGCTTCTTTGGTTCGTTGAGTATTGCGTCTGCTCAGAATATAAAGCACCGGCTCATCGGACCAGTTTGCCTTATAGAAATAGAATGAGTCTTTTTTCACCTTGCGGTCGTGCGTGATAAGTCCTTTGTGATTTATATAAGGCCGGTCACCGCGGCTGGCAGCCGTCCAGCTGAAATCGAACATGTTCCATACAAACTTGCACCATATATCGTCTCTGTCTTTGATGTTCTTCCATACCTGCTCATGATAAAGACGCTGGTATTGCTCCGGGAAAAACTTGCCGTTACGAGGTTCTGGTCTTGATGGATTTTCCTGCTGCTGAGTAATACATCCGCCAGCGCCGTATTCGCTCAGGCCTCCTTTTACCTCTGGGTATTTTTTATGCAGATTGTCATACCAGCCGCTGTATTTACCGAAACTGTCGTAATACCAGCCGAAGTACCAGTTCCACGCAGTAACATCCGTTTCGAAATGCCTCGCGGTCGGCTGCGCATAGTCCGCCTGTGTTGTCAGACGGTATGGGTCAAGTTTTTTGGCTGTCTGATGAAGTGCTCTTACGTCTTCTTGCGAGATTGGAATCTCATTGTACATACCCCAGAATAATATAGAAGGGTGATTATAATTCTGCTTAACCAGTTCTATTAGCTGCTCCTTGCAGTTCTGCACGTATTCCGGATTTTCCGCTCGGTACGCGGGAGTATTTGGAATTTCCGCCCAGACAACAAGACCGTTCTTGTCACATAAGATGTACATTTTATCTGCCTGTTGATAATGAGCCAAGCGAACTCCGTTGGCACCGAGTTCGAGAATAAGCTCAATGTCTTTCTTATGATGCGCATCAGTCAGCGCAGGTCCCAGACCCTGCCATTCCTGGTGCCGGCAGACGCCGTGCAAATGATAAGGCCGACCATTCAAAAGCAAGCCTTTGTCTCTGTCCACCTTAAAAAACCGTAGACCTAACGGCTGCTCTATCCGGTCTAATGTATTCGACTGCAAATCTTCGATACGCACATCCATCTTATAGAGATAAGGGTCTTTTCTGCCGTTCCACAGGTGAGGATTATCTATGTGCATTTTCAAAACGCTTTGTGCCTGCTGGTTGCTTGTAAGGGAGACCTTCTCCTGTGCCTGTGCGACAGCTTTGCCCGTGTCGTCGAGCACGGCTGTTTTAACGAGCGCCTCAATCCTTTCGCCCTCTCGCTCGCACATCCATCCGAACTTTATCGAAGCGTCCCCGCCGTTCTCGTAGTATTCTATTTTAAGCGAAACCTCTTTTCCCTGCTCAAGTCGCAGCCGGCCCCATTTCTCGGTGGCTGCATGGTCGCCCCAATGGTCGATTATTAAATCATCGCCTATATACAGCTTCGAGCCATCATCACTTTCCAGGACGAATTTATACAGACCCGTGTATCGTGGTACAAACCTGCCCGTCCAGATTATGGAGAAACCGTCCGCCGGCGTATCTTCAAATGCAGAGCCCTTTCCAAAATCAAACGACACCTGCTCATCGAATCGAGCGTGTTTGGGCTGCCCGCTGAAATCTGGATTCGCAAAATACTCACCGTATAGTCCTTTGCCGTCTTTGTCCTTCGGGGATAAAAGCTCGGAAGTTTTGGTTTCAATAACGGCCGTTTTTTTGCTGTCTAAGAGCGTTACAACTTCTATATCCGCCTGTTTTTCTGAGACATTTACCGGCTTTATATAAACTCCGCTCGATGCGTAATCAAGCGGGCTGATACATAAATCATCCGTGCTGAAAATCGTAACCGGCCGATATATCCCCCCGAACAATGGATAAAGATAAGTCCCCGAAGGCGCGACATCAACCTGCATAGAATTATCAACCCTCACCGATATACGATTGCGTCTGTCGAAACGAACATAGGATGTTGTCTCGAAACAGAACGCTGAATATCCGCCTTTATGTCCGCCCACGTAAGTGCCGTTGACAAACACATCCGCTGTAACCGAAACGCCTTCGAAACGAATGAAATGCCGTTTACCTTTTTGTTCCGTAGGCAAATCGAAGCTGCTGCGATACCATCCTATCCCCTGATAATAGTGGTCTCCCTTTGTTAGAACGTCTTTGGCGTTCCACGTATGCGGGACTTTTACATCCTCCCAGCCCTGCATAGAAATATCGTCTCTGCTTTCAGCGGCGCGTATATCCCCTTTATAAAACTTCCAGTCAATAAGCTTTAAATTGTCGCGATAATCCAACCTGTCGCGACGTGTCGCCTGTCGCGCCGAGTCTGCGACACGGCGGGCAGACACGGCGGAAAAGCCCTGCGAAAAAGCATTACCAGCTCCAAGAAGGACCACCAAAACCACGACAACATAAACTTTGACCTTCATTTTCCTAATCTCCTGATTTTATAATTGAGTTTTAGTTATTTAAAGTTATCGAAAGACCTCAACGGCTGTGTCGCACACTGTTTTATCACAACAGCATAATACATCAATATAAAACTCGTAGAAACAACTATATGTGGAGTTTCCCGCTTCGGTATGTTATAATCCCTTCTGTATAACAGCTTAAAAATGTATAAACAGGGCTCCATCTGGAAAGGGCATAAAATGCAAAAGACCACTTTCGCAGTTATAGTGGGAAACCGTGGATTTTTCCCGGATGCGTTAGCTAAGCAGGGACGTAAGGATATTCTTGATGTCCTTAAAAAAAATGGCTACAGCTACGTAGCTCTTTCAATGCAGGATACGAAATATGGTGCAGTCGAGACCTTTGAAGATGCCAAAAAATGCGCTGCGTTTTTTGCTAAAAATGCTCAAAAAATCGATGGCGTCATTGTAACGCTGCCGAATTTCGGTGATGAAAAAGGCGTTGCCGAGACAATCAAACGCTCCTGGCTTGGTGTTCCGATTCTGATTCACGCAGAGCCGGACGTGCCGGGTAAAATGAGCATAGCCGACAGGCGAGATTCTTTCTGTGGCAAAATCAGCGTTTGCAACAATCTCAGGCAGGCAGGCATTCCATATACACTTACACAATCGCACACTATTAAAATTACATCGCCTGAGTTCAAAAAAGAATTGGACGATTTTGCTTCGGTATGCAGGATTGTTAAAGGCCTCAACAACGTCAGGTTTGGCGCCATCGGCGCTCGCACCGGCGCATTTAATACCGTCCGTTACAGCGAAAAAATCCTTGAGCTTTCCGGCATATCGGTGGAGACGATAGATTTATCTGAAATCCTCGGCAAAGTGACGCTGCTATCTGATAAAGACAAGGGGGTCAAACGGAAGTTGGATGATATTAAGAAGTATACTTCGACCAGGTCAATTCCTGCCGATAAGTTATTGAAGATGGCCAAGTTCGGTTATGTGGTGGACCAATGGATTAAGGAAAACGAACTCAACGGCACAGCGATTCAGTGCTGGACTTCTCTGCAGGAATTCTTCGGAATAGTCCCCTGCACGCTTATGAGCATGATGAGTGAGTCTTTGATACCGAGCGCCTGTGAAGTTGATATTACAGGTCTATTGGGGATGTACATTTTGCAGTTGGCCGGCGGTACACCGAGCGCTATTCTTGACTGGAACAACAACTACGGCAACGACCCCGACAAATGTGTCTTGTTCCATTGCAGTAATCTTCCCAAATCATTCTTTAGAAGCTCGAAGATGGACTATCAGGAGATTATTGCCGGCTCTGTCGGCAAAGACAACACTTACGGCACAATTGTCGGCAGGGTAGCTGCCGGCAAGGCAACATTCTGCAGGCTCACTACCGATGATGCTGCGGGCGTTATCAGCTCTTATGCTGGGCAGGGCGAATTTACAAATGATAAGCTCGATACCTTCGGCGGTTATGGCGTGATGAAAATCGCAAATCTTCAATTGCTTATGCAGTATATTTGTGCGATGGGCTTTGAGCATCACGTTGCGGTGAGCAGGTCGGAAAAAGCCGATGCAATTACCGAGGCCCTTGATAATTACATGGGCTGGGAAGTCTATCGCCACGAGTAAAACTTGGTACTTTTCGCAGTTTCGAGTTCAACTGACAGCGGCATACGTGTCGAAGTGGCAATACAGGCAAAAACCTGCCAAACCGGCACAAAGGCAGCATGCTAAGGGAAGCTGTAAGCCTTTGTTAATACGGCAGTTACAACTTTTGGTTGTTCAGGCACATCATTTGCACTTATCTTATTCCAGAGTATTTGCGAAAATTCTATATGTTTATAAAATAGGAACTGACTATGAAATTTGACAAATTCACATTGAAGGCCCAGGAGGCGTTAGCGACCGCCCAGCAGATTGCGATGGCCAAATCACACACTGTTTTGTCGCCGTTGCATTTATTAAGCGCTATTTGCAACGATGACGAAGGCATTGCGGTTATGATTTTGAAAAAAATCGGCGCTAATGTCTCGCGAATCAAAGAGATGACAAACAGCGAGCTTAAACGGCTGCCGCAAGGCCAAGGCGGCAGCTTGCTTACGCCTGAGCCGGCCTTTAATCAAATTGTTCTCGATGCCCAAAACCGTGCCGATAAGATGGGCGATGAATACCTGAGTGTCGAGCATTTATTTATCTCGCTTGCCTCCGTACAAAGCAATGCAAAGGAGATTTTGCATTTAAACTCGATTACGCCCGAACTCATTGAAAATGCCCTGAAGGAAATTCGCACACCGGGAGAAAAAATAACCGACCAAAGCCCAGAGGATAAATACAAGGCATTGGAGCGTTACGGCATCGACCTTCTGGAGATGGCACGTAAGGGAAAGCTCGACCCTGTCATCGGAAGGGACGAAGAAATCCGGCGGTGCATGCAGGTCCTCAACCGCCGGACGAAAAACAATCCCGTTCTTATAGGTGAGCCGGGCGTGGGTAAGACCGCAATTGTTGAAGGCCTTGCACAGCGGATAGTTGCAGGTGACGTCCCCGCGGGGCTTAAGAATAAAAGGGTTGTTGCGCTTGATATAGGGGCACTGATAGCCGGCACAAAATTCAGAGGTGAATTTGAAGACCGATTAAAAGCGGTGCTAAAGGAAGTTATTGCCGGCCAAGGCCAGATTATACTTTTCATTGATGAACTCCATACCGTTGTAGGCGCTGGTAAAGCCGAAGGCGCGGTTGATGCCGGCAATTTATTAAAGCCGTCGCTCGCACGAGGTGAATTGCGGTGTATCGGAGCCACCACCATTGACGATTATCGAAAATACGTGGAAAAAGATGCTGCTCTTGAGAGGCGTTTTCAGCCGATTACAATCGACCCGCCGAGCGTCGAAGAAACCATAGCTATCCTTCGCGGCCTGAAGAACCGCTATGATACCCACCATGGTGTTCGGATTACCGACGCGGCCCTTGTCGCAGCCGCAACTTTGTCGAATCGTTACATCTCCGACCGCTGGCTGCCTGATAAGGCCATAGATTTGATTGACGAGTCGGCATCGAAGCTGCGGATTGAAAATGACTCGCTGCCTGCCGAACTGGATGATATTCGCAGAAAGATTGTTCAGCTTCAAATCGAACGAGAGGCCCTGAAGAAAGAAAGCGATGATGCAAGTAAAGAACGATTAAAAAACACCGAAAAGCAATTATCCAAATTTCAGCAGGAGGACAAGGAGTTTACAGCTCGGTGGGAAGGCGAGAGAGGTGATATTGACCAGATAAAACAAATAAGAGAAAAAATCGAGTCTGCCCAAAACCAGTTTGAGGATGCCCAGCGTAAAGGCGAGCTGGAAACTGCTGCCCGTTTGAAATACGAAACAATCGCGAATTTGAAAAAAGAGCTCGAAGAAAAAGAAGCCCAGCTCTCCAAACCTGCCCCGAGCGCAGTCGAGGGGTCTGACAGGGGCAAAATAATCCATAATGAAGTAACCGAAGAGCATATTGCTCAGGTCGTATCCAAGTGGACGAACATACCGGTTGCGAGATTACTCAGCGGAGAACGCGAAAGGTTGATGAATATGGAGGAGTCGATTCGCCGGCGTTTAGTTGGTCAGGATGAGGCGGTTGCTGCCCTCTGCAACGCTGTTCGCAGAAGCCGCTCCGGCCTGGGCGACCCTAATAGGCCGATTGGAACATTTTTATTTCTCGGCCCGACGGGCGTGGGTAAGACCGAGCTTGCCAAGGCCCTTGCAGATTTTCTCTTTAACGACCCCAATGCTATGGTCCGCATTGATATGAGCGAGTTTATGGAGCAGCATTCCGTTGCTCGGCTCATCGGCGCTCCGCCTGGCTATGTCGGCTACGAGGAAGGCGGCCGTTTGACTGAAGCCATCCGCCGCAAACCCTATTCGGTTATTCTCCTCGATGAGGTTGAAAAGGCGCACGTAGATGTCTTCAATGTATTGCTGCAGGTCTTCGATGATGGCCGATTGACCGATGGCAAAGGCCGGACCATGGACTTCAAGAATACCGTCATTATTATGACCAGCAATATAGCGAGCCAGCAGATTCAGCAGCTCACTGAGGAATCCGGCGCCGACTGGGAAATCGAGGCACACGTCAAAGATGCGCTCAAAAAAGTTTTTAAGCCCGAATTTTTGAATCGCATCGATGAGATAATCGTCTTCCACATGCTCACAAAGGACGATTTAACAAAGATTGTCGATATTCAGTTGGGCTATTTGGCAGACCGATTGGCCCAGCAGAATATCGAGCCTGAATTTACTAATGGTGCCCGAAGTCTTATTATGGACGAGGGTTACGACCCGGTTTATGGTGCAAGACCTTTGAAGCGTACCATCCAGCAACGGCTGGAAAATCCGCTCGCCTCTGAGCTTCTGGCTGGTAATTTTGCCGAGGGCGATACCATAAAAATCGACGCCAGCGCACACAAATTCACGTTCGAGAAAATATAATTTCAATTTACTCTGTCAAAAAAATACGAAACCGGCCATTTCACCCCCAGCAACCAAAGCACTTGCATTAATTCAAATCAGGGGTTTGCAAAAACAGAAGAATTTTTGTAGAATCCTGGGCCGGTTGACAAGACAGAGTGAATATAAGTTGTTTTTAATGTATATTCGTAGAGGATTATGAATATCAGCCTATTTTTGAAGGGTTTGTTTGTCGGCTTTCTGATTTCGACTCCCGTAGGGCCAATCGCAGTGCTATGCATACAGCGAACCTTGAGCAGGAGCAAGCTTCACGGCATAGTCTCGGGATTAGGAGCGGCTACTGCGGATGTTGTTTACAGCTTTATTGCTGCGTTCGGACTGACATTTATTTCAAACTTTCTGGTCAAAGAACAATTGTGGCTTCGTCTGGTTGGCGGCATCTTTATTTGCTATATGGGGGCGAGGGTTTTCCTGTCCAAATCGGAACAACGAACAGCCCAAGGGGATAGTAACAGTTTTGTTCGCGATTATGTGTCCGCGTTCTTTCTTGCACTCACAAATCCGGTAACATTTCTTGCTTTCGCAGCGATATTTGCGGGCCTGGGATTAGTAAGAACGACTGAGCATCAAATCACAGCCCTATTATTGGTTGCTGGTGTATTTGTTGGCTCCGGACTTTGGTGGTTGATACTAAGCTGCATTACCGCCACGTTTCTGGGGAAACTGATTTACGGCAAACCAGCCT
>Ga0315543_1001137_pt1 | contig 29664 bp, 39 predicted proteins | sample SalMarSW160210MG_2_FD_203098 | JGI IMG/M metagenome (GOLD analysis project Ga0315543, IMG submission 203098) | Salt marsh sediment microbial communities from the Plum Island Ecosystem LTER, Massachusetts, United States - Salt Marsh Sediment SW1601-210 ... | reverse complement strand
TTTTTTTGCCTGTTACCAATATAATTGATAAGATAAAGAGATTATTCAAATCATTTTTACCGTAAGTGAACTAAAAGCTCAAAGTGCAAATGTCAAAACTGCCTGTCATTGCGAGCCTTGACGAAGTCAAGGCGCGGCAATCCCGTTAACTTATAGAAGTCCTTACAATGCAGTGTCGCCTAAGTCCTCACGGGATTGCTTCGTCGATTTACTCCTCGCAATGACACCAGAGGTGTCAGTTTTACCATTTGAGTTTTACGTTTTAAGTTTATAATCATATGCAAGTTAAACCAAAAATAGAGACTTTTGCCAAAATTAAAGTCGTGGGAATAGGAGGAGGAGGAAATGCTGCGGTTTCAAGAATGGTGGAGTCAAGGATTAGAGGGATAGAATTTATAGCTATCAATGCTGATGCTCAGGCTTTACATAATTGTGCGGCAAAAACAAAAATTCATATAGGAAAAAATCTCACCCATGGTTTGGGGGGTGGTATGAATCCAGAAATAGGGAAGCGAGCTGTAGAGGAAGATAAAGAAGGAATTGTTAAAGTCTTAGAAGGAGCTGATATGGTTTTTGTGACATGCGGCTTAGGTGGATCAATAGGAAGTGGAGGTAGCTCTCCTATAGCTGAACTGGCCAGAGAGAAAGGAGCTCTAACCATAGGATTTGTAACCAAGCCATTTTCTTTCGAAGGAGCCCAGAGAAAAAGGATCGCTGACGTAGCTTGGGAAGAATTAGTAGGCAGAGTTGATAGTCTGGTCACTATTCCTAATGATAGAATTTTACAGATTATTGACAGAAAAACATCCCTGCTTGATGCTTTTGGCGTTGTTGATGATGTACTGCGTCAAGGAGTACAAGGAATTTCAGACATTATAACCACTGCCGGAATAGTTAATGTAGATTTTGCTGATGTTAAAACAATTATGCAGGACACTGGTTCAGCGCTAATGGGCATTGGTCAAGCCTCGGGTGAAGATAGAGCAGTAAAGGCAGCTAAAGCTGCTATAGACTCACCGCTTTTGGAGCTTTCCATTGATGGGGCCAAAGGAGTTTTATTTAATGTTACTGGTGGAGACGATCTAGGAATGTACGAAATTGACGAAGCGGCTCGAGTGATAACAGAAAATGCTGATTCTAATGCCAAAGTAATATTCGGAGCGGTCATTGATAAAGCTTTAAAAGACGAAGTTAAAATCACAGTGATTGCTACAGGATTCGATGACACGAGGAAGAAAAAAACAGGTTTGCAAGATGAAAAAGAAAAGAAGAAGGAAGTTCCTGAAATAAAGACTAGCCAAATAAAGACAGATGAGAATTTCTTAAAAGAGAGTGAAGAGTTAGATATCCCAGCATTTATTAGGAAGAAGATGAAATGATGATTGCTGATTGTATTGTTCCATTGCTCTATTGTTCTATTGTTAAATAGCTGAATGATTTGATAGTTATGTAGCTATAGAGCCATAAAACTATAAAACTATTAAGCTATTAGACTATTATTTTAGTTAACTCACCAACTTATAAAACTTTTGATATTTACTTGTATGAAGAAAATAAAGGTTAAAACCTGGCTAGGATTACTCATTATTGGGGCAGTAGCCTCGTCAGCAGGATTGGTGATATGGCAAGCAAGGATGAATGTCAGTAGAATGTCTATGCCCTCCTCGTCTCCTATGGTTCAGCCTCAAGAAGCTGAGCTTTTTATTGATTTTGGGAACGAAAAAATCAGAAAATTCAGAGGTGGCGTAGTAGAAGACATGAAGATCCTTGATGCATTAAATCAATCAAGTATAGCAGGAAATTTTAAAGTAGAGACTGCTGATCATGAGTCAGAAGTTTACGTAGAAAAGATTGCCGGAGTGGAAAATTCGAATCATGATGTAAGGTGGGTGTGTTACGTAAATGGGGAAGCAACTCATTTACCTTTAGACGAGCAAGAATTGAAAGTCAGAGACAGAATAGAGTTTAAGTTTGAAAAGACGGAGGAATAAAAACGGGGGATCACGGCAAAAAATAAACTATTTGCTGTAGTTATTAGTTATCATTTATCAATTATCATATCTAGTGGGGAGGGCTTTTTTATTTTTGTGTCTTTCATTTATTCTAGGCGTGGGGCTTAGTTCTTTTTTTAATTTGAATATATTTAGTTTTTATATTCTGGCTATAGTGTCTGTTATGTTGTGGAGTATTTGGTGGAAGAATCCAAAACTAAGAATGGTCGGACTTTGTGGTCTAGTGATACTATTTGGAATGTGGCGATACCAAACGGTGATTCCTAAAATAGATGCGAGGTGGATTCAGTTTTATAATGATAAAGGAGAAATTAGTTTTCAGGGTAAGATAGTAGGAGAGCCGGATGTGAGGCAGGATCAAATAAAGTTAAAAGTCAAAAGTCAAAAGTTTAAAGTAAATAAATTGAATGCGAGTGAAAAAGAATTAGATATAAGTAATAGTGAAAGGTGGCTTGATGTTAGAGGTAATGTATTAGTTACAGTTCCAAGATATCCTGAATATAGTTATGGTGATGAGCTTGAGGTAAAATGTGGACTTAAAACTCCGGCTGAATTTGAGGATTTTTCGTATAAGAATTATTTAGCTAGATTTGATATTTATTCGGTTTGTTATAGAGGAAAGATTAAGTTACTTAGCCGAGGGCATGGGAATAAAATTTACGCTGCTCTTTTAACTCTTAAACATAAGTTTAAAGATATTATTGACATCTCGCTTCCTGAACCCCAATCTTCATTTTTAGCTGCCTTGATTTTGGGAATTAGACGGGGTCTGCCTAAATATTTAATTGATGCTTTCAGTATTACTGGCACATCTCATATCATTGCGATTTCTGGTCTTCATGTAACTATAATTGTTGGTCTGATTGTTAAGTTAACAGAGAATTTTCCTCGCAAGATTTCTTTTCTTATTGTCTCTTTTATAATTGTAGCTTTTGTTATAATCACGGGCGCTAAGCCGTCAATAATTAGGGCAAGCGCTATTGGACTTCTGGCTATTTTTGCCACAAATGTTGGCAGACTATCTAATCCTAGGAATGCTTTGGCTTTAGTTGCTTCAGGGATTATCTTAGCTAATCCTAAGATTTTGCGTTTTGATATAGGATTTCAACTTTCTTTTTTAGCAGTTTTAGGTATTGTTTACGTCTTGCCCATTTTTAAAAAAGCTTTGAAATTTATTCCAGAGATGTGGGGAGTAAGAGAATTATTTTTAGTCACACTTTCAGCTCAAGTTGCTACTCTTCCCTTGATAATGTACAATTTTGAAAGATTTTCTTTGATTGCACCTGTAGTTAATGTTTTGATTTTGCCTCTTTTGTCTATAGTTATGATTTTAGGTTTAGGTATCATATTTTCTGGCGCTCTTGTTTTATTTTTAGCTAAGATTTTAGGTTGGGTTTTATGGTTATTTTTAGGTTACATTATAATTGTGGTCACTTGGTTTTCTAGACTTAGTTTTGCATCTTTTGAAATTCAAGATATCTGGTCTGGATGGATTTGGATTTATTATGTGGGGTTGTTTGTTTTTGTTTGGTGGATGAGGAAGAAGAATATTGAATATAGAATATAGAAGAAAAGAAGATAAGGATTGTTCCATTGTTCTATTGCTCTATTGTTAAGATAGAAATTAGGAAATAGAGAAATTGGGAAATTGCTGGTTGCTAATTGTTAAAATTAAAACTTACCAACTTATAAACTTAGAAACTTGTTTTGAAGGACTAAAGCCTTAATTCCCGAGAACTTAAGTTTAAGAATTTTCGAACTTAAATGAAAAGAGAGGAGAAATTCATTTATCTAATTTTGAATATCTCCTCTCGTAAAAAAACCTGTAGCAAGTCTATTCATTCCTGGTTACCAGTGGAATAGTTGGGGCTGCCCAATGGACCATTTGAGCATTCTTCTGATCCACATAAATTTTAGTTGGCCCTTGTTTAGTAGAAAGATCCAGATAGCCCTTGATGGTTGTTCCTCCAAGATACAGTTCATCCTTGATGGTTGTTCCTCTAAGATTCAGACCACCCTTGATGGTTGTTTCTCTAAGATACAGAATGCCCTTAATGGTTGTTCCTCTAAGATTCAGATTGCCCTTAATAACTGATCCTCCAAGATACAGATTACCCTCGATAGTTACTCCTCTAAGACACAGTTCACCCTTAATAGTTATTTTTCCGAGATCCAGATCACCATTGATAGTTGTTCCTCCAAGATACAAATAATCTTCAATGGCTACCCCTCTAAAGTCTTTTCTTCCTTTTTTAATCTGTTCTTCTATTTCTTCAGCGGTTGAAACCATCTTATTATTCTCTTTTACTTTCATTTTATTTATCCCTCCTTTTATTTGGTTATGAGTTCACACAAATTTCTTTAAGTTATTGATAAATTAGTTTAACATAGTCTAAAACATTTTGTCAATTTATGAAACTTAATAAAAAATTATCTTGGTATATTCTTGGTAGTCTAGCTCTGGCAGCTGCACTTATCCTAATAGCGATATTTTCTCAAAGTCAGTCCCAGTATCTCAAAGTAATTGTCCATGACATTGGCCAAGGAGATGCTATATTCATAGAAACCCCTGAGAAGTATCAAATACTTATTGATGGCGGGCCAGATAATTCTATCTTAGCAAAATTGGGGAAAGATTTACCATTTTATGATCGGTCTTTAGATTTAGTTATTCTAACCCATCCACATGATGATCATGTCGCTGGTTTAATAGATGTACTAAAAAGATATGATGTTAAACAGATCCTTTATACCGGAGTAAGTCATACCGCTCCTAATTATATTGAATGGTTAAAAATAATTAGAGACAAGGGGATTCCTTTCAAAATTGCTCAAAATGGACAGATAATTAAATTAAGTGAAACTGCCGAGTTACATATTTTGTATCCTTTTGAAGATTTAACTGGGAAAAAAGTTGAAAATCTAAATAATACCTCTATTCTTTGTCGTTTAATTTATGACTCCACTTCTTTTCTTTTCACTGGTGACGCTGAAAAAGAAGAAGAACAGGATTTGATTGATCATAACATATATTTGAAATCAGATGTTTTAAAAGTAGGTCATCATGGGAGTAATACTTCTAGTATTGAGAATTTCTTAAAAGCCGTATCTCCAGAAATAGGAGTGATTTCTGCAGGTAAAGATAATAGATTTGGTCACCCATCTGATAAAGCTTTAGAGAGACTGGAAAACAATGGCATTAAAATTTATCGGACAGATAAAAATGGAGATATAGAAATAGTTTCTGATGGAAGAGAAATAAAAGTTAAAAATTGAATATTTAATATTTAATATTAGATATTAGAAATTGCTAAATGGTTGAATAGCTTAATAGCTTTATAGCTTTATAGCTTTATAGCTATTAAACCATAGAACTATTAAACTATTATTTGTTGTTTTTTATTTGCTTAAGAATTTTTCTTGTGATAATATTATAAAAAGTTTCAAATTAAAATTATGTCATACAAAAAAGAACGAACTTTAGTTTTAGTTAATCCTGACTTTAGTTTTAGTTAATCCTGATGGAGTGGAGAGAAAGTTAGTTTGGCTTAACAAAAAAGAACTAGTAAAATGAGTTACTAGTTATCTTTTATCGGGGCGACTGGATTCGAACCAGCGATCTCAGGACCCCCAGCCCTGCGCTTTAAACCAAGCTAAGCTACGCCCCGAGAGGATACTAAAAAGACTAAATTAAGTGTATTTTATAACTTTCCCCTTTTTAATACATGCAGTACAAACCCAATGACGTTTACCTTTAATCTTGACTAGTTGCAAATTAGGCTTTTTATGAACGATGTGTTTTATATGAGAGTGAGAATATTTTTTGGCTTTAAGCTGTCCCTTTCCACAAATGAAACATTTCTTGGTCATAATATTTTTTACTTAACTTTAGATATTTGAAGTCTAACACAAGTAAATTGGTCTTGCAAATCTTTTATATAATTAGATAGCAGTAAAACAGATAACAGATAACGGAAGATTTAAGTTTTTATTTTCTGTTGTCTGCTTGCCGCTTACTTTCTACTTTTTATGATTTTATCCATTCTTTTCTCTTCCCCTTTAATGTTTTTTGCTTGGATTACTGCTATTCTCATTGCTATTTCAGTTCATGAGTGTGCCCATGCCTTTGTTGCGGATAGACTAGGAGATCCAACAGCAAAATATGCTGGCAGGGTGACTTTAAATCCTTTAGCCCATCTTGATCTGTTCGGAACAATCTTGCTTTTGATAGTAGGGTTTGGTTGGGGGAAGCCAGTACCAGTTAATCCTTATAATCTTAAAAATGTAAAACGTGATGGAGCTCTTATCTCTCTAGCTGGTCCGGGAGCAAATTTTATTACTGCGGCGGTGTTTTCTTTAGCCTTAAGATTCTTTTTAGGTCCACTTAGCCCTCAGAATATGCTCATTCAACTTTTTGCTGTAATCATTTCTTTGAATTTAGTTTTAATGATTTTTAATCTTATTCCTATTCCACCTTTAGATGGTTCTAAAATTTTATTTGCTTTTCTTCCTTCACGTTATGAACATATTAGAATTTCTCTTGAGAGAACCGGTCCCATGCTTTTATTTTTCTTGATCATTATGGATGGCGTTCTAGGAACTGGCGTGTTTTCCAAAATTCTTTTGGGGGGGATCAATTTTTTTACAAGTATCCTTATGCCGGGTATAAGCATAATTTAATTACAGTCAACTTTTGACACCATCAGAAATTTTTGCTAAACTTAACTTAGGCTTTCAAAAGCGTCATCTTATAGTTTCGAGAATAAGTTTTGAAAGTGGGGCTCGTTGACGCTTTTTGGTTAGAATGATAATATTAATAATAGTTCAGAGTTCAAAGTTATAACTTTTAACTTTTAATTTTTCATTTTTAACTTGAGCACAAGCGAACATGCCTACTATTTCACAGCTTGTCCATAAAGGACGAAAGAGAATTAAAAAGAAATCAAAAGTACCTGCATTAGCCAGGGGTTTTAATGTTTTAAAGAATCGGCCAGTCAAGTTCAAAAAAGGAAGCCCTTTTATGCGGGGAGTTTGTATTGCTGTAAAAACTGTCACCCCCAAAAAACCAAACTCAGCCCTGCGTAAAGTAGCTAGAGTAAGACTTACTAATGGTATGGAGGTTACTGCTTATATCCCAGGAATTGGGCATAATCTACAAGAGCACGCTATAGTTTTAATCAGGGGAGGGAAAGTAAGGGATTTGCCAGGGGTAAGATATCATGTAGTAAGAGGAATTTTAGATACTGAGGGAATGGTCGATAGAAAGAAGAGTAGGTCAAGATACGGAACAAAAAAAGGAGGAATTACCACTAAACCCGAGACTCCGAAAACAGAGGAAACCCCAGCGAAAGAAGAGAAGGAAAGTAATAAATAGTAATAAATTGTTCTACTGTTCTACTGTTGTACTGTCTCAATATAACAATGTGACAATATAGCAGTAGAACAATATAACAATATAGCAATATAATTTTTATGGCTAGACGTAAAAAACGTGTGGAAAGGGAAATCCAGCCTGATCCGCAATGCAATTCTAAACAAATTGCTAAATTCATAAATTATATTATGCAAGGAGGCAAAAAGGAAACTGCTCAAAGGATAGTTTATGATGCTTTTGATATGATTAGAAATAAGACTAAGACGGATCCATTAGAAGTATTTAGTAGAGCTATCAAAAATGTTTCTCCTCTTTTGGAAGTCAGATCTCGAAGAGTTGGAGGAGCAAATTATCAGATTCCTTTTCCAGTTAGAGGGGATAGAAAATTTACGCTTAGCTCTAGGTGGATTATTGAAGCAGCGAGATCTAAGAAAGGAAAATGTATGGCTGAAAAATTATTTCTAGAACTCATGGATGCTTCGAAAAATCAAGGTTGGGCTGTAAAGAAAAAAGAAGATACTCATCGTATGGCTGAAGCAAATAAGGCTTTTGCTCATTTTGCTAGGTTTGCGAGGTAACATCTCGAATTAGTCTCTAATCGTTCTAATTAAACTCGAACTTGATTTTCCCTTAATTTTTTTAGCTTTATGGCAGAACTGGTATTACCAAAAGAGAGCTACTGGTTGATAGGTTTATTAATGGAGATCCACAGAAAGCTTGGTCCAATCTGGAAGGAAATAAATTATCAGGATGCTATTGAAGTGATTTTCAAAAGAGAAAAGGCACATTACGAAAGAGAGAAGGAACTCGCAATAACTTTCGGTGATTTAAAAATAAAGAAGTTTTTTATTGATTTTATCGTTGAAGATATCGTTTTAGAAATAAAGGCGGAGAATTTTGTTAAACGAGAAGACATCAGGCAAGTAGCTAGATATTTAAAGGCTGCTGGGTTGCCACTCGGGATTATAGCTAACTTTAAAAGACGTTCGCTTGAATATAAAAGAATTATTAACCCTGAATGTACTAAGTGGCATGATTTTAAATAATATAGATGGGTAGTTCGAGATTAATTCGTATAATTCGAATCAAATTCGAGAAACTATATGAGGCTTTATCCAATTAAAAGAACTAGAGATATCGGAATAATCGCTCATATTGATGCCGGAAAAACTACTGTAACTGAGCGAGTTTTGTTTTATACTGGAATTTCTCATAAGATTGGTGAGGTTCATGAGGGTCAAGCCATAATGGACTGGATGGCTCAAGAGAAAGAGCGAGGAATTACAATTACTTCAGCAGCAACAACTTGTTTTTGGGCCCCAGAGATTTATTCGAAAAGTACTTCTCAAAAAGGAGGATATAGAATTAATATTATTGACACACCAGGTCATGTTGATTTTACTGCTGAGGTGGAACGAAGTTTACGGGTACTTGACGGAGGTATAGTTGTTTTTGACGGAGTAGCTGGAGTTGAGCCTCAATCAGAAACTGTTTGGCATCAGGCAGATAAATATAAAGTGCCAAGGATATGTTTTATCAACAAAATGGATAGGACAGGGACGGATTTTTATAAAACTCTAGAGTCTATTAAAGAAAGGTTAACCCCGAATGCCATAGCTATCCAGTTACCAATTGGGAAAGAAAGTCAATTTGAGGGTGTTATTGATTTAATAAAGATGAAAGCTATTTATAATGAAGGAGAGCAGGGGGAAAAAGTTATTGAGAAAGAAATTCCAGAAAATATGAGAGAAGAGGCAGAAAAATGGAGGAAAGAGATGATAGAGAAAATAGTGGAACACGATGACAAACTAATGGAAAAATATTTAGGAGAAGGTGAGGTAACTAGAGAAGAATTAAGAGACACATTACGTAAGGCTGCTTTGAGTTATGGATTAGTTCCGATTTTATGTGGATCAGCCCTCAAAAATAAATCAATCCAGCCTCTTTTGGACGCCGTTGTTTATTATTTACCTTCACCGGCTGAAGTTCCTCCAGTTGAAGGAATTAAACTGAAAACTGAAGAGAAAGATATACGAGAGGCGAAAGATGGTGCTCCATTTTCTGCTTTAGCATTTAAAGTAGCTACAGATCCTTATGCTGGTACTTTGACTTATTTTAGGGTTTATTCAGGGGCACTCAAGGCAGGCTCTTACATTTTAAATGCAACTGAAAATAAGAAGGAGCGTATTGGTAGGATATTGAGAATGCACGCTGACAAGAGAGAAGATGTAGAGGAGATTTTTGCTGGAGATATTGCAGCAGCAGTTGGGCTTAAATTTACTACTACTGGGGACACGTTGTGTGACGAGAAACACCCAATCATTTTAGAAAAAATTACTTTCCCTGAGCCAGTCATCTTCATTGCCATTGAACCAAAAACAAAAGCCGATCAAGAAAAGATGGGTATTGCCTTGAAAAAACTTTCTGAAGAAGACCCAACTTTTAAAATGAAGACAGATTTAGAAACAAACCAGACAATTATTTGCGGAATGGGGGAGCTTCATTTAGAAATTATTGTTGATAGAATGAAAAGGGAGTTTGGAGTAGAAGCTAATATAGGAGCACCTCAAGTTGCTTATAAAGAGACTATAATCCAATCATCTGAAGCAGAAGGAAAATATATTAGACAGTCTGGTGGTAGAGGGCAATATGGTCATGTGTTTTTGAGAGTTGAGCCAAGAAAAAGAGGTGAGGGTTTTGAGTTTGTTGATGCTATAAAAGGAGGAGTTATACCTTCCGAATTTATTCCAGCTGTAGAAAAAGGAGTCAAAGAGGCTATAGAGAAAGGAGTCATTGCTGGATATCCTGTTGTAGATATGCAAGTTACTCTTTTTGATGGTTCGTATCATGAGGTTGATTCTTCTGAAGCTGCTTTTAAGATTGCTGGATCTAAAGCTTTGCAAGAAGGAGTAAAGAGAGCAAAACCTATACTTTTGGAACCGATTATGAAGGTTGAAGTGATTACTCCGGAGAAATATATGGGCGATGTCATCGGTAATTTAAATTCTAAAAGAGGTAGAATTGACAAGATGTACGATCGTGCTAATATGAAAATAATCGATGCTCATGTGCCTTTAGGAGAGATGTTTGGTTACGCAACTAGCTTACGTTCACTTTCTTCGGGTAGAGCAAATTATAATATGGAATTCAGTCGTTATGAAGGAGTACCCAAGAATGTGGCAGAGGAGATAATTGAAGGGAAGAAGAGCTAAATTGCTATACTGTTCTATTGTTATACTGTTAAATTGTTCCAATATAGCAATATGACAATATAACAATTTAGCAATACAAATTATGGATTGGAGTAAAATTGAAAGCTTATTGAAGAGAGGTGGGGGGAAATTTATTGTCTGTGATAAAGATAGGCCAAAATATGTGATTATGAATATAAAGGAATATGAGGGTTTGCTTGATAAAGTTTCTACTACGGATGAAGAAACATCTGGAGAAATACCTCCAGAATCTCCCAATTTAGAGTCAGATATTGATTATGATGAAATAGAATTTTAGAGATTAAGAAATGTAGAAATTAAAAGAATGAAAATTATATCTCAAAAACTTTTAATAATTATTTTGATTATAGCCTTTGCTGGTTGTGGAGTTTTTGGATTTTTGTGGTGGCAGACAATGAAGGAGCTTTCAAATCAGGTTGAGAGAGTAAAAAGTTTATCAAATCAGACAGAAACACTGAAGGAACAATGTGAAACATCACAGACCGAAGAGGAAGCTCCAGTTGATGAAACTGCGAATTGGAAAGTTTATCATGACAGAGAATATGGATACGAGATAAAATATCCAGAGGATTGGGAGCTTGAAGAGCAAAAGCTAATGGCAAATTTAGGACATTTAAATTCTATTTTGCTGCAAGGCAATAAAAAGTCTAGCAATCTTGGAGAAGACTCATTGAGTATAGATATTTGGAATTCCTCGGTCTATTCTTATGATCAACTTATGGAACCACCGCCAGGAGGAATTGATCCGGACAGTGTTAAAAAGGAAAAGATAGTTGTTAATAGTCAGCCGGCAACCGAACTCTCTTATACTCTAGTGGGTGATATCAGCTCAGGATCTCAAGGAACAAAGGAAGTTTTTGTCCAGAAAAATCAGCTATTGTATAAGATAAAAAGAGGCAACTCTAAAACATGCGATCAGGTGCTTTTTACTTTTAAATTTCTAGACTAGCTTTAGAAAACAAGCCTAGGCGGAACTCCTTGGCGTTGAAAATACTCAATTTTCAACAAAATGCTTGACATCTTCAATTTTATTAATTAGAATATAACCATCGCTAATAAAAACATTAATTTATGCACGAATAATCACGGATATAAATATTGCCAAATAACTAAATAGTTAAATGGCTGTTAGACTATAAAGCCATAAAACTATACAACCATTATTCGTGTTTAATTCGTGAGAAGGGAAAAATTATATGGCAGAAAAAGCAAAATATGAGAGAACAAAACCTCACTTAAACATTGGGACAATTGGTCATGTAGACCATGGCAAAACAACTCTATCTAGCGCTGTTACTAAAATACAGGCTAAAAAGGGATTAGCTAAAGAGCGATCCTTTGAATCTATTGATAATGCTCCTGAAGAAAAAGAGAGGGGTATCACTATTGCTGTATCTCATATGGAATTTGAGACAGAAAAACGGCACTATGCTTTGATTGATTGTCCAGGCCATGCAGATTATATCAAGAATATGGTCACAGGGGCTGCCCAGATGGATGGAGCAATATTGGCAGTTTCCGCAGCTGATGGTCCGATGCCCCAAACAAGAGAGCACGTTTTGCTCGCGAGACAAGTTGGTGTTCCTTGTATCGTAGTCTTTTTAAATAAAGTAGACCAAGTTCAAGATAAAGAACTGCTTGATCTCGTAGAGACAGAAATAAAGGATCTTCTTACCAAGTATGAATATCCAGGAGACAAGGCGCCGATTATTAGAGGTTCAGCGCTTAAAGCCATGGAATGTGGCTGTGGTAAAAAAGATTGTCCAAATTGTGCACCAATAATTGAATTACTTAAGACTATTGATGAGTATATACCTGAGCCAAAAAGAGATACAGAAAAGCCATTTTTAATGCCTATTGAAGATATCTTTTCTATTGAGGGACGAGGAACAGTAGTAACAGGTAGAATTGAGAGAGGTATAGTTAAACTCAACGACGAGATAGAAATCGTTGGTTTTGCAGATACACAAAAAACTGTAGTCACAGGGATCGAGATGTTTAATAAGTCTCTTGAGGAAGGTATGGCTGGAGATAATGCCGGAATATTACTTAGAGGGACAAAGAAAGAAGATGTAAGACGTGGTCAAGTCTTAGCTAAGCCCGGGACAATTACACCTCATACAGAATTCGAAGGAGAAATATATATTTTAACTAAAGAAGAAGGCGGTAGACATACCCCATTCTTTAAAGGTTACAAACCCCAATTCTATATCCGGACTACTGATATTACAGGAGAGGTAGAACTTCCTGAAAAGACAGAAATGATTATGCCTGGAGACACAGCGAATTTAAAAATTAAATTGATTGGTCCAGTTGCTCTTGAAGAAAAACAAAGATTTGCTATTAGAGAAGGTGGACATACTGTTGGAGCTGGAGTAGTAACAAAGATAATAAAGTAGAAAGGAAAAATAAATTAGAATAATCTCTTAATTTCTAATTAACAATTTATAAATAGTTCTTTTAGAAAATGGCTGTAAAGAAAAAATCTTCTGATTCTCCCACTAAATCTTTAGCCAAATCGAAAAAAAAGGTTGCCCCTCGTGATAAATCTGTAAAAGGTAAAGAAGAGGTAAAACAGCGAATCAGAATCAAAATTAAAGCTTACGATCATAAAATAATAGATGAGTCTTGTAAAAAGATTGTAGAGACAGTGGAGCGTTCAGGAGCTCAGGTTTTTGGACCTGTGCCTTTACCCACAGAGATTTCTCGCTATACAGTAATGAAGTCTTCTTTTGTTCATAAAGATTCTAGAGAACAATACGAAAGGCGCATTCATAAAAGACTAATCGATATCATAAACCCCACTGCGAGAACCGTAGATTCTCTAACAAATTTAGATCTGCCCGCCGGTGTTGATATTGAAATTAAAATGTAGTCTTTCCAATTTGATTCAAATTATACGAATTAGTCTCGAACTAAAACCGGTAAATACTGCCGGTTTTCTGTATCTTTAGAATTTTTTAAAATATTTGCATATATTTTTTATTTGTGTTAGTCTTTAGATAGATTTGTGCAAATCTTTCGATAAATATTCAATCGATGATTAGAGCACTGAATTTATTAACTAATTCCAGAACTTCCAAACATAAGTTTGGTATTGTTTATGAAATATTTACTTGCTCAAAAACAAGGGATGTCTCAGGTTTTCAATAAAAAAGGTAACGTTATTCCAGTCACCTTGCTTTGGGCATGTCCAAATACTGTAACTCAAGTCAAGACAGAAGCCAAAGAAAGTTATAATGCAATTCAGCTCGGATTTGGTAAAAAAAAGAAAATATCAAAAGCATTACGAGGTCACCTGAAAAAACTAGGTGATTTTCGTTTTTTAAGGGAGTTTAGGTTAAGTTCAAAGTTGAAAGTTCGCGCCGTCGCCAAAACGGCTATGGCGCGTCGGCGACAAAGTTCAAAGTTGCCTGAATATAAAGTAGGCGATGTTTTGACTGTGGAGCAGTTTAAAATAGGAAATGAAGTAAAAGTAGTGGGAATTTCTAAGGGCAAAGGATTTCAAGGGGTAATGAAACGTTGGGGATTTCATGGTGGTCCAGCCAGTCATGGTGCTCATTTGTGGCATAGGCGTCCTGGTTCAATCGGTTCAAGATTTCCTCAGCATACAAGAAAGGGCAAGAAGATGCCAGGAAGAATGGGTGGAGATAGAATAACTGTTAAAGGACTTGAAATTGTAAAAATAGATTCCAAAAATAATTCACTTGCGGTCAAAGGAGCAGTGCCTGGGACTAGAGGGTCGTTGGTAATGCTGAGTGGAGAATAGGAACAATAAATTGTTCTACTGTTCTACTGTTCTACTATTATACTGTTAGATTGTTTCAATATAACAATATAGCAATTTAGCAATATGACAATGTAATAATATGACAATATAGCAATATAAATTATCATGCTTTATCCAGTCTACAACCAATCCGGTAAAAAACTAAAAGAGATTAAATTGGATCCCAATATTTTTGGATTAGAAGTGAAGGATGATTTAATAAATGAAGCAGTAAGGTATCAAAAAGCAGCCCAAAGACAAGTAATTGCTCACACCAAGACTAAAGCCGAAGTAAGGGGTGGGGGAAGAAAACCCTGGCGACAAAAAGGAACCGGAAGAGCAAGGGCAGGATCAACCAGGTCTCCTATTTGGGTTGGTGGAGGTGTGACCTTTGGACCTAGAAAGAATAGAGTATTTAGATTCAAGATGAATAAAAAGGCAAGAAGAAAAGCTCTTCTTACGACTTTATCTAGTAAGGTTCGAGATAAAGAATTAGTACTAGTGGATAAAATAGTTCTTAAAGAAATTAAAGCAAAAAAAATAGACCAGATTTTAAACAAACTTCCCTTTAGGAAAAAATCAGTTTTGATTATTTTACCAGAGCACGATAGAAAGATAGAATTCTCTGCTAGAAATATTCCTAAAGTGAAGACTTTAATGGCTTGGTGCTTGAACATTTTGGATTTGCTTTCATACAAATATGTATTAATGCCAGTTGAAACAGTGAATAAGATTAAGGAGATATATAAGAAAGATTGATAATTATTGAATTGCTATATAGCTAAATAGTTAAATAGCTTGATAGCTATGAAGCTTAAGAACCGTGAAACCATAGAACTATTAAACTATAGAGCCATTTAACTATAAAGCCATTCTTTATTATTACTTTGAAGTTTTAACTTTATTATATGAGTTTATTAGATAAATTATTTAAAAAAGAAAAGAAGGAAAAAGAGACTATAAAAAGCAAGGCTGGGACAGCTGAGGAGAAGGAATTGACGCGGGAAGGAAAGGAGAAAAAGATAAAGAAACAGACTAAGTTTCATCCGAAGCCTAAAGTGGCGAAAAGAGCAGCTAGATTAACTTCTACACCTAGAAAAACGAGGAAGAAATACAAGGAAGCCTATCGTATCCTGAGGAGACCTTTAGTTACCGAGAAAGCTACTGATCTTGCTCAAAATAGTCAATATACTTTTGAAGTAGCAAGGAATGCTAATAAAGTAGAAATTGGAAAAGCAGTTGAGAGCATTTTTGACATTCATGTGACGAATGTAAGAACTCTGAATATGAGAGGTAAAATTAAGAAATATAGGGGGAGGGAAGGTAAAACTTCAGATTGGAAAAAGGCCGTAGTTAGTTTGAGGAAAGGAGAAAAGATAGAAGTAATAGAAGAGGCATAATTAGTAATTTACTATAAACTAATGAAAATTCTAAAGCCAACCACGCCAGGCAGAAGACAAATGACATTAGTTGATCGATCAATTCTCAGTGGAAGAGAAAACGAGAAAAGTTTGCTTCGAGGGAAGATTAATAAGGCAGGTAGGTCACGTAATGGGTCAATCACTGTTCGAAGACGAGGCGGTGGGCACAAGAGAAAATATAGATTTGTTGATTTCAAAAGGGAGAAATTTGATATTCCTGGAGTCGTAAAGTCTATTGAATATGATCCAAACCGTTCAGCTTACATTGCTTTGATTTGCTATAAAGATGGCGAGAAGAGATATGTTCTTGCTCCAGAGGGCATAAAAGTAGGAGATGAAATAATGTCTTCTCAAAAAAAGATTGAGAGAAGGGTCGGATCAAGACTGTTATTAAAACATATACCTCTAAGTTCGTTTGTTTATAACATCGAGATGAGTCCTGAAGGAGGCGGGAAAATGGTTCGTTCCGCTGGTTCTTATGCAATCCTTCAAGCTAGAGAGAATGGATTTGCTCAACTGGAAATGTCTTCTGGAGAAGTAAGGCTTGTTCCAGAGAACTGCATGGCTAGTATTGGTCAGGTAAGTAATATTGAACATGGAGCAGTAAAGATTGGAAAAGCAGGAAGATCTAGATGGTTAGGTATACGTCCCCATGTTCGTGGGAAAGCAATGGTTCCTAAAGATCATCCCCATGGTGGGGGAGAAGGTGGATCGCCAATCGGGCTCAAACATCCAAAGACTAAGTGGGGTAAGCCTGCTTTCGGGGTAAGAACAAGGAAAAAGCATAAGAAGTCAAATAGACTTATTCTGAAAAGAAGAAAGTAATGATGATAAATAGTTTTATAGCTCAATGGCTCTATGGTTTCGTATTAATATTTTAACCATTTAGCTATTGAACCATTCAACTATCTAACTATTAAGCTATTTAAATAATATGGCTAGAAGTTTAAAGAAAGGTCCGTTCGTGGATCAAAAATTGCTAAAGAAGGTAAAAGCGTTGTCTAGAGGATCAAAAGAAGTTATCAAGACTTGGTCTAGGTCCTCAACTATTTCCCCAGAGATGGTTGATTATACTATTGGTGTACATAATGGTAAAGAACATATCCCAGTGTTTATCACCGAAGATATGGTAGGACATAAATTAGGCGAGTTTGCGCTAACTAGAAAATTTATTATGCATGGTGGAAGAATGGCTAGAGAAGAAGAAGCAGAGGCAAGAGAAGTAGAAGCTAAAAAGACTTTGGCAACAGGTGCAGAAGTGCCGCAGACGAAAGAGGAAGCTAAGAGTGATCAGGGATCTCCTGTCGAGAAAAGAACGCCTAAAACTGAGAATAAATAGGCAATAGAGTAGTAGCTTATTGTTCTATTGCTCTACTGTTATATTGTTAAACTGCTATACTATTTCAATCTAACAATATGACAATATAACAATTTAGCAATATAGTATAAAGCTATTTCGTATATAATTCGTTCAGATTGGTTTAAGAATTCGTGAAATTATGCAAACTAAAGCTAAACTTAAATATCTTAAGATATCTCCTAGAAAGGTTCGATTAGTTTTGGATGTTATTCGAGGTATGGACGCCAAGATGGCAAAAGAACAGCTCAAATTTTTAAATAAGAAATCAAATATTCCTATACTTAAATTACTTAATTCTGCTATAGCTAATGCGAAGGAGAACCAAGAGCTTGAGGAAAGCAATCTGTATATTAAAGAAGTAAGGGCAGATGAAGGGCCTACTTATAAAAGATGGAGAGCTCGGGCGCGAGGTCGGGCGGATACAATAAGAAAAAGAACTTCCCATGTAACTATTATTTTGGATGAGCGAAAACCGAGTAAAGTGCGAAAGAAGCCTAAAAAAATAGAAATGCTTGAACCAATAAAATTTGAGGAGATGCGTGGGAAAGAAAAGGCTGAAGAGAAAGTCGAAACCCCCCCACTTGATCTAGCTAGCATGAGTAAAAAGGAGAAAGCAAAAGAAAAGACAGGATTTTTCCAAAAAGAGAAGCAAGAAAAGAAGAGAGAGCCTGGAAGGATAAGAAGATTGTTTAGACGAAAATCAATATAAACTTTTAACTTTTAACTTTGAATTTTTAACTTAATAACATGGGTCATAAAGTTAGTCCAATAAGTTTCAGATTAGGTGGGATTCAGGATTGGAGGTCCAAATGGTTTGTTAAGAAAAGCTATAAAAAAACATTAAAAGAAGACGTGATGCTTCGGGATTATATATTAAAGAAATTTTCTTCTGGTGGAATATCAAGAATAGATATCAGACGTTCGGCAAATCAGATTGTTTTTATTATTCATTCATCTCGGCCAGGAATTATGATTGGTCGAGGAGGAGAAGGCGCAGAAAAATTAAGAGAAGAATTGAAAAAGAAGATGGACGATCCTAAAATAGAAGTGAAAGTTAACATTGAGGAAGTGAAAGTTCCTTGGCTTGATGCAAACTTTGCTGCTCAATATATTGAGGAACAACTCGAAAAGAGGATAGGGTTCAGAAGAACACTGAAGCAAGCTTTGAAACAAATTATGGATGCAAGAGCAAAGGGAGCTAAAGTAATGGTTTCGGGCAGACTTGATGGAGCAGAAATGTCAAGAAAAGAATGGCTAGCTCAGGGCCAGTTACCTCTCCATACATTTAGGGCTGATGTTGATTTCGCTGGGAATGAAGCAGATACAAAATATGGAAAGGTAGGAATCAAGGTTTGGATTTATAAAGGAGAGGTATTCTCAAAATAGATATCAGGTATCAGATATCAGGTGTCAGGTGTCAGGAACAGTGCAATTTTGTTCGTTAACCTATAATAAAGAATAGCTCTATAGTTAGATAACTATATAGCCATTAAACCATTTAACTATTGTTATATTATGTTAATGCCAAGAAAGGTAAAACATAGAAAATGGCATAAAGGATCGATGAAAGGCAAAACCAAGAGAGGGGCAAGGTTAAGTTTTGGCAGTTTTGGCTTAGGAGCTGAAGAAGGAAGATGGATTAGTGCTAGACAAATTGAAGCAGCAAGACGGGCTATGACTAGATTTGTTCAGAGAGGAGGGAAAATTTGGGTAAGAATTTTTCCAGACAAACCCGTCACTTTTAAAGGCGTAGAGACAGCTATGGGTAAAGGCAAAGGAGCTGTGGATCATTTTGTAGCTGTGGTTAAACCAGGTCGCATTTTATTTGAGATGGACGGAGTACCAGAGGATACAGCTCGTGAGGCAATGAGACTGGCATCGCATAAACTTCCAATAAAGACAAAGTTTATAATGAAAGAATCAATAAAGAAATAGAAATTAAATATTGGATATTGAATATTAAGAAATTGCTAATTGCTAATTGTTGATTATTAATTGTTGATAGAACAATAGAACAATAGAGCCATAGAACCATTTAACCATGGAGCTATAGAACCATTTTACTATTTATTATGAAATCAAAAGAGCTTCGGCACAAAACTAAAGTAGAATTAGAAAAATTACTCACTGAGAAACGAGAAAAACTTCGGGTATTGAATTTTAAGAAAGGACTAAGTCAGTTTAAGAATGTAAGTGAAATTAAAAACATACGAAAAGATATAGCTAGAATTTTGACAATACTAAAAGAGAAAAATCTATAAGATTAAAATTATAAGATTAATTTAATGTAAATAATTTTTTAATGACTTCTATGACTCAACAGATAAAAGAAAAGAAAATAAAGCGAAAGTTTAAAGGTACAGTGATCTCCGATAAAATGGATAAGACTCGGGTAGTTGAGGTTGCTAGATTTAAACGTCATCCTAAATATAAGAAGAGATATAAGGTCTCAAAAAAATATAAAGCCCATGATGAAAACAATAAGTATAAAATGGGAGATGAAGTGGTTATTGAAGAGTGTAGGCCTTTATCAAGAGATAAACGCTGGAGAGTACTAAAGAAGCTATAAAATTCCTGATTTTTCTCGAAGGAAAATTTTCTCAAGTGAAACAAGTAATTTTTAATGGGTTTTCGATAACTTAATTTTCAAATAGTTTGGAAATTGAAAATTTAATTCTATGATCCAACCGGGTACAAAATTAAAAGTAGCTGATAATACTGGAGCAAAGGTTACCCAGTGTATTCGTGTTTTAGGGAAAAAGGCTGGAGGGGTAGGTAAAATTGGTGATAGAATAATTGTAACTGTAAAGGAGGCTGATCCTCGAGGAATGGTTAAAAAGCATCAAGTAGTTCAGGCTGTAATCGTCAGACAAAAAAAAGAATTGAGAAGAAAAGATGGATCATACATCCGTTTTGATGATAATGCTTGCGTTTTATTAAATAAAGATGCTAAAGAGCCCAGGGGAAGTAGAATTTTTGGACCAATACCAAGAGAGCTTAGAGAACGTGGTTACACGAAAATTATAAGTTTAGCTCCTGAAGTGTTATAATATTGTGATATTAATATGAAAATCAAAAAAGGTGATAATGTAATAGTTATTACAGGTAAAGATAAAGGCAGAAAAGGTAAGGTTCTTCGTGTTTTGCCTAAAGAGGGTAAGATTGTGGTTGAAAATATAAACAGGATAATCAAACACATAAGGCCTAAAAAGCAAGGAGAGAAGGGTCAAAGGGTGGAAATGTCAGTCCCTTTTAATATATCTAATGTTAAATTAATCTGTCCAAAATGTGGCAAACCTACAAGGGCGGGTTATAGAATTTTAGATAAAAATAAAGTGAGGATTTGTAAGAAATGCAAAGAGATTGTTGACTAAAGATACTCAGATATTATTAAATAAATTCACTATTATATATTAAATGATTAGATTAAAGCAAAAATATATCAAGAAAATTATCCCGGAGATGAAGAAGAAATTCGGTTACAAGAATAATTTGGCTGTACCAAGGATAGAAAAAGTTGTTATTTCTATTGGGACCGGTCAGACCTTGAAAGAAAAAGGCCTTCTTGATAAGATTCAGAAAGGTTTAGAAGGAATTACTGGTCAGCATCCTCTTAGAACTAGCGCTCGAAAGGCTATATCTGGTTTTGGGATTAGAAAAGGAGATATTGTGGGTATGATGGTTACACTTAGAGGTGAGAAGATGTATGATTTCGTAGATAGATTAATTAATGCTGTCTTGCCTAGAATTCGAGATTTTAGAGGTATCTCTCCGAAAGCATTTGATAGAAGAGGGAATTTAACTATAGGAATTAAGGAGCATACAGTTTTTCCAGAAGTTGAGGCAGAAAATGTAGAAAAGATTTTCGGAATGGAGATAACCATAGTAACTACTGCTACGAAAGATAAAGAAGGGAGAGAATTGTTAAAACTTATAGGATTTCCAATCAGAACTCACTAAATTTATTATTATGGCTAAAAAATCCCTTGAAGTAAAAGCATTAAAGAAACCCAAATTTAAGACTCGCATCATCCGACGATGTTGGCGTTGTGGGAGGAAGAGAAGATACATGCGGGATTTTGGGTTGTGCATGATTTGTTTTAGAGAATTAGCAAGGAAAGGAGAAATACCAGGGATCAAGAAGTCAAGCTGGTGAATTTTAGTTGGTAAGTTTTTAAACTCATGACTGATCCAATCGCTGATATGTTAACTCAAATACGCAATGCACAGGCCGTAAGAAAGCCTGAGGTTTTAATACCTTTTTCCAAACTAAAATTTGAATTGGCTAGAATTCTAAAAAGAGAAGGTTTTATTGAAGACATTGAAGAGGTGAAAGGCGATGTCCAAAGTAATATCAAGATTGGCTTAAAATACATGGATAAAGAGCCTTTCATTCAAGGTTTAAAGAGGACGAGTAAGCCAGGACAAAGGATCTACAAAAAAAGAAATGAAATTAGGCCGATAAAACAAGGTCTAGGAATAGTCATAATTAGTACATCAAAAGGTCTTATGACTGACAAACAGGCGAGAAAAAAGAAATTGGGAGGAGAAGTATTATGCGAAGTCTGGTAATAACGAGTAAATTATTAATTATCAATTATTAATTATCACCTTATGTCTAAAATAGGCAAACAACCAATTATAGTACCAGAAGGGGTTGAGATCAAAATTGGTGATCATGAAGTGTTGATTAAAGGACCAAAAGGCGAGTTGAATTTGCCATATAGCCCCCGGATTAGAATTGAGAAGAGAGATAATGTAATAAAACTGATGCCTCTTAAAATAGAAAAGGAAACTAAAGCTTTATGGGGTTTGACTCGAGCACTCCTGGCTAATACAATAGAGGGGGTCACTAAAGGCTTTGAGAAAAAACTAGAAATCCATGGAGTGGGATATCGGGCTCAAGCTAAAGGTGATATTTTAGTTCTGAATGTGGGCTTTTCTCATCCAGTGGAGATCAGTGCACCAGAAGGGATTGAGTTTAAAGTGGAAAAAAACATTGTTGCAGTCTTAGGGATAGATAAACAATTGGTTGGCTCGCTGTCAGCCCAAATAAGGCGGGTTAGACCACCTGAAGTTTATAAAGGTAAAGGTATAAGATATGTCGGGGAAAAGGTAAGGAGGAAGGTAGGGAAAAAGGTAGCAGCAGCTGAAGGCGTGGGCGAATAATAAGTCAGGGCAAAGAATAATGATTAACTAGAATTGATTGTTACATTACTAAATAGCTCAATAGCTAAATAGGTATTTAATAATTAGTAACTATAAAGCCATAAAACCATAGAGCTATTATTCTATATGAACAAAAGTAAAATTAAGATAAAACAACGAGCAAGACGGCACCACCGTGTGCGGGCTAAAGTACAAGGAACTAAAGGAGTCCCCAGGCTTAGTATTTTTAGAAGTAATAGAGGATTATATGTACAATTAATTGATGATGAGAAAAGCAAGACATTAGTGAGTGCATCAGGTAAAGAAGTGGTAAGAGAGTCTAAAATTAAGAGTCCAAAGTCCAAAGTCCCCGAAGGACAAGCCTACGGGGCAGGTAAAAGTAAAGTAATAAAAACAAAAAGGCGGGAGATAAAAAAGAAAATTGCTAAATTAGAGCAAGCTCGAGAAGTTGGGAAACTAATTGCTAAAAAAGCTCTCAAAAAGAAGATTCAAAAGATTGTTTTTGATCGAGGTGGGTATAAGTATCATGGGAGAGTTAAGGCTGTGGCAGAGGGAGCAAGAGAGGGTGGATTGGCGTTTTAGTTTTAAGTTTTTAAGTTTATAAGTTAGTAAGTTATAAGTTTTTATGCCTAGAAGAGAAAAATCTGAGTATGAACAAAAGCTAATTGATGTTCGAAGGATTGCCCGGGTAGTTAAAGGTGGACGAAGATTTAGATTTAGAGTGACTATGGTTATAGGTAACAGAGAAGGCAAGGTAGGAGCCGGTGTAGGAAAAGGAAATGATGTAGCCATAGCTGTATCCAAAGCAGTTGAACAAGCCAAAAAACATATGATTAATGTGCCTATTGTAGACGAAACTATACCTTATGATATTCTTACAAAGTTAGGAGCAGCTAAGGTATTTTTAAAACCTGCTCCTAAAGGTACAGGAATCATTGCTGGAGGACCAGTCAGGGCAGTGGTAGAATTGGCTGGAATTAAGAATATCTTTAGTAAGATATATGGAACAAGTAATAAGACTAATAATGTTAGGGTTGCTATCTTAGCGCTTTCAAAATTGCAATCTAGGGGAAAATTGTTAAAGATAGGAGGAGAGAAGGCACCGGAGGTACGAGGTAAACCAAAAGCCAAATAAAATAATTGTTATATCACTATATTGCTAAATCGTTTCAATAGAACAATATAGCCATTTAGCAATATAATACATTTATGCAATTACACGAACTTAAATCAATTAAAAAGAAGAAACGACGTAAAGTTGTAGGTCGTGGTCCTGGTTCGGGTCACGGCACTTATGCTACTCGTGGTTTAAAAGGCCAAAGATCTCGCTCTGGCGGAAGGACTCGGCTCGGTTTTGAAGGTGGAAGAACTACACTTATTGCACAGACCCCCAAACTAAGGGGTTTTAAATCTATTCATCCTAAAAAAGAGATAGTTAATATAGAAGGTCTAAATAAAAAGTTTAAGTCAGGAGAGACTGTAACTGCGAGAGAACTTGAAAGAAGAGGACTTGTGGATACTACAAAGTATGGAGTAAAAATTTTAGGGACGGGTGAGACTAAAAAGAAATTAGATATTGAGGGGTGTTATCTATCAAAAAGTGCTAAAAAGAAAATAGAGAAAGCAGGAGGAAAAGTAACCGAGATGCCAGAGAATATTAAAAACTCAAAGCGCAAAGTGCAAAAGGTAAAGCCAAATAGAAACTAAATATTGAATATTTAATATTTGATTTTGTAACTATTATGTTCGAAAAATTAATTAGGATTTTTAAAATAAAAGATTTAAGGGAGAGGATGCTATATACTCTAGCTTTGCTTGTTGTATTTAGAATTGCTGCTCATATTCCTGTTCCTGGAGTCAATGCAGAAAATTTACAGAAATTTTTTGAAGGGAATCAATTATTTGGTTTACTTGATATATTTACTGGCGGAGGATTAGCTCGTCTTTCTGTAGTAATGATGGGGGTGGGGCCATATATTACGGCTTCCATTATTATGCAACTTTTAGTTATGGTTTTTCCTAGACTTGCAGAGCTTTATAGAGAAGCAGGAGAAGCTGGAAGAAGAAAATTTAACCAATTAACAAGATATCTGACTATACCTTTGGCTGCTCTTCAGTCATACGCAATGATTATTATGCTTTCTAGATTAAAGGAACCAGTTATTGCTAGCTTAACCCCATTTAATCTTGTTACTACTATTATGGCTGTTACTGCCGGAACGATGTTTTTGATGTGGATAGGAGAGTTGATTTCGGAAAATGGAATAGGGAATGGTATTTCTTTGATTATTTTCGCTGGTATTATTGCCGGATACCCTACGAGCTTAGCTCAGACTTTCGCTTTGGTCTCGGGTCCAGCTGATATTATCACTATGATTGTTTTCATAATTATAGCCATACTGTTGATTTTAGGAATAATAATTGTTACAGAAGGTCAAAGGAATATCCCAGTCTCTTTTGCTAAAAGAATTCGAGGTAATAAAATGTATGGAGGTGCATCTACTTATTTGCCTTTGCGAGTCAATATGGCAGGAATGATTCCTATTATTTTTGGTATGTCAGTGATACTCTTTCCAGGGATGATTGCTAATTTTCTAGCCGGCTCATCTATAGTGTGGCTTGCAAATATAGCCCAAAGTGTAGCCGGAATATTTGAGAATCAATTATTTTATGCTATTGTCTATTTTGTCCTAGTTGCGGCCTTCACTTTTTTCTATACAGCAATAATCTTTGAGCCAAGAAATGTAGCTGAAAATCTCCAAAAACAAGGTGGGTTTATCCCGGGCAAACGACCTGGCAACCAGACCGCAGAATATCTAACTTATGTAACCCGCCGAGTCACTCTGGCTAGTGCTATTTTCTTAGGATTTATGGCTGTTGTTCCATTTATTGCTCAGTCTTTAACCCATATTCAGACCATTACTCTAAGTGGAGCTTCATTAATTATTATAGTTTCTGTGATTTTAGAGACCATGAAGCAGATAAGAGCGCAGTTAGTGATGAGGGATTATGAAGGATTTTGAAGTCACTAATATAACACTAGTCTAATCACGAATTTTTACGAACATAGAAGGATCAATCTAATATGAAAAAAACTTTAAATCTAGTAATTTTAGGGCCATCAGGCTCTGGTAAAGGAACCCAGGCTAGACTTTTGGCTGAACAATTTGGATTAGAACATATAGAAGTTGGTGATATGTTAAGAGAATTGGCGAGAAAGTCTACTTCTCTAGGAAGAAAGATTGACAGGATTATTAACAAACGGGGTGAATTTATTCCAGCAGAACTTACAATCAATATTATTAGATTGAGAATCCAATCTTTACTTAAAAAACAAGGTATTGTCTTTGATGGAAGCCCAAGGAAATTAATTGAAGCAAAAACGCTAGATGACTTGCTTTCAAGATTAAATAGAAAAATAGATAAAGTGCTCCTTTTAGATATTTCAGAGATTGAGAGTGTAGGAAGATTAGTGAAAAGACGGGTTTGTCGAAAATGCGATGCAAATTTCGCTATTGGTTTGGATATTACAAAAAATCAAACGAAGTGTTCTAAATGTGGAGGGAGACTTTATAAAAGGAAAGATGACACACGAGAAAGAATTTTAGCAAGACTGAAAGAATATCGAAAAAAGACTTTGCCAGTAGCCAATTATTATTGCAGAAAGTGTAAATTAGTTATTATAAATGGCGAGCAATCAATAAAAAAAGTACATCAAGATATAATTGGTGAATTAAAAGGCTTAATCCAATAATACTGTTATATTGTTATATTGCTATATTGTTAAATGGCTTAATAGCTAGATAGTTTGATAGTTTTATGCTTGTCAACTATACAGCTATAAAGCTATTAAACTATAAATTTATTATTCGTGTTGATTTGTGAGTGCCTTTAGATAAAATTGAAGATGAGGTATAACTTCCGAAAGGCGCCCATTCGTGTTATATTCGTGATATTTAATTGCATGATTTATATAAAGACTCCAGAAGAGATTGAGAAAATGAGAGGGGGAGGAAAAATTTTGGCTCAAATACTTGAAAAAGTTGCTGAGAATGTAAGACCAGGGACCAGTACAAAGTATCTAGATAGAATAGCTACAAAATTGATTTATCAGAATGATGCTCGGTCTTCTTTTAAAGGATATAAAGAATATCCAAATGCATTATGTGCTTCTGTGAATGAGGAAGTAGTTCATGGAATCCCTTCGCCACGTATTTTGAAAGAAGGAGATATTATAGGATTAGATTTAGGAATACTTTATAAAGAAATGTATACTGATCATGCTGTAACTGTTCCGGTAGGTGAAGTCTCTAAAGAAGCGCAAAAACTTATCAACGTAACCAAGGAAGCTCTAGAGCAAGGGATTAAACAAGTAAAACCGGATGGATACATTGGCGATATTTCTTGGGCTATTCAAAAATTTGTGGAAGAAAATAGTTTCTCGGTCGTTAGAGATTTAGTTGGTCATGGAGTAGGTAAAGAAGTACAGGAAGAGCCAGAGGTACCGAATTTTGGACAAGCTGGGCAGGGGACTAAATTAGAAGAAGGAATGACCTTAGCTATTGAGCCAATGGTTAATATGGGTGATTGGAAAGTAAAGATTTTACCAGATGGTTGGACAGTGGTTACTGCTGATGGGAGTTTGTCTGCCCATTTTGAACATACAATAGTAGTGGTAAAGAATGGAGCAGAGGTACTAACAAAGATTGATAATTGATAAATAATAATTGTTCTATTGCTCTATTGCTATATTGCTAAATGGCTTAATAGCTAAATAGTTTGTTTGATAGTTAAATAACTATAAAACCATAGAGCCATAAAACTATTGAGCTATTATTTGTGATAATATCAATGAAATTCTTAGGCATAGATTATGGTAAAAAACGCATAGGTCTAGCAATTGCTGATGATCAAATGAAAATTGCTAGTCCTTTTAAGACTATCCAGAACGGAAAACATATCATAGATGAAATTAAAAAAATATGCTATAATGAAAAGGCAGAGAAAGTAATTATTGGCATACCTAAACATCTATCCGGCAGGAAACACGAACTAACTAGTGAGATAAAAAAATTTGGTAATTTGCTTGGGGGAAAACTCGGGCTTCCGATTATATACGAAGATGAAAGATTAACAAGTAAGGTAGCTCAAGAAAAATCCAAAGGTTTAAGTAAGATTAAAGAAAAATTAGACGAATTATCAGCCCAAGAAATCCTGCAGAGCTATTTAGATAAACTTAGTTGATGTTTTTTATTTTGTTATAATATCAAAACTTATGGCTCAACTAAAGCTTTCTGTTATTATTCCAGCTTATAATGAAGAAAAGCGAATTGTCCCTACTTTAAAGTCTATTGATAAATATCTTGAAGTTAGGCCTTATGATTATGAAATTATTGTAGTAGCTAATCAATGTACTGACAATACTGAGGGAGTAGTAAAGGAATATATGAAAACTGTAGAAAATTTGAGACTGATGAATCTAGAGAATCACTGTACAGGCAAAGGAGAAGCAGTAAAAAAAGGCGTGGAGAAAGCACAAGGTGAATATATAATGTTTATGGATGCAGACAATGCTACTAGAATAGATGAAATAGATAAATTTTGGCCATATTTTGGGGAGGGTTATGATGTAGTAATTGGCTCAAGGCAAGTAAAAGGCGCAAATATAGTTATTGAGCAACCATGGTATAGACGTTTCTTAGGAAGAGCAGCCAATTTTTTAATTCAACTGATTTTGCTTCGTGGAATTAAGGATACCCAGTGTGGATTTAAAATGTTTACTTATAGAGCAGCCAAAGAGATTTTTGCTAAAAGTCGAATAATAGGTTGGGGATTTGATATGGAGATTTTAGCTATCGCTAGATCACGGGGATACAAAATAAAAGAGATGCCAGTTAGTTGGTATGAGGCAGGAAAATCCAGATTAAGACCGATAAAAGCATCGTGGAGAACACTTAGAGAACTTATTAGAGTTAAGTTGAATTTGATGAGAGGGAAATACAAGAGAGAGACAGGAGAAGAAAAAGGAGCAGAAGTAACAAGGTAGTAACTAATAGTAAATTATTGTTCTATTGTTCTACTGTTGTATTGTTGAGATAGAAATTGAGAAATTAGATATTAGAAATTATTAATTGTTGATTGCTATATTGCTAAATAGCTAAATAGTTTGATAGTTATGAAGCTTAAGAACCACAAAACCATTAAACTATAAAGCCATTATCCGTGTTTATTCGTGATATATATCAAATCTTAGAATTATTCTATGTCCGAGTTTCGTCAAGATCCAATTACAAAAAACTGGGTAATTATTGCACCAGAACGGGCTAAAAGGCCAGGAGCTTTTAAGAGAAAGAAGAAAAGAGATGAAAGAAAGCTAAAATGTACCTGTCCTTTTTGTGAAGGTAATGAAAAGATGACCCCTCCTGAGATTATGGCTTTCCGGAAGAAAGGGGCTAAACCAAATGAACCAGGTTGGACAGTCAGAGTATTTGAAAATAAATTTCCTGCCTTGATAAAAAATAAAAGTCTTGACCTCAGAAGTTCAAATATTTATTTAAATATGAAAACCCTAGGTGCTCACGAGATAGTTGCTTTACATAAACATAAGGAATGTATGGCAAGAGAATCTGTCTCAGTTATAAAAGAGTCAATTGAGGCATGCAAAAAGAGATGTTCCCAGTTGAGTAGAGAAGTTTTGATAAAATATATCCATGTTATCCAAAACCAGGGAGCCAGAGCAGGGGCATCTATTTCTCATCCTCATTTTCAAATTTTCGCTCTTCCTTTGATACCTCAAATGATTCTTAGAGAAATCGATGGGACAGAAGAATACTATAAAATTCATAAATCCTGTGTCTATTGTGATATAATTAAAGAAGCTAAGGATAATTCCCGAGTAATTTTAGAAAATGAATATTTTATTGCTTTTACTCCTTATGCTTCTAGAAGCCAATACGAGGTATGGATTTTATCTAAGAGGCATGAGCCGAGATTTGAAAAGGTAAATAATCTAGAAATAAAACCGTTAGCAGATATTTGGAAGAAGGTTCTCTTGAAATTAGATAAAGGGTTAGAGAATCCTGCTTATAATTCTTATATCCACACTTGCCCTGTTAATTCCGATCTTAGTTCTGAAACTTTGAACTTTTATCATTGGCACATAGAAATTTTACCTAAGTTGAGTATTTGGGGAGGGCTTGAGTTAGGGACAGAAGTAGTTATTAATATACAAAGTCCAGAGGAAGCAGCTAAGTTTTTAAGAAATGTGAAAGTAAAGAGTAGATGATTGATTATATTGTCCAACTTCTTTCTAATATTTCTCCTCAG
>Ga0315543_1001135_pt1 | contig 29677 bp, 20 predicted proteins | sample SalMarSW160210MG_2_FD_203098 | JGI IMG/M metagenome (GOLD analysis project Ga0315543, IMG submission 203098) | Salt marsh sediment microbial communities from the Plum Island Ecosystem LTER, Massachusetts, United States - Salt Marsh Sediment SW1601-210 ... | reverse complement strand
AGGTCGTAGCGGGCGATGTGCGTCCCGACGCTCTTCCTGAAACCACCCTTGACCCAAGCCACGTTCTCGCGGATCGCAGTCGGCCGCAGCCGCGAAAAGCCCACCCAGACACCGTCCTCGTCGACGTGGATGCCGCGGCACCACCCGAGCTGGGCCCGTTCGTCGCCAATCTCGGTGAGATCCACCACCTCGACGACCTCGAGGCTCTCGGTGTCGGCGATGGCGATCGAACCGTTCACAGCCGTGAAGTAGACGCGGTCGCCGTAGACGAAGCCGTCGTGCACGCGCTCCACCCCGATGTCGATGCGGCGTGAGGGATCTTTGATGGATACCGCGTCCATCTGCTTGAACCGGGTGACCCAGATCTCGTCCCCGAGTTCGAACACGTGATTCGGGTGCGATTCGTAGGGCTTGGTGCTCGCCACCTTCCGGTAGTCGACCTCTCGTGAGAATCGGCTCCAGGGATCGCCCCCGAGCACGTGCCAGCGGTTGATGACGTCGCCCTCCATGGTGATCTCGACCAGCTGGTCGAGGCCCGTGTTGACGACCAGCAAGGTCCCGCTCTCGCGGGGTCGCACATGATGGATATCGTGGAACGACGGCAGTGAGATGTGGCGAACGAGCTCGAAACCCGGGTAGGTGTAAACCAGGATCTCGGTCTGCGTGCTCAAGTACAGCGTGTCGCCCACGAGAGTGCCCTGTTTGAACAGAACCGCAGGTTCCTCGTCGGCGACGAATGCCGGCGGTGACTCGTAGGAGTGGACGGTCGAGGCCCGGCCCGCAGACTCGTCGACCGCCAGGACATGGCCCCGAACGTACTTGTACCAGTGCCCGGCGCCTTCGCCGAGCGCCCGGGGTCGGCGCTGCTGGCCACCCGTCACCAAGAGCGTCATGAGATCCCCCTGTAGAAAGATGCCTACCGAGCGCGAGACCTTAGCGGACCCGGCATTGCACCATGGCCGACGAAACGGGGAACCCAACCCAAATCACGCCATGGGCGGCCCGGGTATCATGCCTCGCCCGGCGCGTCTGCCTCGTCGATCCCCCCGCCGGCACTCGGCGCTCGGACGCCGGATACGCGTCAGGAGGACAGATCTTGTCGCCAGCACCACGGAGATCGGCCGTGCGGTGAGACGTTTTCGAGCCATTCCCGCCGGCCTGGTCGACTCCGGCCTCTCGTCGCTGGCAACGTTCGCTGTCGGCCTCTACGCAGCCACCGTGTGGCGCGACGATCCCGGAACGCTCGGCATCTACGCTCTCTTTCTCGCTGCCTTCCAGATGGCGGCGAGCATCCCCACCCAGGCCCACTTCATCCCGGCCGAGAAGGCGGCGTTGCTGCTCGAAGGACGGCCACGCCTCGTGCTCATGCCCCGCATCGTCCTCCTGGGGCTGCCGTCTTCGGTGGCCGCGGGCCTCGTGGTATCGGCGGCGGCGATCGTCGGAATCGTGAGGGGGCTCCCGCTCTCCGATCAACTGCCCTTCGTGGTGACGGCCACGGCCGCCACCGTTCTCTTCCCAATCCAGCATCACACCCGGCGCCTGCTCCACCTGGCATCGGTCTCGTGGGCGGCGGCCACGGTGTCGGCGCTGCAGTTTCTCGGCGCCATCGGCGGCCTCGGGTTTCTCCGGCTGGTCGATGCACCCACACGCTGGATCCCCATCGGCGCATTGGCCATCGCCAACGGTGTCTCGCTGCTCGGAGGCTTGGCTCTGGGAACGTGGCACCGAAGGCACCATCGAGGCCTCTCCACTCCCGAGCTGGAGCGGGCGAGGGGATCACTCACCTACCAGAGACTGTTCGAGTCCGGCAAGTGGTTGGTCTCGACGGGCATCATGTCCACCGGCAACAACTTCGTCGTCGCCGGTGTGATCACCGTTCTCGCCGGCCCGGCGCCTCTCGGACTCGCCGAAGCAGCGAGGATCGTCGCCCAGCCGATCCTGGTTCTCGCCACCGGTCTCAGTGCCGTGCTCGCCCCGCCCTCGATGGAAGCGGGCCTCCAGCGCAATCGTCATGACGCCCGGCGGGTCGCCCGTGTCTTTCACGGCGTCACCGCCGGCCTCGGGCTGCTCTACCTCGCGGTGGCTGCCGTCGATTGGCCGCTCAACCCACTCGCCAGATTGGTCCCGGCCGCGTACGACGTGTCGTGGCTGGTGGCGGTCAGCATCGTCGCCAACGGCCTCAACGGCGCCGCTTTCCCCGGACGATTCGAGCTGATCGGGGGTGATCGCGAGCGGGATCTCTTCGGGGCCGAGGTCATCGCCAACGTTGCCCAACTCGCGGTCGCCGCTGCCATGGCCTCGATTGGGGCCGACGGCGGTTCGGTCGCCGCTCATGCACGCCCCGCCGGCTTCCTCGTTCTCGGCGCTACCCGGCTGCTCGCCTACCGGCCGCCGCTGGACCGCCACTACGCAGCGGCCGAACCGAGCCCCAGTATGCTCGGCGACTCCCACAGCACGACGGAAGGTTGAAGGCTCGTGCAGACCAAGGAGTTCCCACCCGGCTGGGGCCACCTCTCCGTCCCGATCGGGAGCCGGGCGGAGACCCTCGCCGGCATCGCCATGTACACGCCTGGTTCGTGGCGCGGCATCGTGGCCCAACGTGCCGCCTGGTGGGGAGTGCGGCTCGGCGGCCCCCGCATGCTGCCGGGTCCGCGTCGGGCCTGGGAGCCGCCGATGGACCACGAGACCTGGCACGAGCTTCGATCCCGGCTCGATGAACAGGTCGGCCCCTACGACAGCTGGGCGGCCTACCTGCGGCGCGGAGGGCGCACCGGCCTCCTCCTCCTGCTGCTTCGGAAAGGCACGCCGGTCGGATTCGTCAAGGCGAGGGCCGGAGGCAGCGCTGTCATCGAGAACGAGTTCCGAGCATTGACGGCGGCTCATCGGTCACGGCCGGGTTCTTTCGTCGTCCTCGAGCCACTGGGAAAGGGAGCCTGCGGGGACTGGAGCTATCTGATCAGTGCGCCGCTGCCGCCTCGCCTGCACCACCGCGGCGACGCTGCAGGCCTTCCGAGGGTGCTCGCCGACATTCAGGAAGCGTTGGCATCGCACCCCAAGCACTCCGAGACTCCCGCTCACTGGGCACCGGCACACGGCGACTTCGCCCCCTGGAATCTGCGCCGTATCGCACGGCGCGGGACCTACCTCATCGATTGGGAGGAAGCCGGCTGGGCACCGCCGGGATCGGACATGGTGTACTACGCCGCCTGCGCCTCAGCACTCGGTCGCCCGGTGAGGGGCTTCACGATCGAGCCCGGCGAAGCGGCTCGCTACTGCTGGGCCAAGGTCCGGTCTCGCGTCGACGACCGGCTCGGCCGCGGCGAATCGCTGGCCGCCCTCGACCGTGGCCTCCTCGACGCCCTGGCGCCGGGCGCCGGCTAACCCTTCTCGCCCCGCCGCCACCAGCGAGACCGGAATGTCTCCCCGCGGCGGCGCTGCTCCCGGTTGCGCAGGTGGCGCTCCCAAGCGAGCCTGGTGCGGAACGAGGCGAGCCTCCACAGGTATGGGCCCCGCGTGTCGGGATGCATATATGCCACGAGCCGCTTCGGCGGGAAGATCAGCTTCCACCACCACCGAAAGGCCTCCCCGCGGCGCCCTTTCATGGCGAAGGGGATCCAGTAGCGGGTCCGCACCATGCGCGACATGCCGACGTGTCCCTGCAGCCGGCTGCTCTCCGGCCATGCCATGCTCCACAGGCGCCGTGCCACCACTCCGGTGGCCGGGACCGGCACATCGAGGTCGAGCCAGGACACCACCACCCGCAGTGACTCGTAGGTGTGCAGCGCCAGCCCCTCGCCGCGCACGAAGAGGTCAACGAGGTCCCAGTCCATCTCCGATCCCCGGATCATGCTCGCCACGTCGAAGAAAGACAGGAGAAACGAGAATCGATCCTTCTGGAGGTGGAGCAGGGCCTGCACGAGAGCCATCTCGGGTCCGAGCACCCGGATCTCGGTGCCGCCGGGGACGGCAATGGTGCACGTGGTGTCCCAGATGAGGTCGAGCCGGCGAACCGGGATGCCGAGCTTGATCGGCTCTTGGTGCAGATCGACGGCGACGCCGCTGGGAAGATGGAGGTCGACGCCCTGGACGGCTCCCCCGTCGATCATCGCCTGGATCGTGCCGGCCACGGGGTGATCGGGCTGGAGAAGCGCCACCAGCTCTCCGATTCGGCTGATGTGGCTGGGAGCCACGAACACGTCGACGTCGGCACAGGGACGGAGTCCTTCTCCCGCGTACCAACGAGCCTCGGTGGTCACGCCCTTGAACGCCGCCAGGTCGATCCCGTGGGCGGCCGCCACTGCGTCCACCCGGACCAACTCTCTCCAGAGCATCTGATTCGACACCCGGACCGCCAAACGATGCTGAGCGAGCCCCGAGCTCAGATCCGGTGCAAGAGAGAGACCTTGGGCCTGGGCCGCCTCGTGGAGCAGGCCGAGCATACGGTGCTCGGCCGCCGAGGCGACGAGTTCCGCGGGATCGGCGACGTCGCCCAACGGGCGGCCCGAGGCGAGTTCCAACAGCGCTCGGTGGGGCCTACCCACGAGCGAGGCTCGCCCGAGGTCGTCGCCATGCCCGGCTCGTGGCCATCGTACGGCCCATGTTCGGTCATTCCCTGCTCGATCGCAGCCGTCTCTGCTGCAGGAATGGGGATGATATCGTCTCACATTCTCGGTTTGGCACCGGGAACTAGTGTGGTGCCCACCAGATCGTGGCCAGGGGGACATTCGATGCAGCAGACGGAAATGTACGGGACCATCGAGCCGACGCTGCTGCGCGCCGTCTGGCGCTACCGGTGGCTCGTGCTGGTCACCACGCTGCTCGTCATCCTGGCTGTCTGGGTGTATTCGAACTCGACCGCAGTCGAGGAGTTCCAGGCCGAGGCCTCCATGCAGGTGGAGGATCCTCAATCCTCGATTCTGTTCACCAGCTCACCCAGCACCCGCCGGGAGGAGTATGTGGCAGACCAGGCCGAGATCCTTCGCTCCGGTGACGTTGCCCAGCGTGCCGCCGACATCGCCGGCAAGACCGATTCCTCATTCCCCCACGACACCGAGGACATCCTGACCCGGACCGACATCGTGGTGACCAGCGACGCCGGGTCGGTCATCCTCGTTCGCTTCGTCGCCACCCAGCCTGACTGGGCGACGCTGGGTGCCAACTCCCTCATCGAGGCCTACAAGGAGCTCCTGTCGGACGAGACCGAAGCCAGCTTCGCATCCCGCGTGAAGGTGCTGGACGAGCACATCATCGCGATCGAGAAGGAAGTCGCCGATCTCAACAGCCAAATCAGCAGGCTGTCCGAGCCATCGGAGGCCGCGCTGGAGATCGAGCAGCGTCTCGCAGAGCGCCGAAGTGAGCTGCTGAGCCTCAGCGCGGAGCGTGACCGCACCAACGACCCCACCCGGCTCCAAGCGATCCGAACCGATATCGAGGATCTCACGAAAGAGGTGGCGCTGCTGGAGACGTTCCTCACGTTCGAGGTCGTCGATCCCGACATCGCCGAGCTGCAGCAGAGGCGCAGCCAACTCTTCCAGCAGATCGACGATCTGACGGTGCGCGCCAACGGCATCGTGGTCGACAGCCAGCTCCTGGGCAGCGGAGTCGTCCTCACCAATCCGGCCGTGACCGCACCGCCGCTCGACAGCGGACTCCGCAAGCTCCTCATCGTCGGCGCCTTCCTGGGACTGCTCTCCGGAAGCTCGCTCGCCTACCTGCTCGCGTTGCGTCACCGCACCATCGAGAACCGCAATCAGCCGGAATCGATCTTGCAGGCACCGCTGGTAGCCAGCGTTCCCAACTTCCGGCTCGAGGGCATCAACGCGGTCCTCCCGGTGCGACACGCCCCTCGATCAGCGTCGGCGGAGGCATTCCGGTTCGCGGCCGCCGCGCTCGGCCTTCCGCGCAGCAGCCCGCAGGACAGACCCATGGCGGGCGCCAAGAACGCGGTGATGGTGACCTCTGCGAGCGCCGGAGACGGCAAGACGATCGTCGCCGTCAACACCGCTCTCGCCGCGGCGCGGGAAGGCAAGAGGGTGCTGCTCATCGACGCCGACTTCGGTAACCAGGCCGCCACCGAGTTGCTGGCCCCCGAGATCCGCCCCGAGCGGGGCATGACCGAGGTGGTCGAGACCGGAACCGCTCTGACAGACGCCATCATCCCCATCGAAGGCACCGAGTCCACCGGCTTGCACCTGCTGCCGCGAGGACGGCGCCAGACCACTGCTCCTGAGTTCTTCCGACTCCCTGCGACCCGCGAGTTCCTCACCAAGATCCAGAAGTACTACGACCTCGTGCTCCTCGACGCTCCTCCCATCCTCCAGGTGGCATACTCCAGCACCGTGGCCGGGATGGTGGACAAGATCCTCGTCGTGGTACGGCATCATGGCCCGGCGGCCGAGCTCGAGGATTTGCAGGATCGGCTCGAGTTCATCGGAACCCCCACGATCGGCTACGTCTACAACCTGGCGCCGCTGCGCTACGAGATGACCCGCACCGAAGGCTCGATGAAGGACGTGTTGGGTACGCCCGATCATCCCGACGACGAGGCGTGAACCTCGGGGGCCATCCGCGATGACTGCGGAGGCGTGGCTCACCCTCCTGGTCCTGGCCATCGCCATCTTCGCCATGGTCCGCGATCTGGTGCCGCCGGCGGTGGCGATCCTCGGCGGGACCGTGGTACTCCTCCTCGCCGACGTGATCACGACCGAGGAGGCGTTCTCCGGATTCTCCAATCCGGCCCCGCTGACGATCGCCGTGCTCTACATCCTCGCCGCCGCCGCCGCACGCACCGGGCTGCTCCACCCTCTCGTGGCCTCCACCCTCGGTACGCGCCGCTCGTTGCGTCGCGGCCTGGGACGCCTGCTACCGCCGGTCGCCCTCGCCTCCTCGGTCCTCAACAACACCCCGATCGTCGCCATGCTGGTCCCCGAGGTCGGCAGCTGGGCCTCCCGCCACGGCCAGCAGCCATCACGATTCCTCATGCCCCTCTCGTTCGCCGCGATCCTGGGCGGCACGGTCACCCTGATCGGCACCTCGACCAATCTCGTGGTCTCGGGCCTGCTCGAGGCGGCCGGCCACGAGCCGCTCGGGTTCTTCGAGATCACCAAGGTCGGCCTCCCCATCGCCGTGATCGGAGTCGCCGCCTTGGTGCTGCTGGCCCCCCGCCTGCTGCCCGATCGTCCCTCGACCCAGGACGAGCTCACCGACCGGATGCGTGAGTTCACGGTCGACATGGTCATCGACCCCGGCGGCCCTCTCGACGGCGCCACGGTCGAGGACGCCGGCCTGCGCGATCTCGCCGGGGTGTTCCTGGTCGAGGTCAGCCGAGGTGACGAGACCATCGTTCCCGTTTCCCCGACGACCCGCCTCCACGGTGACGACTCACTGCGATTCGCGGGAAGGGCAGGCGACGTCGTCGACCTCCACACGATGCGAGGCCTGCGGTCCGGCGCGGAGAACCAGATGCGCCGATTCGACCTTGAGCGCTCCAATTTCTTCGAGGCCGTTGTCGGGGCAACGTCGCCGCTGATCGGGAAGACGCTCAAGGAGGCCGGGTTCCGCGGCCGCTACGGCGGTGCGGTGATCGCCGTGCACCGAGCCGGCCAGCGAGTGGACGCCAAGCTCGGCGAGGTGCCGCTGCGCGTCGGCGACACGCTGGTGGTGCTGAGCGACGAGGGATTCCGCGATCGATGGATCGACCGCGGCGACTTCCTGCTCGTATCGCGGCTGGGTGCCTCCCCCGTGGTCGCCTCCACCAAGCGGCCGCTGGCGGCGGCGATCCTGCTGGGGGTGGTGTTGCTTGCCGCCACCGGGACGGTGTCGGTGCTCAAGGCCGCCCTGCTCGGCGCCCTCGCCGTGCTCGGATTGCGCATCCTCCGACCCGGCGAGGCGCGAAGCGCCATCGATCTCGACGTCGTGCTGCTCATCGCCGGCGGCTTCGGCATGGCCGCCGCCATGGAGAAGTCCGGCCTGGCGGAGACGATTGCGACGGGCCTGGTCGACACGTTCGGGACACTTGGCAGCATCGGGGGCCTGCTCGGCATCGTGCTGGCGACGATCCTCCTCACCGAGACGGTCTCGAACACCGCCGCCGCCCTCATCGTCTTCCCGATCGCTGCGTCGGCGGCCGACGCCCTCGGCTTCGATCTGCGCGGGGTCGCCATCGCAGTGGCGGTGGCGGCTTCGGCCTCGTTCCTGACGCCCGTCGGCTACCAGACGAACGTGATGGTGTACGGCCCCGGCGGCTACCGCTACACCGACTACTCACGGTTGGGGGCGCCGCTCACCCTGCTCGCGATCACGGGAATCCTGGTCTTGGTTCCCCTCTTCTGGCCCCTCTGAGGGCTGTTCCAGCCGCGGCGTCGGGCGCCAACTCTCGAAGGCGAGCCCGATCGACAGCGCCAGCGTCGCCGACAGGAGCGGCTCCTCGACAAGCTCGTCGATCTCGAAGCTGCCGCCGCCTCGGGCGAGCAGTCGACGGCAACCGAAACCGTGCACAGCAGCGACCGCAGCGACACAAGAACTCACACCAACCGCCGGAGCCCTGCGCCAACGTCCACGCCGGCGGCACCCCAGAGAGGCCTTGCTGTACGAGCCTGGCTAATCCGGCGTCCCGATCGTGGCGGAAGCATCGAAGCATGCCGCCACCGATACTGAACGATCCATGCGCTGAATGCACAACAGCCACCGCGAGGGCGACTCGCGCCGCGACGGCGGGGGCAGGTTGCCGCGATTCGGACCGCGATCCATACCACGACGATGGTCGCTCCCATTGCCGCGGCCAGCACCCAATTCCCTAAGTCGATCAGGCCGAGCGACCGATACTCGGCGAGAGCCAGGATGAGGATGAGGTCGATGACGAGGGCCAACGCCAGGACGACGAGTGCGCTCCTGCGGGCGTCTTCGCCCGGCCACAGGGGTCGAACGCTCGAACAGACCACGGACACATCGAGTCGTCGGCCATCTGACTCCTCGTATAACCTGGCCCCGGACCCCCAGCGACAGGCCGTGCCGTGACCAGGAACCGATCAACGCACCGCCCGAAGGCGGCTTCAAGCCTCCCGCTGGCAGGCGTCGCCATTGCCGCGCTCGCCCTCGTCGCTGCCACCGTCCTGGCAACCACGCCCGCCGAGGCTACGGTGACCTGTGGATCGGTGTCGGTTGCCCAAGGGTCCTCGGCCACCAAGTCCATCAGTGTCTCGGCAGATGGCGGTTCTGTGCTCGCGATCACCGGCTCGTCGGGTGACATCACGAACAGCGGGCTGAGCCCTGCCTCCGGCACGGGGAACTGGTCGTCCTCGATCACGGTCTCGGCGGGCGCCACCGCCTCGGGAACAGGATCGGTCTCGATCCAGCAGATGACCACCGGGGCCGATCCCAAGACGTTCAACTGCACCCTGAGCGTCACCATCACTCCGACCACCACGACGACGACCACCACTTCGACGACCACCACTACGACCACGACCCGGCCGCCGACGACCACGACGACCCAGCCCCCCACCACGACCACCTCCACAACGACGACCACGGTCCCCGACACCACCACCACCAGCTCCACCACCACCACTACCAGCTCGACGACCACCACCAGCTCCACCACGCTGCCGCCGTTCGCGGTGACCACCGTGCCCGGGGGCACCGCTCTCGGGGAACCCGACGGCAACGGAGGGACCGACTTCCTCTCGGAGAACTGGTGGTGGCTCACCATCATCGGCCTGGTGCTCGTCGCCCTCATCGCTTCCGTTGCCGTGTTGCGGCCTGATATCCCCGGCTTCGGTGGCCGAGTTCGCGCCGCCGGTCCTGCGACCGCCACCCGACGCCGGTCCGATGGGCGCCCGGCGCGGCGCGGCCTCGGCCGGTGGATCGGCGACACCGTCTCGCCGAGTCGTTTCTCCTCCCGGCCCGCTCAAGTCAAGGGCCCGACGGTGAGTCAACGGGTTCGCCAGTCCAAGGTGGCTCAGGGCATCGAAGAGAAGGTGGCCCACCCAAGGGTGAGGCGGCCCTCGCTCTGGCAACGCTTCCGGAACGCCCGCATCTTCGATCGATTCCGCGACTCCGAAGTGGTCGATTCGATTCGGGCACGGACCTCAGCGCGTCGGGTCCGCCAGAACATCAAGCGCCGCCGACGCTGATTTCCGGCACCGCGCTCCGTTCCCTATCGTCGAGGACGCGCCAATCGGACCTCACCTGAGTGCAGCGTCACACGACCAGATACCGTCTCCACGACGAGCCCCCCGTCGGCCGCAACGTCCACGGCGAGCCCCGTCCCGCCGGGATCCCACGCCACCTCGCTGCCCACGGTGACACACGCCTGCCGGTACTCGTCGCGTTCCCAGTCGGGGCTCTCGAAGCGCAAGAGCGCCCTTCCCGCCCACGATTCCGCCAGCGATCGGGCGGCGTCAGGGCCTGGATCCTCCGGAACGAGGCCGGCGGCCCCTTCCGGTGGCTCGAGCCACCACAGGTTGACCCCGCAGCCGCACACCACCACCTCCGAATCCGCCTCGACCAGGATTCCCCCCACCTTTCCCCAGACCGTCACGAGGTCATTCGGCCACTTGAGCCCGGTCTCAACGCCGAAGATCTCGCTCACGGCGTCGCGCACCGCCAGCCCGATCATCAGCGGCATGGCGCTGCACACTCGGCGGAGATCGGCCGGCACCGCCAGAGAAGAGAACATCGCCCGAGGTGCCTGCCACCACTCGCGGCCTGATCGACCACGACCGGCCAATTGCCGCTCGGCAACCACGAGCACCGGCCGCTCACCGTCGCTCTCCCGGAACGCCTCCAGGGCTCGGTCCTGGGTCGAAGCGACTTCTGGCAGGACGATCGTCGCGTAAGGTGTAGCCATCTCGCCGGTTCGTGAGTCAGAGATACACAGGCGCTGCGAGCATACCGGAGATCCCACCGTGAGCACGGACGAACAGATCGAGCACCTGCGCCGCTTGCGCCAGGAGGCGATGGAACCTGCCAGCCGGCGTGCAGTCGATCGCCAGCACGACGCCGGGAAGATGACGGCGCGAGAGCGAATCGACCTCCTCTTGGACAAGGGCTCCTTCCAGGAACTCGACATGTTCACCAGGCATCAGGCGAGCGGCTTCGGCATCGAAGCCCGCCGGCCCCTCGGAGACGCCGTCATCACCGGCTGGGGTACCGTCGACGGCCGAACCGTCTTCGTCTTCGCCGAGGACTTCACTGCCTTCGGAGGCAGCCTCGGCGAGGTCGTCGCCGACAAGATCTGCAAGATCATCGACCTCGCCCTCGACACCGGGGCCCCACTCATCGCCCTCAAGGACTCCGGCGGCGCCCGGATCCAAGAAGGCGTCGTCGCCCTGGACGGATACGGGCGGATCTTCGAGCGCAACGTCCGGGCATCCGGCGTCATCCCCCAGATCTCCGTCATCATGGGTCCCTGCGCCGGCGGCGCCGTCTACTCGCCCGCCATCACTGATTTTGTGTACCAGGTCGAGGAGACCTCCCACCTCTTCATCACCGGCCCCGACGTGATCAAGGCCGTCACCGGCGAGGAGGTCACTTTCGAGCAGCTCGGCGGCGCCCACACCCATGCCAGCAACTCCGGGGTGACCCATTTCGTGACGGCGACCGGCCGCGTTGCGCTCGAGGAGATCCGCTACCTCCTGTCGTTCCTGCCGAGCAACAACATGGAGGTGCCCCCCTACTTCACTCCGCTCGACCCGTCTGATCGCATGGAGGAAGCACTCACCGAGATCATCCCGACCTCGGCGAACCAGCCCTACGACGTCGTCGACCTGGTCGAGATGATCGTCGACGACGGCGAGTTCTATCAGGTGCACGAGCACTTCGCCGAGAACATCGTGGTCGGCCTCGCTCGCCTCGACGGCTACTCCGTCGGCATCGTCGGCAACCAGCCTTCCGTCCTCGCCGGCACCCTCGACATCTCGGCGTCGGTCAAGGCAGCGCGCTTCATCCGGTTCTGTGACGCGTTCAACATCCCCGTCGTCAGCTTCGTGGACGTCCCCGGCTTCCTCCCCGGCGTTGACCAGGAGCACAACGGAATCATCCGCCACGGAGCCAAGCTCCTCTACGCCTACGCCGAGGCCACCGTTCCCAAGGTGACGGTCATCACGAGAAAGGCCTACGGGGGCGCATACATAGTGATGAACTCCCGTGCTCTGCGAGCCGACGTCGTTTTCGCGTGGCCCACCGCTCAGATCGCAGTCATGGGCGCCCAAGGGGCGGTCAACGTCATCCACCGGCGCGACATCGCCGCCGCCGCCGATTCCGAAGCGAAGCGTCGGGAGTTGATCACCGAGTATGAGGAGCGATTCAACAATCCGTACCTGGCGGCCGAGCGTGGTTTGGTCGACGATGTGATCGAGCCGCGCGAGACACGACCGCGCCTGATCCGAGTCCTCGAGATGCTCCGCACCAAACGGGAGTCGATGCCGCCAAGGAAGCATGGGAACATCCCCCTGTGATGTGTACCGCACCGGACACGCCAGCCGGACTCGCTGCCTCGGACCCCCCTTCTAGGATGCGCTCGTGGAATCCATCCTGATCGCCAACCGCGGTGAGATCGCCGTTCGTGTGATTCGCGCTGCTCGCGAGCTGGGCCTCCGCACGATCACCGTCTACTCCGAACTCGACCGGGATTCGGTCCACGTCGAACTAGCCGATGAAGCCTGGAACATCGGTCCCCCACCGGCTTCCGAGTCATATCTCAACGCCGCCAGGATCATCGAGGTAGCCCGCGCCGCCAAAGCCTCGGCGGTGCATCCCGGTTACGGCTTCCTCGCCGAGAACGCTGGTTTCGCAACCGCCGTTATCGACGCCGGGCTCATCTGGGTCGGACCGCCGCCGGAAGCCATCGCAGCCATGGGCGACAAGATCGCGTCCCGGCGAGCCGCCGATGCGGCCGGGGTTCCCAGCGTTCCCGGCACTCTGGATCCCGTCTCCGACGTCGACGCGGCACGAGCTTTCGCCGCTGCCCACGGCTACCCGATCGCCGTCAAGGCCGCCCACGGCGGTGGCGGCAAGGGATTGCGGGTGATCTTCGAGGAAGCCGGCCTCGAAGAAGGATTCCATGGCGCACGGCGCGAGGCCGATGCGTACTTCGCCAATCCCGAGGTCTACGTGGAGCGATACCTCGATCATGCTCGCCACGTCGAGGCCCAGGTTATCTTCGACACCCACGGCAATGGCGTTTTCCTCGGCGAACGCGACTGCTCGATGCAGCGGCGTCACCAGAAGCTCATCGAGGAGACACCAGCCCCCGGCCTGTCCGAGGAGCAGCGGCAGGCACTGGCGCACGATGCCCTGGCGGTGGCGAGGGCAACCAACTACGTCAGCGCCGGGACAGTGGAGTTCCTCATCGATCAGGACGGCTCGCACTACTTCCTCGAGATGAACACCCGGATCCAGGTCGAGCACACGATCACGGAGATGGTCACCGGCATCGATCTCGTCAAGGAACAGATCCGCGTCGCGGGGGGCGAAGCGCTCTCACCGGATCCGGTCGAGCCACGGGGCCACGCCATCGAGTTCCGGATCAACGCCGAGAACCCGGCTTCCGGGTTCCTCCCCAACCCGGGCACGGTCGTTGCCTACCGTGAGCCCGGCGGCCTCGGCGTCCGGGTCGACAGCGGGGTGCGTGCCGGATCGGTGATCAGTCCCTACTACGACACCCTGGTGGCGAAGCTCGCCGTGTGGGGCCGCGATCGTGACGAGGCGATTGCCCGCGGCCGCAGCGCGCTGACGGCCTTCGAGGTGACCGGAGTCGCCACCACCATCCCGGCTCACCTCCGGATCCTCGAGAGCGACGAGTTCCGTGCCGGCGAGTACTACACCCGGTTCGTCGAGGATCGTCTCGACTTCAGCGATCTAGTCGCCACCGGTGGACCTCCCCTCCCCCAGGACGAGGAACAGGAAGAGCGGTCGATGACGGTCGAGGTGGGAGGACGGCGCTACGTCGTGCGCTACTGGGCGCCGATGATGACCGTTCCCGCCTCGGGAGGGCAGCGTCCTGCTCCCCGCCGCCGCCCCCCGAAGCTGGGGCGTGCCGGCAGCAAGGAGAACGGCGGAGTCGTCACGGCTCCGATGCAGGGAACGATCGTCAAGGTCCACAAGACGGCCGGGTCCTCGGTCACCGCCGGCGAGCCGGTGTGCGTGCTCGAGGCGATGAAGATGGAGAACGAGATCAGGGCGCCGGTCTCGGGCGAGATCGTCGACCTGCGGGTCCAGCCCGGCGACACCATGACGCCGGGCGCCGTCCTCATGGTCATCAGGTAGCACGGCCCACAACACCCCGCGCCTGGAGCTACCACCGCCACCAGGCCGCAGGGCGCGCCCCCATCAGGCAAGGCGACACCGGCGCAGCACCGGCTGGGCGAGCTGAGAGCACGTGGCAGGGAGAACGCCTCGACGGGAAACGGGCGCGATCTCGAATCCGAGAACGGGCCGATCCATCGTGTTGTCCGGTGACTTCCCTATCATCCGGTGACGCCGCCGGGTCGATGCCACCCGGGGAACTATCCGCCCTCTCCGGACGTCTACACCCGGACAAAGCATGGATCCAAGCATTCACCTCATCGAACGGCGCGAACGCCGCGGGAAGCGCATTGCCGCACTGGCGTTGCTCGCCGTCATCGCCGTGCTCAGCTCCTCGCTGGTCGGCATCTTCGCCTTCCTCGAGACCAACGCCGCGTTCGGCACCGTCCAGGATTTCGAAGAGCATTACATCTGCAACGCCCAGCAATACGATCTCAGTTTCCCCGACTTGGGGAGCCTGTCGGAGGTCTACACCTCCGACGGAGTGCTGCTCGGCAAACTGACCGAGCGCAACAGCCAGCCGGTGGCGTTCAAGAACGTGCCGGAGATCGTGCGTTACGCGATCGTGGCGGCCGAGGACGGTGACTTCTACGAGCACGAGGGCATCGACTTCCGTGCCATCGCCCGGGCCGCGGTCGCGAATGCGCGCAGCGAGAGCGACGGCGTCCAGGGTGGCTCGACCATCACCCAGCAGATTGTCAAGAAGAACTTCCTGACCGAGGAACGGACCATCGAGCGCAAGATCTGCGAAGCGGCGGTAGCCGCCGAGCTGGAGCGCCGCTACACCAAGGACCAGATTCTCGAGTTCTACATGAACTCACAGTTCTTCGGCTACAACGCGTACGGGGTCAAGGCGGCGGCTCAGGAGTTCTTCGGAAAAGAGCTGGACGAACTGTCGATCGCCGAGGCGGCGGCGATGATGGTGCCGATCCGCAATCCCAGCTTGTACAACATACGAGGCGACATCGAGACGGTGACAGCTCGCCGCGATTCGGTGATCGAGCAGATGGAGAAGCTCGGCTTCATCACGGCAGCCCAGTCCCGTGCCGCCAAGGCAGCGCCGCTGGAGACCATCGAGCACGAGGAGCTCCAAGACCTCGAGCAGGCGGTCATGATCGCAGCCCGAGACGACCTGCTCAACGACTCTTCGTACGGCCTCGGCGACACCTATCAGCAGCGCAAGCAGGCGCTGTTCGGATGCCCCGCCGACGACACGGAGTGCGAGGGTGGCGGCGGCCTCACGATCACGGTCACCGTCGACTATGCCCTGCAGCAGGAGGCAAACCGGATCCTGCGATCGTGGTTTCGCGACCTCACCGGCCCCACCGGCGCCATCGCCATGGTGGACAACAAGACCGGCGCCATCCGAGTGATGGCGAGCGGCCTCGACTTCGGCGAGGACATCGCCGCCGGGCAGCGCCCCTACGACCTCGCCACCAAGGGACGGCGGCAGGCAGGCTCCGCCTTCAAGCCGATGGCCCTCGTCTCCGCCCTCGAGAACGGCAGCCTCTACGACTGGCCGATCACCCTCGGCACCTGGTGGGACTACACCAGCCCGCAGATCATCGACTGCGGCTACCCGTGCAGCCCGGAGGGAAACATCTGGACGGTGCACAATGCCGGCGGTGGCGGGGCCGGAATCCGCACCCTGGAACAGGCCACGTATCTGTCGACCAACACCGTCTTTGCCCAGGTGTCGCTGGCCGTCGGCCCCGAGAACATCGTCGAGACCGCCCACAAGCTCGGGATCGAATCCCCGCTCAACCCGGTGCTCTCCATCGCCCTCGGCACCCAGTCGGTCAGCCCGCTCGAGATGGCTGCGGCGTACTCGACCATCGCAAACTTCGGCGAGAAGGTCGACAGCTACCTCATCGAGAACATCGAAGACGCTGACGGCAACGTGCTCTACCAGCACGAGGTGGAGCGGGAGCGGGTGCTCGATTCCGCTCTCGCCGCCGCCGTGGTGCGCACCCTCGAGAAGGTCACCAGCCAGGGCACCGCATCGGGGGTGCGGGGCGAACTCGGCCGGCCCGTGGGCGGGAAGACGGGAACCGCCCAGGACTACCGGGACGTGTGGTTCATGGGCTTCATCCCGCAGTACACCACCGCCGTGTGGGTGGGATACCCCGATGCCCAGGTGGAGATGGTCAACTTCACCGTCTACAACGAGCGGGCGGGGAGGGAACAGTACATCGCACGTGCCTACGGCGGCACCGTCGCCGCCCCGGTGTGGACGGACTTCATGCTCCACGTGATCGAGGACCTGCCGGTCGAAGAATTCCCACCCAATCCCGAGGGCACCGAGGACTACTTCCGCACGCCCACCACCGAGGTGCCCGACGTGATGGAGATGACTGAAGAGGACGCCACAGACGCCATCTACAAGGCGGGTCTGCGCGCCGAAATCCAGATGATCGCCTCTACCGAGCCCGAAGGCACGATCCTCGGTCAGGACCCCGAGGGCGGCACCACCATCAACCAGGGCCAGGCCGTCATCGTGCTCATCTCCACCGGAGTGCCTCCTGAGATGCCGAGCTTCATCAACGTGCCAATCGAGGAGTTCGAGGATGTCCTCGCAGCCTTCAACGAGGAGAGCGGCCTCAATCTCACCTGGGTGCAGGAGGAGATCCCGGTCGAGGATCCCACCTCGTGGGGCCGCATCGTGGGAACCGATCCTCCCCCCGGCGCCCTCATCGAGCTGGAGCAGGAGATCACGGTGATCGTTGGTGTGCCGCCGCCCGAACCACCGACGACCACCACCACGACAACGCTTCCTGGTCCCTGACGGCGCTCAACCCGCTGCCAGACGTGCCTCTCAGGCGGCTGCCTGCTCGTCGAGCGGGGCCACCGACAGCACGAGCCGGGCAGCTCCCATCTGCTGCACCCAGGAGATTCCCGCCAGGGTGCCGACGTCGAATCGGATGTCGCCGCCTCCCACCTCCGCGCCCCTCTCGATGAGCACGACGCTGAAGACCCGGTCTTCCGCGAGCACCTCGCTGGTCATCTTCGGCGCAGCCACGACCGTTCCCAGTAGCCGATCTTTCGCGACCCAGCACAAGACTCTTGCACTCACATGGTACTAATTGATATCAATTGACTCATGAGGTCATCACAGTCGTCGACGGCGCCCGGGAGCCTCCTTGATGTTCGTCCTCCCATCGGGGATTCCGCGCCATTCCCGGGCGCCGTCGCCCCTTTCGATCGTGTCCGTCCCACCGCCGTCCCGCGTGCCTTCATCCACCCGCGGGTCTGGAACGCCGATGCCCATGGATTCCCGGCTGATCACCCCTACGTCCGCCGCTACTGGACCGCCGCCATCGGCGCGGGGGCGGTCGCTGACCTGCTCCGACTCGCCACCGCCGCACGACGCGATCGCTCCCTGCGCCAACCCCGCTACCTTCCGCCCCTCATTCGGGCCGGTCTCGCCAGCGTGAGGAACGGCGAGGTCCACGTCCGCACTCGCATCCCTCAACTCCCTCCACACCTGATCCGTCGACTTCCACCCCGTCTACGCCGCGAGCACGCCGCCGTCGAGTGCGGCGAACGAGGGGCGTGCCGCACCTGATACCGTGTGGTGCATGGATGCCAGCGTCCGAGATGCAATCGCGGTACTCGGCGATCGCTCGAATATCCTCGTCTTCACCGGAGCCGGGATCTCCACCGAGTCGGGGATCCCCGATTTCCGCAGCCCGGGCGGGCTGTGGACAAAGCTCGATCCGGACGACTTCACCCTGAGTCGCTACCTCAGCGATCCCGCGGTGCGGGAACGATCGTGGAACGCCCGTTTCCCTCGGCTCTTCGGCGGCGCCGCCCCCAACGCCGCGCACCACGCCATCGTCGACCTCTGGAAGGCGGGCCGGATGATCGGTTGCGTCACCCAGAACATCGACGGCCTGCACCAAGCTGCCGGGTTGCCGCCGCACACGATTGCCGAGCTGCACGGCAACGCCGACGGCATCGCCTGCCATGCCTGTGGCAGGCCGGCCAACCCAGTTGACGTCGAAGCCCGCTGGCGAGCCGGCGACCTCGATCCCCGCTGTCTCGCCTGTGGGGGCATTCTCAAGTCGACGGTGGTCTTCTTCGAGGAGATGCTTCCCGGAGAACCGATGGAACAGGCATATGCCTGGGTCTCCGAGGCAGACGCGGTGATCTCGATCGGCTCGAGCCTGTCGGTGTTCCCCGCCGCCTTCATCCCGCTCGAGGTGGTGGGCCGCGGACACCCACTGGTGATCGTCAATCAAGGCCCTACCGAGTTCGATCAGCGCGCCACAGTGCTCGTTGGGGGCAAGGCCGGCACCGCACTTCCCCAGATCGTCGACGCCCTGGCAGAGGCGTAGCAGCCTCTCCGGCCAGCGAGGTCCCGCCCATCTCACATGCGATAGCAAGAGGTTGCTTCCGCTGCTGATCGACGGCGATCACGCTTGCACATCAGAGGATCGAGGCGCGTGAGGCACTGAGACGTCAGTCGGAGGTGGGGTGCAGCCCGGGAATGCGGGCATAGCGCACGATGGGCTCACGGACGAACCACGACACCGGCCGGCTCGGCTCCTCGACGGCCGGCTCGGCGGTAGCCGCCGCGATCGCCGGCGCCTCGGGCTCGGGCACCGGATCAGGCTGAGGATCAGGCTGAGGATCAGGCTGAGGATCAGGCTGAGGTGGCGTCACCAACCCGGGCGGGCCCTTCATGAACACCACGGTCACCCACATCTCGTCCGGTGATTCTCGGACGACGCCGACTCCGATGTAGTTGTAGTCGCCCAGCACGTTGGCGCGGTGGCCGGGCGAACTCATGAAGGCGTTGTGGATCGAATCGGCAGTCGGCCCAACGCCGACGTTCTCGCCGAGCCCGATCCAGCTCCCGCACACCGATCCCAGCTCGGGATTGTGGTAGAGGGCTCCCTGTTCGAGCATGTGCTGCGAATGGGCACGAGCGTCATCTGCCAGATCCCAATAGACCTCGACCGGTTCGAGACCTTGGGCAACCCGCTCTGCGTTGATCTTGGCAACGAATGCGCCTTCCGCCGAAGCGTGTGCTGCCGGTGCGGCGAAGCCGGTGAGGATGATGGTGAGCGTGGCGAGAAGGGAGAGCGTCCGCCGAAGCCGTGCCATTTGGAAGGTCCCCTACGCGAAGTAGCTGCCGTTGCTACTCTCCGTATCGTCCAGGGGCCGGCATTCTTGAGGATTCTGAGTGGTCGTCCCGACCACCCAACGTGGCAGAAACCGCCGTCGGAGGAATTAGCCCGCGATGCTCTCGGCGAGCGCCACGAAGGTCCGCACCCCGAAGCCGGTGCCGCCTTCGACGACATAGCCGGTGGTCGCCTCCGCCCTGGCAGGACCCGCGATGTCGAGGTGGACCCAGGGGATCTCACCGACGAACTCGGAGAGCAGCAGCGCGGCCGTGATGGCCCCTCCGTACCGTCCTCCGATATTCTTCATGTCGGCAATCGGCGACTCGATCTCCTTGCGGTACTCAACCTCCAGCGGGAGTCTCCACATTTTCTCCCCCGCCCCGCGCGCTGCCGCTCCCACCCTCTCGGCGGCGTCGTCGTCGTTGGCGAAGAGGCCGCCGATCTTCGAGCCGAGCGCCACACAGCAGGCCCCGGTGAGCGTGGCGATATCGACGATCAGGTCCGGCTCGCCCTCGGCCGCCAATGACAGGCCGTCGGCGAGCACGAGACGCCCCTCGGCGTCGGTGTTCAGCACCTCGATGGTCTTGCCATTGCGGACGCGGAGCACGTCACCCGGACGCTGGGCGGCACCACCGGTCATGTTCTCGGTGAGTGGCGTCACCGCCGTCACGTTGATCGAGAGACCGAGCCGGGCAATGGCTTGCATGGCACCGATCACGGCGGCGGCGCCCGCCATGTCGGTTTTCATCGTCTCCATGCCCTTCGCCGTCTTGATCGACAGCCCCCCGCTGTCGAACACGATGCCCTTGCCGACCAGCGCCAGCGACGCCGACGCTCCGGGGGGCTCGTAGCGCATCACCACCATGCGGGGCGGATTGGTGGCGCCGGCCGCCACCGCCTGCAAACCCCCAAGACGCTCAGCCGCGATCTGCTCCTCATCGAACACGTCCACCGAGAAACCGGCCTCGGCGCCGATCTCGACAACCCGCTCCGCCAACACCTCAGGCGGCTTGGCCCCGGCCGGCTCATTGATCAGGTCACGGGCGAGCGCCACGGCCTCGGCCACCACCCGACCGTGCTCGATCCGCTCCACCGCGTCGAGCCCCGCCCCGACGAGCATGAACTGTTCGGTGAGAACCGGCTCCGGCGCGGTGCGGTACTTGTCGAAGCGGTACTGACCGAGCAGAAAGCCGACGGTGACAATCTCGGCGGCATCGTCGATCCCGATCTGCTGCAGCGTCGTGGCTACGACCCGATGGCGGACAGTCGCTCGCCCCGCCGTCCCGGCCACCCTGCGCAACGCCTCGTCGTCCACCTCGCTGCCCACGCCGACGAACACCACCTGCTCGAAATCGATCCCCCCGCCGGCGGGCACCGTGGCGACCTCCCCCGCCTTCCCCGTGAAATCGGCACCGGCGAGATAGGCATCGAGCCAATCGCCGAGCCTGTCGGCCGCCCAATCGGCGCCCGGCCCCCACACCCGGTCCTCGAACACCGGGACGACGAGGGCGCCGCCGGCCACCGTGTCCACGCTTTCCGCGGGAATGATCTCGATCACGTTTCCTCCTCGTGACGGCTGGGCATCCACGCCCGCTCGGCGGCTCGCACCAGCACATACAGGTAGTCGGCGAGGCGGTTCAGGTAGGGCACCACCAGCGAGCCCTGGCAGCTCTCCACCTCGGCATGAGTGACCGCCCGGCGCTCGGCGCGCCGTACCACGGTCCGTGCCAGATCGAGGGCCGCCGCCAGGCGTGTCTCCCCCGCCACCATGAACTCGGTGGGAAGACCGTGTTCCTCTGCGAGTCGATCGATGGCCGCCTCCAACGCCTCGATCATCGGCTCATCGACCCGGCTGACGCCCGGCTCCAGCTTCGTGTGATTGGCGGGAGCGGTCGCCAGCTCAGCCGCCACCACGAGCAGCTCCCGCTGGAGGCGCAGGAGCTCGTCCCCGAGCGAGTCGCCGCTGGCGACCTCGGCCCGGGCTACCGCGAGGGCGGCGACGGCCTCATCGACGGTGCCGCACGCTTCCGGTCCCGTGGCGTTCTTTGCCACCCGGCCTCCGTGGAGCAGCCCGGTGGAACCGTTGTCGCCGCGCTTGGTGTAGATCCTCACGCCGGCCAGCCTAGGGCCACCGCCGCCGGAGTCGGTTCCGACCCCGAGGCCAACTGTGTCAGGACCAGGACTGTGCCGGAGACCCCGATCACCTCCGGAGGCCCGTCAGCCCAGCCACTGCTCCACTCGCCGAGCAACGTGTTCGGGGGTGATCCCGAACTGCTCGGCCAGGACCCTCGCAGGCGCCGAAGCCCCGAATCGATCGATCCCGAGGCGCAGCCCGGAGCGGCCCGTGATCTCGGCCCACCCGAACGTCACGCCTGCCTCGAGCGAAGCTATGGGGAGTCCACCGCCGAGCACCTCACAGCGATAGGCCTCGTCCTGGGCTTGAAACGCCTCGACGCACGGCATCGACACCACGCGCAGCGACCGCCCGGCGGCTTCGAGCCGTTCCGCGGCCTCCAGTGCCACCCACAGCTCAGACCCGGTGGCGACGAGGACCGCGTCGGTGCCCGGCCGGGCCACGTACCCACCACGCTCGACGGGCACCCGATCGCCGCCTCCCATCGGGACCGCCTGGCGGGTGAGCACCAGTGCAGTCGGACCGTTGGTGCGGTTCAGGGCCACCTCCCAGGCGCCGGCGGTTTCGGCGGCGTTCCCGGGGCGGATCACCCAGAGCCCGGGAATGGCGCGCAGCGCCGCGACGTGCTCGACCGACTGATGGGTCGGGCCATCCTCCCCGAGGAAGACCGAGTCGTGGGTCCATACCCAGATGCTGGGCGCCCCCATCAAGGCTCCGAGGCGAACCGCACCCCTCATATAGTCGCTGAACGTGAGAAACGTGGCGCCGTACGCCCGCAATCCGCCGTGGATCGTGATCCCGTTGACGATCGCCCCCATGGCGTGCTCCCTGACCCCGAAGCGCAGATTGCGTCCACGGCGATCCTTCTTGGAGAAGTCGGTCGACTCCGTGATCAGGGTGTTGGTGGAGCTGGCGAGATCGGCGGCGCCGCCGATCACATCGGGACGCGATGCCGCGAACCCGTTGAGGACTCTGCCGCCGATCGACCGAGTTGCCGCCTTGGCATCGGGCTCTCCGGCCGGGACGTCGAGCCGCACCGGCTCTGGGGCAAAGTGGGTACACCATGCAGCGGCCACCTCGGGCTGCTTCGCCGCGATCATCTGGAACCGGCGCTCCCACTCGCTGCGCGCCTGGCGACCACGATTCATCGCCTTCGAGAAGAACGCGGTGACCTCGGGCGGGACGTGGAAAGGCGGGTGCTCCCAACCCATCAACTCCTTGACCCGAGCGACCTCCTCCTCCCCGAGGGGCGACCCGTGGGCCGCCGCCGTGTCCTGCTTGGCGGGGCTGCCGTAGCCGATGTGGGTCTTGCACGAGATGAGGGAAGGCCGCTTCTCCTCGGCGACCGCTTCCCGCAGCGCCTCCTCCACCGCCCCCCGATCGTGGCCGTCGACGGTGAGCGTTTGCCACCGATAGGAAGCGAACCGCTGCGGGACGTCCTCGCTACACGACAACGGCATCGGCCCAACCAGCGTGATGGCGTTGTCGTCGTACAGGTACACGAGGCGGCCAAGGCCGAGGTGGCCAGCTAGGGAAGCCGCCTCCGATGCCACTCCCTCCATGATGTCGCCGTCCGAGACGAGCGCGTAGGTGTGGTGATCGACGAGGTCACTGCCGAACTTGGCACGGAGGTGCTCCTCGGCGATGGCCATGCCGACGCCCATGGCGAATCCCTGCCCGAGTGGGCCAGTGGTGGCCTCGACGCCGAGGCTCGCCTCCCGCTCCGGATGACCCGGGGTGGGTGATCCCCACTGCCGGAAGTTGCGGAGGTCTTCGATCGTCACAGGGAACCCTGCCAGGTGAAGCAGCGAGTACAGGAGCATCGACGCGTGCCCGTTGGAGAGCACGAATCGATCCCGGTCGATCCACTCGGGGTGCTCCGGATCGACCGTCAGGAACTTGGACCAGAGCACGACGGCGAGGTCGGCCATACCCATCGGCGCTCCCGGGTGACCCGAATTGGCCCGCTGGATGGCGTCGATCGAGAGGGTCCTGATCGTGTCTACCGCGAGTTGCTCGATGTTGTCCGTCATGTGTCCTCCCGTTGTGGTCACCAGGCTAGTGAGGAGACCTCACTCGACGATTGCCAGGTCGCGCGATGATCGGTTCAGCCGCACCGCCCCACCGGCGCCGACGACCACGATGTCCTCGATCCGCATCCCGAACTCCCCGGGAATGTAGATCCCCGGTTCGATGGAGAAGGTCATGCCCTCGGCCAGGGCCAAATCGTTTCCCTCGACGATGTAGGGCTCCTCGTGGAGGTCGAGGCCGATTCCGTGCCCGGTGCGGTGGATGAAGAAGTCCCCGTAGCCGGCGTCGCTGATCACCCGGCGGGCGGCGCGGTCGATGGCCTGCGCCTCGATGCCCGGCAACACCGCCTCCACGGCCGCCTGCTGAGCGATCCCCAGCACCTCGTAGGCTTCGGCGTAGGCCGCCGTCGGCGGTCCCACGTGAAAGCAGCGTGTTGTGTCCGAGCAGTAGCTCCCCACCCTTCCTCCGAAGTCGATGATCACGGCGTCACCCGCTTCGATAACACGGTCACCGGCCTCGTGATGGGGCGATGCCCCGTTGGGCCCGGCGGCGACGATGGTGAACGCCGCCGAATCGTGACCTTCCTCGACGGTCATGGCGGCGGTCGCCTGGGCGAGTTCGCGTTCGCTCCGGCCGCCGAAGGGCTCGTCTCGGAGCCGCTCGACGACTCGATCGGCGGCGGCGCCGGCACGGCGCAGCAACTCGATCTCACGAGGGTCCTTGCAGACGCGAAGCGAAGCCACGAGAGGCCCCGCAGTCTCGAACTCGACCTCGGGTCGGAGCGTCTGGAGGGCGAGCAGGAAGCGGGACCAGGTCGCCTCCCCTATCGCGGCGCGCCGCGCCTCACCCATCGCATCGGCGACGATGCGCAATGGATCCTCGGTCTCACCCCAGGCGCGCACGGAGAAGACGCCCGGTTTCCTCTCGACCCGGGGCGCCTCCAGCTCGGGAACGACGAGAACCGGCTCGCCATGGCGCCGAATCACCGCCATCGTGAGGCGTTCCAGCGGCATCGCCTCGTAGCCGGTGAGGTAAGGGAGATCGGCCCCGACGGAGAGCAGCAGGGCGTCGATGTCGTTCTCGGACATCGCGACGCGAACGCGCACGAGGCGATCGAGGTGGTCGAAGCCGTTCGGATCGCTCATCGCGCTGACGCCGCCAGCGACTCACGGGCGTGATAGGACGAGCGCACCAGCGGACCCGACTCGACGTGAGCCAGACCCAGGCGCTCGCCCTCGGCGCGGTAGCGCTCGAACTCATCGGGATGCACATAGCGCTGGATCGGGCGGTGGCGCGGAGTCGGTCGCAGATACTGGCCGATGGTCACGATGTCGACACCCACCGTGCGCAGGTCGGCGAGGGCACCCATGACCTCCTCCTCGGTCTCGCCCATCCCGACGATGAGCCCGGACTTGACGGCGCCGGCGGGATTGCGCCACTTGGCCCTCGCCAGCAGTGCCAGCGAGCGGCCGTAGCTGGCGGCGGTGCGGATTTCCCTCTGCAGTCTGAGCACGGTCTCGGTGTTGTGGTTGAGCACCGTCGGCTTTTCCCCCATGACCACGTCCAGGGCATCCGGATCCCCCTTGAAGTCCGGGATCAGCACCTCGACGTCGCAGTCCGGCAGACGGTTGCGGATCTGACGAATGGTCTCGGCGAAGATCTCCGCGCCGCCATCGGGCAGATCGTCGCGATTCACCGATGTGAGCACGGCATAGCGCAGCCCCATGGTCGCCACTGCTTCGGCAGCGCGGACCGGTTCGTCGAGATCAACCTCCCCCGGACGGCCCGTCGTGACGTCACAGAAGGCACACGCCCTGGTGCAGCGGTCGCCGAGCAGCATCAGCGTCCCGATCCCCTGAGACCAGCACTCGTAGATGTTGGGGCACCCGGCCTCGGCACATACCGTGTGCAGATCGAGACGGCTCATGAGACCCTCGAGGTCGTGGAAGCCCTGGCTCGCGGTGTCTGCCTTGACCCGCATCCACTCGGGCCGAGGCGGCTCGCCGGGGAGCACTCCACTGATAGCGATCGGGGTCTCGCGTCTCGCCTGCGGGGAGAACACGCCGGCGGCCACCATGCGATCCACGTCGAAGTCCTGCCGCGCCCCCCGGGCGAAGGTGCCGAGCTGGATGTCGGCCCGCTCGAAGGCGAAGGTCGTGGTGACGTGTGCGAGCAGCGCCTTGGTGACCTCCTCTATGCTCACCGGCCGGCCGAGACTCGCGCTCAGCGAGGAAACCGGACGGTCCTCGATGCCGCATGGGACGATATTGGAGAAATACTCCATGGACGGGTCCACGTTGAGGGCGAAGCCGTGCATCGAGACTCCACGAGCCACGCGCACCCCAATGGCCGCCACCTTGCCGGCCGCCGTCCAAACCCCGGTGAAGCCCGGCTCCGCCCAGGCGTCGACTCCGAGATCGGCGATCGTGGCGATCAGCATCCGCTCGATACGGCGCACATGACCGACCATGTCGAACCCACGGGGAAGCGCCGGCACGGCGAAGACGGGATAGCCGACGAGCTGGCCCGGTCCGTGGTAGGTGATGTCTCCGCCTCGGTCGACGTGGTGCAGCTCGGCCCCAATGCCGGCGAGCAGGCCGGGATCGACCAGCAGGTTGGATCCGTCCCCGTTGCGGCCCACCGTGTAGGTGTGGGGATGCTCGACCAGGAGCAGGTAGTCCTCAGAAGCCCGTCCGGTGACCCGGCCCTCCCAGATCGCCCGCTGCAGGTCCCAAGCCTCGGCGTAGGGAAGACGTCCCAGCCACCTGATCCGAACGGTGTCTCCGGGACGAACCCGCCGGATCACGCCAACTCCTGCTCCCACTCCCAGGTCTCGAGGTTCTGCTTGATCTTGCCGAGGAAGAGCGCTGCGGTCGATCCGTCGAAGGCCCGATGATCCCAGGTGAGGCCCAGGTAGCCGATGTACCGGACGGCAATCGTGTCGGAGCCGTCGGGCAAGGTGATCACCGCCGGGCGCTTGGCGACCGTGTCGGTCGAGAGGATCGCCACGTTCGGGAGGTTGATGATCGGCGCCGACATGAACGCCCCGAACGGCCCCGGATTGGTGATGGTGAACGTGCTGCCCTCGAGGTCTTCGAGTTCCATCTTCCCGGAGCGGGCCTTCTCGGCCACAGCGCGAATGCCTCGAGCCAGGCCGGTCATTCGCAGGCCCTCGGCGCCGCGCAGCGTCATCACGACCAGTCCACCCTGGTTCATATCGACCGCGATACCGAGTTCCACCCCGTTGTGAAAGACCCGCGTTCCCTCCTCGAGATTGAAGGCGGAATTCACGACCGGGTAGGCGACCAGCGCGTCGATCGTGGCCCTGGCGATGAAGGGCATGTACGTGAGGGAGAAACCCTCGCGCGCCTTCCATGAGGTGCGATGCACTTGGCGCACCTGCTCGACCCGGGTGTAATCGACCTCCACCGAGGTCCAGACATGAGCGGCTGTGCGCTTGGCAATGACCATGTGCTCAGCGATCACACGGCGCAGCCGAGGAATCTCCTCCTCACGAGCCTCGGCTCCGCCCATCCCGGGCGAAGCGCCGGGGATCGAAGTCGGGGCCGCGGCCGGCTCAGGCTCCACAGCGGCGGCGGGCTCAGGCTCCACAGCGGCGGCGGGCTCAGGCTCCACAGCGGCGGCGGGCTCAGGCTCCACAGCGGCGGCGGGCTCAGGCTCCACAGCGGCGGCGGGCTCAGCGGCGCTTCGCGCAACTCCGGCGTCGATGAAGGCCAGCACGTCCTTGCGGGTGATGCGCCCCCCCTCGCCGGTGCCGGCGACGAGATTGAGATCGATGCCGTGCTCCGAGGCGAGGCGGCGCACCACCGGCGAGAGCACCCCACGGCGCGGTACGCCCGGGCTGGCATCGGGCCGGGGCTGTGGCCCTGGTGCCGCAGCCGACGGCTCGGAGGCCGAGGAGGAAACGGGCACAGGCTCGGCAGGAGCCACTACAGGCTCGGCAGGAGCCACTACAGGCTCGGCAGGAGCCACTACAGGCTCGGCAGGAGCCTCTTCAGGCTCGGCAGGAACCTGCTCGGGCGCGGGGGTGGGAACCTCGTCGGCGGCTGCGATCACCGCAAGCGGCGTCCCCACCGTGACGGTCTCGCCTTCTGCAACGAGGATCTCCTGCACCACGCCGGCTGCGGGCGACGGGACCTCGGCGTCTACCTTGTCGGTCGAGATCTCGAGAAGCACCTCATCGGCTTCGATGGAGTCCCCGGGTTGCTTGGCCCACCTGAGAATGGTGCCCTCGGTGATGGTCTCGCCGAGTTGTGGCATCGTGACCGTTACGGCCATACGCGCTCTCTCCTTCTGATCTCGCTCAAATCTACCCGCCCCGACCCGTGAAAGTCAGTGCAGGCTGCGTCCCGCGGCGGCCAGCAACGTCTCGCCGATGGCCTCGGCGACGGTGGGATGCGCGTGGATGAAGGCCGCGGCCTCGGAAGGGAGCGCCTCCCACGCCACCGCGTACATGAGTTCGTGGATCAATTCGCCAGCCCCCGGGCCAACCACCGTCGCACCCAGAATCGGCCCTCCTTTCTCGGCGACGATCTTCACGGAACCGTCCGTCTTGCCCATGATGATGGCGCGCCCCAGCCCACGCATCCCATGGGTCGAGACCTCGACGTCATAGCCTGCCTCCCGGGCCCGCTCTTCGGTGAGTCCGACGCTCGCCACCTCGGGGTGCGTGTAGACGACAAGCGGGATGGCCCGGTGATCGACAGGGGCAGGCTCGCTGGTGGCGATGAAGGTTATGGCGGCGATGGCCTCTGCGAACGCCGCGTGAGCGAGCTGCGGCGTTCCCGCCACGATGTCGCCCACCGCAAAGATGCCGGGCTCTCCCGTCTCGAAAGTCGCCGGGTCGACAATGACGAACCCGCGGTCGACCTCGACGTTGGTGGTCTCGATCCCGATGCCGTCGGTGAGCGGAGCACGCCCCACCGCCACCAGAACGACGTCGACCTCCACCGAATCGTCCCCGTAGGGCACCACGACCGTCTCGTCGAGCTTCTCGGGGGCGCCAACCGCGACGCCGGTCCTGATGACTACGCCTTTCTTCTTCAGGGCCCGTCGTAGGATCTTGGCCGCCTCCGGCTCCACGCCGGGCACGATCTGATCCATCATCTCGAAGAGGTGAACGCGCGACCCGGTCTCGGCGAGGAGTGCCGCGAACTCACATCCGATGGCCCCGGCCCCGACGATGGCAACTCGCTGCGGGCGCTGCTCCCAGTCCAGCGCCTCGTTGCTCGACACGATGAGCCGGCCGTCGAACTCGTACCCGGGAATCGACCGGGGCACCGAACCTGTGGCAAGGATCACGTGCCTCGTCTCGAGCCGGCGAGCTTCTCCTTCTTCGTCGACGACCTCGATGCCGCCCGCGGCGAGCCGTCCCAGCCCATTGATGATCTCGACACCACGGCTGCGGAGCAGTCCCTGCAGACCCCGCACCAGCCCGTCGACCACCTCGTTCTTGCGATTGAGGGCCGCCTGCCAGTCGAGCGACGGCTCACCGGCCTTCACCCCGAACTTGGCGGCTTCCCTCACCGTCGAGTACACCTCGGCAGTCTGGAGCCAGCTCTTGGCCGGAATACACCCGCGCAGAAGGCAGGTTCCACCAACGGTGTCCTTCTCGATCAGAGCCACCTCGAGACCGAAGTTGTGCGCATAGAGCGCGGCGGCGTAACCACCGGGGCCACCGCCGATGATGGCAACGTCGTACACCGTTTCTCCAGACTGTCGCGAAAGCCGGCTCCGCAGCGAGGTTAGCGCAACAGGATCGTCCGACCTTCAGCCCACGGCAACCCGGCTCTGCGCCACGACGCGCAGACCGCACGCCCGCCATTTCCGGGGGCTGGTCATCTCGGCGGTGATCTTCGTGTGGCTCGATCGGTCCCGACGCCTCGTAGAATCGGCCCATGTTGCCGCTGCCTTGCAGGTGCCACCCGCCGGACGATGACATGCCGCGCCTCCGGAGGCGCGGCACCCACGGGCCAGTGCTCAGTGGCAGAGCATTCTGGATCCGGCGCAGGACGGCAGAAGGCACCCTCGACCAGTGAGCACGATACCGGGTGTG
>Ga0315543_1001134_pt1 | contig 29681 bp, 34 predicted proteins | sample SalMarSW160210MG_2_FD_203098 | JGI IMG/M metagenome (GOLD analysis project Ga0315543, IMG submission 203098) | Salt marsh sediment microbial communities from the Plum Island Ecosystem LTER, Massachusetts, United States - Salt Marsh Sediment SW1601-210 ... | reverse complement strand
TGTATCTGCGAACCGTAGACCTTGCCGTTTTTCCATGCGGCACGGGCTTCGTCGAGTTCCTTCTTAATCTCCGCTTTTTCGGCATCAGAAAATTCACAATCGGCAGCGGCCTTCGCAATAGTAGCGATAGCATCGAGGGTCTCCCCGGCGACGTTCATATAACGCGCGAACTTTACTTTGTCCTTCACGAGCTTGAAAACAAACCCGAGAATAATTACGCCAAAGCTGCCGAAAATCCAGTAAATATATTTCCAGATTCCCTCGTTCTCGGTTGCCGATTCACCCTCGACAGGGGTCTCGACCGCCGCCTCCGGCGCTTCGATTGCACTTGGACTATCGGGGTCGTGTCTCTGTGCGAATGTCGATACCGGCGCGAAAAACGACAATGCACCAAGCACCATTAGAATCGATAGCGCCCAAAGGATCGTGTTTTGTGTCCTTCTCATTTCTGACCTCCGTTTTTATGGTTTTCAAATACGTTCGCTACAATATAGGCGACCACGACAGCGACCCAAGCCCACGCGGGAATCTTATCGAGGTATACAAGAGCCGTAGCGATTCCCGCGATTCCCAGTTTCCGGCTTGTGAGCCTCTCTAATAATAACGACATTTCTCACCTTTGCAAGAGAATTTTTATATCTGTCTGGATTTCCTTTTGCCCTTCTTTTATATCCACTATCGCGTCTTCGATATTTTCAACCTGCGTCTCCGCAACTCGCATACGAGGTTCGAGTTCTTGGATTGCCATTTGGTTTTGGGTGACATCTTTCGACCGGCCAACGAAAATAAATACGAGAAGCGCAAGGATTATCGTAACGAATACTTGCGGAACCCATACATATTTATTTAGATTTCCGTTCAATCTTTTCATACTGCCTCCTTTAGAAATATCCGGCCTCTTCGAGCACCATCATTATAGCGTATATTTGATCCCAGTATTCAAAATAGTGGATATCCCACCACGTTGAAAAATCGCCTGTCCAGGCGTCGTCGTTTATATCGATTTGGATTTGCTCCATAAGGGCGCGAAGCATACTATTCGCCAGTTCGGGGTATCCAAGAGTATCACCAATAAACGAGCAACACCACGGCGCTGGACCCCCTGGGGGAGCAGGAATACATCCATAATCATAGCAATCGCAAAAATACCATCCAGAATAAGGGTCAGGAAAAGAACCAGATATAACATGAAGCCAGAACCCAGCGATCCACAAATCCATTTCATCGAATACTATGTCGAGCATTAGCGGGGGTTTTATGCCCTGAATCTCCGAGATAAGGCTTCCGAGATCAATTCGTGTCAAAATCGTAGCCCACTCCTTGTGAAGCGTAAAAGCCGTCCATAAAAGGAACATCGAACCTCGGAATAGCGGCGCTCGTATCCGCTGCCGAAATGGATGGTATATCAAATAATCCTGAAGGGCTAACATCCTCGCGTGATCTGCGGAATAGATAACCTCTTTTAGGTCGAGGGATTTCGTTTTGTGATTCCAGAGGCTCTTACCAATTGACACTTGCCTATCCGCACCGAACTCGCATTTTATTTGCTCGAATTGCTGTCCCCAATAGTTAATCGAATCTTCATTACCAGCCTTGAGCCGAACCTCAGGCTTTAGGTCTATTGCCGCCGTTCCCGAGTCCGCACCGAAATTCTTAAACCAAAGTCGCATATTTGGCATAAACCACGCCCACGCGGAGAAACATTTCGCCGCCGTCGAAACGGCCTTACCGACGGCCCAGTCCTCAGCGAATAAACGCAAAACCGAGGCTGGGGTTATTTTCTGAAGAGTCATAATATTTAGGGAATCTTCTTGTGGGAACACGCCGAGCATCGCAGGAATATAGTCAGGACCAACGAGGGTCGTTGAGCCTATTCCCTCGCCAATCCCAACTTCTCCGCAAGTGTGTCCTTCTCTTGGAGGTGGTTCACCGGGATATAGCTCTTCCAACAACTCAAATTTATCATTTACGATAGCGAGATAATTTCTGTCTTCCTTCGTTTTTGCATAACATATACAATTAGGATATTTCGCTGTATCTAAATGATACAACTCTCCTTTGGGGATTTTATCTAATCGCTCTGCATTTATCCCTTTTATGTTTGCCTCAATACTATGAACTGTATCTCTACCCACGACGTATGACCAAACCCACGCCCCATCTTTACGCTTCCCTAAAAAAGGATATTCAATTCCACCGATAGTGTGCCCTTGAACATAATGCCTAACTTGACCAGTCTTTGTTTGTGGATAACTACGGGAAACGATTGTCTCTATGTAACCTAATTCACCCTCGACAGGGGTTATAAGGGCAACGAGGTTTCCTGCTGTATTGCTTCCTATTGTAATCTCCCATTCGGACTGCCCTTTTGAGTCGAGAGTATGACTTAAAGCCGGCAATATCCAAGACAAAGTAGCAGCATCCCATCTAATTCCATGCACCTCTACGTTATCTCCTACTGGCTTCAAATAAAAACAATATCCGGTATTCGCAACCGAATTTGTATATCCAGCTTGCGGAGGGACTCGACCATCCCCGTCTTTATAATATGGCATCGGAGGGCTAATTGGAGTGTTAAATGCCGTGGGTAATTGTGCGTTGACATCCTGTATAAAACTTGACCTTTGCCAACCTTCAGGCGGCATATAGTTATCGTTGACAAATATGGCGTGAACTGTGCCTGAGATTAGAGCAACCTTGTAAACAATATTATCTATTCTCGCCCAAAAGTAATCGTCATCGTATCGAGCCATATCAAAAGGATCAGAGTCGACAATCGACATCCCAAAATAAAAACGGTGGGCTTTGCGCATATCCCAAACATCAGGCAATTCCGTTATTTCCTCGTCGAGTCCAATATCTCCGGGAACTAATGGGTCGCCGACAACAAACGGCACGGCATTCGCCATATCATTAAGTAGCGCTGTCCGACCGATATGAGCATAGTTCTGGTTAACTCTGAAATTCCCCGACCAGTAAGTATAATCCTTGAAGTCCAATTGGATATAATCCCCGCCGAAAACAAACTCTGAATTCGTCAAAAACCCACCCCACGCATATACCCGATTGTCAGGCGCGTCCAATTCACTGGGATAGTGAGCAAGCCTTTCCTGTGGCGGGCGTATCGAAAGCCCCAGCATAAAATTGTCCTTATCCTCAACGAATATCGAATACGGCAACGCGCTCTCGATAGTCCCGAATTCACCGTCGACGTTCGCAAGTAAAATCGACTGGGAACTTCCACGTGTGCTTTGTAAATCCCCAGCTAACTGATACATTATAGCGCTATCAGTTATGAGCCAAATCTTGCCGAGAACCCTCTGAGCGATATTGTCCGGGGCCATAACTTGCTCACCGATACTACCACCATGGGCAAGGGGGCTTCCGTCCTCTTTGCAAGTTACCCACGCGCCGTCGGCGCGTTTTCGATAGGGAATTATGTAAAATTCGACATTTCTCATCGATAAGATACCGGCGGGAGAATGGTATTGATGGGCAAACGGGGGATATATCCATCAGTGCTAATTTGGACTTTTACGGTTTTCGCAACGGTTTTACCTTTTAGGGCTTTTATAATATCCTTTCGGTTGGAAAGCCGGAACGGGGTATAGTGTCGAGGAGGGCGGGAATCATAATCGGCGTCATCGAGGTCGCCACGAGGATCCGCGCCGTGAGGGATTATTCCAAGAAAGCAACCCGCCGTCGTATCGAACACCGCGTCAACATCGAGAATCATTTGGATTACATTAAGATAATTTACATCGAGGACAGGATAAACATCGCCGGTCGGGTCGAGGCCGAGGACGATTTCGTCCGCAGTCAAAACCCACTGAAACTCGGCGTCCCACAAATCGCCTTTCAGAGATTTGTGGATTCGGCCACCGTATTTCGACCGCTTCACGATCGCCTCGTTGAACTCCGGGTCAAAGCCTTTCTCTGGATTTGGCATAAGAATTTCGATAGCAAACGGCGTCGCTGCCGAAAGGTTCTGAATTAAAAACGCTGGTGGGGTAACTCCGTCCGGCCAAGTCGATGGTCTGTTATAAGTATCCGACATCACGCCTCCAAATAATTATGGTGATATTGTTGCGCTTGCGGAACTATTTTTCAAAAACTCGTTTTTTGGCACGATATTTGTAACCTTTCGATGACCGCGAATGGCCATTTCTTACCCAAGTGATTCATTCGCTTCTTTGATTTTATCCGCTATAAAGAACGCTCCTCCGCGCCTCCATTCGGAAACTGCCTCAGCGTCGCTGCCCAAATACGCCCCGTTATAATTCATATTGTTCGTTATATTCTGGACGACGGCCCCGCCCGGGGCGCTTGCGCCTCCTCCGGCACTGGGGCTGTTAATCTCTTTCAGTATTTCGGGGATAAGTCGGAGCTTTGCAATTTCCTCGAAACTCCCCTCGCCTTGCAGCGGCATAACAAGCTCATCGCGTTTGCCCTCGAAAAATCCCATCTCGCCCTTGCGGATAATGCCGCCCTTATAAAACGGTTGCGCAGCAATCGCGGCGATCTGTGCCGCGCCGGCCGCCGCTACGAGGCCGGCAAGGACAAAACTGAGAGGTGGCGGATAAGCCTTGAGGGCCTGCGTAACTCCTAATGCAGTATTCGATATGGCTTGCGCTAACTTAACCGACTTCTGAATAGCCGCAATCGTCCGCTGCTTTTTTGCATATTCGGCTTCGATTTTCGCTATCCGCTTCTTTTCCTCTTCCTCGGATAATCCGAGCTTCTTAACCGCCGAAATCTGCCGTTGCTTCTGTGATTCATATATCGACGCTATCGAATCCCCGATAGTCTGTGCGGTCGTGAGCGCCTGTTGGAACGTCTCAGCACGGGCTTGAGCCTTTAGGTCTTCGGCGGCGACTGTCGCCTCCACGTCGGCGTCTCGTAGCTCCTGCTCCCATTCCGCACGTTCGATCCCGAGTGCCTCTAAAGCTAATTTTGTTTTTTCTGTGGCCTGCTCTTCAGTTAGTCCTGCGGTGTCAACGCCCGCTTTGGTCTGCTTCTCCATCATAGACCAATATTTGTCTCCGGCGGCAATTTTCTCTTCTATTTTTAAATCTTCGTTTTGCAGTGTAATATCCAGCGCCTTTTTTTCCGCTGTAATATCCATTGCTAAACGCATATCCCATATACGTTGTTCTTTTGCAAACCCCTCGGCATTTAGGGTATCGATTTCGTTTTGCAACTGCATCTGTGCAAGTAATTCTTGCGCAGTCGCTTTTTTCGTCGAGGATTTCATCGCATTGAGCTTCGCCTGTAAGTGCGCAACATATTGTTTAAGCGTTTTCCGTCCAGCTTCATAATCCAGACGCACCATTTCTTCAGTAGCTTCGGCTTCGGCGGCAAGGAATTCTTTCAATTTCTCACCGGTTTCAATCCCCCGTTTCTTCCTTTCTTCTGCGAGCAGAACTTCCGCCCTATCTATATCGGCAACAACATCTTCAGTTTTCTTAAAAGTCATATCGTATTCTTTTAATTGCTCAATAAGGCCTGCGAGTCGCGCTTCCTGATTTTCGGCCTGCTTTTGTTCGTCTGCGGCGGCGGCATCCTGTCGCGCTTTTAGCCCACGATATAATTTCAGTTTCGCTGCAAGTTCTTCTGCCGATGCTTTTTGAACCGCTCCGACTTCCCAACCGAGAAATTCCGCAACATCCTTTTCAAGGGCTTTACGTTCAGTTTTATCTAACCTTGCTGCTCCACGTTTCGCTGCTTCGAGCTTCTTAAGATTTACAATTTGTCGCGTAAGATTTGCTCCTGAAGCCGACATTCGTTTGTTTTCTTCTTCTATTGCTTTATTCGAGGCCTTTCGAGCAGCTTCAGCACTTGCTTTCCAAACTAAAAATATAGCAATAGCACCAGCGACTGCAATAATAAGAGGTCCAAAAGAAGCCGTTAATATACGGACAGCCATCGTATAAATCTTGGTCGCAATAGTTGCCGCTTTTTTTGCAACAGCTACCGCCTTCGTCCAAAAAGCCGTAGCTTTCGCAACCAAATTATATTTCAGGTGTAGTCCCGTTAAAATGCCCAAAATCAAGGCAACGGGTTTTATAAACCCAGGCAAGGAATCAAAAGCCCCCGCTACTAACGTGATTCCCGATAGTATCCCCGACAATAAAACCATACCAGCCTCTAAGAATGGAACGGCCAACTCCATTATTCTTGTAAGTGTCGCACTGAATTTGGCCTGAATCTCTGACATCCGTTGACCGATAGATTTCTTGACATCCGCAACTGCCTTCTCGGTAACTCCGAACCTATCATTCATTTTACCGATTTTATCCGTAAGCACATCGGCCTGTCCACCGGTCGCAGCGAGAACCAACGGCAAGGCCCTTATCTGCGGAATCAATTCGCCGACCGCCATTGCGCTGCCGTCCGTCGCACCGATAACCATCTTCAGGGCTTTGTCAAGACCGTTCTGCTGGACTATTTCCTCCGCGGTCGCATAACCGAGTTCTTTTGCGAGAGCTATCATCGCTGGCTGGGGCTTTATAAAAGCTGCCATCGTAGCACGAAGCTGTGTAGTTACCAGAGTCGCATCGCCAGTTACGCCCGTAAAAGTTGCGTAAAAGCCAGACAATTCATCAAGGCCGACACCGAGAGAATTTGCGATAGGAACAACTCGACCCATCGAGCCGGCGAGGGCGTTCATATCGGTTTGACCTAATTCGATTATCTTAAATACGTGGTCGGACACATCCCCGACCTCGCTCCAATCCTTGCCGTAGCCTTTAATAATAGAACTCATTAACCGGAAGGATTCGGTTACTCCGGCGTTCCCCGCCATTGCCGCCTGCGTCGATTGCTCGAGGACGTTCAGGGCTTGCGTCGCCGGAACCTGCGCAGAGTAAACTTCATAGGCGGCTTTCCGCATATCCGACGCGGATTTACCGTATTGAACGGAGAGGTCGAGTATGTCGTGGCCGAGGCCGCGCAGATCGTCGCCGGTTTTCCCGGCCATCAAACCGACCTGCGCCATTTCAATGGAGTGTTCGCGGAGGGCAACGATACCCTTGCGGGCTATCATTAAACCGCCGACGGCAAGGCCGAGCTTACCGAGAGCGGAGGTTAATTTGTTTGCGCCGCCGGGTGTCGGCATTCCAGGGAGAGGTTTCCCGCCCTTTGGGAATCCCGGCCCCGTTTGCATTATGAGTTTTATGACGAATTCTTGAGCCATTTACTTTGAGCCACTTCCCAGTATTCATCAGCCTTTGCTTGCTTTGCCTTTTTTAGATCCTCACGCGACATCCCAGCGTATTTAGCGAAATTATGCCTGACGAGTCCAACCCCTTTCCATTTATCGGGGAATGCCTTCGCCGCAGAGTTATATTGACTCACTATATCATTCGTTAGATACTGTATGGCCGTCAATACCGGCGTTTCACGGCGAAACTTTTTAAGATCGGGCAACCCCGAAACGCCTAAAATAGCGTATGCTAACCAGTCGGTTTCTTGCCAATTTCCGGGGGTGTATCCTCGGAATCGGTCGGGGCCTCCGCTTCCGACTTTGCTTCCAATGCCCACAAGTTCAGTAAGCCGCCGAGAGGCGCGAACCACTCGAAGTTGCTGGCGAAAAAAGACCGCAGGAGAACCCCCGGCCTCAATTTCTTTTCGCCATTTTCGTCGATATGGTTTTCGAGGAGATATGTTATCGGCAACCGTCCGACAATTTTCATATTCCTTTTATAATCTCCAATTTCTCCCTCTTCCGTATCTTCGCCTAAATAATAATCACGAGAAGCTGGACATATCGCTGCGGCAGCGAGCTTTTTGAAAATAGCTCCGGTGGTTATAAGTTGCAGGAAGGCCGTAACAAGATTCTCCTCTTTTGTAAAATCGAAATCTTTATCGCTGATAATAGCGAGAAAGCGCGGTGCGATTTTAAGAACCTCGTCCTGCTGGTCGAAGTTCAGGAGCGGGATATGGTATTCCTCTTCAACTCCGGGGATCGGAAACGTTATTTTCTCCACAATTATCCTTTGTAGTTAAGTTTAACGTTGAACCGGGCGAAGTCCTTGAACTTTTTGCCCTTGACGGCTTTGTCGATTGCCTCGACAAATAGAGCACCGACATTCCGCTCGCGGGCATTTCCGGCTTTGGCCGCTATTTTCGCGGCAAGTGAACGGAGTTCCTTTATGGCCTCCGTCGCCACCGAGTCCTTTTTTGTTTCCGGTTTGGTATCTGCCATTATATCCTTTCGGGAAAAAGGAGGATCGGGATTCAACCGACCCCCCTTATCCAGTTAGAGTTTAGATCAATCCAGCGGCACTATCTCCGAGAATAACGTCTGCCGTAATAATCCATAATACGCCTTCAGGATATCCGAAGTATGACGCCCAACCCGAGGCCGGTTGCACGACGAGACCTTCGAGAATCTCTACATCGGCATCGCCGTTGACATCGGTTGTCAGGGTCAACTGCCCGCTCTTATTGACGTAATACTCCTCGCCGGTATCGGTTATGCTCAACATACCGAGTATATTAAGTTTTAGAACCTTCCCGGATATCGGAGCACCGGAACCGTCGATCAGGTGCAGTGAGAAGTTGTGCGTTGTGTGAGCGATAGTCAACTGTAGCGGCACGGCGAAACTCTGACCGGCTTCATAATTCCCGCGATACACCGTATTGGAATTATAGAGAGCCTTGCTCACTACACAGGAATACGGCACGCCGAGATACGAGGTTTCGTCGAGGAAAACAACCCCATCGGCATCGGTCGTCAGTGTTTCGATAAGCGAATTATCGCTTGTTTTCTTAACGAGAACCGTCGCACCGGCAACCGGGGTCTGCACTGCACCTGCGCCCGCGCCTGCGCCTTCATAGACGACGCACTGCGTCCGCGCACGATCAGGTATCAACAGAATTGAGATACCCTGCGTTTCATCCGCAGTCGGGCTTATCCAGTGCAGCTTCGGTTGGAAATACGAAGTAACAGGTGCACCGGCAGCAGCCGCTTTAACGACCGAAATATATCCGGCCAACGTTGCGGTGAGATAATACGCCGTCGTAGCAAGCTGCGCTGCGCTCGTATAGTCCCCGTTTGCATCGGTGTTCCCGGTTGACAGAACCGCGTCGGCGGCATCCAGAACCGTCATTACGACTTTTTGAAGGTCTAAGCCGGTGTCGGCATCCTTAACATTAAACGTAATTGTCCTTGCCATTCTATTTCACCTCCTTCGGTATTAATAAAGAGTTATCGGCCACGCCGGGGGGGTAGCGAGATTCAGCATACTCGCATCCGCCAGCGTTGCTCCGAGTTTCATTTTCGCCGGGATAGCGGTAACTCCGGGCTTGGTTATGCCGGATGCTATAAAAGAGATTTCCCGTTCCTTGTCCGGTAGCGCGGCGAACTCAACGGCCTCGCCACCGAGCGCTGCGATACGCATTTCAATAATATCGACGATAAGCGGGTCTCCATCCTCGATTGCCCCGAATATATCGGTATTAGCGATAAGATCGGGGAATATAGCGAGGAGTCGGAATAACGGCATCCGTCCGCGCCCCGTGATATTAATAACATCTGTATCGCCTCGGGGCGTTCCGTATGTCGACCTTGCTTCGGCAAGACACATACCGAGAACATCCGCGCCAATGCTTAATAGGTTCTCGGCAATTTGGCAACTCTCCAGCCCGAGAGCAAGAACCTCGACCGCGCCAGCCGCATTATCGGGTTTTACCTCGTATTTCGTCGGTTGAAAAGTTGCTTTCATCTCCTTGTTGTAAAGAAGATTTGTAATTGGACTGACCGCCGGAGTAGGGATAGTTCCTAAATCCGCAGGGTCTAATCCCTGTAGAATTATCCAACCTGGGCCAGCTTTAATTTCTGCCATTTTTCACCTCCTTGAAGGTGCTTTATTAGTTAATACTCTATTTTGACTCCACTCGTATTCAGCTTCAAAGGCCAGTCTTCCGACAACGCATTCGACACCTGCGACCTGTGTTAGATAAGTGAACCAGTTATCCTCTCCCTCCCTATATCGCATATCGGCGAAACCGGCTTCTGATATTAAATTGAATTTCGTTTCGAGATACATCACAACGTCAACCATTAACCCTTCGGCGGCCTGTTGCGCCTCATTGTATCCGGCGTAAGTTTGTTCGTCACGCCTAACTGCGATAAGAATATTCAGCCGTCCTTTGCGGAGTTGTCCTTTTGCAGGATGTCCGGCAATTGAACGAGTTACCCTGTTCGGCCCCGGATCGAGGACGAGGTGCGGAAAGTCCGAGCTTTTCGACTTGCTCACAACGTCGAGGCCGTGTTCGAGAATCTTACACGTTTTCGGCGGATCAAGTGCGGCGAGATACACAGCGAAATTCTCAGTCGGAGTCAATAGAATATCGTGTATTGCGTCCCTGAATTCCTTCACGAGAACACCGTCCTAAATCCTCCTGCGATACATTCATCGAGTTCGTTCTGCTCAACGTCCTCGATGGCATATTGGAAAAATGGATTCGGTTTTGTTCCCGGGTGGTGAACGACCTTTACCGGATGTGCCGCGCCCGGCCAATATAGAGCCTTCGCATTCACGGGATATATATCGTGAGGCTTTGTCTCTTCGTGGACTGCCGCCGAATAGGTTGCCTGCGCCGGTAGCTTCGCTCGCATAGGATAAACACCTTGCGCTGTTATCTGTGGATCGACTATTGATCTGCGAAGGTTCCCGGTAATTTCCGGGGCGTATTTGGTTTTCGCTTTCGAGCGAACTTTGTGCGCAATCTTTATAAACCCACGATGTATGGCGAGTTCAAAAAGGCCGGATAGTTCCTCTGGTTTCACTGGACGCATTATTCCTCTTCCTCGTCTTGGAAATCGCTCTCGTCGATGTGCGCCGGCTTGAGTCCGGCTTGATAGGCAGAAAGCAAATAGTCCCGAACCTGTTCGAGCGCCTGTGCTATTAACCGTTGCTGTTCCGCGCTGACCTCCGCTGGATTCATATAGCGAGTTGTTTTGCTGCCTTCCGTTGAATTTATCCCCGACGTCAAGGTTATTCCCTTGCCAGTATCCGCTCGATTTACGGATGGCAGGGCTTCTCGAACAGCAAGCAACGCTTCAGTTTCGCGTAAAGCGTCGAATACCTCACCCGCGCCCGCACTTTCCGCTGTATCATATGCCGTTGCCCCAACCCAGCGCCGTAGTTTTCTGGAGGCCCGCCGAAGCGGAGCCTCCAGATACGATAGATCGCCGCGTTCGAAAAAGCTGCCAACTTCTGCTACATATGCCGTTGTAGCAATCGACATTACGGTATTAGCACCCTGACACAGTCGGCATTATACCGGTGGAACCCGATATAAATCGACCAGTCCATTTGGTTCCACTGTCCGTTAATGAACCGCGCAGTTTCCGTAATCTGCGAACCGCGTTCGACATATTTACGTAAAGCCAACGGGGTGTATAGTCCGACTATTTTCCCGTCGAGGTCGGGGCCGGAACCGTCGGGTGAATGATAGAACTTTACAGGCCTGCCCTTACATGGAGGAAGAGTTGGCTTCGTAATGTCGTAGCCCGTGCGCGAGTCTCGCATACTGACCAAATCGAACAGGAATTTCCCGTTTGGCGTTGTAGCTCCATCAGCAGCGGTTATGAGTATGTCCGGTCTCCGTGCCTGATTGACCGTTGCCCCGGCGTCCTCGGAATTCGAGAACATAAGCCGATAGAGGTCGAGATCGGTAAGATTCACTCCAGCCAAAGAGAACGAAGTATAGCCTCCTGCCAACAGAACGGCAAGGCCTGCTCCGACCTGACGCCTGTAAATCTCGTTGGTTATAATCTCATTATAGACGGTCTTGATGCTATCGACCGTTTCCCGGCGTTTTGCCTCGTCGGTTATACGGACAGAAAATCCGTATTTCGTCAGAGTTACCGTGGTGCCCGATTCCTGAATCGAATACTGCGGAAGCGCCGCGCCCTCGACCGCCCTCTTCGCCTTTTTCTTGCCGGTCGGAAGCGATAGCTCCGTGACCTTCGTAGCGTTCGATTCGATTTCGATAGTCGTTTTGATGAAATCGGCCGGCTTTAACTCGTTCACGTCAAGCTCGTTTTCTGTGTTGAAAATCAAGCTCTCGACGAGTTCGGGAAATAGACCGATATTTTCCGGCGTGAAGAATATTCCGAGTTGCGAAGAACCTCGGATTCCCCGGACTTCGAGTTGCCTGTCGTAAGCATCCAGAGTCTGTCCGGTATTAACGTCCTTTTTCATCCAGTCCGCGAGAACCTTATCGACGAGGGCTTCGCGTTCCTTCTCGGCGAGAAATTCACGAATGGATATCTTCCGAGCGGCTGCCGTGAGGTGATCCTGCGCCGTCAATACTATTCTCGGAATATCGGATATTTTATTGAGTATTTGCATTTTTTTCACCCCCTTACTGCATTCTAAAGGTTACTGTTTTGGCGACGGTGTCAACTTCGAGAATCTCTTGAAGTGGAGAACCCGCTGCTGGCGTCCCGGCCTTGACGCTGCCAATAGTGGCTGAACTAATAAGCGTTCCCCAGCCAACCGTCGGGGCGCTCCCGGTGTAAGCAAGAGTTGCGACACCGTGAACCTGAACGGCGCAAACTTCATTCGTCCGCTCGATCTTGCGAACGATACCGCCGATATCGTCGTTCGCGGCAAGTAATCCCCACTTCAACGCACCGGTTACTTTGACGGGTTTATTCTCGTCTCCCGTTGCGTCAGAGGTCGTAGCCGTAAGGCTATCGCAATCTCCGGCAAGCAGGTCGAGTTCATTATACCCGTCTACGTCTGTGATGTAAGGCATTTCTGACCTCCTTTATTTATGTTATATTGTCAATTATATTTAGAGGCGTTTAACCCGCCCCGTTGTTTAAATGTTACGGTGTAGTAAATACTATCTCGAAGTGTTTGCCGCCCTTCCAGAGCCACAACGTATCGGTTGCGCATGTTGCACTATCTACGCAAGCTACAAATTGCGTTAATAGCGTTGCGAGCGGTTGCCTATTCGCAAGCGCCGCCGCTAAAGCGGTTCCCGCTGTATCGACATCATATGCCGTGACCGCAACCGTAGCACTATCGGCTAAAATCGCAATCGAAGCACTATCCGCAAGGCCGGTCAAAGCGCCGATAATATCAGCATAAACACTATCAAACGTCGCTATCCCATTCTTGTCTATGTCCCACGTCGAGGACGCGACAACGAGCGTGTCGGTAGTGTTGCCGATTGTCCACTCGTTAATACCGGGGAAATTAAACATAGTTCTGTCACCATTAACAGAATGCCAATCACCATTAACATAGAGCATCCCCGCTAATGTATCGATTGCTGCTATACCAGCGACTACACTATCATGCACCATTTCGAGAACATCTTTACTGTCAATAAAGATAGTATCGGATACATCGATGTTTCCGCTAACCTCGACAAGCGAATTGCCACCGGAAGGATTCGATAGGTGAATATTTTCACTTACCATAAACAAATCCTGAGTGCTAACTATCACAAGGCCGGTATCTTCGTCGGTTTTTAGAAATGCTATAATCGACGTATCGACACCAGTGGTGAAATAATCGTAATACGATATATAATATACACCACCATATAGAACCGAGTCGTTTTGGGTAACATAAGATATATCGTTCGTGTAGATTTTGCCGTCCGTCCCGACAATTAGCGATGCATTGCCAATCTTAATCGGATTGTCGGCATTAAAGCGCGTTGTATCGCCGTCGTCGAAAATCCAGAACGAGTCGGCAAGCGTAGCATCCTGCCCCCAGTATCGCACACCGCCATCCATTATCGTAGTCCCATCGAGCCGTAAGAACAAATCGAGCGAATCCGCAGCATGTGCATCGACGGAATCCGATACCGCCCCAAGAATAATATCGAGCGAATCATTCCAAACAACGGTAGCGGAATCTCGAATAAAAGTCAAATACGCTTGCGACGTATCCGATATGGCTCCCAGAATAATATCGAGTGAGTCGTTCCAAACAACTGTCGCTGTATCCCGAATCTCCCCTCGAACTACTTCCGCTGTATCGTGGACGTATCCCAGTGCCGCCGGTAGCGAATCATTCCAAACGCGCAATGTGCTATCCGGCATCTCACCTCGAATTACTACTAAAGTGTCCATCATCTTTGCCCATGCCGTTTCGCAACAACCAGCAGTGTCGGCATAATCTGCTGTCAACGCAAGCCCCGCCGTGTCTGCTTGGTCGGCATGGTCGGCATGGTCGGCGTGTAAAGCACTATCCGCCGTGGAAGCGTTCCCGTGAAGGTCGCCATATATCGTATCCGCGTATATACATCCAGAGCCGCCATAGCCCCCGTCGTTGAAGATGAAACTATCCCCTTCGAAAGATATGGAATGCTCCGCGCTGTTTATAGCAATTGAGTTGATGTTTTCGATAGTATTTATACCGGTAATCGCTGCTATATAGGCTAAATCTATCTCAGCGCTCGACGCCCCAAGCGTATCGACTTTAATTAAGTTCACGCTATCGATATTCTGTTGGGATAGATTCCAATCTCCTGACGCTGGAACACTGCCATCGTGCCGGAATATTACTCCCGCGCTATCGTTCCAGTTTTCGATTGCAACAACGTCCGCCGAATCCCTAAGAAATTCCGACCAGTCCGATAACACCGAGTCATCGATCTCGCTACGGACCTGTTCGCAAGAATCATGTATCGCGTCTGACCAGACACCGGAGCAGGAATCGAACCAGAGCGTGTCGCGGGTCTCGATGTAGTCCGCAACGTTCGGCCAGAACGTCCACGGGATTAACCTATGATTAACCCCTGCCAGTCCGAAAGCCGACGTAACTATCAGACCGGCCATAAGCATAGCCAGAACAAGGACAATAGTTTTTCTCATCTTATAACCTCCTTTCTACCTGTGAGGGACTACACCGGCGGCCTTGAAACCTTCCGCCGGTTCGGTTGACTCCGGCTCCGCCGAAGCGTTCGGGTCGCTTGTCTTCGAGGAACGCCCTGATTCGGGGAGCTTCTCCACGAGAATCCGCGTGATTTCCGCACTCGCGTAGCGGATACCGTCCTCATCCGCGCCTTCGAGCATAGCTTTCAGGTTTGGACTGACTTCGACCTTTTTCTCTACTAACACTCCAAGCGCCGCTATTCCGGCATCCTGTACCGCTTTGAGCGCTACATCGTGCTTCTCGGCCTTCGTTTTGGCCGTCGAAACGACCCCCATTACCTCGTCCTCGGTTGCCTCGTCGGGCAACCCAAACAGCTTGCGAAGTTTTTCGAGCATTTTCGCCTCCTTTGATGTTTCTATTTTCTCATTTGCTAACTCCAACAGATTCCGCGCGGCTTCGGCTATCGCTTTCTGTTCTTCCGCGCCGCGCCCACCGGAAGCCGCCGAGATTATCGCACGGAGTCCGGCGGTATAAACCTCCGTTCCGTCGCCGAATGGATAACCCCAGTATGCCTTTGTTTCCTTCTCGCCTTCGCTTCTATGAGCCAAATGCCATTTCCCATAGCGCGTCCAATTTGGATTGTCGGGATCTCCGAGGGCTTCCTTCTCCGCCGCCGCGCCGTCCCATTTGCCAGTATTTATTTTTCCGGCGCTTATAGCCGACTTTGCCTGAGTTACTCCGGCGGTATTCAATACCCAGCCATCTTCATCTTGAGCGCCCCTGCTATCGCCCCCCCCAGGGCGCTCCGCACGTCGCATTTGCCCCCCACACTCTGCGCAAGTTAGATTAGCACAGTGCGATTGAGTCATAATCGTATAGCCGCAGTCGATACATTCACATTTATAGGTTTCATCCTCGGCGAATTGCGAACCGCTATCATTTCTTGACAGCTTTTTCGCGTTGACGTCCGCGCCGAGAAGCACAAGAGACTGCTCCCATACATCGGTAATCTTGGTCAGGACGATAGTTACCCGCCGACTATTTACCTCCTGTCCGAGCATCTCCCAGAACACCGCCTCGTCGAGGTCGGGGTGGCTCGGTTCCCAATCGAACCAGAACCAAACCGATGTCGATTCGACCGTTCCCATTTTAAGTCCCTGCGAAACGGCCTGCCCCTTTTCGGCGTCCCGGATTTTATTAATATGTAGCCAACCGTTCACTCCGGGCGGTTCACTTTCACCATCCCATATAGGATTCGATGTTATCCCGATATTGTCCTCGATATTGAATAAATGATCGACCTGCACCGGCTTATTGTCCCAGAGCTTAACCGCCTTTTTCAGAACCTTCTCGGATATTTCGAGTTCGTGGCCTTCGATTATCGTTGCGGAAAGGAACCGAAACGGGACTGAAATAAACTCGTCCGGGGAGAACTTCTCGTTAGGTTCGAGGTTACTCTTTACCTTCAACGTCGCGGAGGTGGCAATTAGACTTCCGCTCCCTGTATCAAAGTCCCCCTCGAAATCTAATCGAGCGCCAGCCTTGCCTTGGAAAGTCAGCTTCTTAAACATGCCAGCCTCCACTCCGAAACGACCCCTTTCGATTCTTTTTTCCCTTCCGAATTTCCCTTTCGTTGCTTTCCCGTTTCCCTCCGCACTCGTTACACAACTCATATATCTTAGAGTCCCCCGGCCAGAATACCTTGCGGACCCTGATAACCTTATCGCATTTTGGGCATATCGTCGTTCGCATTCCCACTATTCCTCCTTAAGGTTCGACTAAATCGTGGCCACAGATAGGGTGATACGGCGGCAAACAAAGCCCCTGTTCTTGCAGTGTCGCCCATGCCTTATCTCCACGCTTCTTATAATCGGCGTCTGTATCGTCCTTCTGACGAGTGCCCGACCGGATTGTGTCGTTGTTATCCCGTAGAAATCCAAGGTATTCGTCCGGCGACATTGCCATTTGGCTCTGCATAGCCTCGTATTGTGGCTCGACGGCGAACTCCTTGCCTTCATACGGTTCGCATATCTCGCAACAGGTAACCGTCGTGCTTATCCGCGCCGTTTTCGTTCTGGCTTGGTGTAGCTGTTCGAGCATCGACCCGTTCCGGCAACGCATAACGAATGTGTCCTGTATCCGGCGTATCTGATAGTCGGATAGATGTCCAAGTTGCCTACCAAAGGCATTACGAAATGTTCTATATCCCTCAGGATTTGTCCGACTAAATATATCCGCCCCTCTATCCAAAAACTCTCGTTCGAGGTATTTTCCGAGCGCTTTATTTTCTGGGCACGTCGGGTCTGACCAAAGCGTTGTGCAAAGATGCGGCTCAAACAACCGTGCAAAATTGACAAGATTCTGCGACCCTTCACCGAATACAAATTCTATCGGCGGGGTTGCGCTGTGCCATACCGAAGCATCGGAGATAATTAGGTATTCATAGAGCGCAGGAACGGTGCTTTCAACGGCTTCTTGGAACTCTGAACCTGCTGCCGCCCAGCCGCTACCGACCGTTTCCATAAGCTGTCTAGCGAAGTCCTCTGCTCCGGTAAAGTCTCCAGCAACACGCGACTCCATGAACGTTTCAAAGTCCCCCATTGCGAATATCTCTGCGCCGCCAGCGGCATCGTTTGTAGCCTTTATAAAATCTCTTATGAACTTTCGCGCCTTCGGAGTTAGCTCTTTGAGCATTGCGCTTCGGCTCAATATAGCGGGTATCGTTATCAAAGATTGCTCTTCGACCGGCTCCTCTTCGACGGGTTCCGGTTCTGGTTCAGGTTCCGGCTTCTCGTCGGGAATATCCTCATAACCGGCCTCGTTCACCGCCCGCTCGTGGTCGATATATCCAAGTCCTTCCTTCAAGGCTATCGTCTCGATCCGCTTATATTCAGCTTCGGCGTCCTTCTGAGCGTCGAGCGGCGGGATAGGATCGTGCTCGAACTTCACCTTTTCGTTAATTCCCTTTAACGCAAGTTCAAGATTCACAAAATACGACGAGAAATTACCTGAAAGCCGCTGTGCAATCTCAGCATAGTTCAGAGCGAGCAGATACATAACCTTTGCAAAGGCCTCAGTCGTTTGCCGCGAACGTCCATATAGAGCTTCTGCTATTCCCGTGCCTGCCGAAATCTGCTCCTCATTGAGCTTGTATATATCTGCAACGCCACGTGTGTCTACGGCGGCTTGTGTCAAGGTATAGTCGATGTCGTTGGTATGAACACGAACGCCGTCGCGCTTGTGATCCTCTTCGCTGGCCATAATCTTCGCTTGAAAAGCGATGTTTTTCGCAACGTGCGACGGGCTGTCCGCTACATCTCCCGGATTGGGCTTCAGCGGCGCAAAGGCTATATCTCTTATCCCCAGCAATCCAACCTTCTCGATGATGTAGTCGATGTTCGTCAGGATGTTATCTCCGCGCAGTATCCCGTCGATAGCGGCGGTCATCGGCGGCTTTGCATACGGCTTGCCATCCTCCCAGAACTCCGCGCATAGGAACTGATAAGTGATCGGATTCAACGGAATAAGGTTGCCCGTGCCAACGCCGGTTATCGACTGGTGAGCCGTATAAACGCCGTCCTCGAATTTAAATCGTATCTCCGGCACGGGAACGAACCAGAGCTGCTTGATGCCAGATCGATCCTTCAATATTTCCGCTTCGGTGGACAGCGCCCCGAACTTCGCAAACATTCGAATAAGGGCAAGTTGAAAGCCGTCCATACCTCCGGCGAGCGGGAAACATCGATCTTTGAAAGCGCCGATAACGTCTTGCGCTTGTTCGGATAGCGGGTCTCCGGTCTCTGAAACTATGTTATATGGCGTATCGGCAAGGGATTTTATGGTGTGTATCGCCGCGGAAATATCGGGATTGTATAGCGCGGCAAGCTCGATATACGTCCAGATTCGAGTATCCGGCGGTTTCATCCCCTCGAATATCGAGAACTGCGCCGCGAGGATTTCGCCGGGAGACTTCGAGCTTTTGCCGGAGGGAGGCAGTTCGGCCTTGGTCGGCGGCGGAACGTTAATCGGCCCGGCGGTTCGCGCTCTTGATATGTTTAGACCGAATAAATCCATTCAAAATAAAAAAGACCCGCCGCCCTTTCGGGCAAGACGGGCCTGGTTCTTCCAGTTCCCAGCAAAATTGTCAAAACTGCTTCTAACCAATGATAGTTAAACTATAAAAAAATGTTTAGGTAAACGTTCAGGGTCATTACTAAGGTCTTCATCGTTAAAGTGAAGATGTTCGACTTCTTCATATCTTTCTGAACCATCGATAGCATAAACAGGCAAATCTCCATATTTCTTAATTGAATCTTTCAGTATCTCTACAACTTCGCTCGCCTTCATAATTCACTCCTCACTCTTCTAACCAATGATAGTTATCGGTTCCTCGTTTGTCAAGGTGAAATTTACATTATTTCTGTTTTCGGAATCCTTAACCCAAAGACCAGTGATCTGGTTAGCGTCTAACTGAATCTCTATTCGACGATGCGGGCGCAATATCCCGGCTTCTCGCAAGCCTTTAATCAAAGCCAATTCCTGCCTTCGAGTCATTATACGCCGCCCGGAACTATGCCAAGGGAATAGTCGCCCGGCTCCTCGACGAACAGCATAGTAAACGCCGTGCTCGCTGTGTCCACTTGATCGTCGTGCGTTTTGCCGTCACCCCGGAAGATGCAGAACTCATCGATGTATTCACGGTTCCACGCCGCCCGGACGATCTTAAAATGGCCGCTCTTCGCCTTCGCCTGCACGGGGAGGCTATGAGTAAATTTGTCCCTGTCAATTTGGATTGCCTCTACGGTATAGCCGACCTTCTCCAATTCAGCGGCTATGTCCTGCGCAATAGCCTTCTGCATACCAACGGCCTCGATACCAATACGCACGCCGTAACCGTCGTTCACCGCAGTTTTGAGTATTGCCTTTCGCACAACCGGATATTCCCACTGTCCTCGAATAACGTGTTCAGCGATCATATCGTCCCCGTCGCGGGAATAGAGACCGCCAACGGTAAAGTCCGCGCTCGTCTTCGCCGTCGTTGCCAAATCCCACGTTCGGACCCGGCGCGTTGCGGAGACCGGTGGCGCTTTGATATAAGAATCATAGAACCATTCCCTCCGGAAAGCGTTGCCCTCTTCGATAGCATCCCAGTTGCCATTGAGTATCCGTTCACGCATAACCGGCGTCATCTCTTCGAGGGAGCGTTCGTATTCCTTCTGGTCGAGCGCTGGGTTATCCGATATAAGCGCGGGGATAAAAGGACGTTTAAGATCGCCGGGGTCAACGAAACGGTGCTTAACCCACTCGTGACCGACCCCGCCAGGGTTCGAGCCGCTTCGCATTCGCAACGGTATATCGACACCAGCCAGCTTCCGAAGCCACCCAAACATATATCGATACTGCGTTTCGGCGAAAGCCGTCAACTCGTCGAAAAAGATATATTGATAAGCGCCGCCCTGATATTTTCGTTTGTCCGCTTCCGTTGCCATGTGACCGAAGCGAACCCGAGCACCAGAAGGAAATATCCACGACCACAAACCAGCGTGCCATTCTGCATCGGTGTCGTCGAGCCATTCGTGGGATCGAGTTACGAGACCTTCCGGCTGGACTAATTCTGGATAAGTTTTACGGAGACAAAGCGCGTTAAATCCGGGGATATCAACATATTGAAGAGCACCCATTAATCCGGCATCGGTTTTACCTCCTCCACCTGCGCCACCATAAAAAGCCTCTCGGTGAGGCAATAAAAGGAACGCGGCTTGCTTCGGCCAGGGTTTGTGGATAATGTATTTAGTCAACCTCGGCGTCAGTGAGCGGCGTAGCGCCGGGTCGGAGGCAATTATTCTCTGCAAGGATTCTCGCTGTTTCAGTGAGGTCTCCATTGGTGAAATCTATTTTGAGTTTAAGGGGGTTTCCGTCGGGGCCGGTGTGTTCGTGGCGCTCTATGAACATAATATTCGCACGCGCTGCATCCCGTAAGGCCTGTAAGCGTATCCCGTCGCAAGTATCCGGGTCGTGCGCTATATCATACCACTGTGCGTGAATGTCTTCTGGGGTGAGTCGTTTGGGCAGGTTTGATTCGAGGCAGTCAATTAAAGCTATAATGTTAGCATTTGTAAGCAATCGGCGTCCACTAACTCGTGCCCCTTTTTCACTATATCCCGCAAGTATAGCCGCCTTTGTTGCATTCCCTTTGGCCTCCCCAATATAATACTCACAAAACTTGCGTTGCTTATAAGTATAATTATGCTCTGGTTCTTTAGATTTCACCATTTCGTTATAATAATACACCTTCTCTCGATTTTGTCAAGGCTAATTTATCTGAGTCGTTTTCTTCTGCAGTTAAATAACCATCAGGTAAGAACTTAGCAAGGTCTTTTTTGACATAGAATTGCTTCCCGTATCCACGAAGCTTCTCAACAGCGGCGGTTGCGAACACTGTCCAGTCTATTTTAGCTTCGAGTTCCTTGTAGTGGTTCAGTTTGCCGACTTTGTATTGGTCAACGAAGGAATGAGTCAAGTCGATTATTCTGATTGACACAGCGGGGTCGATAACGGGTTCGAGGGATACCCACGTTTTGATTCCCTTTACATAGAGTTCTGCTAATCCTTTCATTCGACCCGCCGGAGAGCCTGCCCCCAACTCCCACGTAGCTGAATCAAGCACGTCAATGAACGTCAACGTCGCCCCGACCTTGATATTGTCGAACTTCTTAAATAGGTCGATGTCGCGTAGACAGCGCGCTCCTCCTTTCGTTAATATCGCCACCGGCACCTGATAAGCGAGAAGCAATTCAAGAACGTCCCGGGTCAACCCGACCTCTACGTCCTTGTGGCAATACGGATCGCCGGTGAAACATAGTAGAACCTGTTCGGTTATATCGTGCTTGCGGAGTTGCTTACTGAGGGCGTCGAGCAATCCCTTCCGGGGATTCACTCCGTCGTATCGCTGACCGGGGATTCCCTTAACATAGCAATACGAACAGTTGTGGTCGCATCCGTTATAGATATTCAGGGCGAGTGGTGAATATTCACGGGCGCGGCCTCGTGGTGTGTAAATCGGATTGAACATTAAGTCCCCTTTTCTTTTTGCTTAAGCCTATCCCCTGGCCATACCAAATGTGCATTAAAGGTCTCGCCATCTGGACAGCAATCAAGAAATATAGCGAAATGTTTAATAGCGTAATATATACCATTGGCCACAACAACATATGACCCCACTAATTCATTTAAATTTTTTTCCTTCATTAGGCCATATTTCACTTTTCCAAAAGGAACCATATTAATTTCCCCAATATAACTATCGGAATCGTGGGGAATTACTTTTAGAAAAACCACGTCTTCTATCCCCACGATATGGGAAGGAATAGCATCTTTAATGCCGCTATATGTAAAATAGTTCGGTATACCGGAGAACCCGAAAGCTCCCCGGCCACGAAACTACTCGCCCCCTTCCTCTTTTTCGCCTTCGCCCATCGTTAACTTTAATTCGCCCTGTGGCCCGGCCTGAAACTCCACGAGAATCCTTTCACCGAAAACATCTGAGAAGAATCCGAGAATCTCCTTCGTCGCGGGCGTGCGGATCTCGAACTGAAGATAGAGACCGTTCCTGCGATAGACAAAGAGGGGCTTCTCGATCTCCGCGATAACGCCCCTCGGATAAGCGAGTTCGTTCTCGCCATCGATATGTTTGAAGTGAAGCTCCCGGTTGCCGATTTTGATGTTCGGATGCACAGCACCCTCGAACGGCCAGAGGTAACTTTCCGGCGGCGATTCTATCGGAGGCTTTTTCCCGTAAATACTCGCAGCGATAGAATCGCCGAAAGTTCTTACGACCTCCGGGGGACACTCTCCGGACAGTTTCAGGATTACCAATTCGGGACCAGCGCCGTCCTTATCCGACGCCTTCCCCGTAATTAGTTTTCCCGTGCTTGCAATCGGCTCCATAATCAGAGCTACATCGACAAGGGGTTTTGACATAGAGACTCCTTTCGATTTGAGTTATTTGGTTTCCTTTTTCGCACATTTTGCACAGAGTATTTTGGTTGTTTCTCCCTGTTGTATAAATGCTATTTTTATAGGCTGTTCGATAGCCTTTTGAAAAATTCTGGCATATCGAAACGACAACCCTATTTTGATGTCCGTTGTTACAATACTGCCATCAACAAACTCTGAAATCAAATACGACCCCGTATCTCCTCGTTTATTCTTTACCTCAAAGAACAGTTTTCCCTCATCTGTCGGTATTTCATCCCCGCACTTATCGCAATAAATCTTCCACTCGATATTCACTTTTTCTCCTTTTTCACTGTTGGCATTGCCATCGCTGGAGATACACCCCAGTCGCCGCCAGGATCGATTCCGAGACCTTCCTGTTCGCATATAACGGAGATCATCATCATATCCGTTATTCGCCGCTTTCGATACTTAACGACAATTTTCACCGTAGCCTTCACTAAAAACGCGCCTTCGAGGGCTTTCAGTTTCGAGATATATTCATCGGCGAGTTCCCTATTGCCGATAACATCGTCGGGGTATACGGCATAAATATCCTCCTTACCGTGCAATTCTCGGATAACCTCGGTTGAGATAAGTGTTGCCTCTCGAAGCCTAAACTCGCCATACCAAGACTTCAGATATCGTATCGCGTCGGCAACCGACTGCTCCTTGCGCCACGAATAGACAGTGGCTTGATACATCGCAGAAAAATCGCGCTGAGACCACGCAGAGAAAAAATCCGCGAGAGCGTGTTCGGCGGACCGGTTATCCCACTTATCAGGATTAAGCAAAGACATTCTCATTCCTCCTTGCCCTCTCGGGCGGTTAAGTTCCCTTTATCCTCTGTTGACCGAGCCAAAAGCGCCCAATTCTTACAGCGTCCCTCGCGTGAACCGATGTTCTCTTAAATCCGGCTTCCTTTAATTCGAGCTTGACTATCGCGTCCTGTTCCTTATCCCAATTGCGCGTTGGGCCTTTCGATATTTCGTCCGCGTCAACGTATAATATCTTAAAATGCCAATAGGCAAAATGCTGAACCAGTCTCGTTATAAATCGTTGCAATTTCATTAAATCCTTATGATTTTTCCCGGCGCGTGTCCAACCGATATTCGGCTCTTCGATAACAAAAATTTTATAAGAACATAGATTAAATTCTTTGTTTAATTTTACAAAATGATAAACAAAATCTCTTATCTTGTCGTCAATCGTTTTACCTTTCGGCCTTATAGTCCAGAGCTTCTGCGGGTTGCCCTTCTCGTCAAGCAAGGCTACGCCGGTTGCGCTACACCCGGGATCAATACTGAGAATCATTCCGCCTCCTTTGCACATTTTATACAGAGTGTTTTGATTATTTTATTCCACGGTGTAAATATTATCGTACCCGATATTCCCGTAAATAATAGTCCCGCTTTTATTTTTGTTGTTACAATATAGCCATTCTCCGTCCCATCCTCCACCCTGTCATTGCTTATCTCAAAAAACGGAGTTCCCTCATCCATTGGGATTTCACGCCCGCACTTATCGCAATAAACATTTACCTTGATTCCCATTATTTCCTCTCGCTTTCGATTTTTGTCTTTATCCGCTCGATCAGCGCAGCGAAGTCCGGGTCGGTTTCCATTTTATTCTTGACATTCTTTATTCCCGAAATCACCGTAGAATGCGTTAAGCCAAAGCGTTTCCCTATATAATTGTATCCCCAAAAACGGAACTCCCTCCTCAAAAAATACCAAACTACCTGTCGCGCTAAAGCTACCGGCTGGGCACGAAGATAGCTCAATATTTCCTCCGGCTCGACATTGAATTCCGTATCGGTAGCTACGATTCGGACTATAAACCCAAACCTATTATCAGGATTATTATCTAATATATCACTCATTTCGATCTTCTTTTTCCTCGCCTTCATGGGCGGCTTTTCCCATTGATTCCGTAACTTTTTTTACTAATCCTGCTACGTCTACCGTCTCCGCTTTTTTGAGTTCTTTTACCTCCGCAACCGTGTATCGCTTCAAACATTTCTCGCAACGCGCTATTGTATACGGTGCTCGAATATCTCGCCATACATAGACATCCCCACCGCAAGGGCAAACCCAAACGTCCGGCAAGTCAATGTCAATCTTCCATTGTGGCATATAACTTCCGTAAATACCTTCACGAGAGCCGTAGAAATTGTCAATCTGCTTGATAAAAATCGGGTCAGGGTTGTCTTTCCCAAAATTCTCTGTGAAATATATTTCGGCGGCATCTAAAAGTTCTACCGGATCGAGCATTCCCTGAGCCGCCTTTTTAACATTTCGAGTGAACCGCGTATTGTCCATTAAACTCATTCCCGCGAATTTCGGCGCGAACCCCCTCGGTATTTTATCCGGTGTGCACTTAATATCGAGCTTGCCAAATACATACTTCGCAGCGCAGCGGATATATTTATTGCGAACTACTTCAGCGAAGGCGAGATTAGCCATTCTTGTTTTTTTCGCTTTTTGAGAAGGAGTAGAGACCCCCAGTGAAGCTGGTTTTTCCTTTTCTTTTATTTCTACATCTACTTCTACCTCTCCCTTCCCCTCTTCCTTTAGGGCATTTCCGCCAGAATCTATTTCATTTCCGGCGACATAAACAAGGTTATCGCAGTCGGAAACATCAATTAATAAGTATTCAGAGATAACCGCCACCTCTTTTTTCTTTTTAGCTGCCTGAAAATATCGTTTCTGGATGCCTTGTGAAGTTAGAATTTGGTATTTCTCAAATAATTCCCTGTCGAATAGTCCGCGATTAATGGCGTTTTTGATTACGGAAACTATGGTTTCCGCCTCTGACAATGACTCTTCCCGGAGAAGCAATACGAAGTCCTCATCATAACGGGTATAATATCCCTCTTCCCTGTAAATCATTCCCCACGCGAGAACGAGAATACCAAATCCCTCCGCGCCGTTTTTGAGTATAAAGAGTTTGAGCTTCTTGTCTGGGTTGTTATCCATAGGAAAATAGTCTATTCCTTGTTTTGTGGGCCTACTCATTGACTATCCTTAATAAAAAACAAGCCGGACAGCGACGAAGCTATGGAAAATGCCCAAAGGACAATTCCCGTCCGGCTTGCGTTTATTTTTGTATTGGTTAGGCATAATCCATAACCTCGTCTACGTATAAGATAAGGATTAAATCGCATTTGTCAAGCGGTTTTTTCATAGGTCGAGTTTTCCTTGCGCTGCCGCCGCGTCTATGCGCTTGACCTTCGCTGCCTTCATAGCCGCTTCGTAACTCCCAAACTGCGACCAGAACGCCAACCGCTTGCGACCGATTTCGCAATACTCCTCGGATATTTCTACGCCGATTACTTCGTCCCAACCGGCAAGGTGCGCTCCTATCATTTCCGAACCAGAACCGGCGAATGGTATGCAGATTCTACGCGGCTTATCCTGCACGGGCGGCAAGAGCAAACGGGCAAGATATTCACAAAGGCGTATAGGTTTTAGGGTGGGATGGACATTGGCAACCGGCTTCACGCCGCGATTTCGAGGGTTGTCGCCGCCGGGGTTGCCCGCCTTTCGGCTTTTATCGCGTTGCTTTTCCTCGAACCCCTCCAGTCCGGCATTTCGCTCGGAACGCGAAGCCTTTGCGCAATAGAAAAAGCGGGCGGCGGAACCAGAGTCGCCGTGCCGAGCACCACCATGTTCACCTTTCCCGATAAATCCCCAACCGCCAGCGCTATTCCACCCTCCGGCATCACGCTTACTTCCTGCTCCGTGCGGAGACGGGAACACCGCCATCACCTCATCGCTGCCATCGTGGATCAAGTTCGCAGGGAAACGGCCAGAGGGAGATAGCGTATCACCATCATGTCCACCGGAACCAAAGCATGAGTTTGCGCCTCGATTTGACGGACTCGGATTTGGTCTATGATTCGGGTCATTTGTATCCGTCTCTATCCTGCACCCGTCGATATTAAAGCCTGCGACTCCGTGTGTAAGCGCGTTGTGGGCGAATGTCCCGTCGAGCGGTTTCATTGCGACCGTTATCGGTTCGAGGGCGGGTTTAAGCGCTGTCCCGTAGCCGTGCCAAAGCTTGGCTTCGTCGGTCGCGGGAGCGGTTAAATCTCTTTTATGGATATTATTTGAATTATTTCCTACTCCAAAATTATCATTGTTTCCACCGGGACTTGCGTATTGCTTCTCACCCACCACTTCTCTCTCCGCGCCCGCCGCCTTGTCTATCGCCTTGCTTATGTCGAGAGATTTCGGGAAGCCGGAGCCATATACCCAAGCAATCATATCTCGTATTACAAAACCCGCGTCCTCGATATTGCAGGCCATCCTGTGTTGTGTCCGTGTGCCTGCAAAGCATAGCAAGTGACCGCCGGGCTTTAAAATTCGCAAAGCCTCAGTCCATACCTCGACGCTCGGCACGTCGTAATCCCACTTTTTACACATAAAACGCAGGCCATACGGAGGGTCGGTCAATATAGCGTCCACGCTGTTATCCGGTATGTCTCGCATAACGTCGAGGCAATCTCCCGCGTAAAGCTGCACCGTGCCGTCAGGGGTTATGTAGTTGGGTTTAATCATAATCACGCGCCCAGTCGAGGACGTCGCCGGTTAGGATGTCGTAGTCAGTGCTCATGTAGATACGTCGCCCGTTCGGGATAGTTCGCCATAAACCATGCCTTGAATGCTTCTGGGTTATCATGCGCTTCTGCGTGACACCTATAGCAAAGTAATACACCATTATCAATATCGTATTTTAGGTCTGGCCTTGCGCCGCGTGAGCGGATATGGTGCGGAGGCCCCAGAGTTTAGCCGTATATACCGCATCTCTGGCAGGTATATTCGTCCCTTTCGGCCACCGCTATCGCCCATTTCTGGAACTTGGTCATCGTATTAATTGGTAAATTATGCCAGTTTCGGGGTCATAGTTAAGCTCAATACAATCCAAATGCACCTGTATTGCTTGACAATTATTCCCTTCTTGTGTTCCGTCAATAGCGACCAGAACCGTTTCCTTGTCGTCATTTGTCCCACAGACAGGGCATACGTCTTTACCTGATTGATTAAAACCCTTGAATACTCTCATTTCATATGTCCTTTCCATTCCTCAGTTGTCTCTTGACTATTCTCGTAGCTTTATTCCGGTTGCCATAGGTCGTTCTCGATAAGATATATAGCGAGTTTCAGGAGCGCGTCGGAGACTTTGGGAGATTTATACCCTCCGAGTATCCTCCATTGATTAACCGTGATTTCGATCTTATCTTCTGAGTTTATTGGACAATATCCAACTGAATATTCATCATTCGTTTCGCAGTTATAGTGTTTCATTATAATTAGTCGATCAATATATTTTTCTTCGACGAATCCAACCGGCATCCGTGCGAGCAGTTCCGAGGTCGTGAAGCCATTAACCCATTCCCCAGAATGGCATCCCCTGTCGTGTTCACGCCATAAAAACCATTCACCACATCCTCTTATAAATATCCAGCCGAACAGCGTCTCCGGCAGTGTAATCCCCTTCTCTTTACATAGCTCGTCAAACTCCTGCGATAGTTTACGCGAAGTTACGATGTCTTCGAGTTGCATAGTGTTCCTTTCAGTTACTCATTGCCGTCCGATAATGTTTCATAAAAGTGTCATATTCGTAGCAACCCAATATCGCCGCTACTTCAAGAGGCTGTAATTTACAATCGTAATGTTTTTGTAGATTTTTAATTGCGCTTACGTATAAATGGTGAAACGTCGGTCTTTTTGTGTTTCTTCCTTTGCCCCCGGATAGATTAGATTCTACTCCCATATATCCCCACCAATACGCCATACCAAAAGGACAATGCAAAATATGGATATATGATTCTTTCTTTGATAAATGGTCTGCTATTCTCTCTGTTTCATAATCTTCTCCTGTAAAGCCATATATTCTTCCATACGTTTTCACTTTTGGCATTGGCCTGTTTATTATCCCAATCGTTGCTAATTTATCTCTTGTCATGTCAACCTGTCTCTGGAGCCCTTTATAGTCCGATAACTTAAATTCTATCGCAAATAAGTCTTTATCCTTACGATTTATAACAAGAATATCAACATGGTCGTTAGAAAAGAAATTTTTAGGGGCCTCGGCTATTACTTGGAGATTCCCAATATCCTTCTCCCAAAGCCCTAAAATACAGGGCATAACATATTCACAGAAATCCTGTTCTTTATGAAATTTTACAGTATCCCTTTCGTTACTCATTTCAGCGCATCCTTCCCTTTGTCTTTGAGTTGCATGATTTTCCTTTCTATATTGCCCAATATACTGACACGCCGTTTGGGTGACCAGGAAGCCGTTCAGTCGCTATGAGCTTGTGATTGTTCTTTAGATTGCGGATGGTGGCCATAAGCGAATCCAGAGAAGTGTAGGTTTTATACCTATATTCTAATTCATCCAATACGGCGTGGCCCGTTATCGCGCCTGTGCGCCCCCGGCGGATAAAACCATCTTTACCTCGATACCTATGGCTCCAATAGAGACTTTTAGCAGTCAAGAATATCTCATAAACTTTCTGCTCAAGCGGTTGTAACTTTGGCATTATCGCCTCCTTTTGCGTATTCATGAAAATACCTTCCAGCAACGTGAACACATGTCCGGCCCGCCTATTTCCGGGGATTCTGAAACTATTTTGTGTCCAACAAAAAGACATTTGATTGACTTAATTCTACATTCAATCCAGTCCAATATCCTAAATAGTAAAAGAGACTTTGTTAACAACCAACAGCGGTATCTTGTATATAAACTCATTGTGAGTCCTTAATTGCGGCACGGGCTATTTCGATAGCGGCACGTAACTAAATAGCCCTATCTTTTGTTTTTTTT
>Ga0315543_1001132_pt1 | contig 29700 bp, 23 predicted proteins | sample SalMarSW160210MG_2_FD_203098 | JGI IMG/M metagenome (GOLD analysis project Ga0315543, IMG submission 203098) | Salt marsh sediment microbial communities from the Plum Island Ecosystem LTER, Massachusetts, United States - Salt Marsh Sediment SW1601-210 ... | reverse complement strand
TCAACCCAGCCGGCCTGCTGCGTCAGATCCATACTCTCCAAGGGCAACTCTGGCGTCTGTCCAAGAGTTAGATTTCATATTGAGGCAACGATACGCCTTCGGTTAGATTTTACGATGAGGCAACGCGCTTGGCGTGGCTTCGGTCACATATGAGTTGCAGCCTATGGTGAGATGTACTCAGGTGACCGGCAGCTCCAAAGTGCCGGTTACCTCACTTCATCAGCGGCAACAGCAAGACAGCGGGCGACAAGGCGTTCTTGATCACGAGCGGCAAGAAACAACGGTTCTGCGCTGTAGCGCCAAAGTGCACTGTGCTGACCTGACCAGCGGTGACGGTGACTTCAAAGCTCGTGTCAGTGGTAGGCCAATAGCCCGTCGGCCTGGTGATGGTGACGGCATAATCACCTGGCGCCAGGCCGCTGAAGAGACAGAGACCGGTCTCACCAGTGGTGCAGGAAGCAATCGGCTCATCGTTGTTTACATAGTGCAGTTGGTGACTTGCGCTTGCTGAACTACCTCCAGCGGCGTATAGCTGCATGAATGCTCCTGCGAGCGGTGGTTCGCCTGAATCCGGGGAACCGTTGGCGTTGAGGTCGTCCCAGGCATAGGCAGCGATGCTGCCTGTGACTTGCGGTCCCAGGGGCGTGGGCGTGGGTGTGGCCGAAGGCGATGCCGTCGGTGTTGGCGTACCGGTTGGCGTCGGTGTGTTCGTGGCCGTTGGCGTCGGCGTCCGCGTCGGCGGCGATGGCGGTCTACCAATGGTGGTAGTCTCGGTAGCGGTCACTACGATGCAACCCCACCTCGCCTGCACGGTGTTGGTGATGACGCCGCGCGTGCCGGAGCGAGTGCCCATGAGCAACTTCACTGTGGCACTAGCACCGGACGGCAGGGAGGAGATGGTGCGCGTGACAACGCCACTGTGGTGCAGCCAGCCCTGATTCTCGGGGTGGTTGACATAATAGGTGCCGGCGGGCAGCGTGTCGGTCAGCCAGACAGTGACGGCAGGCACTGTCCCGATGTTGGTTACCACGACGGAGTACCGGATGAACCAGGTGGCGGGCACAGGGTCGTCCGGGCCGCTCTTGGCGATCTCGAGCAAGGGGTAGGGATGGAAAGTCGAGGAGAACGTGTCCGTGCACCCCAGGTCATCCGTGATGGTGAGGGTAGCGGTGATGTCGCAGCAGCTCGGGTCCTGCATCGTATAGGTCCCGTTGATGGTGCCGCCGCTGCCAGTGACCGCGCCACCGTCGAAAAAGTCCACCCGCCAGGTGAGGGTACCGAGCCCATCGCAGTCACTGACGGTGGCTGTGTAGGTGATTACGGCGCCTTCCGGATCCGGTCGGTCGAGGAGCAGGCTGCTGATCTCGGGCGGCTGGCTGACATCCACGGTGTTGCTGGGCTGGCTGACAGGGCAACCCTGATCGTCGGTGATGGTGAGGGTGGCACTGATATCCCCGCAGTAGGCCAGGTCTTGCAATGTGTAGGTGTCGCTGATGATGCCGCCCGTGCCGATGACAGTGCCGCCGTCAGAGAAGTCCAGTTGCCATTCCAGCGTGTCCAGTCCGTCGCAGTCGCTGATGCTGGCGGTGTAGGTGACGACATCGGCACACGGATTCGGCTGGTCAATGGTCACCACGCCGATGGTTGGTGGCTGGTTGATGTCCACCGTGTTGCTGGCTATAGAGTCAGTGCAGCTGTGGTCATCGGTGATGGTCAGGGTAGCGCTGATCTCCCCGCAGTAGGTCACGTCTTGCAATGTGTACGTGTCGCTGATGGTACCGCCCGTGCCGATGACAGTGCCGCCATCGGAGAAGTCCAGCTGCCAGTCCAGCGTGTCCAGCCCATCGCAGTCACTCACACTCGCCGTGTAGGCGATAGTATCCGCACACGCGTCAGGCTGAGAGATGGGCACGCTGCTGATGCTGGGCGGCTCGTTCACGCGCAAGAACTCCTCGGTCGAGAAAGTTTGACCCGTGGCGTCTGTGATGAGCAGGGTCACGTCAGCACCACAGTGCGAGTAGACGTGGGTGCCAGTCACGGTGAGGTCCCACGCAGTGGCCGCGTCGGACTCTGTTCCGTCCCCCCAGCCGAAGGTGTAGGTGTAGGGCAAGACGGCTTTCACGTGGCCCTCAGCATCCAGGGAGAGGTCGCACGCGCCCCCGACACCGACGACACTGGCAAGCGTGGGACATTCGACAGTCGATCCAGGCTGGAACCCGTCCAGCAGCGGGATCCCCACGGAGCCAGACAGCTCGTCGCCAGGAATGTCGGAATCGAGCGTAGCTCCCAGGCGTTCCACACCCACGGCGGCCAGGGCGAACCCGCCGTCCTGCGTGGTGTGCGTGCCGGAGATCACCATTGAACCGACAAAACCCGGAGCGATGGACCACCACTTGTCAAGGTTGATGTAGCCGACTTGCTTCTCTTTCAGTCTGGCACATACATAGTCGACCAATTGCCCAGTCTCGTCGTGGACAAAGATCGTCAGGTCCGTGTAGCCAGGATTGAGATTGACATTCTTGATGGCGATCTCTGAAGTCCACCCGCCGCCGGCCTTGGTCAGGCTGGGAAAGGCCACAGCCCCCACCCCACTGGCCCACTGTGAGGGGAGGGCGTTGTAGGACATTGCCTGCACCGGGGTACTTCCGCTGTGCTTGCTCAGAGTCACCACCGAGTGAATGTCGGGCGCCTCAACCGGGACCGGGGTACCGAAGCTCAGGTAGCTCTGCGACTCTACCCTTGCCGCGCCAACGTGACTGCCAGGCAGGTCGTTGATGGCGGGCAGTTGGAAGTCTGCGGACCCCCCGGGGCAGACCCAATCCACCAGCGTGGTGATGATGTCCCCCGAGTCGTCCAGGAAGTAGACCTTCACTTTGGCGGGTACCGAGAGGCGGCTCAGGTTGTACACCGTGATGTTGGTTTCCCAGCCCTGATACTCTCGATAGATCAGCGGCACGTAGTTGACTTGCGATCCGGCGCCCTCAGCTGGGATTGCGTTGTGCGTCGTCAGCATGTCGTTGCCCACCTGATCCACCACGATCCCCAGTGGTAACTCGGCCGCAATCCAGGCCGAGCCCACGAACCCCGGCGCCAGCACGCTGCTGGCGTCCAGTCGGTAGGTCTCACCGGGCGCCAGCTCTTCGACGTGGTGTGCGTACACGATCATGCAGTTCTCGTCCCTGAAGTAGACCCACACCGGAGTGCACAGCTCTCCAGCGTTCTGCATGTGAATCCGGGAGCTCAAGCCGTTCAGTGCGTTGGAGTACACCCCCGAAGCGTGGTAGGCGTAGCTGGGATCTGGTACCCCCAACATGTCCTCGGAGACACCCTGGTAGCTGCTGGTGACAGAAACCGCCGGAGTCGTGTCGCCCGGCCCAGCGCGTTTGACCGTGACCGCCACCGGCTCGCCCGTCGGTGGCGTCGTCTCATCCGGCAGCGCAGTCGGTTCGGCAGCGAGAGACAGCACAATGGCTGAGCGCGCGGTGTGCCGAGGGGGCGGACTCCAGTGGCCGCCCTGTGCAAGCCACTGCTTGTCCCAAGTCACCAGGGGCCCGTTCTCGTTCGGCGGACACGGTCCGGGGTCCCCCCAGTAGACGATCGCTGCCCAAGTCGCCTCATCACCGACGTTCTGGATCTCGATCCTCGTCTCCCAGCCGTCTTGGTCATCAATGGCAGGCAAGACGAGCCGCCTGCCGATTGCGGAGGGGGGGCTCGGAGACGGTGTCGGCAGCGCAGGGGGACATTCGGGGGTCAATCCAGGATCGAATCCGTCGAGTAGGGGGAAGCCTTCGGAGCAAGATACTTCATCGCCAGGCACGTCGCTGCCGAGCGTGGTGCCTGCCCGTTCCACGCCAACGGCTGCCAGTGCGAAGCCACCAGCCTGCGTGCTGTGCGTTGCCGAGATCACCACTGAACCCACGAAGCCGGGCATGATGCAGTCCCAGGCGCTCAGGTCAACGCACTCCACTTGGCCCTCATTCAGCCTCTCGCACACATGGTCCAGCAGACGGGTCTCATCGTAGATGAGGATGGCAAAGTGGGTGTAACCGGGACTGGGATTGGCGTTCTGGATGGCGATCTCGGAGGTCCACCCGTCGCCTCCCTTGGTCAGGCTGGCGAAGGCCACCACGCCGACGCCGGTGACCCATTGAGATGGCAAGGCATTGTACGCCAGCGCCTCTACAGGGCTGGCCCCACTGTACTTCACCAGGCTCACCACCGCGTGAACCTGAGGCCCCTCAACTGGGCTGCCTCCATCATCGTAGTCCTGAGACTCAATCCGAGCAGTCCCCACATAGTTCCCGGGCAAGTCGTCGATGGCGGGCAGCTGGAAGCTCGTGGCCCCCTGCGGGCAAATCCAGTCCTCGACCGTGGAAATGACGTCCCCCGAGCTGTCCAGAAAGTGCACCTTGACCTTGGCATCGACGGTTGAGCTCAGATTCTGCACCGCGATGTCGGTGTCCCACCCAAGGTACTCTCGATAGATCAAGGGAGCGTGGCTGACCTTCGACCCAGCGCCCTCAGCCGGCACGCCGTTGTAGCTCATTAGCATGTCGTTGCCCACCTGATCGACCACGATTCCCAACGGCTGTTCGGCGACGATCCGGGCCGAGCCCTCGAATCCCGGTCCCACGTACGTAGCGGCATCGCACTGGTAGGTCTCACCTGACGCCAGCGCTTCGACCTGAGCGACGTGTTCCACCAGGCAGCTCTGCGTCATGAAATAGACCCACACCACGGTGCATTCGCCCCCGGCGTTCTGGATGTCGATTTCAGAGCTGAAGCCATTGTCCGCAGCTCCGTAGATGAGCGGGGCGTAGTACGTGTAGGAGGGATCCGGTGCCCCGAGCATGTCCTCGGAGATTCCGGTGTAGCTGCTGGCGACCGAGACGCCTGGATTCGCGTCACCGGGGCCAGTTCGCTTGACCGTCACTGCCAGCTGCTCGCCCGGGTGCGCGTTGGGGTAGTCGACCTCCCACTGCCTCCAGTCTATGGTGATGCCCTCGACGTCCTCAGCTGCATCGCAGGCCGCGGTGAAGGTATCCGTGGCTAATGAGTAGACGACAGCTGACGAGGGCCGCACGCTTTGCCCCTCGCAGGCGCCCTGCTCCACCGTGACTGAAGTGGGGAGTAGAGTATGCAGGCTCCAAGAGCTGCCTGCGGGGATCATCTGACAGAAGTGCTCAATAGGCCCACAGTCGTTTGGGGGGCACTCGGCACTGTACTCACCCCACAGAAACACGATCACGCCGGTGGCGGTATCACCGACGTTCTGCGTCTGGATCCACGTATCCCAGCCATCATTCCGGTTGATGTTCGGCAACACGATCAGGGTGCCGGTCGTGGCCATGGCCGACACATTTCCCGAGTTCCTGTCAAGGCGCGAGGAGCCGCTGTCGGCATCGCGCCGCGCGTCCCTAACGAAGCGCGGACTGCGTGCCAGATCGACCGGTAGAGACGTTGCCGCACCCAACTCCTCCCACGGGATGCGAAGTCCTGCCATCCTCCAGGCGGGGGCAGGATTTTGCAGAGGACGGGACTCCGCCTCGCCGAGGTGGCGAGGCTTCGCATGCAACGTCTCTACGTTTTCGAGAGGCGCGGGCTCACCATGGGCGCTGGGGATGAGAGCTGTAAAGGGTGCGCACAGGAAGGCCAGCATAAGGCCCAGACGGATAACGGCAAGACAATGTGGAGACAGGCCTTTGGTAGAAGCGGACAGGTTCATCGTGCCCCCATTTCTAGTGATCTGTGACTAGGGCTTGGAACGAACAGAAAGCCACCATCTGCCATGGTCAGAAAACGGCGGCTTGAGTATGCTCATATGCCTGGAGCCCGGAGGTGCTGGATATCAACACCGGCAGGTAGCAATCTTTGCGCATTGGAAGCGCCCCTTTGCTTATGAGGATGACACAACTGGGCACCCACACTACTTATACTGCTATTTCGTAACGGTGTCAAGTGAGCGTACAAAGTGTCAAAGCAGGCTAGCAACGGTAGGGGCAAGGGCACGGCGGCTGCTACGTCGTAGAGGCGAGGCGCAGTCTCGCCCCTACTCTCTGTCGTACACGCGGTTGAAATCGCCAAGTTCTTTGAGGATGACTGGCATCGCACCCAGCGTGCCCAGGGCGAACAGGGGCGCGGGCTGGCGCAGCAGCCACAGCAGAGGGCTTACCAACAGCATGATAATAATGCTGCTGCGCGCGCTGTGCCGCAAGACGCGGTTCACGAGCAGCCAGATGGCAGCCAGCACGGCTACGAGGATCAGAGCTACGGGCAGCGAAAGAGCGGCCATGCTGCCGAATAGGGTAGACATGCCCACGCCGCCGCCCAGGCGGATAAAGACAGACCAGTTGTGGCCGATGATAGCCATTACCGCCGCCAGCGGCGCAGCCCAGGGGTCTGCGAACCAGATACGTGCCAGCAAGACAGCTAGTACAGCTAGCCCCACGTCTACCAGGCCGGTCAGCACGCCGGCCCACAGATTGCTGGTAGTGCGATAGACGTTCAGCCCACCAGTGTGCGTGCTGCCGCTGTTGCGCACATCCACGCCGTGCCACAGCCGGCCCACTAGCACACCCGTAGGGACGGCGCCCAGGAGGTAGCCCAGCAGGGCACAGAGTACACTCGTGGCAATTGTCATCGCTGTCTCCTAAAATGTTTTAGAAACCAAGTTTCTCTGAGAAACTTGGTTTCTTCTCCCGCTAATCCAACATCAAATGCTCAATTGTCTTGTGATCTCCGACGGCATAGGATTCGACGAACTCTGCGTACGCCTGAGGTGATGGGAATTGGGACAAAACGGCACCGGGCGATGGCAGCGTTCCGTTGCGCAGACCGATGTAGTCGCGGCAACTTGAGAATATCCATCTTGCCGGGTGGTTGGCCAGCCCTGCGAACACCGGATTGAGGTGAATGTAGCGCGACAGGTGGGTCAAGTACCGATCCTTATCAACTTGCTTCGCCTTGAACGGGCCTTCGAAAAGAGGCCCCGTGCGGCCTTGCTGTCTGTTTACTGCCTTTGTATAGGAAATCGCCAGCGGATGCATGATCTTGGTGCTCAGATCGTCGCATTTCAGGTGGACCAGCAGATGGTAGTGGTTGGGCATCAAGCAGTAGGCCACGATGTCTATGCGATCGGGTGTGCAGTAGTGACGTAACCGTTTCAGGAAGTACGCCCAGTTGTCGTCGTCAAAGAAGATGGGTTGGCGATTGATGCCTCGATTATATAGATGGTAATAGTGCCCTGCCCGAAACTCGGTCTTTCGCATGATGGCTGCTCTTCCAGAAACCAAGTTTCTCTGAGAAACTTGGTTTCTTCTCCAACTAACATATCACCCGCAGGCAGCGGGGGAGGATTCTGAACTCAAGGCGGTGCTCCTCAGTGCACAGCATCTCCCCATCCATGTGGGCGATGAGGTCATCGTCGGAGCTCACGGTCAGCCGGTCGGTGCGGAACATGGTCACCGGCTCCTTGTCCACGTGCGTGCCTTTCATAAAGTGCGGTATCAAGGCTAGAACCTGCAGTTTGGGGATATTGGCCGCGACACAAACATCGAACAGCCCGTCGTCGTTCTCAGCGTCAGGGGCGATGATGAAGCCGCCGCCCTCGCGCTGTCCGATGCACACAGTGATCATCAGCGCCGTCTGCTCCAGACGCTGGTCATCGTGCTTGATGACGACACGGGGCGGTTTCATGCTCACAAATACTGTCTTGAGCACCACTGGCAGGTAGAGGGCCATGCCGCGTAGGTACCGCACCCCCAGCGCCTCCAGGGTTACCACACCATCGAAGCCAATGCCCAACGTGTTGTCAAAGTAGGTGGAGCGACCCTGCGAGTCCATGACCACTCCCACGTCCACCCAGCGTGTCCGCCCTTGCGCCAGCCGCGCGCAGGCCTGATCCAACTGTGCCGGCATGCCCAGCATGTTGGCAAAGTCACTACCCGATCCAATCGGGAAGGCTGTCATGGTGCCTACCTTCTCCCCGTTGGAATAGCGCAACATGCCGTTGACCACTTCGTGCGCTGTGCCATCGCCGCCCACGGCGACGACCGTCTCGTAGCCTTCGGCCAGCGCCTGTTCGGTTAACTGCACAGCGTGCCCTGGTTCCTCAGTGCAAACCAGGTCATAATCCAGTGCCTGCGCTGCGAGATGTCCATGCAGCGCAGGCACGGTTCTGCCAGATGCGCCTCGTCCTGCTACTGGATTGACAATGATTTTGATGCGGGGCATGCCTCTCCTCTCTCGATGAGTATTTGCACTTGAAAGAACACCGCCCAGTGCCGGGGGTTGCGGACCAGGTGGAGATGGTAGTCCGCCGCAAGCAACAGACAATGGCGCCTAGAGAAGGCGCCCTACTGAGTCAGGCACCGGCGGGGCGAAATGTTCGGATAGTGCGGCAGTACATTCTATTATATCGCTACTTGCTGGATTTCAAAGCAAGCAACAAGGGACGTGGGCTGTGGGAGATGTTGCGTGCAACGTCTCTACAGCAGATTCTCTCGTCAACGGCTCAGTTCTTCGCCAGTGCGTCGACGAGCCGATGCTTGCCCCGCCCAACAGATGGCGGGACTGCGCCTCGCCCCGCAAATGGCGAGACTGCGCAGGGGAGCTTCGTGCAGATGATTCATTGCTCGCTTGATCGTCCTTGCGTAAGTGCGTTCAGCAAGCGCTGCTTGAGCGAAGCGAACTCGGGGGTCAGCGTTATCTCGCGCTTGCGAGGGCGGGGCAGCGACACCGCCAGCTCGGTGCGTACCTGTGCTGGCCGTGCAGTCAGTACGTAGACATAATCTGAGAGGAAGATAGCCTCCTCAACATCGTGGGTGATGAAAAGGATGGTATAGCGAAAGCGCTGCCAGACCTGCAGCAGCCACTCCTGGAGCAGGTTGCGCGTGATGGCGTCAAGGGCACCGAAAGGCTCATCCAGCAGCATAACGTCCTTGCGGCACAGGAAGGTGCGCAGCAACGCAGCGCGCTGCCGCATACCGCCCGATAGTGCTGCCGGGTAGCTGTCGGCGAAACCCTGCAGCCCAAAGAGCGGCAGGAGCTCCCGCGCCTCACGGCGGGCGGCGGCTACGTCTTCACCGTGCACCTCTGGCCCCAGGATGACATTGTCGAGCACGCGCCGCCATGGTATGAGCAGGTCGCGCTGCGGCATGTAGCCCACCATGCCGGCGCGCTGCGCTACCGACACTCCGTCGATGCGTATCTCACCTCGCTCGCATTGCTGCAGGCCACAGACGATGCTAAAGAGCGTGCTCTTGCCGCAGCCGCTGGGACCGATGATGGTTACGAATGAGCCCGCTGCGGCGTGCAGGCTCACGCCAGCCAGCGCCTTCACCACCTGCCCGTTCACACGGTAGGCCTTGTGCACATCGCGTATCTCAACTTTGTAGGCTGCTGCAGTGCTCATAGGTTGCTCCTTACCTAGTCTCGTACCTGGTACAAAATTCCGCTCACAGGAGACGAGCTTCGGTAGATTTGAGCATAAATGTAGTCTAGCCCCTTGCCGTTCGTGCTCTGCATGCCCTGCGGGCGACCGCTCGACGGGGTGGGCGTTATTGGTCAAGCGAGAAAACGGGCACAAGGCGCTAAGCTACGACTCACTGTCCGTGAGAGGCCCATTTTGCACCGAAAACTGGTCTCGCTGTCTGTGTGGCGAGCCGCAGTTCATCCTCTCTCCCATCCATAGAAGGGGGGCTGGGCTCATGGCAGGAATTCGTTGGTGAAGGCCTTCTGTGGGTCAATGGGCCTCTCGATCAGCTTGTTCTGGAACATGAATTCAGCAAACTCCTGCCACACACCAAGTTTTTGCTCGCCCCAGCGTGCTGCGTCATCCTGATAGCGTGGACTGAGCCATGCCTGGCTGCGGCGGGCCAGCTCTGGGTCGGTCTCCGGGGAGGCGCGAAGGAGGATCTCAGCGGACTCTTTCGGGTGAGCGATGGCGTATTCGTAGCCGCGGGTGCTGGCGGCGATAAAGCGCCGCACCAAGTCGGGCTTGTTCTCGATGGTAGTCTCGCCGGCGATGATCACTGGCGTGTAGTAGTCGGGCACGCAGCTGCCGTACAGCGGCAGGTTGTTGAGTTCCACGCCCATAATCTCGGCCTGCACGCCGTCCCAGGCCATAAAGATCCAGACCAGGTCCACGCGCTTGCCAATCAGCGCGGGGAAGGCATCAAAGCCCACGTCCATGAACTCGACTTTGTTGATGTCGCCGCCATCACAGGCCATGAGCTGGCCCAGAATCGGCCGCTCAATGGGCAGTCCCCACGAAGCGTAGCGCTTGCCCTCGATGTCCTTCGCACGCTGGATGCCGGTCTCCGCTAGCGAAGCGAAAGCTGATGTGTTGTGCTGGATGATCGCTGCCAGCGAGACAACCGGGATGTCGTTAGAGCGCGCGATGGTCACCTGCTCCTGGAAGCTGACGCCGAACTCAGTGTTGCCGTAGGCGACTTGTTTGAGTGCTGCCGCTGGGTCTGAAGGAATCTGAATCTCCAGATCCAGCCCCTCCTCGGCGTACCAGCCCTTCTCCAGCGCTACGTAGAAGCCAGTATGGTTGGTGTTGGGCACCCAGTCCAGTGACAGGGTAGCCTTCACAGGTTTTGGCGTTGCTGTGGGCATTGCTGTAGGCGTTTTCGTTGGCTGCGGCGTGGGGGTGGGTTGTGGCGCGGCGCAGCCAGCCAGCACGCCGGCGAGCAAGGCGATTGTTGTGATACACGGTATCATTTTACCTGACATCTTTTTCCTCCTTGTTTTCACAGTGGTTGTCCATGTATCTTGCGGCATACCACCGGAGATAGAAATGGAGCGCTATTCATTCTAGCTCAGCAGAGGCAGCTTCTCGCGGAGCATCCCGTAGCAAAGCGGAGGGACACATTGCCGCTCCAATGAGCGTGTTAGGCTGTATCTCTCCATGTCACCGGCAGGGTTTCATAGCCTGCGGCCGCGCTGCCGTGAAACAGGCGGTGCTAGGGTGTCATCCCACAAGTTCTGACCAGCACCAGGTGTTCATGCTGGTGCGATCTGCTAGGCGTGGATGCTACGTGCCAACCTCCTCCCAGCGCTTCTCGCGCGCGGTCGTGTAGTACCATGGCAGCGCCAGCCGCTCAACCACGGCCACCACCAGGAAGAGCAGGATGCTGAGCAGCGAGCTGATAGCGATCGCGGCAAAGACCCAGTCGGTGCGGAACGAGTTGGAGGCGCGCAGCATGAACACGCCCAGTCCTTTGCTCGCGCCCACCCACTCGCCGATGATGGCGCCAATCACGCTGTAGGTGACGGCGATCTTGATACCCGAGAAAACGGATGGCATCGCCCCTGGCATGCGCACCTTGAAGAACACCTGTCGGCGGGTAGCGCCCATGGCCTGCAGCAGTGCCAGCAGCTCCGGATCGGCGGAGCGCAGCCCATCAGCAGTGGTTACCACAATGGGGAAAAAGCACACCAGCGCCACAACGATGATTTTGGGCCAGATAGTGTAGCCGAGCCAGATGACCAGCAGCGGCGCGATGGCCATGATGGGCACTGTCTGCGACACCACTAGCAGTGGGTACACTGCGCGGCGCAGGAATGATGACAGATCAATGGCCACCGCGAGCAGCAGCCCGCTCAGCAGTGCGGCGGCGAAACCCAGCAGCGTCTCGCGCAGCGTCTGCTGAATGTGTTCGCTGAGCAGGCCCCGCGCCTGCAGCCCGGCGACTGCGATGCGTGACGGTGACGGCAGCAAGTAGGCTTCGATGCGCCACAGCCAGGTGGCAGACTGCCACACGGCAAGCAGCAGTGCGATCAGTATCACTGGCGGCAGATAGTTGTGCAGGGCTCGTGCTGCGCGCCGTCCCAATTCTCTACGCATGGTTCGTGACCGTCTCTCGTGGAGGCAGCGGTGGGCAGGCGTTGGACACAGTGACGACCATGACTGTGCTTCCGTGCCTGGCCGCGGCCTGGAATGCGTCGCGCAGCGCAGCGAAAACAGCCTCATCGTCGCCTTCCAGCAAAGTGCTCATGGTTCCTGGCCGATAGCTCAGCCCGTGGCCCCTAAGAGCCTCCCATACCGCCTCGATAGCTGGCTCAAGTCGGCTCTGGCCCAGCGGGTATACGCTTACCTGTGCGCTTATTCCCATTTCGTTACCCTCCCTACCAGCAATGCGCCAAACGGCTTGCACAGCGCACGTCCAGCCCGTTCCAGGCCCCAGGCCCAGCGCAGTCCTCTCCCGTTCGGCCCGATAAAGACCGAACTGCTCCAGGTCACCGGCCCCAGCCGGCGCAGCAGCCTGACGAACTCCCATGGCTGGAAAAAGTGCGCGTGTGAGAATGGTGTCTCCTGCGTCGTGCTCTCGCGGTGCCGTGCCCACGCCCAGGGGCTCAGCGCGTTGAGTACCCCCACAACCAGACGCCCACTGGGGCGCACTACGCGCCACATCTCGTCCACGGCCTGCTCTGGGTCGGCTACGAACTCCAGCGCGGTCACCGACAGCACCAGGTCAAAAGAGGCCGTTGCCAGCGGCAGCGCTGCGGCGTTGCTCTGCAGCAAGTGCGCGTCACTGCCCTTGGCGCGCGCCACAGCCAGCATGGGCGCCGACAGGTCTACGCCCACGACGGTCAGCCCCTGCGCTGCCAGATCAAAGGCAAAGTGGCCCGTGCCGGTGCCTACATCCAGCCCACGTTCTCCGTTACGCAGTCCCGCCATTTCCGGAGTCCCGCTATCTCTTGGGCGGGATTGGACGGGGCGCAGTCCCGCCAGGCGGTAGAGCAAGTCCTTTTCTAGCTCGTCCACCGTGCGACCCAATGGGACGTCGAACCACGCATCGTAGAGCCCGGCCACAGCATCGAAAGCGCGCTCCGACCGTGGCCGTTCGCCGCTTGTCACTGCATCCTCTCTTCTCTACATAACAAGACCGCCGACCCAGACGATGGCCGGCGGTTGTTGCCCACACGAGGACTTTGCTTCCCTACGCTAGCATTATCCAGGTCAGGTTCAAGGGGTCGATGGCTTCCCGGCCATCCTCTCAGCCGTCTTCCGGGCTCCCCCAGCGGATGTTTATTCCGTTGACTATATCTATTATACCACAGCACGCCCCAAAGTCAAACAGAAGGTGGGTCGTTCGCGGAGCTCACTGTCGCCACGCAGTCGGTCGCTTGTGACCAGCATCCGGCACTACGGAGTGCGGGCGCTTGTTTTCGTCCAGTAGTTGATGCCTGGAAGCGCACTAGGCATTAGCTCAGAGTAACCACAGTTGCCCTTCGGTGTTCTAGTACGTAGTGAGAGCCCCAGCACCATCCTGTCCATGCACATCACGTCCACGCTTGGTGGCGTCTATCAGTCGGCTGAGCCGGGGAGGGCGAAGAGGCAGATTGTGGCCCTCATCGAGGGGCTCAAGAAAAGGAGGAACGTCTCCGTCACAGTGACTGTTCTGAAGTACCTGCAACTGAGCCGTCGGGTTGGACGGTTGCGAGGGATGCTGCCTCGTTGCTCAGTGTCAAGCCGATGCCCAGCATCCGGGATGGCCGGGGAGAGTGACGGAGGCCGGATGTAGAGCTCGCGCCTGCACAGTGCGTGGCCAGCCGGATTTGATCGGCGTGGCCTGACATGTGGAGGGGGAAGGATGCAGGCCAGAAAGGGCGTTTTGCCTTTCGTTGCTGTGGACGCACCGAAGGCCCTGATCACAGCCGCAGTGGCGGAATGTGACCTGAGAAGAAAAAGGAGGTTCTACCGATGATCAAGATTGTCACCGACAGCACCGCAGATGTCCCTAAACCGTTGTTGGAACGATACGACATTCGGCTCGTGCCCATCAACATCCAGTTTGGCTCCGAGACTTACCGGGAGGGCATTGACATTGACCGCCCCACCTTCTTCCGAAAGCTCGAGGAGGTCTTGCCCACGTCGTCACAGCCCTCCCCAGGCCAGTTCCTTGAGGTCTACGAGGAGTTGGCGGCACAAGGCCACTCTATCCTCACGGTCGTCATCACCTCCAAACACAGCGGGACGTATCAGTCGGCGGTGTTGGCCAAGTCCATGCTGCCCGATGCCGACATTGAGGTCTTTGACACGCTTGCGATCTCCATGGGCACTGGCTATCAGGTGCTGGCCGCCGCCAGGGCCGCCGAGGAGGGGACGAGCATGGGGGGAATCCTCCAGCTCCTGGAGGGGATAAGGTCGAGGTCGCATCTCTATTTCACCCCAGCGACCCTGAAGTACCTCCAGAAGAGCGGGCGGGTGGGCACGCTATCCGGTGTGTTGGGCTCGCTCTTGAGCCTGAAGCCCATTATCAAGCTGACGGACGGCGTCCTCGATGTCTCCGAGAAGGTGCGTACCAGGGGCAAGTCCGTCGATCGGCTGGTGGAGCTGACGGCGCAGGAGGTGGGCACCACCGAACCGGTCAAGCTAGCCGTCATCCACGCCAAAGCACGCGACGAGGCGCAGGCTCTGGGGCAGCGGCTGGAGCAGACCTTCAATTGCGAGGAGATGCACGTCGTGGACCTGGCCTGTTCCCTCACTGTGCACGGCGGGCCGGGCATTATTGGCATTGTCTCGTACAAAGTGAACCCCTAGGCCGCTTCAAGGAGAAGAGCACAGGCACCGAGAGGTCGATGCGCACGGCGGCCAGTTCGTGGGCTGGCAGATCAAGTGCAGAGTAGCCGGTGCCGGCCTCCACATCCGGCACGCCTTCTCCGCAGGCCAACGTGCCCAGGCGATAAAGCGGTTCCCTGTACGTCGAACCATGCGTCGTGCAGCTCGGCCACAGCGTCGAGAGCCTGCTCCGATGGCGCCGTTGGCCGCCCGTCGCTGCATTCCACCTATCCTGCACACAGCACAACCGCCGACCCGGACAATGGGCGGCGGTTCTTGCCTATGCAAGGATTCTGCTTCGCCACGCCGGCGTCGTGCAGGTAATGTACCACAGCAGACGCGGGAGGCAATAGAACCTGTCTGAAGTCTGCTCAGAAGTGCACGGCGGTACATGGAAGGCCAGTGTATGGCGCTCGCGGAGCAAATCGCACGTGGTCGTCGATTCCCAGACTCATGGCAGATGGGGTAAGCAGACTGATACTGACATTATCCGTTTGCCTTTGCCCCATCTGCCTATTCTTGTCCAATCGCACGAATTGCTGTGAAGAATCATAAGAAGGATTCCTGGAATTCGGTTTCGTTCGTGTATGGGCATTCCCGCTGCCCGAGATCTCAGTAAAGCCCAGGAGTTGTCGCTTGTCCTGCGCTCTTTTCAGGGGATGTGTTATAATAGCCCCGTGGGGAGAGTGCGTAGAACGAGGTTCATCCTTCGGTGCGCAAACAGCAGCAAGACCAGATAAGGGGCACTGGCGAAACCTACGACCGCTCGGCGGAATCCTTCCACCGAGTCTGGGCGACTTTGTCTATGGCGGACAAGCTGGCGCGCTTCCAGCAGGTTCCGCCTGAGGGTGCGCGGCGCGTCTCTGACACTGGCTGCGGCAGTGGGGGGGACGTGCGCTGGCTGCTGGAACGTGGCTTTGACGTGGTGGGCGGCGACCTGTCTCCGTGCCTGCTGGGTATTGCGCGCCAGAATGCGCCATGTGGACGCTTTGTGCGGCTGGACCTGCGGCACCTGCCTCTTGCCAGCGGCTGCTTCGATGGCGTCTGGGCCTGCGCCTCGCCCGCACCAATGGAGGAATGTAATGGAACATAACACGTCCAGTGGCTACCCAGGCAAGATGGTTGTCTGCGTGGGCACAGTGGTGCTGCGTGACGACAAGGTGTTGTTGGTGCGCCAAGCAAAGGGGCACTCGCTTGAGGGGCAGTGGAGCATTCCCTGGGGCATCGTGGATACTGGCGAAGCACCGGAGGTGGCAGCCCTGCGCGAGACGCGCGAGGAAGCGGGCCTGGAAGCTGAGATAAAAGGCTTGTTGGGTATGCAGAATCTGCACAAGGAGGGATGGGTGGCCCTGGTCTACCTGTGCCATCACCTGCGCGGTGAGCCCGTCCCGGATGGCCGCGAGACCGACGCTGCAGGTTACTTCTCCTTAGGAGAGCTAGACGAGCTACGTGAGCCTATCGAAGTGTGGTGCGAGTGGCTGGCACGGCGCGTGCTGCGCGGCGAGTACCACCTCATTCCGCCTGTGCGCGACAATCCTTACTACCCACTGATGGCTTTCCTGTGAGTTACAGACGGCCTGTGCAGGTGCTGGTCTACGCTGTGCGCTGGACCGACAAAGGCTGGCGCTACCTGCTGCTGCACCGCATCCCCGAACGTGAGGGTTTCTGGCAGGGCGTGAGCGGCGGCGTGGAGTGGGGCGAAGCTTTGGCTGACGCGGCACGCCGCGAGTTGTTCGAAGAGACGGGTCTGCGGCCCGTCAAGTTGCGTCGTATAGATTGCAGCTACACCTTTCCAGTGCAGGAAGAATGGCGGCAATTGTACTCGCCTAGCGTGTCACCCGGCGTGACAGAGATCGTGGAGCACGTCTTCGTGGCAGCAGTCGAAGGTGAAGAGCCCGTGATCACTCCTGAGGAGCACGACGAGTGGCACTGGTGTACATACAAGGAGGCCCTGGCGTTGCTGGTTTGGCCAGAGAACATCGAGGCGCTGAAGTGCTGCCAGCGGGTGCTGGAGGGTGGCGGAAGCGATATGTAGGGCGGCTTATGGTAGGGAGCGCGCTGGGTAGCAGACCTGGCCTACATCTGCGGCCAATGCTTGTCCCAGAACTGCACGATGCCCACGACATCCAGGGCTTTTCCAAAGTCAGCCGACCTCCGCATGTTCCCCCGCAGTTGCCGTTCAGGCCTTTGTCTCTACGCCACCTCTGGTCCTTACGCCAGAGGCGCAAACGGAAGGCGTAAACGGCAAGTAGCGCTGAACATGATTGGCATAACCAGACCTTGGAAGAAGCCTGCCAGACTCTCGCGGCATCTGCCACTTGCCACATTGAGCTTTTCATAGTATAATAGAGAGAAGGCAGGGTCTACGCAGTAGTCACATATCCGCGACAGACAGGCAGACATAGCTGGGAGTAGGGGGGAATATGCCAACAACGTCGAGTAGAGCGCGAAGGCGGCCACTCAAGGTGGAACGCATCGCTCCGGCCCTTGTGCTGTTGGCTCAGGGTGCATACGTGACGGAGGTTGCACGTTCTGCGAGTGTTTCTACCACGACCATTCTGAACTGGATGGACTGGGGCTGGAAACATCGCGCTGAGACCGAGACTTATCTGCGGGAACACAATCCCGAATTGAGCGACGAGGAATTGGCTGCCTTGTGGGCGCGGATCGAGCGGCGGCGAGCCAAGCGCCGGCGACGGTTGGACCTGACTGATGTGCTCTCAGGGGAGGAGTCTGGGGACACAGGGCAAGTCGGTTCTCTGTAGGGTTGGGGAAATGGCAGGCACGAAATGAGCCGGGGCGGGATAAGGTACTGCCTCGGTTTTTCATTTTGCAGGGGCAGGCTTGTCTCACCGCAGAGACCGCCGCCCCGTCAAAAGGGCGCCGGCCGTTCGCCCCGCTTGATGGGGGGCGCTTCGCAGCCTCGCCCAACAGATGGCGAGACGCTTCGCAGCCTCGCCCAACAGATGGCGAGACGCTTCGCAGAGAACGCTGAGGGAACTCGGGACGCTCCGGGCGCTCTGTGTGCTCTGCGGTGAAGAAAAGGCATCAACAGAAAGAGAGATCGCTTGGCTTGCAGGCTCAGAAAACGGGTTTTTGGATAGCAAAGGGGGCATTCAGTGAGCATCAATACGGACATGGCGGTCGAGTTCCTGCGCGATCTGATTCGCTTTGACACGACGAATCCACCAGGTAACGAGCTTCCCGCCGCGCAGTACATTGCCGACATCTTGGGTCAGGAGGGCCTTGAACCTGTGGTGCTTGAGTCTGTACCGGGGCGTGGCAATGTTGTAGCACGGCTGCGCGGGGACGGCTCTGCTGGCGCGCTGCTGCTGATGTCGCACCTGGACGTGGTGCCTGCTGATCCGCAGGAGTGGGATCACCCGCCTTTTGCAGCCGAAGTGGCAGACGGCTATATCTGGGGGCGCGGCGCGGTGGACACCAAGCAGCTCACGGCCATGCAGCTGGCCGTGCTGCTCACGCTCAAGCGCGAGAAGGCGGCGCTCAAGCGTGACGTGATCTTTGCCGCGACCGCTGATGAGGAAGTGGGCGGCATGCTTGGCATGGGCTGGCTGGTGAAGAACCACGCTCCGTTGATTGATTGCGAGTACGCTATCAATGAGGGCGGTGGCTTCGGCGTTGAGGTGGGAGGTCGGCGCTTCTACCTGTGCCAGACGGGCGAGAAGGGCGTCTGCTGGCTAAAGCTCACAGCGCAGGGCACACCAGGCCACGGCTCTATGCCGCGCCCTGACAACGCAGTGGCCAAGCTCTGTGCAGCCCTGGCGCGCTTGTCGAAGGCGCGCCTGCCTCAGCATCGCACGGCTACGGTGGAGCGCATGGTGGGTGGCCTGGCTGCGGGGCTCAACTTCCCTGCTTCGCTTGTCCTGCCTCTGCTGCTCAATCCACTGTTAGAGGGGGTCATTCTAGGCCGCATGGGGAGCCAGGGAGAGATGGGGGTAGCGCTGCGTGCAGTGCTGCACAACACAGTTTCGCCGACGGTGCTGCGTGCGGGTCAGAAGACCAATGTCATCCCCCGTGAGGCCACGGCGGAGGTTGATGGGCGCGTGATGCCCGGTCAGCAGCCCGAGGATCTGCTGCGGGAAATCCGGCCCTACCTTGGTGACCAGATTGAAGTGGAAATCATAGGTCAATCCAAGCCTTACGAGACCGAGTACGCCAGCCCGCTTTTCGACCTGTTCCAGCAGGTCTTGACAGAGCACGACGCGGGCTGCGTGGTCGTGCCTTTCCTGGTACCGGGCTCCACGGACGGCCGCTTCCTGGCAGAAAGGGGCGTCAAGGTCTACGGCTTCTCGCCAGCCAAGCAGGAGACCGAGGCATCCTTGCTGGAACTGGCGCACGCGCGCAATGAGCGCATTTCGCTGGCGAACATGGACTTTGGTACCAGGGTGCTGCATGACGTGGTACGGCGTTTCTGCGCACCGTAACGAAGTGAGTAGAGACGTTGCCCCACCAAACAGAGGGCGGGACTTCGCCCTGCCCCAAAGATGGCAGGACTTCGCCCTGCCCCAAAGATGGCAGGACTTCGCATGCAACGTCTCTACATAATGGACCGTACGAAGCTGGATCTCCTGACTTGTAACCCGACGTCGGGCGGACGTGCCACGCCTATCTTGTTCGTACACGGCGCGTGGTACGCGGACCGGTGCTGGCCCGAGCATTTCCTGCCCTGTTTCGCCGCACGGGGCTACGTGACCCATGCACTCGGCGTGCGGGGTCACGGTGGCAGCGACGGCCGCGAGCGGCTGTGCTGGACGTCCATCGCGGATTATGTGGCCGATGTAGAGCAGATCGTCGCGCAATTAGGACGCACACTGGTGTTGGTAGGGCACTCGATGGGCGGCTTTGTGCTGCAGCACTATCTCTAGAATTGCCATGGTCCGGCGGCGGTGCTGCCGGCTTCTGCTTCGCATAGGGGACTCTCCTGGCGCTTTGCACTCGACCTGGCGCGCCAGCAGCCGCGTTGCTTTGGGCAGGTGCTGCGGACACTGAGCATGTATCCCCTTGTGTCCACCCCCGCGCTGGCACGGGAGCTCTTGTTCTCGGCAGGCATTGCTCAGGAACAGCTGCTGGCCTACCAGGCACGGCCGCAGGATGAGTCGCTGCGCGCTTAGCTGGGGCTGTTGTGTGGACCTCGCCCCAAGTCAGGCATGGTGGACACGCCCATTCTGGTGCTGGCGGTGGGCAGCGACCGCCTTTTCTCCCCCGCGCAGATGTTCGGCCTGGCGCATGCCTACAGAGCGGACCTCGCCGCCGTGCCGGACATAGGGCACGCCATGATGCTCGACCTACGCTGGCAGAGGGCAGCGTAGCGCATGCTGTCTTGGTTGCAGGAGCAAGAAGTGCCTTGAGGCAGGGCTGTCAGCGGATGGGAATCGGACAAACGGATAGGCGCTCGCTGTCCTCTGTTGTCATCCGATGGTCCGCCGCCGAAGGGCCCTGCTGCGATCGTTCATCCTCGCGTAGCATCTTCCGCGTCAGGGAGTGTCCTTTGTCTCTCGACACCTTTGTCACGTCTGACAAAGACGTGGAAGACGAGAGGTCGCCCCCTGCGGGGCCCTTCGGCGGCGTCGCTCGCCACGAACGGCGCTTGATGGAACGGTGGTTTCGCCGCCTCAGTCCTGTCGTCCCCGTTTACCTTGTCTCCCGTTTACCTTGTCTCTCGTTTACGCCTCTGGCGTAAAGACCAGAGGTACGCGACAAGGCGTAGACGGCGCCTTCCGTTGTCAGTTTTTGCTCAGTGATTCAATCAACCTCAAATTCATGCTAAATTTACACAATATTCACATAAACTCGGAGATCTCATGCTATACTGTTCTTGCGGATTCTTACTGGATCTCCATGTTTTTGACCATTTAATCATGGAGGTGTCACTTGAAAGAGCCTAGAGTTTGGCTTAAGGCGAGCGGAGCGGCCAAGTACCTGGGTATCAGCTTGCCCACTCTGAAAAAGATTGAGGAGGAGGGGAAGCTTGTGCCCTTCCTGACCCCGGGAGAGCATCGCAGGTACACCGTCGAGATGCTGGATGAGTACGTGGAGAGTACCCAGAAGCCACCAGCAGCAGAAGCAGCAGCGGATGGGGAAGCGGATAAGCGGATGACTGCGAAGTGCACCGACGGGTTGGAGAAGACCGACTCAGGAAGAATGTGATGACTGAGACGAGGTGTTGCCCTGTGACGCACAGATTGTGCGACCAAAACTGAGAAGGAGGAACACAAAATGAAAAGGCTGGTGGCAAAAGTATCGGGATCGACCAAGCGTGCGAGGACGATCGTTGGCGTTGTTGGGGTGGTCGTCGTACTTGGCGTGGTGACCAGCGTGCTGGCTGCAACGGGTGCAGTCGATGTCCGCGCGCTGTTAGCCGCGTCGTCGAAACGATACGTGTGTGTCCAGGCTACCGTTGACAAGATTGAGGTGCACGACGATACCGACCCCGTGGGTTCTGGGGAGCTCTGGTTCTGGTTTAGCATAGTGGGTGACTCAGGGCGAGTACAATTCGGCGGTGGGTCGGTAAGATTCCCCGACGAGGGGACGTTGGACTGGAGCAGTGGCGGCACCTACGACGTGGACAAAAGCATTGAAGCATGCCAATCGCTACCGTTCGGTCCAGATAATCCGTCCCGGGATCTCACGCTGGTGATAGAAGGATGGGATGACGACATGCCGTCCGTTGGCAACGACCACCTGGGCAAGGCAGAGGTCACCTACGACGACGTCTGGAGTTGGACGAACCACACAGGTAGCTACAGCACAAGAAGCACCTGCCCGGACGGATGCTTTACGGTCTACTACACGATTGAGTGGTACTACAAAGAATGACCTCCACGTTGACCGTGCTGGGTGCGATGGCAACCTGAGACGAGAGCAAGGTCTCACCGCCCGATCAAGCTGTCTGGGCTGTGCGTCCATCACCAGTGCGTCATTTCTGTCAAGACCGACGTCAATTCCCGCGTACAGCGTCCCTGGCTTGACATCTACCAAGTTGTTTGATATTCTGTCTGTGATGAGGTTCCTCCTTACGTTGTAAGTGATACGGACATCAACATACAGGAGGCACCTCATTCTTACTCTCTGCACCAGTTCCCATTCCCCATACTAGGTTGCCGGGAGGCTTATTGTCCAGGTCCAAAGCCATCGAGCGTAGGCACACTGTCCCAGCCTTGCCATTGATGAGGGGCGATGGCACGCAGTAGGGCGCCTTTTCTAGGCGCCGTTCTCTGAAACTCAAGTGTGAGTAAACGGTAATGGAGTGAGGTGGCGATTTGATGTGTGATTGCCGTCCACGAATGCGGACCACCAAGACACGAATGGCGGTGCAGCGCATTCGTGTGTTCGTGCAGAGATTCCCCTTACTGTCGGAGGACAGGCACATGGGTCACGAGGCGCATTGACTGGAGACGGGGACTATCGTCCCCTTTGAGTATCTTCTGCGCCCCTAGGCTGTGAAGAGCCAGACTCGTCTGACACTGAAACGATCAAAATGGTCAGGCAGGAGCGCGGTTCTTTCATGATCATAGGGGACGTAGACCCCATCTTGACGCAGCACTAGTGAGAATCCTCAGACCATGGTATGATGAAAGGCCATGGCATTTCTTCTGACTTGCCACGTTGGTATGTTTGTGGGCCCGGTATTCTACCAGGCGCTTTGCTAGAACGGATGCAAAGCAGCGATGATTGGTGCGAACAGGGCAGACACCAGCGACATCACGGTGATAAGCGTGTTGAGAGAAGGCCCCGCCGTATCCTTGAACGGGTCGCCTACCGTGTCGCCCACGATGCTGGCCTTGTGTGCCTCCGATCCAGGACCGCCGAGTTCTCCCGATTCAATGTACTTCTTGGCATTATCCCACAACCCGCCCGCATTGGACATCAACAGGGCGAAAATGACGCCAGTGAAGATGCTGCCTCCGAGGAAGCCCCCCAGAGCTTCAGGACCCAGGACAAGGCCAACCAGGAGGGGGAGAACGATGGCCAGGAAGGCTGGCAGCACCAGCGACGCCAAAGCACCCTGGGCAGCCAGGTCCACGCAGGCGGCATAATCAGGCCTCTCCGTGCCAGCCAGGATGCCGGGACGCTCACGGAATTGGCGGCGGATCTCGGCGATCATCTTGAAGGCGTTGTCCGTTACCGACAACATGGTCAGCGCACCGAACAAGGGCGGCGTCATCGCTCCTAGCAGTACGCCCACGATAACGAGTGGATGCCGCAGGCTGATGCTCAGCGTGATGCCCCTTGCCTGCACCACCTGTGCATAGGCAGCGAAGAGCGCCAAGACGGTGAGTGCGGCAGCACTGGTGGCAAAGCCCTTGGTGACCGCCTTGGCTGTGTTGCCGGCTGTATCGAGTACGTCGGCTGTATCAATGACCTCGTGCGGCATTTGGGCTATTTCGGCGATGCCCCGCGCATTGTCCACGATGGGGCCGTAGGCGTCAGAGGAAACGATCATGCCGCTGACAGCCAACATGCCCACTGCGCTGATACCTACGCCATAGATTCCGTTCATTCCAAACCGTTCTGCCAGGTAGTAGGAGATCAGCGTCGCCAGGGATATGCCGATGATTGAGGGGACGATGCTGATCAGGCCATAACTAAAACCAGTGATGATGTTGATTGCGGCACCAGAGCCAGAAACGCGGGCCGTCTCGAGCACTGGCCGGTGGTCTGAAGAGGTAAAGTAATCGGAGGTAATGCCGATGATGACGCCGGTGACGAGTCCGGCCAGCGTGGGCCACAGCACACCGATGTTGTAGCCGCCCAGCACCACAGTGGCGGTGGCCAGCAGACCAAAGATGGCACAGGTGATGAATGTCCCGCGGTTGAGCGCCTGACCCGGCTTGCCGTTCTTGCCCACGCGCACGAACTGCACTCCGATCAGCGAGGCGACGATGCCCAATGTGCACAGCACCAGGGGAAACAGGATGTATTTCGTCTGGAGAGCAGTATTCTCTTTGAACAATGAAGCGCCGAGCAGCATGACAGCTACCGTGCTGGCCACATAGCTGTCAAAGATGTCTGCCCCCATGCCGGCTACGTCACCGACGTTGTCGCCCACGAGGTCGGCAACCACGGCCGGGTTGCGGGGGTCATCCTCGGGGATGCCGATCTCGATCTTGCCTACCAGGTCGGCTGCGATGTCTGCCGTTTTGGTATAGATCCCACCGCCTGCTTTGGCCAGCAGGGCCAACGTTGATGCTCCAAAGCTGAAACCCAGGACAATCTCAGGATCGCCGGTAATGAGATAGACTATGCTCATGCCGATGACAGCAAGGCCCACCATAGCTAGGCCCATCACCGAGCCGGCGTAGAAGGCTACTTTGAAAGCACGCTGGATGCTCTCACTCGCCGCTGCCGCGCTGCGCACGTTGGCGGCCACGGCAACGCTCATGCCCATGTATCCGGCAATGGCAGAACACACTGCCCCAACCACAAAAGCGAGAGCCATGCTGCTGCCTCGCAGCGGGCTGATGCGCATCATTTCCATGCCCAGGTGCTCTATATCAAAGCTGAATACGATAGCAATAACGAAACCCAAGCCGACCGCGGCGAGGGTGAGCGCCGAGTAGAGACGGCGCAGATAAGTGGTCGCGCCCTCGCGAATCCAGGACGCTACTTCCTGAGCCTCCTCAGGCCCGGCATCCTGGCGATGAACCCAACGGTACAGCCAGGCGGCGACGCCAAGGGAAAGGGCACCCGCCAGCATAGCGCTCAATAGGCATGGGTAAGATAACTGCATTGTTGTTCCTCCTGCTGTAATATGAGTTGTGACCACGGTTGAATCGTAGACACTATCAACCGCCATCCTCCAAGGCGTTGTCCGCAAGGTCGTACCGGAAAGCCAGCCCGGCGATGGAGGCGTTTCAGCAATTACTGCTTTGTGCACAGTGCTAAACGTATCTCACCGAATCATCGTATGAGAGGGGGTGTCTGAGTTTAGCGATTGGCGCAGTACCCTGTGGTTTGTGCGCTAGAGGCCAGCCGCGACAGATACACTACATATTGGCGGATCGCCACCAGCGATAGTGTTTAGTACGCAGTTCCTCCTGCGATAGCAATGGGAAATAGAGAAGCCTCTCCTTATTCCCCACAAAGATGCCATTCTTGATCGTGCGGTATGGAAAGCGTGCTGGCTGGATGCGATTGACCATTTTGGTGTGAACCGGTTTGGTCCTCAGGTCCAACAGACACTGCCGCAAGTGCTCAATGTTGGCATAGGGCAAATCGTGCAGAGGGCCATGTTCGGGATCCGTGGCCAGTTCGTCCAGCCGTAGCTCTACGAAGCAGACTGCTGGCAGGGATAAGAGGCTGATCGGGTTCTTGACGATGAGCTCGTAAAAGTCGCGGGGGCCCAAGGTACTAGCTACCAGGGGGTGTACCGGTGCAATCTCTTGGTAGAGGTGTAATCCCTCCGTGTCTGCAGGGAGATCATCACTTGGTTCGAGACCCAGCGTCCGCCCATCCTGGGTCACGAAGTAGAGTTTCTTGAGCATGTTCAGGGGAACGTGCTCCAGTACACGATAGACGGAGATGTAGATGGAGCGTTTCGGGCTTCCATTCTCGTGGGGCACACAGCGGGCGTACCCTTCCTTGATGCGCAAAGAGTCGTGGCGGAAATCGGGATCAAGCTCAAAGAAGATGGCCTGTTCGCGTGCCTTCTTCTGCGTTCCGACTGCATAGTAGACCCCAAACTGTTCGGGTGTCAACATGGAACAGATCAGTGCTTCGGGCATGACCGACAAGTACAGGTGATGAGCCATGGTTGCTCTTTCCCTCCCTTTTTGTGCGTACCGATATGAGTCCTGTATCCTTGTTTCATAAGGCTGGCAAATGAATTATACCACATTTGTTAAGACAGCCAATAGTCAGAGTTTCCCATGGGCGAGGGGGTGGTGCATTGTGGAGGGGCTAAGGAAGGAATCAACCACCAAGGCACGAAGACACCAAGGAAACAGCAATGTGAACCCTGGTCTTTGTGTCTCTGTGGTTAGCAAACGTTCTACCCGGCGTAGGGAAGGAATCAACCACCAAGGCACGAAGATACCAAGGAAACAGCAATGTGAACCTTGGTGTCTTTGAGTCTTTGTGGTTAGCACATCTTCTACTCGGTGTCTTGTGGCGCTTCCTCAATAGCAGCGAACTGTTTCATGTACAGTTCGTAGTACAGCCCCCGCGCGGCGAGCAGGCTCTCGTGTGTGCCCCGTTCGACGATCCGCCCTTCATGTACTACCAGCACCTGATCAGCGTTGCGGATGGTGGACAGACGGTGGGCGATGACGATGCTGGTCCGTCCCTTGAGCAGCCGGCCCAGTGCGTTCTGAATCAGCATCTCGGTGCGCGTGTCCACGCTGGAGGTGGCCTCATCGAGGATCAGGATGCGTGGTTGGGCCAGCACGGCTCGTGCGAAGCAGATTAACTGCCTCTGCCCCTGCGACAGGTTCTGTCCTCGCTCCATGACGGCGGTGTCATATCCCTGCGGCTGATCGCTGACAAAGTCGTGTGCATTCACGAGCTTTGCAGCTTCTTCGAGTTCCTGCTCAGTGGCTTCTAGCTTCCCATAACGGATGTTGTCGCCTATAGTGCCTGAGAACAGAAAGCTGTCCTGGGGAACAATGCCCATCTGGCCGCGCAACGACTGCAGCTTCACCTTGCGCACGTCGTGGCCATCCACCAGCACCTGCCCGCTTTCCGCATCGTAGAAGCGGCCAATGAGATTGGCAATGGAGGTCTTGCCTGCGCCGGTTGGGCCCACCAGAGCGAGTGTCTGGCCAGGCTTGATCAGCAGGTTGATGTCCTGCAGCACGCGCTCGCCTGGGCGATAGGACATGGAAACGTGGCGGAACTCGATGCGTCCTTTCAGTGGCGGCAGTTCGACGGCGTCGGGAGCATCGTGGATGGTGACCGGCTCGTCCATCAGGCCGAAGATGCGTTCGCCTCCGGCCATCGCTGACTGGAAGATGGCGTAGAACTGGCTCAGGTCGCGGATGGGCTGGAAGAAGCGCATCACGTAGCCCATAAAGGCCACGATAACGCCCACTGTTAGCTGCTCCGAGAGCACGAGCAGCCCGCCGACTCCCAGCACAATGGCTGTGGCGACGGCGCTGAGGACGTCCACCGTGGGGAAGAAGGCCGAGGCCACGGCAGCCGCTCCGAGGTTGGCGTCGCGGTTCTCACGGTTGAGCGTATCGAAGCGGGCCACATTCACCTGCTCGCGGGCGAACGACTGGACGACGCGCACGCCGGAGATGCTCTCCTGCAGGTCTGCAGTGACAGCACCTATCTTGTGGCGTGTGCGGCGATATGCTGTCTGTGCCCGCCTGGCAAAGAGGCTGGTGGAGAGGGCCATGACAGGCAATACGGTGAAGCTCAGGAGGGCCAGTTTCCAGTTCATCAGCAGCATGATGGCCACAATGCCGAAGAGTTGCAGGATGTCGCTGAGGGCAATGGCGAGGCCGTGGGTCAGCAGCTGGTTGAGCGTATCCACATCGTTCATCACACGCGACATGACGTCACCGACTTCTTGCTGGTCAAAGTAGCTGAGCGAGAGGTGCTGCAGTTTGGCAAAGGTGTCTGCACGCAGTGCCGCCAGGGTTTTTGTGCCGGTCGTGAATACCAGGTAGAACTGTGCACCTATGCCCACTGCGGAGAGGACGAGGGTCAGCAGCAGCATGAGCACGGTGCGCACCAACCCTGGCATGTCGCCCTGGGCGATGTTGGTGTCAATAGCTACCTTGGTCAGGTAGGGGCCGGAGAGCATCATGCCCGTGCCCAGCAGCATCATGACAAAGGCCAATGCGATGTAGCGGGCGTGAGGCCGCACGTAGCGCAGCACGCGGCGCACAACCTCCGGGTTGTATTCCCCCTTCTCCTGTTCCCTCATGCCGGGCACTCCCCAGCGCCCGTGTCTACCACCGAGCATGTATTGTCCCTTTCTCACCGCAGAGGCGCCGAGTTGGCACAGTGTCCTTCATTATTCCCCCTGCGTCTCTGCGGTGCATTTCCTCAGGTCTAGCGATCGGGCAGCGTGCCCTTCGGCTTCGTTTGAGGATGCTTCGCAAGGAGCTGCCTGTGCTGAGGTTGCGCTTTATTCCTCTCTCAGCAGGGCGGGCTCCCATGCCTGGTATTGGTTCTTCCCTATTCCCTCGGCGTTCTCTGCGTCTCTGCGGTGATTTCCCCCTGCTCGAGCCACAGCTTGCTCTGTCCGCCCAGTTGCAGCTCATAGATCTCGGCATAGATGCCGCTCTCACGCATCAGATCCTCGTGCTGCCCCCGGGCCACGATGCGGCCCTTGTCCAGCACCAGGATCAGATCGGCACGCTGTACAGTCCCCACCCGCTGCGCGATGACAAAGCTGGTGCGCCCTTTCATAAGTACGGCCAGTGCTTCCTGGATCAGGTATTCCGTCTCAAAGTCCACGTTGGAGGTAAAGTCGTCCAGAATGAGAATGCGCGGGTTGAGCAGCAAGGCGCGGGCAATGGCGATGCGCTGCTTCTGGCCACCGGACAGCAGCACACCGCGTTCGCCCACCTCGGTGTCGTAACCCTGCGGGAAGGAGGTGATGAACTCGTGGGCCCGCGCCGCCTTGGCTGCCTGCACGATGTCTTCCATGCTGGCCTGCGGTGAGCCGTAGGCAATGTTCTCGCGCACCGTGCCGCTGAACAGTGTTGTCTCTTGCAGCACAATGCCTATCTGGCGGCGCAGTGATTCCAGGGTGACGTCGCGCACGTCGTGGCCGTCAATCGTTACGCGCCCCTCGCTGGCGTCGTAAAAGCGGGGGATGAGATTGATGATGGTGCTCTTGCCCGAACCGGTCGTGCCGAGCAGGGCCACGGTCTGGCCTGCTTTGACCTGGAACTCGACCTCGTGCAGCACGTCCTGGCCCTCCAAATAGCGGAAGGTGACGTGTTCGAAGCGCACGTCGCCTGAGACGGGCGGGAGAGGCATAGCACCGGCCTTGTCCCGTATCTCCGACGGCACGTCGAGTATCTCAAAGACGCGTTCTGCTGAGGTTGATGCCCGCGCGCTCATGTTGATCAGGAAGCCGAGCATGCGTACAGGCATGGTCAACATGAGCAGATAGGTGTTGAAGGCCACCAGTTCACCGAGGGTGAGCTGCTGGGTCATGACCTGGTTACCGCCGTACAGCAGGACAGCGATGGTGCCCAAGCTGATGATGATGTTGAACACGGGGAAAAAGCTCGAGAAGGTTCGCGATACGTGCAGGGCCCGTGCAAGCAGTTCCTGGTTCCGCTCTCCGAAGCGCTTGATTTCATAGGGTTCTCTGGCGAATGCCTTCACCACGCGGATTCCAGCCAGGTTCTCCTGGAGGAGAGTGTTCAGCTTGTCCAGTGCCCGCTGCACGTGGCCGAAGAGAGAGCGGATCGTGCGCCCGAACTTGAACATGGCCGCTATCATCAGCGGCATGATGCTCAGAGAGAGGGCGGCTAGCTTGTAGTGCATGCTGAAGAGCACGATAGCTGCACCGGTCAGCATCACGAGCGCGTTGAGCAGGTTTATCAACCCAAAGCCGCTGAACATGCGCACGATTTCCACGTCATTGGTGGCGCGGGTCATGAGCTGGCCAGTCTGTGCCCTGTCGTGGTAGCTGAAGGAGAGGCTCTGTATCTTGGCGTACAGCCTGTTGCGCAGGTCGTAAGCGACGCCTTGCGCCGTGTATTCGGACAGGTAGCCCTGCAGGAAGGAGAACAGGCCGCGCAGGGCCGCCAATCCCACCAGGCTCAGCGCTGCCCGGACGAGAAACGGCTGGTCTCGGCTGCCGATTCCGCGGTCAATGATCAGGCCGATCACACTGGGGAACAGCAAATTGGCGGCAGTCACGAACAGCAGGCACAGCAGCGCGGCGACGGTTGAGAGCCAGTATCTGCGCAGGTAGCCTAGTGCTCGCAATAGGGGTTGTCTTTTCACTCTGTCCTCGTCTTGGCGATGCTTTGCAGGCCAGTTATTTAGTGTTGCTAAGTATATCGCAGAAACGCCGTGCTGTCAAATGTGGTGGGTGAGAGTGTTGAAAAAGTCCGTTGGAGATTCGTTGATTTGGCGGGAGGGACAAAGGCGAGTAGACTTGGTACAAGTCGGATAAGAGCAGGGAGGAACAGAGATGG
>Ga0315543_1001130_pt1 | contig 29801 bp, 23 predicted proteins | sample SalMarSW160210MG_2_FD_203098 | JGI IMG/M metagenome (GOLD analysis project Ga0315543, IMG submission 203098) | Salt marsh sediment microbial communities from the Plum Island Ecosystem LTER, Massachusetts, United States - Salt Marsh Sediment SW1601-210 ... | reverse complement strand
GTCACTATATTTCCCAAAGTGCAATTCTTTAAAGGGGAAGTGCTCCTTCCACATAAAAAACAATCCGAGCAGGGTCACCGGCACAAACACAACCGCGTGCATAAGAATGGCGTAGCTAATACTTAGACTACTCAAAATACCAAAAAGATTCATCGTTCTGGCACAGAAAAACTCAAAGGTACCCAGATACCCCGGAGATGAGGGGATGGTAATTCCTAGATTAACTATAGCTACCAGTACAACTGGCGCATAAAACGGAAGTTCCAGATCAAATGACACCGATACTACGTAGTATATGGCAGCTTCACAGAGCCAGGATAGTATCGATAAAATCATAATCAGGGCCATATTTTTCCCGTACCGCAGCACTCTTAACCCTTTAAGAAAGGAGTGGAAAAGACCGGTCAACAAAGGCCTTGCCGGAGAAGGAAAGAGGGGGATAATCTTCTGAAATATTCCCTTTGACAGACTTTCCCGCCGCAACACGAGAAACAAAAATATGAGTAGCCCTACAAAGAAAACCGTGGCAATGTTAAAAATTCTTCTACTCCATTCGGTGAATGAGAAGAAAAAAGAGCCTGCCAAGAGAAAAATGAGCATAGTCAAGCCATCAAAGGTTCTTTCTACCACTATGGTGGCGAAGGCAGAAGTCTTGCTAATTTTCTCATTTCTCCCGATGAGGTAGGCTCGATAAAACTCTCCTGCCCGTAAAGGAAGAATATTATTGATCATATATCCCATTACATTCACCGGGAATAACCTGTTGGTATCTATTTGCTTTATCGGCTTGAGTAAATACCTCCATCGCATAGTCCTGACATAAAGACTCACCATGGAGAGACCGATACCCAGCAATAAATATCTAAAATCTACTCTTTCTAAAGAGGAGATTATCTGTCTATATTTTACATTTCTAAAGGCCAACCAGAAAAACAGCATACTGACCCCTACTCCTGCCCAAATTTTCCAGTTCTTCACCCGACCTTCTCCTTTCTTAGTCTGTACCTAAAACCAGATTTCTATCAGCAAATATTTTGAAGAGCTGGAGAGTTGGAAGATTTCCATATTAACTCATCTCCCAATTCCATAATAATTATTCTTCTTTGAGAGAATATTTCTGCCATCGATTACCACCAGATCTTTATCGAACTCCAAATCCGTGAATTGAGAATGGTCGGTAGCTATTATCACACAGTCACAACCCTTAATTGCATCTGCCACAGATTTTGAACATTGAACGCCCTGGTAGCACTTGATGAAGGGATCATAGGCCAGGATCTTCGCTCCCAGAGTTGTCAAGATTTTAATCATGCCCAAAGAGGGGGAATTCTTGATGCTGGAAGAGTCTTTTTTGTAAGCTAGACCCAAAATGGCTACTTTACAGGACCGGATATCTTTTCCCCTTGATTTCAAAGCGGCTACGGCCTTGTTTACTGTGTATTGAGGCATGGACTCGTTGATTTTTCTAGCCTCCTTAATGAAAGTAGAGTCAATGCCGGTCTTTTTCATGGAGTTAGATGCCATATAGGATACGTCACCGATGCATTCTCCCCCTACACCACAGCCCGGCTTTAGTCTAACGAAGTTCCACTTGGTTCCAGCCGCGTTCAAGACCTCTTCCACATCCACCCCCAACTTGTCAGCGCTCTTGGCGAATAGGTTAGTCAAAGCCAGATTAACATCTCTTTGAGTATTCTCCATTATCTTGACAAGCTCGGCCGTTCTCGGATTGGAAACGGGGATTACCCTTTCAATAACTTGAGAATAAAGAAAGCAGGCAAGCTCTGTAGCGAGAGGATCAATGCCTCCCACTACTTTGGGAATATTCCAAATTCTCCTGCTCTTATTTCCGGGGTCTATTCTTTCCGGGGAAAATACCAGACCAAAATCTTCACCGGCCCGCAAGTTTGACTTTTCCTCCAAAAAGGGCCTAACCAGCTTTTCAGTCGTCCCTGGAGGAACCGTACTCTCCAGAATAACCAGTTTTTCTTTCAGTCTCTTATCAGAAATCGAATCAATGGCTGAGAGAATATACTCATAAAAAGGTTCTCTGTTTCTAATCGGGGTGGGAACTGCAATAAAGATCGCATCTCCTGCAATCACCGCATTTTTCACCTGAGTAGAAAAAATCAATTTGGAATCAACAAATTCTTTAATCACAGAGGTTAACCATTTCTCTTCAGGGATGGAATTTACCCCTCTTTTTAGTTTCCTAATCTTTGCGTGGTCTATATCGAAGCCATATACGGTGAATCTATTCTTGGCAAACAAACAAGCTATATTTAGACCTACATAACCTAGACCAATTACTGATATTTTTAGAGCTCTACTAGTAATTTTTTTCTTGAATTTCTCTTTTTCTATCCACATTTGTATACCTGCGTAGTTTATCGTAGTAAAGCAGTTCCTCTTCAATTTTCCTCTGCCTTCCTACCATATCAGCTATCAACGCCAGAACGATGAAAAGAATTCCTAAAACTACCAGAGTCACCACTACATATAAGAGGGATGTATAGGGAGAAGTTCTTCTGTAAATAAACCAGTGAAAAACCATAAATAGGCCAATGGCTACACCGGGTAAAAGAGTAACCAATCCTATAGTCCCGAAAAAGGTCAAAGGTTTATAGTCTCTAAAAGTCCTGATGATAATAATCAGAGCATTTAAGCCGTAGGTATACCAGTGTTTTACGACTTTCGATTGGCCCTTTCTTTCTTTTACTCTTACCGGAATTTCTTTCACTCTCAGCCCTTTGTTAATCAGATCAAGAAACACTTCCTGGGTGTAGGTGAAATCACCAAAGATATTTAACCTCAAAGCAGCTTCTTTGGAATAGGCCCTGAATCCACATTGGGTATCGGTCAGTTCTTGATTTGTCAGGCGGCTCACTATTCTGGTAAATACACTGTTTCCGATCTTTTTTATCCAGGGCATCCTGAGATGTACGTCTTTCTTCAGGAAACGTGTTGCAGTTACAAAATCCGCTTCTCCTTTTAGAATAGGTTCTACCAATGGCAAGATATCTTTAGGGTTGAATTGACCGTCAGCATCTATATTTACGATAAGATCTGCTCCCATTCCCAGAGCACACTTTATGCCATCACGAAAGCTAACCCCTAAGCCAAGGTTGGTCTTATGAGAGAGAATTTTGTGAGCACCAGCTCGTTTGGCTGCTCTTACAGTCTCATCGGTAGAACCATCGTTTACTACCAGAATTTCGGTGGATTCAACTCCCGAAATTTGATCAGGGATCTCCCTTACCACACTACCCACGGTTTTCTCTTCATTGTAAGCTGGAATCATTACCACCAATTTCATTTTTCTCTTCCTCGACTTCAATCAATGAATTCGAATATCATATTGTCTGTTTCATCCATCAGTTATGGTAGCCATTTCCCTTAAAAAGTCAACTACCACTGCCTAAACATAAGGGTAAAATCCTATCAAGACGCGAAGATTAAGAGGTGGGAAGAGCCAGCTCCTTTTCTAAAGCGTCACCAGCTCTATCTCGATGACTGCGGTCATAGCTGAATTTAACGTAGATTTGTAATGGATAGCACTGTTTATTCTTTTAAACTCAGATTAGGCTCCGCCGTTATCAGTGCTATAAAATAGTAGATGACCGGCAGGGTTATCATAAATATACGCTCTGACGAACCCCATATATGCCAATGCGAAGTAACTGTCAAATATCTGTAAGTTCCCAATATGAAAAGTCCTATGTTAGATAGAACAATAAAAAATAAAAAACGGTGTTTACGAATCCTTCCCCCATATAGAAAAATAACTAAGACGAGTGGACCAAGGATAAGTTTAAACCGAACAAAAATATAAGTCCACAGAAATTCCATGACGCGGCGCCATAGAACCATATCAAAAAACGTCTGGTAGTCATTCCAGATACTCTTAAGGTGCGAAATGAGACCTTGAGAAAGAAAAGCCATTTGAGGAACACCTGGACGATAGTGAAAAACCTCTCTGACATAAATTCCCCAGAGAGGTGCGAGTAAAAAATAGGGAATGGCAAAGATAAAAGGAACAAGATATTTCCTCCGGGAAAGGCTAAAATACATCAAAATAATGAAATAACCGACAAAAAATATCAGTGGGTCGCTTCGTATCCACGAGCTTAATCCCAAGAATATCCCCGCCAGGCTTAAAAATCCTTTCCTTTGCTCAAAGATCCAACGATAAAGATAGAGAGTTCCTACGCTAAAATAAAAGGTAAGGGGGAAATTCAGGTAGGCATGGTGTGAGCAACTATATATGATAGGAGTAGTTATCAAAATCAAAATAAACAACAGGGAGTGATAGCGGGGTACATAGTCCTTCAAAGAGAAATAGAAGATCAGGGCAAGAGCGACAAGACACAAGGGATAGAATATTTTAGCATTCTCCCAACCCCACAGATATAGCCAGGTGTGGACTAGAGAAGTCATAGGCGGTCGAGAAGCAAGAACGTAGTTAGGGGCGGCAATCTTCAGGGAAGCGGCCTTGGAAAAAGAGAGGGTTTCGGTAAGAAGTTTAGCTCGGAAATCATACAGTGTCACCGCATCAGGCCAACCAACTGGCCAATAAGCCCCCAGGATAACGTCTGTGATGAGAAAGAAAATTATCAATCCAAAGACAGCTTTTTCAAAGAGACAAAGTGGGATTGTCAATTTCTTCTGGTCAACAAAAGCGTGCAAACCTCTCATCCCCTGATCAATGAACCGAGTTTTTTTTGCTCCCCATATTAAAGATATGGCAATGATTGCGCATACCAGAACAACTGTATTTCTCAACGAAAAGCTCATTCCCAGCACATTCAAAAAAAACATCCCCAGAGTCAGAAAACCAAATCCCAGACCATAACCTAAAGCCAGGCGTTCATATAAGGTGAGACGTGGAACAACGACCAGAGTGATGGCGTAACCCAAGAATAAAGGCAACATCAATCCCAGAATTAACATCCTACCGTTTCCTCTCAAAAGTGAGTTTAGGAAGTGACGAATACAATCTGAGTCCACTCTCTCATAAACATTTATTCAGAAGAAACTCCCTCATTACTTTGCCGGTTCACAGACAGTTGATCGAGGGCTTCCTTGGCCCAGTAACAGGAGGGGTCAAGCTCTAGAGCTTTTTTGAAACTGATTATGGCAAAATCGTGTCTCTTGTTTAGTAGATATGCCTGGCCCAGAGAAAATTGGAACCAGGACAGAGTAGGTTCGAGTTGAACCGTTTTTTCATATTCTCTCACGGCCTTATCATACTCGTCCCGGTGTTTGAAGATCTCTCCTGAATAATAATAAAACCAAGGGTTCTCAGGGTTAAGTATCTTTCCCAGTTGATATTGTTTCACTGCTTCCTTCAACTGGCCTCTTGCCCTATAGAAATTGCCCAACATCAGCAAAACTGGTGCACTTTCCGGCGCCATCTCTATCTCATCAGTTTCCCTGCTCTGTCCCTTCTCTAATTCTATGAGGCCATATTTTTCCAAATACGGCATTTCCCGAGGAACTCCGATATCTATTCCAATTCTGGTAATTCGCATATTCGTAGTATCCCAGTTCTTTAAGAGACCGTACTTTTGGGCTCTTTGATAGAGATCGGGCACAGTAAGCAGAGCCCAGGAATATGTCCGTTTATTTGGGGCGGAACTAAAAATAGCTAGTTTGCCATTGTTGTATCTCACCTCCACTATTAAACCAATGCTATGCCTGGTACTTGCCCTGGTTCGAGCCTTAACCATAATCTCACCCCTAAGAGGAATATCTACCGTTTTTGTCCAATAATCATAATTGTTCAAGGTATAGGTGAGATCAAAGTATTCTAAGAATCGATCATTAAGTTTGATCAGTCGATGTTCATCGACCTTCTTTTGAGCATGGGAAAGGTAGTTTACCAATAACTCTCCCGAAGGCCCTGAATAATCGGCCTCGTTTCCTGGTTCCACCCAAGGAACATCCAATAGGAATCTTCTCCGCGTAGGTAGATGATGAAATCTTCTAATATCCACCACAAACTTTGGCCAACCATCAGCAACTAAAAGATGAGTAATCGTTTTATCCTGCTCAAAAATTCTTCGATATCCCCATCGAAGTCTACGAGGATATAGAAAATACTGAAGTATACTTTGGTTTCCAGCAGTTGTATGCTTCCAGGGGTCGACTCGAGGAGGATGCATGATAACAGCCGTAGGGGAAGTATTCTCCCGGACCAGCTTCATGAGCTTATAATTACCCCCCCAATATCGGCTCATTTTTTGGTCGTAGGAGAGGAAAGGATTTCTTGAAATGAAACTCAATTGCCCGATGGCAAATCTAGCGATTTTTACGGTGTAAAAAGTAGCTAGGATGAGAATAATTCCCATAATCACCGCCAAAAAACGGATTTTGGTCAAAAGATGTTTTGACGGCATCGAGAAATTAAATCGCTTCATCTCTTCTGGTCCTATGATGCTAGCTCACTGATTTCCTGATGCCAGCGACATTTCATCACGATTATTTGGAATGGAATTTTATCCTACAGGTTCTCACTCATTCTGCTCCTTGAGACTATGTGCAGATGATTTCTTCCACCAGGCAAATAGTCCCATAAATGCTACAGAAATATTGAAAACAAATAAATAGGTTAAAGAAAAACTAACTGCCGACTCAGGCTCTAGCTCCAAAACGGAAAAGAGCCCTATCAAAGTTGCATCTCGGGTACCAATTCCCGCAATAGAAATGGGTATCAAGGAGACCAAGTTGACAATAGCTATACAGAAGACAAGATAGGGAAAAAAGATGGGAATATTCAAAGCTACTGAGATTAAATAGCATTGAAAAAAACCGATAAGGTAGGCCGACAAAGACAACAGTAAGGGAAATGTTAGATGCCAATCCCCCATTTTCTCAATTCCCCCGTAAAAATCGCCAAAGGTGCTGCCAGCCCGGCGGGCCAGTTTTTTAAAAAAAGAAAATCTCGAGAGAAAACCCAGCATTCTTTGAGTATATTCTCGCCTCAGAGATATTATTGTCCCCAAAGCAAGTAATATGGTCAAAGTTACGACCAATAGAGTTAATTTTTTTGAAACAGAAAAAATGAGAAGGCCTGAACAAGCGAAGAAAAGAAGGATTAGCACATCCAGAATCCTATCCATGAAAAGGGATGACAAAGACTTCCCCACGGAAATTTTCTTTTCCTGCTTTAAGTAATATACCCGAGCTAGCTCTCCTATTCGTCCAGGAGTAATGACACCAACATACGAAGCAGCCAAAAAGGTAAGGAAACAATCCTTAAAACTATAATCAATCTGTTGCATTTTAAGTAGATATTGCCAACGAAAACTCTTCACCAGGACTAAGGGAATGATCAGGAGGAAGATAAGCGGCAGATAGAGAACCTTAGTGGTAGAAAAGATTAAAAAAGTGTTCGAAAGATCTATTTTAGACAGGATAAGTACCATTATGCCTATTCCAATTACCCACCATAGATACGGTTTTTTAATCATCTCAAAGTCCTAACTTGGAAAAAACATAGTCCTACGTCCGAAGTCGGAAAGGTAAGGTCAAGTTAAGTTGATTATTGCAGAATCTTCTTAATAATATAATTGTGTGCGCTCTTGCCACCCATGCTGGCTATCATCTCGCCTATCAAGCCAGTAGAGATGATTTGAAGACCAACCACTATCAATAATATTCCGAGCCATAGCAAGGGTCTATCGGCGATCCCCTGTCCCAGAAACTTCAGAGTAGCCAGATAGGCATTTATGATTAATCCCACCAGGAAAAGCAATAACCCAATCCCGCCAAATAGATGAAGAGGTTTCGTCATATATTTTGTTAAAAACATAACCGTAGTCAAATCTGCCATTCCTCTGAAAAGTCGCCCTATGCTGTATTTAGACTGACCATGGATTCGGGGGTGATGTTTTACCTTAACTTCACCAACCTTATAGCCTCTCCAGTAGGCGAGAACCGGGATATATCTGTGTAGCTCACCATAAAGGTCAATATCTTTGATAGTTGTTCTCTTGTACATCTTAAACCCGCAATTGAAGTCATGAACCTTAACCCCGGTAAATGCGGAAGTTAGATAATTGAACAATTTTGAAGGAAGAATTTTTGATAGAGGGTCCTTTCTTGGGGATCTCCACCCGGAAACTAAATCGTACCCTTCGCTCAATTTCCTAAGAAAATTTGGGATTTCCCTGGGATCATCTTGAAGGTCCGCATCCATGGTTATAATGATCCCTCCCCTGGTATAATTAAATCCAGCAGAGAGGGCGGCAGATTTACCGAAATTCTTCCTGAATTGGATAACTTTTATAGTCCGGTCTTTCTGATGTAATCTTTCCAGAATAGAAAAGGAATTATCAGAGCTCCCATCATCAACAAAAATTATCTCATAAGTTTCACCAATATGCTCCAGTACGGATTTTAGCTGAGTATAAAGTGATGCAAGATTTTCTCCCTCATCAAACACGGGGATAACGACTGACACCTCTTTTTCCTTCTTGTTTTCCCTCTTTTCCAATTTGTCTTCTCCCTATTCCCGGGATAATTTTGAGCATCTACCCCAGGAAACTTACCTATTTGGTGCAGAAGTTCCAAAAAGACTTCCTCATGCTCACCTCGAGTCGGCTTCTTTAAGAGCTTGTCTTGTCTTTGTTCGAAAACAAAATCTGATTTGCCAGCAAAAAAAGAGATAAAGGTGCAAAATGTAACATATATCTGGGAATGCTTCTTTCCCATTTTATATCCCAGGCAACAACAAGGTAACCCCCTGCATATAAAGCTATGGCTAAAAATACCGAGAGGAATATATAAACTGTAGGTGAAGAAAAGGTTCTTTTCCAGAAAAGAATGGTTGCCAGGATCAAGGCGAACCACAGGATATTCCACTTATCAGTATCGAGCATTGTTTTCAAGAAAGCATAGCCTAGAGGACGAAGCCGTCCCAGATGTGCAGTCATCCATGATAAATTCAAGGTAGATGAGGTAACAACCTCGCTGTGTAGACCTATAAACCGCTTGAACACCATCCAGGGGCCCAGAATCAAAATCACAATTCCCAAGAATATCAGCAGACAACGGACCTTTTCTCTCAGTTGAGCTGGCAAGTGGAAAAGCAAAAACACAACCAGGAGAAAAAGGATCACCAAAAGAAGGATCTGCCCTTCATACTTGGTCCATCCAGCGAATCCAGCAAAAATTGCTGATATTGGTAGGTACTCCTTATTCCCATGGTTCATCCAAAGAAAAAGAAAAATCACACTAACTGAATAGTAATAGGCCAATGGTATCTCAGCATAGCCTGCCGATGAGTAATACAGCACCCGAGGTATGGTAGCCAGAAATAAAGTGAATAGTACAGAGCCCATTCTGGAGATTGATCTCCGCAGGGCTGAATAGAAGATAATCAAAAGGCAAACATAGTAAAGAGGAAAAATTACCTTCACCAGTGCATCGTTCCATTCCCCCATGGAGTTAAATAGCCAGGTCTCAGTTAAGGGAACCAGCAGGGGATAATCTGGAAAAGTAAAATCTTTGGTTACATCATGGAAAAAATCAAACCTTATAGTCTGGTCCACGAAAAATATTTTAGCCTTAAAGCTCCAACAAACGAAGGGATCCCAATGAAAGATGGGTTTGATCAGAGCCGCAAAAAAGACAGAGAATATTTCAAAAAAGATGACCGCCCACATTATTTTCTCCAGAACAGAAAAGAGTTTCTTTCTCGTATTTCCTGTAGTGGAGCGAGGTTGAGAAATGCCTTTTAGATTTAAAGGGGGAACCCACCTAAGAACCTTACCCTTGCTTTTCCAGATGCTAAAAAAGAGGAAAGGAATCCAGGGAATAATAATATATCCGAAAGTAAGTGGAACACCGACCAAAGAGATAAGAAACATTTCTAACGACAAAAATCCAGCTCCAATCCCGTAAGATAAGGCGATCTTTTCCCACCAGTTACTTTTTGATTCTTCTCCCAAAACCAAATATGTTAGGCTGTATCCTATGAAGAACAAAATAACCAGACCACCTAATAATTTCAAAATCAGCAACATCAATCTCTCTTCGCCAGACCTTTTATCTCATCCTCAAAGTCTCAATCTGGCTTGATTTTAAAAGTCTTCCGGTATTCAAGGATAGCATCCTCGATCACTCAAGGTAAGGCTTAAGCGTGGGTTGCCATCTCTCTGACTCTACTGGATTCCTCATTATTTTCTTTAGATACGAGATTTTTATTAGAATACTCTTATTCTCCTCATACCTAGCGATTAGCTTATAGTTGTGATTCCTACCCTTTAAGATGAACCACAAATCACTCTCTTTTTCCGGAACTCCGTTCTTGAAAAAAAACCCTTCCTGGTAGGAATCCTTTTGACTTAAGGCCACTCCCCCTACAAAATCATCTTCACCCCCATCATGAGTCAACTCCAAGTAATATTGAGTGCGCGGTTTAACCTCCAGGGGAAAGTCAAAGACAAATTCCTGGTGGTCAGTTCCGGGGATCTTTTCCATCCCATTCAGGGATTTTAATCCTATCTTCTTATTCTTTTCAAAGCTTTCCCATATGCTCAAGGTTAACACTTCATGAGGGCTCCATTCTTCCTCATTAAGGATCAAATCGGCGCTGGTGATACTCCTGGTCGACCTACCGGTCCTAAATGTCTGGCCCAGAGAGAAACCCTTCTTAAGATGAATTTGAGCATCTTGCTTGGTTTGTTTGGCGAAGATTTCGGAATTAAGAGATATCTTTCGTCCGAAAATGAGTAATACATCATCCCCTTGCCAATTGTGAGGGTAAAGATAATATGCAGCCTTGTAAGGATAAAGTGAATTAGAAAACTTGAATCCTACATCGACACCTTCGGGTAACTTTTCCTCGCACCAGATCAAAAATCGGTACAAGTCCTCCCAGGTGGTAAGATCCCTTTCCTCATCCAAAGATCGTCCCCAAAACGTGTGAAACTCCTGAGAGATGCAAGCTAACCTATCTTCTCCATACTCTTTGGTGCCAGGATGATAGCGCCTGAGTGTTTGAAATTCCTGAGGGGTTGGACCTAACTGCTGATAAATAGTCTTTCCTATAAAAAGCAGCCAGATTACCACCAGAATTAGCACAATGACTCGCTGACTTTTTCTCATCTCAAATGGGTGCCGTATTTCTTATTAAGGTTTTTCATTGTTATTCTAATTCTGGGACGAAAAATTTTCCAGAAAAAGTAGGCTCTAAATATTTAACGAGCAAATTCCTCTTCGGGTGAGGTGCGAACAAAGATTACCGATACCAGAGTAAAGACCAGCCAGATAGCTATAGTTACTATCCGCAACAAAAACATAGCAAAGAAACCAACCTCTACCGAAGCCAGAGTGGCGAGTATGAGGGTACCCACACCCTCTTTGACCCCCAATCCAGCAGGGGCAAAAAGAGCCAAAAAGCCGATCACTGTTGATATAGCGGCCGAGGATAAACAGAGAGGGAAGACTCCTATTCCGATGGGATAGAAAGCCCGCACAGCAAAAAAAACCCCCAAACCTGCCAAAATCCAAGCCAAAAGATAAAAAAGCGTAATTCTGACATAAAGAAGGTAACCAACATCTGGGGAGATTTGAAGGTTAATACGTTTCCCGGACTTAAGGTGCTTGTTGACAAGTTTCTCCGCTCCCGATAGTATCCAGTTCAATATTCTGGGATGGATAATAAGACCAACAACAAAAGGTAAGAAAATAATTGAATATCTTAAGGGTGAAGAAAGAAATGAAATTATAGGAAGACTACACACAGCTGCACTTAAGAGCCAGAGACACTGGGAAATGGCAAAACTCGTTCCAATATCTTTCAAATTAATTCCTACCTCACGGGAAAAAATAAGATAATTCCCCGCAAATAGCACCTTTCCTGGAATATACTTACCTAATGAGGCCAAAGTCATTATTTTAAGAACCCTGGGAAACGAAACCTTGACTCCAATTCCTTGATATATGGAATAGTGAATAAACACATAAAGCAAGACCACACCGCAGGTACAGAAGAAAACAAACAGTATCATTATAAAATTGGCTTTAATGGCCAGGTTATGAAATTTATCGCTCCAATGCCCCAGATAATAAGCGATGATAACAAACAAGGACAGGAAATAGAGCCACTTGAAAACTGGCTTCTTAAAAAAATCTCGCGAATTAACTATTTTCTCCCAAATTTTCATTTTATTTTTCGGATTTCGTTTCGCTCCTTTTTCCCGTAACTTTTGCAGGAACGCCAACAGCAATACTGTAACTGGGAACATCCTTGGTCACCACAGCTCCCGCCCCAACGATAGCCCCATCACCGATAGTAACTCCGGATAATACAACTGCTGAAGCATACACATGTACATCACTTCCGATAGTCACTTTATTTCCCCTTCCTCCCTGGGTCATTATGGGCACTGAGGGGTCTTCAAAAATGTGCTCGCCGCTGAAAATTTTGGCGCCGGCTCCCAGACCTGAATATTTGCCTATCTCAATGTCTCCGTGACCGTAAAGAACTACATTCTCCGTGATAAAAACGGATTCGTGAATGAGTATCCTCCCTTGACCTGCCCTGAAAATAGAACCCCGAAATATTTGAACATCGTCTTTTATTTCTATTCGCCCATGCGGAGCCATGGTACTTAGAGAGCTATTTTCACCGATGAAGACTCTATCACCCAGAAAGATTCTCTGAGGTACAATAAAACGAACGTTTTTTTCGATCAAACAGTTTTGACCAACGCTTCCCAGAATGCCTTTGTAAGCGCCTCCTCTTAGGGCCGACCCCACTACAGTGGGAAACGAAGAAAAAAGTGTGAATATTAAGCCTTGCCACAAGAACTTTCTGAGGGATCTCTCGCCACTCACACGCTCCACATATTTCCAGAAATTATCGGTTAATCTTCCTTTTGAAATCAGCCGCCGTACTTCTGCGCCCTCGGGCTTCTTTATCCTGTCTGTTATTTTAGCCACCCCCTAAATTAAGGCTCAATTATTTTCCCATCTTACTTTCTTAGACCAATATAGCCGAACAGGATTTCAGGCCATCTACAGGTTACAATTGAGGGCATCAGGTCGCAAGAAGTATAGCAGGTACATTTACCCTCCTTGATTAGTCTTCTCACCTTGTTCGCCAGGGGAGACAACCATATTTCGTCAAGTCCAGTCTCTCTAATGTTACCAATCTTAAACACCGACAGTCCACAAATATAGACGGATCCATCGGGCTCAATATGAAAAGAAGAATATCCTGCCGAACAAGGAAGGGGTCTTTTTTCAGGATTTTCAATAAACTTTTTCATATACCGATAAAATACCCCCTGCAATGCTCTGGCTAATCCTTTTTTGTCGGGAAACCCATCTTTAGAAAAGAAATCGATAAACTTCAAAAGGGACAGCCTGGTCTCGGAAGACATCAACAACTCGGTATTACGCTTGAGACTGCGGGAATAGCGCTGTGCTGGTTTAAAGAAGAAATCCACCTCATTTCTAAATTTTTCGAAGACTCTCGGCAACTCATGGATATTTCTATCCGTAACAGTAAAACCCACCGAAAGATGAAGTCTATCATTTTCCTTCCTCAGATTTTTCAACTCATTTAAACTAGATAGAACCCTGGCAAATGTCCCGGGCACTCCTCTAATCCTATCATGGGTGCTTTCGAACCCATCTAGAGATAATTTAACCGAGACCTCCAGATTGGTTCTGGCCAATATTGTGTGGATGGCGGAGGTAATTTTCTCCGTTAAGGTACCATTAGTGGCCACCCTAAAATCACTAAGTTGAGGAATTATCTTTGAGGTGGCTATGGCAATATCGGCGATGTCGTCCCTTAAAAAGGGCTCACCCCCAGTTAAAGATAGAATGACTAAGTCCTTCAGGGTACTGCTAGCTAGAAGTCTCTTTATTTCTTCCAGGTTTAACTCATTCTTGCTACCGTTTAGCCTGGAAGTACACATTTCGCAGCGGAGATTACAGTTCCTGGTTACTGCCAGAACCAGAGAGAATGGCCTTATGAAATTCTTTAATTGTGTCTTATATCCTATGTAGGACTTAAGTATCTTACCAAGAGGATACTTGGGATACTTCACCATTTTTTCCCTTCAAGAATGGCATTAAATGCCAAAGAGGAACTTTTAGCTCTATAGATGAAAAATTTTGCCAACCACTCGACTCTGAAATAAGTGATGAATCTTCAACGAATTAACATTATGAAGCTGTATATTTATTGGAGCAATACAGTTTTGCCAACACATAGGGTGATCACTTTCCTTTATTTTTTTCCTAATCCGATTGGCCTCCTCCGAATACCATACATCCGAGAATGAATTATTTCGGACACTTCCCAGACGATAGCCAGCCGCATCACAAGAAATAACATCGCCATTAGACTGGATGACACATCTAACATAACCAGCAATGCACCTGTATTTATATAGTTGATCAGAATCTGTAAAGAATACCTCAAAATTCCGGTAGTACTCATGATTGTCTCGAAGAAATGCTGAATACTTGTGTTGAACAAGGTTGATTTCCTTTTGCAACCGTTTTACATCCTCCACATTCAGCACTATATCCTCTGAAGGGTGAAGATTGTTCCTGGCAATGTCATGGGCTAGTTGAAAGGTTATTCCATCTAACTTTTTATTGTAGGCCAATTTTACAATCCGGGAAAACTCATCCATATTCTTCTTACTAAGGGTTGTATTGACATAAATTCGAGGCTTCAACCCATTCCGTTGCCTCTGTAAAAAACTAATGGCGTCCATGACTTTTTCATAGGACCCCGGGACCCCTCGCAGTTCGTCGTGAACTTCAGGAGAAGCTCCGTCCAGGGAAAGATAGACCCGGTCGATTCCTATGGAACAGATCTTCTGAGCTACAGAAGAGTTCACTAATGATCCGTTAGTATCAAGGGTGATTCTTAAACCCTGTTTTCTGGCGAAAGCAGCCAGCTCAAAAATATCTCGACGTAGAAGTGGTTCACCTCCAGAAAAAGAAATATCCGCCACTTTATTTTGGGCTAGTTGCCTCAGTAATACGCAGCCTTCTTGGGTAGTCAACTCATTCTTATCCTTAGGCCTTTTCCATCTTTCACAGCTTTTGCATCTTGAATTACATAGGTTGGTAACACTCCAGCTGACCTTTAACGGCCCGGCTATGGGTATGTAGCTTCCGGTACAGAACCTGAGTAAGTTGAGTGCTTGACTAGCTCTTATCATTTTTAGGCGGTAACACCTGATAGAGTATTATTTTTCTACCTTTATACTTAATCACATGCACGACTTGTAATCCTGGATGTTTCCTCTTCTCATCGAGTAGGAAGGCAAACTGAGGTCTCAACCGAGGGATGGTAAATTCGTCGATTATAAGGTAGTCAACATGGTTTGACCGAGCATACTTAACGAGTCCACTATAATCTCCGTAATATATTCCTTTCCATCTGGATCCAGCATAAAAAGCTACCCCTGCCTTCCTTAACATTATGAGCTTATTTGTGATGTTCTCCATGTTTTCTTTCATCCATAGACCCATAATTTTGTACTCATAGGGGACCAGACTTTGTTTTTTGACAATAATAATCGCTGAAGCAGAAGCCATTCCGGCAAAAAGTATCCCTGGGATCATAAATCCAGCCACGAAGGCAAAAAAACGATTGAAACCACAGAGCTTCTTCTCCACCCAGCCCTGAAACCCTACTGTCACCCTGGCCAAGCCTATAATGAAAAAAGGAAGATAGGGATAGAAATATCGGGTCTCAACGTGAAAAAGGAGGAAAGCGGAAGCTGAAATTAGCACTAATCCTAAATAGAACTCTTTTATGGTCAGTTTACGACTCCAAGCCAGCTTAAGTAATCCCAGGCCAATGAAGAGGAAGAAAAGAACAAGAAAAACTTTTAAGGCAGAAAGGGGTATCTTCAACTTTTGGGCATCTTTAGCCATTTCTGGATATATGCTGGCCAGGTTCTTCATACATTTACTCAAAACCTCACCCGGATGAGTAATAGCATATTGGAGCATCCCACCCTGACTCTGTTTGTATCTTTCAGCCGAGGGCCTCTCATAGATTAAAAAACTCATCTTCTCCTCATCAACCTTAAGCAATTGAACTCGCGCAAAGTCTCTATAGGGACTGCTGCCAGTGATAACCCATTTTCCCATATGTCGGTGCAAGAAAGCCCAGTAAGGTAGTGAAACTATGACAAAGCTGGCCACCAAGACCACCATTTTTGCTAGAATTCTTGTCTTGCTAAGTTTTAAAGCAAAATACTTGGATAAAAGGAAAAAAAACAGAAATAGGGGCACCAATACTATCCCCATGGGATAAGCCAAAAATGCCGATCCTATTGCTAATCCCGTTAAAAGAGCCCAGAGCAAATTTCTCGTACGCAGAGCCTTCCAACCAAGGGATACTGAAGTGGCCAATAGCAGCGTATATAGAGCCTCGGTGCGGATCTCCGTAGAAGCAAATACCAGAGGAGGACAAACTATTATGAAAAGGGCAGAGATCAGCGCAACTCTTTTTCCATACATATTCCTGGCCAAGTAATATACGGGGATCACCAGAAGACTTGAGGCAATAACAGAAACTATCTGGCCGGAAAATTCCAGATTCCGGCTTATAAACCAGGAAATTCCAATCAGGATAGGATAGAGAGGAGGAAAATCGAGCTGTGGACCCCCTCGAACAGAAAAGCCGTTGCCAGAAAAGAGATTCCTGCCACTAAACGCATGAACAACCCCATCTCCACCTCCGTCCGAACCAACAAACTGAAAAAAATATAGGGAAACGAGCCCAATAGAAAACGAGGCCAGCACCAAAAAAAAGGGGATAAAAAAATCTCTCCTAACTAAAAGTTGAGCTAGCTTCCTGCTCATCGTAGAGACTCCTCTCTAGCTAACTGAAACTAACTTTTTAGTGCAGTTCCTTTCTTAAAAAAAGGTCTCCCAATCCCAGCACTGATCCGACAACCCAGGACAGTTTGGTGAGAAATTCAAAGGGAATGATTAGGATGTATTTCAAATCCTTTCCCATTGCCCACCAGGCCAACTTTAAATGTGTTGCTAAAGATACTAGCAGGAGAATTAGAAACGGAATCCAGCTCCAGGGTATGATAAATAGAGAGAGTAAAGTCAGGCCATGAACTATCAGCCTAAAGTATTCGGCCCAACTTGTATGTTGGGTAGTATACCTCTTGGTGCTGATGACCCACCGAGTCATTTCTCTCGCGGTTTTGGCATGCCTGCTCAGGTGTTTAAATAGCGATTCGACAAAAGGATGCAGGAATCTAGCTTCCTTGACTAAATATATAGCGTGACCTTGCTCTAGCATTTGCCGGGATAGTTCCTTGTCTTCTGAATACCTCCAGCAAGTGCTAAACCCACCTAGTTGCCGAAAAAGGTTATTTTTGACAGCTATACACCCCCCCCAGGCAAAGTCCAGGTACTCCAGGTTTTGGAAAAGATATCTAGCCTTCATAAAAATTAGTCGAGCCACCAAACTCTCAGGATTAGCGATATCAATATATCCCTGGGTCATGCCAATTTTGGGGCTCTGGAAAGGTTCTACCATTTTTTCGATGAAGTCGTCCAGGACAACACAGTCGCCATCCAGGAAAATAATAACGTCCCCCCTGCTCACCCGGGCTCCGGCGTTTCTGGCCCCAGCTATTCCCTGATTTGTTTGCCTTATCAGTCTAATCGGATACCTCTTTATTTTTTCTACCGTATTATCTGTAGAGCCGTCGTCTACTACGACTACCTCATAATCTTCAAAATTTTGATTTAGAACGCTATTCAGACACGAATCTATTTTCTCGGCAATGTTGTAAGCAATGAGCACTACTGAAACTTTCATGCATCTAACCTGTTCACTTTTTTGCTGGCACCAGAGCGTAGACCACCATGACGTCTCCCAAACTCATACAAATCCTGAGACGATCAAAATGCAATTTTCTAATGAGGGAGTCTAAGTCACTCCAGATACTTCGCTTACTTCCATAAATCATCGTAAACAACACAGACCCTAAACTCTTACATGTCCTATAGCTGGTAAACTCAACAACCTGGAACCCAATCTTCTCCAACGCTAATCTTATTGTCTTCTTGGAAAAATAATACAAATGAACGGGAGGACTAAAATAACGCCATTTAACACCTCTTAGCTTAGCATACCAGTGCCCCATATCACCTGCGGACAAAACAAGCAAACCTCCCTCAGTCAGCAAGTCCCACGCCTTCGACAGATTAGCCATAGGATCTTGAGTATGATCTATAAAATCCCACATGGTAATAACATCAAAATATTTCCGCGGCAAATCACACTCCGTAAACTTACCACCGATCACATGTAAACCCAAAACATCTCCGGCATAGCTTGCTGCGTACTCTGATAATTCAACGCCGGTGATTTCCCATTTCGCTCTTGCTACATCCAGGAAAAACCCAGCTGCGCAGCCCACATCCAGTAGTTTACCTCTTTGTTTATACCGCTCAATCTTCCCCAATTGTTCTTTGGAATTCCTAATAATATTATCTCTCTCCTTAAAGTATGCGCTATAGCTCCCAAACTGGTCCCCACCCTCAAAAAAATCGGCCTTGTACAAGGCTCGAATTTCTTCGTCATTAGGCTGCGGTTGCACATACACCAAGCCACATTTTTTGCATTTGACTATATCGAATGAATTTTTTGTAAACAGGGACTCGATTTCAGTGCTATGGCATAAATTGCATTTCCTCAAGGATGAGAGGGAAATTGCCAGTAAAATCAATTTCACATGCAGATACACTGGAAGCAAATAATGCCCCAAAAAAGGCATATGCGGAGTCAAAAATGATGCCGAGAGTACGATGCAAAAAACGAACATATTTTGGTTCTTGAAAAACTTACCTATCCTCATACTCATCACAGCCTCCTGATGCGGGATAATCGCCTTCAAGTTTGTGATGTAACTCCTTCTTTCCAAAAATAATTAAATAGAAAAGGCAAGGCTCAATCATTTTTCCACCACAGATACCTCCAGATATCAATTCACCGGACATAGCTAATCCACGGTTACACTATACTTCGTCGAAGTTGCTGTATTATTGCCCTCTATCCAGATTGTTCGCCATAGCTCAAAGACGGCTAATGTCCAGATCAATTTACGATTATCCTTGGTACCGTTAAAGTGATCTTCTAGTAGATCTCTGATAAACTTAGGATTAAAGATCCCTTCCTTTTTAATCTTCTTTACATCGAGGATATCCAAAATAAAATCTTTCAGCTCATTCTTAACCCATTTAGCAACCGGCACACCGAATCCCTTTTTTGCTCTATTTATTATCTCATCGGGTAGCATGTCTTTAGCAGTTTTTTTCAAAATATATTTTGTAGTCAAGCCATTCAATTTCATGTTTGCTGGTAAACCACAGACAAACTCAACCAGTCTATGATCCAGATAAGGAACTCGCACTTCCAACGAATTGGCCATACTTGTCCGATCAACTTTTAGTAGCATATTATCCTGAAGATAAAAATGCATATCAAGCCAGAGAACTTTTTCTAAATAGTTATCGGCATCGCAACCGCGGAGGCTCCGAAATAGAATATCGAATTCGTCGTCACTTTTTAGGCATCTTCTTACTTCCGCCGAAAACAGTTTCCTTTTTTGAAATGGCTCAAATGAACCGAGCCAAATTTGATGCCTTATCTCAGGAGTATAAGGAATCCCGGAGATGAATTTCTTGGCCTTGAAGTCAAAGGTTATATCGTCGTCAGATACTGGTAACCAGTTCACCACGCCCTTGGCTATTCTGTAGACCATCTTCGGGAAATAACGGGCCATTTTATGAGCCTGGTAGGTAGGATACCCGGCAAAAACTTCGTCCCCACCATCACCGCTCAAAGCAACGATGACATTCTCTCTGGTAAATTTTGATAAAAGATAAGTAGGTATCACCGAGGCATCAGCAAAAGGCTCATCGAGAACACTCATTATTTGAGGAACGAGATCAAGCAGCATCCTGGGCGTCAATTTTTCCTCATAGTGTTCAGTTCCCAGGAAAGAGGCGATTTGCCTGGCATAGCGGGACTCATCAAAAGATTTGTCATCAAACGAGACACTAAAAGTTTTGACTTTTTGAGAAGACTGTCTTGTCATAAAAGCAGTTATCAAACTCGAATCTATTCCTCCACTTAAGAAACTACCCAGAGGTACATCACTAATCATTCTTTTTCTCACAGAGTCATCGATATACCATTTCAATTTTTCTATACATTCATCTTTGCTTTTGATAGGTTTGTCTTTGTAAGAGAGATTCCAATATCTTTTGATTAGTAGTCTGCCGTTTTTGAAAATTAAATAATGACCTGGTTGTAGCTTATAAATGTTTTTGTAAATAGTGTTGGGAGCAGGGACATATTCAAACGTTAGATACTTATTGAGCGATTTTAAGTCGATTTCTCGTGGAAGCCCGGGAAATTGCAGGAGTGATTTCAGCTCTGAGCCAAACACAAAAACCTTGCCATTGAAGTAATAGTGAAGTGGTTTTATGCCCAGCCTGTCACGGGCCACAAAAAGTAAATCTTCAGTCTTATCATAGATGGCGAAAGCAAACATGCCATTTAATCTCTTTAAACAATCGAAACCAAAATCCTCATACAAATGGACTATTACCTCGGTATCCGTATTTGTTGAGAACCGATGACCCCTCTTTTCCAAATCTATTCTCAGTTCTTTGAAATTGTAAATCTCCCCATTAAAGATAATAAGAATCATCCCATTCTCATTGTAAACAGGTTGATGACCGCGAAAAAGATCGATTATACTTAATCGACGAACTCCTAAGGCAACGTTATTCTCAACAAAATATCCCTCATCGTCTGGACCACGATGATAAATAGCTTGATTCATTTTTTTTATGGTCTCTAAATCACAACTCTCTACTTCAGAATCGCGGATGAAACCACAGATTCCACACATACTTTTCCCCTTCTAGAAAACGAGCTGTAGCTTGGTACCTAACACTATTGAAACCAAACTGACGGTAAAGCTGCTAGTCTATTTATTGTGCTCACCTATGATTTCCTTTATAACGTATGGAGGTTTATCTTGCGACTCAAAGTAAGTCCTTACACTAATTTCAGCCAGAAGACCTATGAAAATCGAAATTACACCCATGGAAAGGACAAAGAAAGCAATAAGTATCAGCGGGCTAATCCACTCTCCCTGAAAAAACAGAGCCCTCATCAGAACAAATACAGCCACCGCTGCTCCCACTCCTATAGATATCAAGCCAATTATACCGAAAACGTAGATTGGCTTGGTGACATAACTCCCCATAAATTTTATAGTTATTAGGTCAAGTATCACCTTAACAGTCCTGCCAAATCCGTATTTTGATTTGCCGAATCGTCTGGCATGATGCAGGACGGGTATCTCGGCTATTTTAGCCCCTTGCCAAGAAGCGTAGATGGGAATAAATCGATGCATTTCCCCATAGAGTTTAATTTCTTTGATGATTTCTCTTTTATAGGCCTTGAGGGAACAGCCATAATCGTGGAGATGAACTCCGCCGACCATAGAAATTATCTGATTGGCAATCTTGGAAGGTAATTTTCGAGACAGCTTATCTTGTCTGTTCTTTCTCCAACCACTAACCACATCATAGCCTTCGTCTAATTTGGCCAGGAGGTTCTTTATGTCGGCGGGATCATTTTGGAGATCGCCATCCATAGAAATAAGTGTATCTCCTTTGCTAGCATTGATACCGGCACTCATGGCTGCAGTCTGTCCAAAATTTCTTACGAATCTGATTGCTTTCACTCTCTCATTATAGCTGGCAACCTGCTTCAATAACTCAAAGCTCCCATCAACACTCCCATCGTCGATAAAGATAATTTCATAAGTCTTGTCCACCTCATCGAGCGCTTTGATGAGTCTTGAATAAAGCTCATTGATATTTTTTTCCTCATTAAAGATTGGAATTATAATTGACAGATCCAATTTCTTACTCACTCTGTTCGTTAATTAAGCTACAGCTCTCCCGTTCCCTAACCCTCAACCTCATCATTTTGCTAAATTGAGTCATCTCACTCTTTCTTCTGGGTTGGGTCTGCCAGGTCACAGACCCTTCCTTTCTCACTCTTCATGTTCCCCATATCTTTTATCTCACCAGCCCGCCAGTTTCTCATAAAGACGTCTCACTTTATAGAAGCCTACTAGATCGCAGATAAACATAATCAGATCATCTTCAGGGTTTACACATATACGTTTTAACTCCAAGAGATCCGACTTGATATCATTAATTCCACTGATAGTAGAAACAGCGCAGGCAATTCCTGCCTGCTTGAGGATAACTTTAATCTCTTTGTTAAAGTCTCTAGATTTGCCATACGGATAGCTAAAAAACTTGATTTTCTTTCCGATAGTTTTTTCAATTTTTAGTCTTGATTCAAGAACCTCCTTTTTTACCACATCAGGTTCCAGATTAGAAAGATTAACGTGATTTACAGTGTGACACCCAAAAGAAATCCCACCGGCTTTGCTCATTTCCTTTATCTCGCCCCAACAGAGCATAATATCAGGAATAGAGGAATCTTCAGTGCGAATCCTTAACTGAGTGATTATCTGATCCAGAATCTTTCTCCTTTTTACTTGATCAAGTCGAGAAATTTCCATGACCACTCTATCAATGACTTTATTTCGTCCACAGATATTTTTCCACCGATAAGCTTTTCTTCCGTTCACCTTGATTGCACCTCTTCTAGCGTTGCTGCTCTTGACCAGGTAGGTGAGGTGATCTTCCCATTTTATCTTCTTCCCCTCCATATATTCTGTGGGTAAGAAAAAGGTTGCAGGTGTATGGTATTTTTGTAGAATTGGATAAACACAGGAATAATGATCTTTGTATCCATCATCAAAAGTAATGATTACCAGATGTTCGGGAGGCCGAATGTTTCTTTGAACACACTCAACAAACTCCTCCAAGGAGAAAAAATGATATCTTCTTAACAAGTACTCAATTTGCTTTTTGAAATTAGATAAAGAAATCCTGTTAGGAGTGTGGATAAAATCAGCAGGAACATTACCCACACTGTGATAGGCTAAAATTATAACCTTGTTTCTCGTGACCCAACGATACAACAAGAACGCTAAGCCTGAATAGAACACGACAAGACTGATTATCTTTTTGAGCAAGAAAAAAAATTCCCTCTTCACCTAGCCGGCACCTATCTCATTAAACCAGTATTCATCGACTTTCTGCCCCAACCCTGCTAAAATTGTGGAAGAATGACATCCGATCAATAACCGATTTTGCGCTTTTCAATACGGAATTAAGAGTCTGAAAATCTCTTATCTTAACCATTGTTCTCAGAATATAACTGGGCCTGAAATAAAACTCTCTATAGGCTCTTATTCTAGCTTTTTCCACATCTTTCCGAGACAGTTCTGGAGTCTCTATGAGAGAGTGGCAGGCAGAAAAGTCTTCCCAGGTTGTATATTTAAGCCAATCGTTATTTCTACAGATCTGGTATAGTTCGGTACCCGGGTGAGGAATAACTACAGCAAATTGGGCACTGTCAGGCTTTATTTTTTTGGCAAACTCTATGGTTTCCCGGATGGTGGTTTTAGTTTCTCCAGGGATTCCAAACAAGAAAAATGCCTGAGTCTTGACTCCCATCTTCCGACACAACTTAAAGGTATTTTCAATCCTGGTCAGACTGGTACCTTTTTTCATAGTATCAAGCATTTTCTGAGAGCCCGATTCTACTCCAAACCTTATATAGTGACACCCTGCTTTTTTCATAGCTCTCAAAACCTCTTCATCCATACTATCTACCCGGCATTGCGGAATCCATTTTACCTCAATATTCCTTTCATTAATCAAACGACAGATCTCCAGTATTCGTCTTCGATTTAGAGCTAAGGAATCATCATCGAAATATATCTCATCGACGTGATATTTCTCAACTATTTCTTCGATTTCATCCACCACATCCTCTGGACTTCTAGCTCTAAAACGTCTACCATAGAGAGTCCTTGGCCATAAACAATAAGTACATCGATGGGGACATCCTCTAGAACTAACGATAGTAGTGCAGTGCTCACCGGTGAAAGTGCCCTGTCTATAGTGCTCGTTCTTTACAATATCTCTGGCAGGAAAGGGTAACTCATCCAAGTTATCAATGAGAGGACGATCCTTGTTTATTCGGATACCATCGCTATTTCGATAAGTAACTCCCTTTACTTTATCAAGATTTTCTCCCTTCATGAGGGCTAGCGCTAAATCCCGGACGGTTAAATCAAACTCACCCCGACAAATCGCATCTACAAAGCTATTTTCCTCCATAATCTCTTGGTGAAAAAATGTTGGATGAGATCCCACCAAAACGGTGAATACTCTATTAATCTTTTCTTTTAGACCTTTGGTCGTTAAAAGGTCGTATTTAATAGAAGGGGTTGAACATTCTATCACGACCATGTCGGGATTAATCCTCACCGCAGCCTCGACAAAATTAGCTATCGACATCTCCTCAACTACTGCATCAATAAACTCTACCTCAATTCCTGCCTTCTTCAGCACCGCTACCACGTAAGCCAAATAGATAGGATATTCTATAAACTTGTCGCTTCTCTTGTGGGGCCATCTGACATCTGATCTGGCTCCAAATCCTGGCCCTGGCCAGGGGGGGTTGGTGACTAAAACTTTCACAAATTCCTCCCGGATTGGAATCCTTCGCATATCTTAGCAAAACGGTCTGCTAATTTCTCCCATTCAAATCTTTCTTTCACTATCTCCATTCCCCTTTTTCCTATTCTCTTTCTCATTTTTTCATCTTCAATTAAAAAAATCATCTTGTCAGCCAAATCTTTGTAGTTATCTGGTTGGTAAAAGAGACCCGTCTTTTTTTCCTCAACTACTTCTTCAAGTCCAGGTAATCGGGGAACAATAGGCGCAACTCCGCAGGACCAATACTCAAACTCTTTGAGAGTCAGGCGACCTCGAGCCGAGAGGATATCGGGAAGAATCACCAGGCCAATATCACTAGCTGAGATATATTGGGAAACTTTCTCCTGGTTAACCCAGCCAGAAAAATAGAAATTATTAGTCAAACCATACGCAAAGGCCATCTTTTTTAGACCAGGAAGAGCTGTACCATCTCCAACTATCCAAAATATGGTTCTTGGATGACTTTTCACGACAATCCTAGCCGCATCCACAATTATCTCCGGATGATCTTGAGGATCAATCACCCCTTGAAATACAACAATATTCTCAGCACCAGAGCCATACTTTTCCCTAAGCTCGGTCCCGTCTGTTAACCCAAATGTACGAGTGTCTACACCATCACAGACTATCTCTATCTTCTCTGGTCCGATTCCATAGGCCAAGAGAATATCTTTCATAGAATTGCTAATGGTAATTATTCTATCTGATCCTACAATTACTTTTGCTTCCAGTTTTTTCCCTAAGATTTGTAGGAGTCTCATCGAACGCCCAGCATCGTAATCTTTTAAATACTCGAATAACAAATCCGTTAGATCTAGAATTCTCAGGCAATGCTTGGTAAACTTCTTGGCCAAAAGTGGAGCAAATCCAGCAATCGAATTGTGTGAAACAACCAAGTCAGGGTTTACCTTTCTAGCGTAATTCATCACTCGTAAGATGTTTAGAGGATGTACACAGAGATATTTGAGCATTTTCCTCCGGTCAAGGCGGCTAACACCTCTCAATGGCAACAGGTCCACGCAACCTAATTCCCGAAGAGCACTCTCTTTTCCTGCCCCGACCGATGAAGCCACATGGACCTGGTGATTCCTCTTAACGAATGCTTTTATGATATTGGATATGCGGGGAGTACCCCCCCCGCTTATGGGAACCAGTTGCTCAAAGATAACCACTAAAATTTTCATTCCCGGATCTTATTCCTATAGGCCTATAGGCTTGACCACGAGCTAAGTATAGCCTGCGCCAGTTTCTTTAAGATTTCTAAGATTTCTTGGTGACTTCATCATGGCATACCAAAATCCTACACTTCCCGATAGCCGCAGCAGCCAGCCCAGAAGTACACCGATGGCAACTTCGCTCAATCTAAATTCATTTCGGTCTTTGATATATCTGACACTTACCTGGACTGCATAAAGGAGTAATAGTAGCAAAGGCAAAATAATCGGCCTAATTAGTAGTGCTAAAGCCCCGACTAGAAAAACAAATGGAATCAACCCCAAATTAAACAGGTTATACAGCTTTTTTACCTTGAAGGCGTGTTTTCGAGCTAGCCTATACAGCCCAATGCCGTTTATGAATCTCCACTTGATGAACGAGGAAAGAGTACTTCTATGATAATGGTACACAATTGCTGCCGGCTCATAATAAATCTTTGTACCCTTGGACCAAACTCTTACATTAAAATCCGTATCCGCATTGGACTCTTTGAATGTTTCATCGAAGCCTTTCATTTTCTCCAACAAAGACCTTTTGAATATGGCATTGCAGCCAGGGACTTCGGCTTCTTTCTTGGATCTCAATTTGGGTGATGGTTTATGAAGTGTTCCCACACACCTAGCAAAAAAGTTAACATCCTGGGGCGTTTTTACTGATCCTCCCGCACCTTCTGCTCGATTCTCGATCAGACATCGGATAAGCTCAGTTAGCCAGTGCTTATCTACAACGCAATCGATGTCTGTAAAAGCGACATATTCACCCTTTGCCAGTCCAGTTCCTCTGTTTCTTGAAGCTGCCAGTCCCTTATTAGTTTCATTTTTTGCATAGATCACTCTATCTTTGTACTTTTCAAGAATTTTGTCAGTATTGTCAGTAGAACCGTCGTTAATTAGAATAATTTCATGATTTTGATAATGCATTCTGAACAAAGAATTCAAACAGTTTTCAATACCTTTTTTTCCAAAACTTTTTTCTCCGTTAAACACTGAAACCACTACTGAAACTCTGGGTTCCAAGTCAAAATCCCTCGTCGTCCCCCTTTTCGACAAACGACCTTAGTTTCTCGAAGGAACTTTCTCGGCAACCTCTAGCTAATGTGAAAGACTATTCAATTATGGCTATTTGGGAGCCTCATTTTGCCAGTCCCCTCTCATCCAATTCCTTTTGCATTTTCTCAAAATGATCCACGGCTTTCTGATTCCTTACCCACTGGACAAGATCCGAAATACCATCTTCAAATTCCACGGAGGGTTTAAACCCCAGCGTTTTTTGAATCTTGGAAATGTCGGCATGGCAGTGTCTAATATCTCCTTGTCTATACCTACCTGTAATACTAGGCCCGACTGATGAATTAAGTTCTCTGATGAGTAGATTTGCAATGTCTAGAACTGTAATAAATCTGCCTGTACCAACGTTAAATACCTCATAGTTTGCCTCTCTTTTTCCCATGGCCAGCAAATTGGCCTGGACAACATCGCTGACGTGGATAAAGTCCCGGGATTGCTGACCATCTTCAAATATGTAAGGAGGATTATTATTTAGAATGCGGGAACAAAATATTGCCGCTACACCGGTATATGGATTCGATAAAGCCTGTCGGGGACCGTAGACATTGAAATACCTCAAGGCCACGGTAGGAATATCGTAAGCTCTTCCAATAGTCAAACACGTTTCTTCTTGATCTCTTTTGGATATAGCATACACAGAAGTAGGATATAGGGGTTTATCTTCATCCATAGGCATACCTTCAACATCTTTTCCACAAAGGGGACATTTGACTTCCCATTCTCCCATTTTGAGCTGCTCCAGCGGCCTTAATTTTGGATAAACCACTCCACAATCTTCGCACCAATATTTCCCCTCACCATATACGGACATAGAAGAGGCTAGAATTAACTTCTCGATGTCCTGGCTCTCATTGACCAGAATCTCAAGTAGATTCGCTGTGCCTAAAATGTTGATCTCAGTATACTTCTTGATTTCGTACATAGACTGCCCAACTCCTACCGCTGCTGCTTGATGAAAGACGACCTCGCTACCCTTTAAAGCTTCTTTCAATTTTTCTTTCTTCCGCATATCTCCCTTAATAAATTCACATTCTTTATTCAAATATTTCGGTATTTTCTGGCCGTCTCCGTGCACCTGTGGCTCCAAGTTATCGAAAACTACAACTTCGTGCCCGAGCTTAATTAATTTATCGACCAGATGTGAGCCGATAAATCCTGCTCCTCCAGTCACCAATATCTTTTTCATACTTCCTTATCACCTCATAGATTAATTTTTCTCTCTCAGGGTTTTCTGATCACCATGAATTTTCCAGTATCCCTTTCTTCCGGGTTATTGGCTACAAAAAGGTATATTCCAGTAACTACAAGATTTCCCTCTTCATTCTTGCCATCCCAGAACACTTTATCTTCTCCATCAGTCTCATGGATGGTCTTAACTAGCTCCCCACTCGCAGTGTAGATTTTAATCTTGGCATGACGCACTCCCGAACCCCAGAAGGTAAGCCGAGAATGCCCGGGATTAAAGGGATTAGGATAGACTTTGACGCAGGTAGGAGTAACACTTACGCTTACAGTTTTTGTCCCCCCGTTGGAGATCACTGTCCCCGTTCCAGTATACTCCTTCCATCGCTCTACCTCCATGATACCTGTGTCTACGGTAACTGAGATAGTATTATCATTCTCTGCAAGGCTTGTTGGATCTACCGTTATCCAGTTTCTATCACTGCTGATTGTTCCACTCAATATTCCCGTACCAGTGTTATAGGCACGAAAGGTCATGGTCTTGGTTTGAGGCACTTTCACTTCACCAAAAGTCAGCGAAGCCGGATCAACTTCCAAAACAGGTATTTCTTCACTAATATTTGGACCATCAGCTAGATTAATAGGATCTCCGATGGCCTGGATCCCATGAATATCCTCAGCTTCAAAATGGTAGCCATAATCAGTTCCCGGAATCAGCCCGGTTCTGGTGTAAGTGTAAAGTCTACCGTCGCTGTAAGTGGTATCTCCGGAATCAACCTCATTCATAGTAAAGGGACTGCCCGAGATTTCCGAGTCTCCCTTAAGAATGTGAACCCTGGGAAAAGCTGAAGCAGGAGGATCATTATCCTCATCACTATATTTCACCCGATAGGTAAAATTAGTACTGGATGTCCCTGTTTCCGGATCAAGTCCATCAGAGGTATAGTTTACCTCTCCAGTCCAGGAAAGACTCGGCGCTCCACCAGGAATAAACTCCAGCATAAGCCGACCATACCCATAGATATTATCTTCACCCGGGGTCCCCATATCAATAGCCCAATTTTCCAGAGTCTCCTGCAATTGAGCCGGGGTATAGGTATCATTTCTTGACAAAAGCAAAGCTGCGGCTCCAGCTACATGAGGAGTGGCCGCCGATGTCCCCTCAAAGTGTTGTGGGCCGCCGGCATAGGTAGTAACCCCGGTAGGACCACATATGTCAGGTTTGATCCTTCCATCGCTGGTGGGACCCTGCGAACTGTAAGGTTCCTGAGGACCGGTGTCCCAATTAGCCTGATCGATAGCCCCAACTGCCATCACCTCCGTAGCATCAGCGGCAGCTAATATACTTTGGGCAGCAGTTGAATACACCAATTTACGAAAGGCATGGATTCGTAGACGAGAAGAGCCTGTGGCACTGTATTTTTTGACGGCAATGTAGTAACGACCACTGGCCATACTGATACGTATTTCCTCTGTTGGTGGCTGATTTCCGGTCTGGCGATTCTCAGAGCGCGCAATAATATTACCCCCATCGTCTAAGAGATAAAGATCATAGTCCTGGTCGGTCACCGGCCAAGAATCCCAGGTCAGGTCCACCCTTATGGACCCCCCAGAGGTAATATCCTCGATTTCGTTCGCCTCATC
>Ga0315543_1001127_pt1 | contig 29819 bp, 23 predicted proteins | sample SalMarSW160210MG_2_FD_203098 | JGI IMG/M metagenome (GOLD analysis project Ga0315543, IMG submission 203098) | Salt marsh sediment microbial communities from the Plum Island Ecosystem LTER, Massachusetts, United States - Salt Marsh Sediment SW1601-210 ... | reverse complement strand
GCTTTTTAACTATCTGTTCTGGTGTGTGAAATTTACGTTTCATTTGGGTATCCCTTTCATTAAAAACTTCTAATTTTATCGGATACCCTCTAATCCACAATGGTACAGTTTTTGGGGGTCAGGCCATTTGGTCTTTCCAAAAGCAATTTAATCTAACTCAAATTGTGCTAAATACTCATCCACTTCATGCTGAGTCGCCTGTGGCTGGGCTTGTTTATAAAGTAAATGATTTTCCATGACCAAAACATCCATATTCGTGGCCATGAAACATCTATATGCGTGCTCCGGAGAACATACAATAGGTTCACCACGAATATTAAAACTGGTATTGATTATCACCGGACAGCCGGTCGTTTCCTTGAATCGGCTCATCAAACGGTGCAGTTTCGGATGACGTTCTGCATCGACACTCTGAATTCGTGCTGAATAATCCACATGCGTGATAGCAGGTACACAGCTTCGTTTTACTTTAAGTTTATCTAAACCTTTAAGTGTCTCTAACGGTGTATTTAGAGGCAACCGTTTATCGTTTTGGACGTAAGCGACCAGCAGCATATAGGGACTGTCCTTGCCGTCCGGCATGTAAAAATAATCTTGCACATCCTCTCTCAGAACACAGGGAGCAAATGGACGGAAAGACTCACGAAACTTTATCTTACGGTTCATTACCGACTGCATTTTTTCACTTCGGGCATCGCCAACAATGCTGCGGTTTCCAAGCGCACGAGGTCCAAACTCCATGCGTCCTTGGAACCAGCCGATGACTTTTTCCTGGCTGATTAGCTCTGATACTTTCTCAATTAACTTCTCCTGGTCATTATAAATATGATATTTGGCATTAACCGAGTCCAGAAACTGACGGATTTGCTCGCTGCTATAAGCTGGTCCCAGCAGAGAAGCCTGCTGTTTGTCACGGCCATCGACTTTACGCTCATTGTCCAGTAGTTGATACCATACGAATAGTGCCGCTCCCAGCGCGCCGCCAGCGTCACCGGCCGCGGGCTGAATCCAGATATTCTCGAATGGCCCCTCGCGCAGGATTCGGCCATTACCGACACAATTCAGAGCCACACCGCCTGCCAGTACGAGGTTTTTCATCCCTGTCTGGCGATAAACATGTTTGGTTGTACGGAGCATTATCTCTTCGGTGACTGCCTGGATAGACGCAGCGATATCCATTTCCCGCTGGGTCAGAGGCAATTCGGACCTGCGCGGCGGACCGCTGAATAATTTTTCGAATTTTGAATCCGTCATTACGGTCTTGTGACAATAAGGAAAATAAGACATATTCAAACGAAATGAGCCGTCCGGCTTGAGGTCGATTAGTTTATCCAATATCAGCTCATAATATTTTGGTTCGCCGTATGGTGCCAGGCCCATCATTTTATATTCGCCCGAATTGACGCGAAAGCCCGTAAAGTATGTAAAAGCTGAATAAAGCAGTCCAAGCGAATGAGGAAATTGCAGCACGTGGGACAGCTCGACTTTATTGCTTCTGCCGATGCCAAAACTGCCTGTCGCCCATTCGCCGACCCCGTCCATAGTTAGAATTGCAGCCTCATCGAAAGGCGATGGGAAAAAAGCGCTCGCAGCGTGAGATTCATGGTGCTCAGTGAAAATGTAACGACCTTTGTAGTTATAATTCAAGGCTTTATCCATTTCCCTGGGTAAATGTAGTTTTTGGCGCAGCCACAAGGGGATGCCCATTAAGAACTGTTTGAAGCCGCGTGGAGCATAAGCAATGTAAGTTTCGAGCAGCCTATCGAATTTGAGCAGCGGCTTTTCATAAAAGACCACGTAATCAAGTTTGTCGGCAGTGATCTCCCCTGCCTGGAGGCAATAATCCACTGCATTCGACGGGAACCTGCTGTCATGCTTTTTTCGTGTAAATCGTTCTTCCTGAGCAGCGGCAATAATCTCTCCATCGCGGACAAGTGCCGCGGCGCTGTCGTGATAGAAAGCTGATATTCCTAAAATATACATGATATTCAACAAGTTTACTCGAAAACCCAGACTTTCGATAGTATTTGGAACATTCTATCCGCAATTAGCCCATTACCATCCTCCGACAGATGACAAAAATCGATATAGTACGAATTTGGACAGTTAGCCAATGCATCCGAGAGATTGTAGAAATTCGAGGGTGACTTTGTTTTCATCGCATGAAGGGTATGCTTAAAGAGTTTAGCTAACGCCTTATCTTTCAACCTTCGATCCGATTGAGTCTCTTCCTCAGTTAGGGTCTTCTTCGTAAGAGCAACTGGCTGCCAAAAACAGGCGTACTTAAAGCCATAGGCTTGCGAAAGATGGTCCAAGAGGTCCATGCATTGTAGGTAGTTCTCAGCGATACAGTCGGACAAAACTTTTAGCTCCTTTTCAGTATAGCTTGAGCAAACCTCTTGGAACTGATCTCCAGAAAGAGCAGTGAGTCCTGCGACGATAGCCCTATAGATCATACAGTGTTGTTGTAAAATTCCGTAAAAGCCACTTACAATGAGGTTTATTGGCCTTTTTGTGTGCGTTTGCGTTAACCTGTCTCTTATTGATTGGAGATTCTGGATTGTTCCTGCCATTCCAGACTGGTAAGCAGCATAACAGTCATTAACACCATCATAGAAAATCACATGGGTAGGCTGGTGGCCGTCTTTCAATAATAGTGCCAAGCATATAATCTCTTGATCAAATACATAGCCAGTTTCTCCGCAGTTGACGAATATGCAGTTAAGATCAGCAGCGGCAAATCGTTTGGATAAACATGAAGGTATAGTATAGTCATCTCTGGCACCAGTACCCAAGAGTGTCGATCCTCCAAATACGTATATTTTCTCACACCCTTGTCCTTGACAATGTTCAGGATTCCAAGTCTGCCTAAAACCCTGTGCATCAATATTTATGTGCTTCCCATGATATTCTTTCCTGCGCCATTCCACGAATGGTTCATAATCACATGTGAGTTCACTGAACTCACTGAATAGCACTTTAGCCCATTCCTTCCCTTCATATGGTGATAATAGGTACCTTTTGTCATTTATCTCTTCAGCCTTAAAAAAATGTCGCACAAAACCAATAGCATGAAGACCAAGCTCAACCATGGAAATCACAACTACTACAGTACAGAACCTAAAGAGAAGCCACCTCCTTCCTTCAGATGTACTTCCCTTGAAGTAAGTGGCTAAACCACCGACAATAAGGAGTATTTGGAAAAACCAAATCACAATTCTATTTGGTAAAGCTATAGTCCCGTCAGAAGGGGGGATTAGCCAAGCTAATAGCCACTGATTCATGAGTATGCCAATGGCAATAAGCACGAAACTTAACAAGATATTAAAACGCATAGTACCACCCAAGAAACTTTTTCCTACGAGGATTCACCTCTCCAGATAATAGTGCCACGGGGCTACTAATTATTGCGGTCTACAGATGGGAATTCCTTTGCTTGCCAAAGGCCTCTCTCTCACGCACAATACGCAATGGACAGGTATCTTAGCATTGGGATTTCACGGACTAAATCCATGTACAAGAAATTATATCACAAGTGTTATCTTTTAATCCGCCGAAGTATTTAACGTATCCCGTGTGCCATTTAATATAACAGTTATAATATATCTATAAATTAAGAGACCGCAAGAAAACAATATTCAACTTGACTGATTTTTTTGAAGAAATTTTTACTTAACTTTTGCCATTCTTCTTAAAATTGCTGTAATTACAGTACTTATAGCAACACATTCTGTGGCTCACTTCTGGATTGTAAGTACTTTTTAACCCACGATTTATGCGACTTGGAAAGCAAAAAGTTCAAAAGTCGAGCTTAACGTTTTTGTAATCGAATAGCATCGATTGAGTACCTCTATAAACGATAGTCTACTCAGTAAAGGTAAGGTGTACCAAGTAATCCCTCACTCATAAAATGATGGATGTCATTCTGATAGCAGCGAAGAATCTGGGTTGCGATAACCAGATGCTTCGCCTTTCGGCTCAGCATGACAAATCATCAAATCACGTGTAACAAATCACTGGTAGCCAAAGCTAAATTACAAGTTATATCTGCTGATAAGCAAAGTAGCGACAGTATGTCGAGCCTTTGCCAAAAGAAAAAGCGTTTTGTGTGGGGGGGGGGGATAAAAACGCCTTTTCATAGACCTGCGGTTTTACCGCCTGTTCTACTCAGTCTTTTTGAACAACGCCGCTGCCGCTGTAACCACCTTGAAAAATAACATTACCGTTGACTACATGAATGATGCCGTTATTTGTCGTTTGGCCGGTAATTAATGTCTGGCCGTCGCTGATTTCCATTACAGCATTATGTTCTATCGTAACATCGCCAACAATATTCGTAGGGCCGGTAAGCTTGATTATGCCGTCAGGTTCAATGATAACATTGCCAGTAATTGAGCCGAAGCTTGTAAAATTCGCATTAGCTGTCTGTGTAATTGTTGTCGCTGCCAGAGTCCCGCCGAGTAATTGAATTACACCGTTAGGCTCATTAACCAGATTACAATCAAAGGCGACTCCACCGCCGGCATTGACCTCGATGGTGCCATTATTGTTCACATCCACCGCTGGTTTGATATGTAGCGAGGACAGGGGCGAGTTACCCAAAATCCCATTGTTTATTAGAGCACCTTCGATACTAACCGCAAGCGAACCGCCGTAAGCATGAATCTTACCTTTATTCTGGATCATCTCTTCTGAAAAAAGTGTTCCAAATCCTATAATAACACCGTTAGCATCGTTATCAAAGAGGTTGATGCTTCCGCATACGCCACCAAACATCTGAATTAAGCCGGTATTAAGGAGGTCACCGTGAACCCCTAAAATACCAGCACCCCAAGGAACGATTATCGTACCCGCGTTTTGAACATCGCCGAATACCCAGGTAGACCAATAAACTGCTATGGTGGCGTTGGCGGAATTAGTAATGAGGCCGTTAATATCTAAAGAGTGTGCATGTGAGTCGAACCTGGCTCCGCCTTGATTTGTTATGTTTCCGGTAATGTCGAGGTCCCAACCCGTGACTTCCAACTCACCATGGTTCGTCAAGCCATTGGGATCTTCCAAGGTAAGTTCCAGGTTATTTGAGATCCAAGTGGCCAGTTCAACATTGCCATAAGAATCCAATTGGTCGATAGTGCGCCAATGTTGCAAGCCTATTGATACTTCACCGGTACCGGCATTTATGGTGACGTTAAAGGTATTCCCTCCTGCGTTGTCCGGCACGATGGAAGGGTTCCAGTTGTTTGCGTTCCCCCATTCGCTGAATGGCCCGCCGACCCAGGTTGAATGGGTGACGTCAGCTTGAACTCCACTGGCCGAGAAAACTAATACAATGGCCGTTAAGATTAACACTTTTCTAAACATAATCCACCTTCATTTCTTTAGTAAGGTTGCTTTTAGTCATTTCGAGCCCGCCGAAGCTGGGTCGAGAAATCTATTTTAACAGACCCCTCGGCTGCGCTCGGGGTGACGGTTCGACTCCTCCGTCAGGGCTAAAGACTTTCCGCGCTCGCAATGACGGTGCAATGGATTTCGCGCTTTCATTGCTTACCGCTCCTCCTTATTCTTTTCCACCAGCAGGGTATCAAAATTCAGGCATAATATCAAGAAAATTATCCTTGAGGAGTTTTTACAAAATTTTGGTTTGCCCTTGCAATTTCCGTATAAAATCTATTTAGTGATTTGTGAAGCGAGGTACGAAATACGCTTCACGAGATACGAGAACAGGAGTGTATTTAATTTCGAGAGTATGTTTTTTTACAGCTAAACGAACGGTAGCCGGCAGAAGCATCGCCCGGCGTGGTAAAGCTAAGTACCTTGGTGGTGTCGGCAGAAAGGTCACCGGCATCAGCAAGAGAAAGTTTAAACCCAATATCCAAAAGGTTCGGGCTGTTGTAGATGGCAAAGTCTGTCGAATTAAGGTTTCAGCCAAAGCTATTCATATGGGCCTGATTCTAAAGACATCCAAGCGAAATTAAAAACCCGCCGAGAAAGAAGCCAGCTAACAAAATCTCTCTATAAGGAAATTTTACAGCGAGGCGGGTTCTGCCTCGCTTTTTTTGTTTAAGCGGATATCGAAGAAATAAAGAAAAAGATTGATCAGGCGCTGGCGAAAAAAGTCGCTAAATTATCTCGTCTGGAATTGACTGAGGCGGAGGTTGAGGAATTTACAGGTCAACTCAGCGCAATCCTAGACTACGTAGAAAAAATGAACGGGCTGGACACGACCGATGTTGAGCCTCTGACACATTGTCTGCCAATCAGCAATGTTTTCCACGAGGATTCTGTTAGAGAATCGCTTGGAACCGAAAAGACATTGGCGAATGCACCACAGACAGATGGAGAGTTTTTCAAGGTCCCTAAAACACTCGATGACAGTTCTGGAGCGTAATTGTTAAAGTTTAGCCGTCGCCGGCATTCATCCTTCGTAGTACTGCTACGGAGAAGGACGGCGACGGGTATGCCATTATTCACATTATAAGCTATATCGGCTGATGCGCAAAGGAACAATCTCAATTCTCAATACTCGACGAGCATCGAGTATCCACTACTCTGTCGCAGCTTGAATGACAACTCCTCAAATCACCTGCGACAAAACACTACATTATCTTCGACCATAGCTTTAGCCAAATCTTCCTGTAACATAATCTTTGGTTTGTTTCTTGCTTGGATTTTTGAATATCTTTGAAGTCAAATCATATTCTATTAATTCGCCGAGGCAGAAAAACGCTGTCTTTCACTAAATTGGTCACCATGTGAGCTTAGAACTTGAGCTTCAAATCCAGTTGCAGCCTTCTGTAATCCAGCGAGCGACTGCTGGTTCTGTCGCTTTCGTTATGGAAGTACGTAACGGCTGCCTGTAAATTTTTGGCCAACTGATATGTGAGGCCTACCTCATGGCCTCTACCATCCGTTCCACCACCGATAAAGTCTGAATCTGTAAAAGCCCCAAGCACAGCATCCGCATCCAGCTCACGGTAATTATAACCTACTTCCCAAGAGCCGGGATTTTTAGCCTTATTGAGTTTTCCTCCGATGAGCCAAGCGGTGTCCTCGTTGGTGCTTGCAACGAGGTTTTTGGCCCAGTTGCCGTGTACTGTAAACGGCAGTCCCATTACCTTGGTGCCGTATTCAGCAAAGGCCTCAAAGATATCGTAGTCGCTCGCCCAGACGGTGCCTGCGGAAGTAGTGCTTGTGTTGCCGGCGAGGATACCGTATTCATCCGTTTTGCCTTGGATGTTGCCGTAGTCCCAGTAGCTTACACCGCCCAAAATATAATCCGGATCACTGATTGTATGCTTAACATAGCTCTGTACGCCCCACAGTGATGCATCTACGCCACCGGAGCTTTCATCAACCCAGAAACCACCACCATTTATGTAAAGCTGGTCCTTGTCACTAAGTGGCATCACATACTTAGCCGCGATTCCTTCGGGATTTAGGTCGTGGTCCCAGACGAGCTCGTTCTTGCCGACTGCATAGAAGGGATTCTTAATTTTGCCGCCGAACACGTTCAGTCCTTCCGTCGCTATTGGATGCCAATCAAAGTAGGCTAAGTCGAGCCAGACGTCCTTGCTGGAAAAATTTTGCTTTAAAGTCTGATTGGAGGAAACCGGATCTGCGAACATGTCGGCTTCGTCTGAGTCAACCAGCATTGTCCTTTCACCGGAGGCAAGCCTAAAGCCGAGACCCCATTCATCATTGACCGTCGCTTCGATCATTAATCTGGCACGAATTCGGTCGCGGTCCCGACCGTTTTTCCACCTCACGGCGCTTCCGGTTGTCTCCTGGTCGATATGCTCATGGCGGTACCTGAAGTCACCTGATATCTTGATTTTTTCAGCCCACTTGAGTGCCTCCGGCAAGACGGCTTCTTTATTCTCTGCCTTTTCCGCAACCTCCTCTATCTTCTGGGTCAGAGACTGTTCTTTCTGCCTCTGCCTTGCCTCGAGTTGTTCAAGCCTTTCCATCAGCTCCTGCAGCTTTTGGTTCTGTTCGTTTATTTGCTGCTTAAGCTCGCTAAGTTCGTCAGCTTTTACTATGCCGCTGGGCCACAACAGCAGCAAAAACAATCCACCGAGGCAGATAGTCTGAAACCAAATCCTTTTTTTCCCAATAGGTTTTTTCATTATTGCGCCTCCAAAAAAGTATGAGATTTCTACGCTGTCCCAGGCCAGAATCCCTGGCAGCGACTTAATCAAGATTTAAATTAATCGTGGATTGTTAAGCAGATGTGAGGTTCAGGTTAGAATTTTGTTAATTTCCAGGCTATCAAGTGCCTAAAGTGTAAAGTGCCTAAAGTGAGCTAAAATTAAAATTTACGACTTTAGGCACTCCAAATTTTAGGAACTTCATTTGCTCTGAAATGTCACTTTGCAGGCAGATGGATTGTGAAGGTGCTGCCGTGACCTGGAGAGCTTTCAACGGTAACGGAGCCGCCGTGGACCTGAGCGATGTGCTTAACTATCGCCAGGCCAAGGCCGGTGCCGCCGAGTTTTCGGCTTCGACTCTTGTCAACAACGTAGAAACGTTCGAAGAGACGTGAAAGGTGTTTTTCTTCGATTCCGCATCCGTTATCCTGCACTGCGATAGCTATCTCATTATCCCTGCGGCGGATCGTTATTTTAATTTTGCTGCCGGGCTCACTGTATTTAATAGCGTTGTCTATAAGATTAAGTACCGCCTGTTCCAGCAAAGCCGAGTTCATCCGAGCCTCTATGGGCTCTTTACAGATAAGCTCGATTTTCACTTGCTTGTCCGCTGCTTTGGTATCCGATAGTTCTACGGCAGTCCGAAGCAAAGTCTTTAAATCTGCTCTTTCAAAAGAAATCTTACTTCTTTCGCTTTTCTCTTCCAAGCTTGAAAGGCTCAGCAAGTCGTCAATAATAGCATTTAGCCTATCGGAGTGTCTGGCAATAATTGTTAAGAAGCGTTTAGCTTTCTGCGGATCACTTATAGCTCCCTCAAGAAGTGTTTCTACAAAGCCCATAATAGAAGTAACCGGGGTCTTAAGTTCGTGCGAAACATTAGCCACGAAATCGCGCCGTATGTTTTCGAGCCGATGGATACGGGTCATATCGTTTAAAACAATAACCGCACCGCTTTTCCGACCTTGATTGTCCGAGAGACTAACTCCATGAAGCTGAAAGAAATCCGCCCAACCTGGCGTACCGCTGATTGGCAAGTACATATCCCCCTCGGTAGGCTGTTCACTTTCGAGAGTACTGTTAATGAACTTTTGTAGATCAACATTACGAATAACTTCTTCCACGCTACGGTCTTGGACTTTCGTTGCTTCGATTTTCAATAAATGCGCCGCTGCCTTGTTAATGCTCACGATATGTCCTTGTGCATCAACAGCGATCACACCCTCTGTCATGCTTGAGAGGATCGCTTCCAGCTCGTTGCGTTGCTTAGTTATGGTAAGGATTCTATCATAAAGCTGCCTTGCCATCTCGTTTAAGGACTTGGCCAAATCGCTGAGCTCCAGTGGCGTCGGTATAGCAACGCGAAGGGTGAGTTCGCCCTTTGCAAAACGTTGAGCGATTTGCTTCATGTTCACAATGGGTTTGCTAATCCGCCTGGACACAAAATAGCTCAGCCCGGCAGCGCAAACAGCGATAATAACACCGACCCAGAGTATCTTCACATAGATGTTTTCCAGAGCTGTGTCAATCGCTGTGGCAGTTATAGCAGTTCGCACAACGGCAGCGACCTCACCTTGTTGCTGTACAGGTATGGCAACATACATCATTTTCTTGCCGATGGTATCACTGGGTCGTAGGGACCATCCAAAGCCTTCCTGAAGTGCATCGATAATCTCAGGCCGGTTAGAATGGTCATCCATAATTGTTGGGTCTTCGATAGAATCCCCTAACACTTTACCGGAAGGTGAAATAATCGTAACTCGTGTTCTACCATCGCCGGCTCGGCCTAACTTTTTGCATAGGCTGTCCAGTTGAGCCTGATCAGCCGTCTGCGACTTCAGCGAAATTTGCTCGGCGACAACATGCGCCAATCTATTAAGCTCATCACGGGTCTGGTTATGATAGAAATGGCGAAAAGAACAGGTGCAATACCAAGTCACAGCGATTAAAGCTATAAGAGTAATAAGCAGGAAAGAAGGATAAAGCTGCCAAATTATTCTTCTGTTCATCGGTCAGTCTTTGAACCTGTAACCTACACCGCGAACGGTTTCTATATACTTGCCGCAAGGCCCCAGCTTTTTTCGTAAAGACACTATTTGAACATCTACGGCTCTATCGGTTACCAGATAGTCGCTGCCATGGAGAGCATCTACAATCTGGTACCGTGTAAAAACCAGACCTGCTCGCCTCGCCAGCGTATGCAGGATGTTAAACTCTGTAAATGTAAGCTCAACCGGCCCGTTTTTAATTAGCACTTCACGTCGGCCTGAGTCAATGGTTAATTCATGGATTTTCATCGTGGCTGTCTCTTCAGTACGCTCAACCATTCTCCGTAGAATCCTCCTAACCCGCGCAACTAATACTTTTCCGCTAAAAGGCTTGGTCATGTAATCATCAGCCCCCAGTTCAAGTCCCGTGATAATATCGACTTCCTCTCCTTTAGCTGTAAGCATCACTACTGGTATGGACTTTGTCTTGGAATCGCCCTTAAGCCTTTTGCAAACTTCCAGGCCGTCGATACCCGGCAGCATCAAATCCAGAATCACAAGTGCCGGCTGCTTTTGCCCGGCGATATCCAGAGCCTTTTCACCTGTTCCACAGGTAAGCACATCGTAGCCCTCACGAACAAGATTTAATCTTACAAGCTCCTGAATGTCGGCCTCGTCATCCACTACAAGTATAGTCGCTTTGCTCATTCTCGCAGAGTCCTTCGGACAAATTCCTTCCGAACATACATAACTTGAGGAAATTCCACCAATAAAGTCTTAAATAATCAATTAACTCATTAGTATTAGTTGTCGGACAATCATATAATAAAATTAGAGCAATTCCAAATCTGTTCTTAGTCCACTTTCATTTTGTTTATTGGTAATATTATTACGTCTGAACACAACTTCAGCCTATTAAACACCTTATACACACTGTTAGAATTGTTTACAGCTACTTGGCTATATCTTGACATGAAATTAACACAATTTTAACATAATCCTAATATTAACCTAACCGCTGCCTTATATAACTCTAACAGTTTTTGGCAGCTCGTTGGATGGTTTAGTCAGATATAATAAGCTGTAAAATTAAGGAGTCAAAAACATGCGGAGCAAAATGAAGACGGTCATATTAGCTATAGCGTTTTTAAGTGTTGCACTTTGTTTAGATAGCGGTTGTGGCAAAAGACAAGACAGGCATGCAAGAATCAGGATTTCCGGCTCGACATCTATCTTTCCATTTGTTGAAATGCTGGCCGAAGCTTACGAGAAACTCAGGCCGGACATACAGGTGGACGTCCAGGCTGGCGGCTCAACTGTAGGGATTATTTCAGCCAGAGACGAACTGTGTGACATCGGAACCTCCTCGAGACAGCTCCATGAAGAGGAAAAGAATGGCCTCAAGATCACTGAAATAGCACGAGATGGTATCGCCATTATTGTGCATCCTTCGAACCATGTCGATTCGCTCTCAACAGAGCAAATAAGAGACATTTACTCACACAGGATTACAAGCTGGAAAGAAATAGGCGGCGATGATGCGTCAATTGCTTTTGTGACTCGTGAGGAAGGTTCCGGAACAAGGGGGGCTTTTTGCAGCATTATTATGAAGGGCGTCAAGATAGCCACGCGTGGCCTTGTGCAGGATTCCAACGGTTCCGTACGAGAGGTTGTAGTGACCAGCCCATACGCGATAGGTTATATTTCACTGGCACTGGTGAATGAAAAGGTAAAGACAATCGCAGTAGATGGTGTTTCTCCTACCCACGAGAATTTAGTCAACGGCAAATACGGAGTAGTGAGACCTTTCCTGTTCGTTGTAAAAGGCGAGCCGGAAGGACAGGTAAAAAGCTTTATAGATTTTGTCCTCGGAGAAGAGGGACAAAAGGTCTTAACAAAAGAGGGCCTGCTTAGTCCTCTCAACAAATGAGTCCGACAAAAGATCGCTTTATTAGCTCGATTCTTTTCGCGATAGCGTCTTTTTCGATTACAGCGCTGTTTGTAATCGGTCTTTTCATATTCATCGAAGGCTTTCCCATAATACTAAGAATTGGCATAGGAAAGTTTATTTTGTCAACCGACTGGTCTCCACTTGAGGGACGGTTCGGCATTCTTTCCATGATTGTGGGATCGCTTTGTGTAGCTGTCGGAACGTTGATTGTAGCAGTGCCTCTCGGCGTGGGCTGTGCTATATACCTTTCGGAATTTGCCTCAAAACGAACTGTCGCTATCATTAAGCCTGCCATTGAATTGCTGTTCGCTATCCCCTCTGTTGTCTATGGATTCGTAGGAGTTCTTTTCATCGTGCCGTTCGTTAGAACTCATCTTGGCGGCCAGGGACATGGATTCTGCATACTGACTGCATCTGTCGTTCTGGGTATTATGGTGCTTCCCGTCATTGTGGGAATGTCAATCGATGCCCTGCAAGCTGTGCCAAAGGTATATCGCGATGGGTCTCTTGCCCTTGGCGCAACCAAGTGGCAGACTACGACTATGGTCACTCTTCGTGCAGCACGTTCGGGTATTCTGGCTGGTGTCATTCTCGGCATGGCTAACGCGATAGGAGAGACAATGGCAGTGATAATGGTGATTGGCAACGCAGTGGTAATGCCAAATTCACCGCTGGATTCCGTCCGTACACTGACGAGCAACATTGCTCTTGAAATGGGTTACGCCACAGGCGAGCACAGGCAAGCATTATTCGCCACCGGTGTTGTACTTTTCGTGATAATTATGATACTCAATGCTATGACAAGGTATGTCACAAGGAAGCGAATCGCTTAGAAATGAAAAGACCACATCCAAAAACGCAGGAACTTATCGCAAAGACTATCCTCTCGTTGTTCGCAGCAATAGTTGTTATGACACTTCTCGCTATCGTCGGCTATGTTGTGGTCAAGGGCGTGAGAGTTATTAACGCCGATTTTCTTTTCGGCTCTCCTAAGTCGATGGGAAGAGAGGGAGGGATTTTGCCCTTTATCATAAGCACACTCTATATAACCGTAACAGGGTTGCTCATTTCTATTCCGCTGGGCTTGGGCTCTGCCATTTACCTCACGGAATACACCTCAGAGGGCTGGCCTACAAAGGTGATACGCTTCGGCATAGACTGCCTGGCCGGCGTTCCGTCAATAGTGCTTGGGCTGTTCGGATTTACATTCTTTGTCAGGCTTTTGAACTTTAGCTGGTCAATACTTTCGGGTGGACTGACCGTGAGCCTGATGATACTTCCGTTTATAATAAGGTCGAGCGAAGAAGCAATAAGAGCCGTTCCTTCATCCTATCGGGATGTAGCGTTCGCTACAGGAGGAACGAGGTGGCAATGTGTAACAAGAGTGGTGCTTCCCTGTGCCCTTCCCGGCATCGTCACGGGCATAATATTGGCGATCGGCAAATGTGTAGGTGAAACCGCATCGGTCATCTTTACCGCCGGCACTTCATTGCGCATACCAATGTCGATGTTTGATTCCGGCAGGACGCTTGCGGTCCACTTCTACCTGCTCGTTAGAGAAACCGGAGCAAGTGACATGGCTTATGGATCAGCCGCTACTCTTCTGATTTCTATACTTGTCGTGAACTTTTTCGCATATTGGCTTATGCGAAAGTTCATTTCACGCGTCTCATAAGATTGCAGAGGACTGCAAAGTGCAGACAGATCGCGAATCGGAAAGAATAAAGATTATTGTCAGGGATTTCAGCTTCTACTATGGTGCTCAACCCGCGCTTAAGGGTATCAGTCTTGATGTTCGTGAGAATGAGATTTTTACCGTAATTGGTCCAGCAAGGAGTGGAAAAACGACGTTTTTGCGATGTCTGAACAGGATGAACGATTCGATTGCAAACACAAAAAGAAGCGGACAAGTAATGCTCGATGGTAAGGAAATCTTTGCCGGCGATATCGATGTTGCGGACCTGCGTAGGCGTCTCGGCATGGTCTTTGCCATACCGGTTGCTCTACCCAAGTCAATTTATAACAACCTTGCCCTTGGGCCGAGAATGCGAGGAATCCATAGCAAAAAACGCCTGTATGAAATTGTGGAGAGAAGCCTCAAAGCAGCCTACTTGTGGGATGAAGTTAAGAACAGGCTGCACGAGTCGGCGCGGAAGCTTTCCGGCGGTCAACAGCAGAGACTGTGCTTAGCCAGAGCCATGGCATTAGAGCCGGAAGTGCTGCTGCTGGATGAGCCGTGTTCCGGACTTGACCCAATTTCGACGAGAAAAATAGAAGAAGCACTGCTGGAGCTGAAGAAGCAATACACTATCATCCTCGTCACCAACATCACCGGTCAAGCTGCAAGAGTGGGTGACAGGACGGCTTTTTTCTTGATGGGAGAGCTTATCGAATGTGACCTTACGGAGAGAATATTTACAAATCCGCATGATGAGCGCACCTCGGATTATCTGACCGGCAAATTCGGTTAATGTGTTGCCGGTAACTGTCTCTGAATTTATTAGTGAGTAACAGCGATGAACAAAACGTATCCTCTACAGACAAAGAACTTGGACTTCTATTACGGAAAGTTCCATGCATTGATAGACGTCTCGCTGTCTATTGAGGAAAAGGCCATAACAGCGATAATCGGTCCTTCAGGATGCGGTAAGTCAACACTTCTTCGCTGCTTTAACCGAATGAACGATACAATTGAGAGCACACGGATCGAAGGAGATGTTCTTGTTGATGGCAAAAACATCTATGATGGTGATACCGACCTGACCTCGCTGCGAAAGAAAGTGGGTATGGTTTTTCAGCATCCTACTCCGTTTCCTCTATCTATTTTTGACAATGTAACTTACGGGCCCCGAGTACATGGCGAGAGACGGACCGACCGTCTGAGCTGGATTGCCGAACGCAGTCTCTCGGACGTACACCTGTGGGAAGAAGTCAAAAACCGGCTGCGGAGTCCTGCGCTTGATCTGTCGCCGGAGCAGCAGCAGAGGTTATGCATTGCGAGACTTATAGCAGTTAAGCCGGAGATTATACTAATGGATGAACCGTGTTCCGCCCTCGATCCGATTGCGACATCTCATATAGAGGAATTGATGCTTGAGCTGTCGAGGGATTACACCATTCTCATTGTCACTCATAACATGCAGCAGGCCGCACGTGTGTCACAGAACACAGCTTTCATGCTCTTAGGAGAACTCGTAGAGCACGGTCGGACTGCTCAGATATTCCAGAATCCGGTAAACAACAGAACAAAAGAGTATATAACTGGCAAGTACGGTTAGTGACAAAACAAGCAAGTGTACAGAGCCCGCCGCGGCGGGTCGAATTTGAAGAAAAAGGAGCAAAGCTATGACACTACATTTGCAAAGAGAAATCGACAATTTGAAAAAGGATATATTGAGCTTGGGGTCAATGGTCGAGCTGAGCGTCCACGAGGCAACAAAGGCAATCGAAACCCAGGACGAGGCTTTGGCCAAAAGCGTTATCGAGAAAGACATAGAAATCAACCAAAAGGAAGTAGATATAGAGGAGTCTTGTCTGAAGATATTGGCACTTTACCAGCCCGTCGCCAGCGACCTCAGATTTATTGTTGCAGTACTTAAGATAGACAACGACCTTGAACGTATAGGCGATCTTGCCGTCAACATTGCAGAGCGTGCGGTTTTTCTGGCTTCGCAGCCAAAAGTGAAAATCTCTTTTGACTTCCCGAGCATGGCTTCAAAAGCCCAGACAATGTTAAAGGACAGTCTTGATGCCTTGGTCAACCAGCGTGCCGACCTTGCAATGGAGGTCTGTGCCGGCGATGATGTTGTTGACAAAGTAAACCGCGAAATGTACCTGAAGGTTCAGGAGGCAATTCATAAACATCCTGAGCAAACAGAGTCTCTAATTCACCTTCTCTCGGTCTCCCGTCACTTAGAGCGCATAGCAGACTGTGCTACCAATATCGCTGAGGATGTAATTTACATGGCTAAAGGTGAGATTGTTCGGCACAAGGTCGAGGAGTACAAATCCAACATAAACAGATAAATAAGCTACTTCTGGATTGGTATGAGGGATGTTATATACTTCACCAAACTAACCAGCAAAAAGCTAAAACTGAGCGCAACTAAATTAACAATCAAATTGTGAAATCTTTTAGTCCAAACTCTGCCATACCCTGATTTTTTCTGCGCTTTTCTTCTATAGTATTGTATCGTTTCTGCGAAACAATGGCTGTTTTCCGCGAAAGACTATGCGCTGAACAAAATATATGTAGTCACCACAATTTCTTGAATTAGGGGAAAAGTCAGATAATTTGATTGGAGATAAGAGAGAGAAGCTGAGTTCCAGTTTTGCGCTAGTCTTTTAGGTTATACGTTTCTAAATTTATTAGTGCTGTCCTTTAGCCAGCAGGGCAAGGCGGATTTAGGCTGGAAAAAGTGCAATAGCCCAGTAATTGATGCTGTTCTGGGTTGGTGGTTTTAATGAGAAGATTAGCGATTTTATAAATAAAGAGAATGAAAGCCTGGTTCATGACTAATACACAAAACTCAAAGAGTTACCAGTCAGTAGGTGTTTTAGACGGAGAGCCAACGAGCTCCAGCTCAAACGGTGAGGTGTTCTCCAGCAGCGAATGGGCAGAGCTTGTTAATAAACTTTCCATATCTCCGAGACAAGCAGAAGTAATTCAGCGTATTTTGTCAGGCCGATCTGATAAACAGATTGCTATGGATCTACAGATAGGTTTGCCTACAGTCCGTACACACCTAAACAGGGCTTTTCTAAGATTTGGTGTACAGGACCGCATAGAGCTTGTTATTTATGTGTTTCGCAAGTTTCGGGAACTTTGCCGCACAGACAGGTGTCTCCATTTGTAGTGACATGATAATGAACGACTTATTTCGTTTACAGTTATCAGAAATTATTGAGGGTATGAAAAGTAATTGTGCCTGGGCGTACAAAAATAATTACAAACGATGAATGGATAAGAGCTGAAAAAGGCAGGTTTAGTCTCAAGTCCAAACCGCTGTTAGTAATAATGGCCTTAGTGGCTATAGTGGTGCTTGGTGTTATGGCAGACACAGTTTTGGAAATTGGGATTGATCGGCCCAATGATGTATTGGTGAACTATACAAGCCTCCTGGAGCCGTTCAACCTAAACACTGTACCGCTGGTGAACGAAGGCACGTGGACAGGATTCGACAATTGGGTTCGCCCTGCGACAAACTACCCGATTAGACTGACCATACATAGCCCTTTGCAGCGACCTTGGTCGCCACCTTTGCTACCTACGTTGCCTTCACCATCAATGTCAACTTCGTGGTCACCTAAGACCATCGTGGTGGCCCATGGTAATAAAGATAGCTAGTGTCTATTGACGGGTCATATTTATATGGGCTTTTATAGATATAGATTGTACTTGGTCAGCCGTATGGGCTTTCAAGGAGGAAAGCCCCCGGTTGATCAGGGTGCGAAAGAGCAGCCCCGTTCGATAAGATTTAAACAGAAAATAAAATTGGAGGAGTGAAAAGTAAAGCTCAACAAGGGTAGCCGAGAGGTTTGGTCCGTCAGCGGTGGATCGAAGATTAAGACAATTTCAAGTTTGTTTATCTCCACTCTTGCCTATCTATTCGGTTGTTTTTAGCGTGTTCATTTCCCCGTTTAGCTGGCACCCTTACCGTGCCGGTTTTTTTATATTTGTTTAGCCATCGCCGGTACGGCGATGATTAAATTCCAGTTATTTGCAATTGAAGAATTTTTTTTGTTGCATTCGTAATCTTGGCTTGCTCACTCATTCGAACCGGCCAGACCCATAGAATTTTTTCTCTATCGGCGACAATAAGCACCTTTGCCCGTACTTGTTGCGGAATTCTCGTCGCAGTCAGAAATTTGCCTACCTTTTTCTGCCCCGGCAGACCCAACGGCCAAAACCTGTCACCATCCTGCCGAGAACGAACAATTAACGGCAGTTTCAGTTTGTCCATGTCAAATCTCTCGACACATCGCGATACAGAACCCCCCTGCTTTCTTGCGAAAGCAAGAAGGGGGACTAAATATATTGTTGCTTCTATTGAGTATTGGCCGAATTGTGTCCGGCCTGGAATCTCTAATTCGGTATTGCTGCAGATTGCGTTGCTGCAAACATTTTCTTTTTTGTATCGTGCAAAAATCAGGTTCTTATATTCACGTTTAGCTACAAATCCGTTAGGTAATTCAATTCTTTTACCACTAATATTTTGTTTAGCTAATCGCAATATCTTCTCGTAATGCTGTTGAGTCAGCCCTCTCTCTCCGCTGCCGAGAGTGGTTAAGCTTCGCCTGATAAGCTCAACTTTTACCGGCTCCGGCTCCGATAGAAAGTTTTTCAAATTTAGTTCTACCTCACCGCCGACACATTTGGCCAGCCTCGGCCATGCCTTTTCCGCCCGATTGCAAACGAAACTATAAAATCGCAGAGCAGATTGAGATAAGCTAAACAATTTTTCTACGATAGAGCTGCTGTACTCTTTTTGTAAAGTCGGCAGCAGCCGATGACGAATGTAGTTTCGCCTGTATGTGCAGTCAGCATTTGTGTGGTCTGTCTGCCATTTTAGGTTCCGCTGCTGCAAATATTGCATTATTTCATCCCGTGTGACACATAGTAACGGCCTTACGAACTTAATGTTATCGTTAAAAGCTCGTATTGGCCAGATGCCACCTAAGCCGCGAAAACCTGTTCCCCGGCTCAGTCGTTGCAGCACGGTCTCGGCATTGTCATCCTTTTGATGACCCGTGACTATCCGGCTGCAGTTATTAGCTTTGGCAATATCAAGCAGACTTTCGATTCGCAATTGACGAGCGGCTGTTTCTATCGATAGTTTGTTTTGATAGGCAAAACTACGTACGTCCACCCGTTTTGTGGCTATGGGTAGATTCAAATCGGTTGTTTGTACTACAACAAAACGCTCATCTGTGTCAGCTTCGGCTGCTCTTAATTGATGATTTATGTGAGCACAGAATAGCTCGACGGTTAAAACCTCCTCTGCTTTAAGTGCACATATCGTATATAGAAGCGCAATTGAATCAGCTCCGCCGGAAACAGCTAACAAGACTGTTTCTTGCGGGCCGAAAAGGCCATTTGCTTCGATAAAATCCGCTATCTTTTTCTCAAATTCTAACATTTGGTTAAATGGTTGCTCTGTTGAAAAGAGTTCAGAATGTCATTTCGAGCGAGCCGCAGGCGAATCGAGAAATCTATTTTTGAGCAGATTTCTCCACTTCGCGACGCTCCGCGTCGCTTCGGTCGAAACGACGGTGAGGCTTTTCAACAGAGCATGGTGATTGGTGAGTGGTAATTATTAAACTACTTAATCAATCACCATTTAACCAGTCCCTAAGGGACCAGTTACCAATCACCAATTAAAATGGGCCTGATTGCAACCAGGCCCAAGGATAGAATGCAAAGAGTCTCGCTCAATTTTTAGTCTATATCACTTACTGCCTTCCTCCTGTTTAGTAAGCTCTCTGATCCGCTTTTCCGTAAATTGTCTCCATTTGAGATGCTGCTTTCCTTCCTTTTGCAAAGCCTGTTGATAAAGCTCCAGGGCTTCGGCTCTGCGGTGTAAGCGTTTATCCAATATAAATGCTGCTCTGAACCTTGCAGGATACGACGCTTCCGGGTTCCACTGGTATGTTCGCTGATAATATAAAAGAGCTATGGTATAGTCCTTGAAATAGTCGTAAATCCCACCTGCCTTAAATGCGGCATCGTCAATTTTATCGCTGGATGGATGTTTTCTTATCAGTTGGTCGTATTTGTCCAGTACCAAACGCAATAAATCATTATCTTTAATAACGACTAACAGTTCGGCCTTTTTTTGGAGATGTAACACCTCCTCATAAAGTCTATCAGCTTCAGGGATCGGCGTGCTTGCTTTTAGCTTAGGCCCAGCCGCCTCAGCCTCAATGATGTATTTATACTTTGGCATAGTATCCAGTCCGTTCAATTCCTTTTTAGCCCAGTCCAGCTTCATATTGTTGCCCGTATCGGTATAGTGCTGCACCAGCGACGCAAGACTCTGCTGATACGCCCGCCGGTTGACTACTACCTGCTCTACAATATCGATTTCGCCGGCCGCCGTTTTTGCAGCTACGGCAGCAGTCCCAGCTTCTGTGGTAACAAGCTGGCCCCGGCCGCTATCATACGTTTGGCAACCAATTAAAATTGTCGCTAAGATTATGAGTGTTGTGTTCAAAGCTATTTTTGCCATAAAAGCCTCCCTTCAATTTTATACCTAATCGTGCAGGTAGAATTATTGTCAAACTCCAATTGACAATCGAAAATCCCTGGATGCGTAATAAATATTTTATAGTAATCAATTATCAATTGGAGCCTTGTGCGTCAAGAATAAAGTCTCAAAAATATTCATCGGTTTCAGTCCTCAATGAGGTTTGTAACAGGCCGCGTTTTGTTAATTTGCAAAAATCTGCTGTAGGCCGAAGATCACATCCCAGCAGCAGTTAGTCACCGATTTCTATAAATTTTCACCAAAATTTGCCTTACACTCCAAGTCAATACTCCATATACTATCTGGAACACCGCTGTAAAGTGCGTCGCAGAGTGTGAATCACTGTTTTTAATCGAAAAGTTGATCTCCACATAAAAGAAGGGAAAAAAGATGTATTCCTTTTATACCGAACCCGAAAAGCTGTTCGCTGCCATCGGCCCTGTAGTTATTATAGCTGTCGCGGTTTTTCTGCTGGTCGTTTCCTTATCGATACTTGTGATAACAGCAATTGTCTATTGCAAGATATTTCACAAAGCCGGCTATCATTGGGCACTCGGACTTCTTATGTTAGTACCCATAGCCTGTACAATTATGCCCTTTGTCCTTGCCTTTGGCCATTGGCCCATACATAAAGAACTCGAAAAGCTCCGCCAACAACAAAATACACAAAGATGAATCTATGAATTCCTTAATACGTGTGGATAAATAACCCCGCAACCTCGCTCCGCCGAAGCGGCTACGCAAAGGCGAGTGAATTGCGGGGCTAAATATGACAATTTGTTTAGCCCCCAAATTTATTTGGGGGTTTTCCTTACGGTTATAATTATAGTCACAGCATCAGCAGACTGACGGCCATTACAAGCATTCCCAGTACTATGCCGACAATTACTAAGTGTCCATGCCCGTAACGGTGCGCCATCGGCAGCAGCTCATCAAGCGATATATATACCATCACTCCCGCGACAAAGCCCAGGACGGCTGCGAGGACAGCAGGCGTCAAAAATGGCAGCAGTATCAAATAGCCAACTATAGCTCCCACCGGTTCGGATACGCCGGACAAAAATGAGTAAAAAAATGCCTTGTTCTTATTTGACGTAGCGTAAAAGATAGGTACAGATACTGCGATTCCCTCCGGGATGTTGTGTATGGCGATTGCTATAGCGATAAAAACTCCCAGCTTTACGTCACTAAGTGCCATAGTAAATGTAGCTAAGCCCTCCGGAAAGTTATGAATGCCGATAGCCAATGCGGTAAGCACACCCGTCCTCATAAGGTAATTGTCTTTTCGGGGACTTGTAGGGGCATCGAGCCCCTTGTATTCGTGTGGATTTTCCGCTTCAGGTATGAGCGCATCTATCAGCCCGATAGCTGCTATGCCGATAAAGAAGGAAAGCAAGCCCCAGATTTCGCCGACAGCTTTAAAAGAACCGGGCAGAAGCTCCATAAAGGAGATATAAATCATCACGCCGGCTGACAAGCCCAGCGAAAATGATAGATAGGCTATTCTCGGCTTCTTAATGAAGTAGGCGATTGCGCTGCCTATACCTGTGGAAAGACCTGCAATTACCGTAAGCAGCAAAGCCCAGCCAATATTGCCGGATACATCCATATTATGCTCTAACTATACGAGCCACAAGTGGACCGCTCCCTTATGGTCGCGGCTCTGAGGCTCTGATTCGAGATAAAATATAAACTGTGGACTATTTAGCCCGTTTTCGGCTTTCCTGGCAGAATTTGCTCATTAGCTCCATTGCCTTGCTCATTTTTTCAGCAGAGCCATCCATTTTCACGTATGCGTCAACTAACTCCAGCAATTCAGGCGCCGGCTCAACCGAGCCGTAATGGTGTGCAACGTTAGCAATAGCAGCATCAAGGCCGTACTTCATAGCCTTTGCCACGTACGCCCTGCATACGCCGATTCTTCGTCCCGGCAGATCCTGTGCACAGTTACTTACCCCAAGCACACAGTGGACAGCCCTTAACTTTGGATCGCTCTTTATCTTCTTTATCGTCTCAAACGTACGGTAGGTATAACCCGGCACACCTGGTTCCATAGGCATATCTATCGCCAGTGGAAATAAAGTTGTGTCAAAGTAAATCTGGTTCGGCTTGAAGCCGTATTTGCCGACCGCCGTATCAAAGATTTGCTGTGCTAAAGAATAGAGCTCGTCAACCGAGTGCGAACCGCCCGGACCTGTAGGCGCTTCTTCGCTGACCAATAGGCCAACAAACGCGAAGTCGAAATCTCTCTTGAGTGGCAATATATTATCCATCGTATAAACCTTGACCGAATTGATCAGAGGAGAACGAATGACGGATGATCGAAGTCTTTCCTCTGTCTTCTGTCCTCTGTCCTCCGATGTATTGTACCATTCCTTCAAACCTGCTATCAGGACATTGTTGTCACTGCTGTCGATGCAAATGGGCACACCGCTGCCCCACTTGCGGACCATCTTAACGTATTGGCGCATCATATCGGCGGCAATCTGTGGGTCGTCCTCTCCAAAGGCATCAAGATTGACCGCTATATAATCAGCACCCTCGGCTGCCTGCGACTCGATTAAACCCTTGATATAATCCAACTGCTCGCTTGGCTTTGAATACGCAGCAGTTCCGAGTTCTCTCAACTGCTTCATTACCTCAGCGGTCTTTGGAATTGAAGCATGAATTGATTCACCAATAATAATCAATGGTTTTTTCATTTCGATTGTTTCCCCTTTCGTTTCTTTGTATATATTTTGCCAAACATGAAATACACAGCCATCCCCAAGCCTTGTGGTGAGCCTGTCGAATCCATCGGACCCCGCTTCACAGGTGTCCTACACTTGTGGCTGCCACACATTCTTCAGCTTCATTGGGTGGCAGCCTCATCCCTTAGGGATGGGGCTGGTTTTTCTCCTGCATTGCTCCATTAGCTCTATAAATGTTTGGAAAAGGTAGTTCGAATCGTGGGGGCCTGGCGAGGCCTCCGGATGATACTGAACAGCGAACGCCATAAGTTTCCTGCATGAGATTCCCTCAGCCGTATTGTCATTTAAATTGATGTGTGTCAGTTCAACATCTCTCTCGACCCGGCTCGAGACGAGTTTTTTTTTCAGCGAATCCATATCCACACAGAATCCGTGGTTCTGGCAGGTGATTTCAATTCGTTTTGTTTTCAGATTTTTTACTGGGTGGTTCGCGCCCCGGTGGCCAAATTTTAGTTTATAGGTCTTCGCTCCGAGCGCAAGCGCCAGAAGCTGATGGCCGAGACAAATGCCGAATATCGGCACCTTACCCAAAAGCTGCCTGATTGTCTCGATGGCGTAAGTTACAGGCGCCGGGTCACCGGGGCCATTGCTCAAAAATACTCCGTCAGGCCTTTGAGCCAAAACTTCCTTTGCCGATGTTTGGGCCGGCACCACATAGACCTCACAGCCATGCGAGCGAAGCAGCCTGAGGATATTATATTTGGCGCCATAATCAAAAGCCACTACCTTGTACTTCTGGGGCGGCTTAAACTGCCTATTGTTTAATATATCTATTATTCCTTCGTCCCAATAATATGGTTTCTTTGAAGTAACATCTTTGACTATGTCCCTTCCTATCAGACCCGGATAGGCCTTAAGCTTCTTTTTGAGGCTCGTCAGGCTAAGCTCTGTTGAAGAAATTATGCCCCTCATAGCTCCCTGGACTCGGATATGCTTTACCAGAGCTCGAGTGTCGATACCTTCAAGACCGATAACGTTATTATTTATTAGATAATCGCTCAGTGATTCTTTACTTCTGAAGTTGCTCGGCTGACGGCAGTTTTCCTTAACAATAAAACCGCGAGCATAAACCTTTTTCGATTCGGTGTCTGTTTTATTGGTTCCAACGTTGCCGATTAAAGGATACGTCATAGTGATTATCTGCTCGTGGTAGGAAGGGTCGGTCATTATCTCCTGATAGCCGGTCATGCTGGTATTGAATACCACTTCGCCGCACTGCTGTCCCTTGGCGCCAAAAGAAGTGCCTTCAAAAACCGTGCCGTCCTCCAGCAATAAAATCGCTTTATTTTGTTTTTTCGCCATATTATCGATAGTACGATTGAATAGGTTTTACATCGACCTTTTTTTGTTTCAGCGCTTCGATGGCTTTGACCGTTGCCTCGGCTCCTCTGATGGTTGTCACATAAGACACATGTTTATCGAGGGCGGCTCTTCTAATCGAGAATGAGTCTCTTATCGACTGCTTTGCGATAGTGGTATTTACAATAAGGTCAATTTGGCCGTTTATTATGGAATCGACTATGTTTGGCCGACCCTCGGACATCTTTAACGCAAACTCCGACGGGATGTTGTTCTTGATAAACTCGATGCACGTACCCTTTGTGGCAATAATCTTAAAACCCATTTCATACAGCTTGCGAGCAAGTCCAACCGCTGTTTTCTTGTCACTGTCCTTAACACTAAATAGAATATTACCGGTGGTAGGTCCACCTGGGAGGGCATTTCCCGCTGCTATCTGTGATTTTGCATAGGCGATGCCGAAATCGTCGGATAGTCCCATCACCTCGCCGGTCGAAAGCATCTCAGGCCCCAGCAGCGTATCTACACCAGGAAACTTCGAGAATGGAAACACCGCTTCTTTAACGGCAAAATAGCTACGCTGCACTTCTTTTGTAAATTTTAGCTCATCAAGTGTCATGCCCACCATTACTTTCGCTGCAAGCTTGGCCAGCGGCACACCAATAGCTTTACTGACGAATGGAATGGTTCGCGAGGCCCGTGGATTTACTTCGAGTATGTAAACCTGGCCGTCTTTTACTGCGAACTGAATATTTATCAGGCCCTTGACTTTTAATGCCAGTGCCAACAGCTTTGTTTGCCTCTTAATCTCCGTCAGGACTTTTTTATCCAACGAAACCGGTGGCAGGCAGCAGGCACTGTCACCCGAGTGCACGCCGGCTTGTTCGATATGTTCCATTATTCCACCGATGACCACGGTTTTGCCGTCGCTTATAGCATCGACGTCCAGCTCCGTAGCATCGTTGATGAATTTATCAATCAAAACAGGATGCTCACCGGAGGCTTCGATTGCCTCTGCAACACAATTCTTTAGCTCCTGCTGATCATAGACAATATCCATCGCTCGTCCACCTAAGACAAAGGAAGGGCGAACCAGCAATGGATAACCCAGTTTGTTTGCTACTTTGAGGGCCTGGTCATACGTTGTTGCGGTTCCGCTGGCAGGCTGATAAAGTTCCAGCTTTTCAACAAGTATATTAAATCGCCTGCGGTCCTCGGCGTGGTCGATGCTGTCGGGTGAAGTGCCGATTATCTTCACTCCTGCTTTTTCAAGCGGGACAGCTAATTTCAACGGCGTTTGGCCGCCGAATTGTACAATCACACCGTCCGGGTTTTCTTTTTCAACAATAGACATTACATCTTCAAACGTAAGCGGCTCAAAATAAAGTCTATCAGAGGTATCGTAATCAGTGCTCACCGTTTCAGGATTGCAGTTGACCATTATTGATTCGATGCCGATCTGGCGCAGCGCAAAAGCAGCGTGAACACAGCAGTAATCGAATTCGATTCCCTGGCCTATACGGTTGGGTCCGCCACCTAAGATAACAACCTTTTTCCTACTGCTCGGATTTGCCTCACAATTCTTTTCAAAAGTCGAATACAAATACGGCGTAGTCGCTTCAAACTCGGCGCCGCAGGTATCGACGGTTTTATAAACCGCATTTATCCCCAGCCGCTGGCGGTATTTGCGTAAGTCCAGCTCTTTTACTTTCAATAAAGATGCCAGATACCTGTCACTAAAGCCGTATTCCTTCGCCGTTTTTAGCAAATCAGACGACAGAACTTCTGTCCCTTCGGCTTCGCTCCCCTCGACTTTGCTCGGGACATGCAGGGCAGGCTTCTGTCTTCTGTCTTCTGTCTTCTTTATTTTCTCTTCAAGTTGAACGATGTCTTTTATGTTATTTAGAAACCACGGATCAATCTTGCTCAAATTGAAGATTTCATTTATCGACAGTTTTCTTCTAATAGCCTCAGCTACGTACCAGATTTTATCCCAACAATTCGTTCTTAGCTTTGCCTTTAGCCGATGCGTCAAAAGAGCAGGTGTCAGTCCATCTATGGTAGGCACGTCAGAACTTCTGCCCCTTCGGCCTCGCTCAGGGCAGGCTTCTGCCTTCTGCCTTCTGTCTCCTGTCTTCTGCTGAATATATTTGCCGTCGAGCGAGTACCGGTCGATTTCCAGTGACCTTATGGCCTTTTGTAGCGCCTCTTTGAATGTCCTTCCGATGGCCATTGCCTCGCCGACCGATTTCATCTGAACCGTGAGAAGCGGCGAAGTTCCCGGAAATTTTTCAAACGTAAAACGAGGCCATTTGACGACGCAGTAGTCGATGGTCGGCTCAAAACAAGCCGGCGTCTTCTTTGTTATATCGTTGGGAATCTCGTCGAGTGTGAAACCTACAGCAAGAAGCGAAGCAATCTTGGCGATAGGAAAGCCTGTAGCCTTGGAAGCCAGCGCGCTGCTGCGTGAAACTCTCGGATTCATCTCAATCACGTAGAGCTTCCCATTTTCGGGATTAACGGCGAACTGAATGTTGGAGCCGCCGGTTTCTACGCCGATAGCCCGGATAATCTTAATCGCTGCATCACGCATTATCTGATATTCTTTATCGGTAAGGGTCTGGGCTGGAGCTACCGTGATACTATCGCCTGTATGAATACCCATCGGGTCGAGGTTTTCAATAGAGCAGACGATGACCACGTTGTTCTTTTTGTCCCGCATCACCTCAAGCTCAAATTCTTTCCAGCCTATGACGGATTCTTCGATAAGTATCTGACCCACCGGAGAAATACTAAGTCCCCACTTTACGTACTCTTTAAACTCAGCCAGATTATAAGCGACGTTTCCGCCCGTGCCGCCTAACGTATATGAAGGACGGAGAATAGCCGGCAGCCCAATATCCTCAACTATTCTTTGTGCCTCCTCAATGGAGTGGGCATATCCGCTTTTGGGTACTTCCAATCCCGCATCTAATATAGTTTTTTTGAATCGGTCTCTTTCTTCCGCCTTTTTGATTGAGCGAAGATTAGCCCCTAAAAGCCTGACGTTATACTTTTTTAATACTCCTTTTTCAGCCAGTTCCACCGCGGTATTTAAGCCCGTCTGTCCTCCGAGCGTCGGCAAGAGACTATCGGGACGTTCCTTGCGAATTATCTTCTCAACTATCTCTGGCGTAATCGGCTCAATATACGTTCGGTGAGCCAGCTCAGGGTCTGTCATTATGGTGGCAGGGTTGCTATTTACGAGGATTACCTTGTAGCCTTGTGCTCTTAATACCTTGCAGGCCTGTGCGCCGGAATAATCAAATTCACATGCTTGGCCAATCACAATCGGCCCGGAGCCGATGATTAATATTTTCTTTATTGATTTATCTTTCGGCATACAGAATTCAGGGGTCAGGAATCAGGGATCAGAATTCAGCATTCCGTCTTCTGTAACTTAGTTACCACTCCCTTACGGTCATGGCTCTGTTTGTGTTTATCGATATTCTGTCTTCTGTTTTCTGTCTTCTTTTTATTTTATATCTGCGTGATATTCTTGCAGTGATTTAACTTCGCCCTGCTTTTTTCTAAAGGCTTCTATTCCCTTTGCAGCCGCAGCGGCTGCAGAAGCGGTCGTAATATAAGGTATCTTGTATTGAATAGCTGATTTGCGAATGTAAGAATCATCATATTTACTCTGCTTGCCAGTGGGCGTATTGATAATAAGCTGTATTTCTCTATTTTTGATGCTATCCACAATATGTGGCCGACCCTCGTGCATCTTTAGAATCATTTCTGATTCCACGCCGTTTTTAGATAAAAATAAATGTGTTCTTTCCGTAGCCTTAATCTTAAAGCCGAGTTTCTGGAACTGCTGAGCTGCAACAAGCACAGCAGATTTATCCTTATCCGATATAGTAATCAGAACAGTACCGCTTGAAGGTAACGGCAATTGCGTTGCTTCCTGAGCCTTGTAAAAAGCAAGGCCGAATGAATCCGCCATACCGAGGACTTCACCGGTTGAGCGCATCTCAGGGCCTAATAAAGGATCTACCTCCGGAAACATATTAAAAGGAAATACAGCTTCTTTTACTCCAAAATGGGGAATATTTAGTTTCTTCAGACCCATATCTGCAAGGCGCTTGCCGAGCATAAGCTGCGTGGCAATACGCACCATCGGGATATTGCAGACCTTGGAAACGAGCGGAACGGTCCTTGAGGCTCGCGGATTTGCCTCAAGAATATAGACAACATCATTAGCAATTGCATATTGGATGTTCATCAGTCCTACGACGTTAAACTCGATAGCAATTTTGCGATTATATTCATATATTGTTTTTAGGTGCTTCTCAGGAATACTGACAGGCGGAAGCACACATGCCGAGTCACCCGAATGGATACCTGCAAGCTCAATATGCTCCATAATTGCAGGTACAAATGCGTCTGTGCCGTCGGCAATGGCATCAGCCTCGACCTCGATAGCGTTCTGGAGAAATTTATCAATTAAAATGGGTCTTTCCGGCGAAACATCCGTGGCTTGAGCCACATAAAACTTTAGCATCTCCTCATCATGTACTACCTCCATAGCTCTGCCGCCAAGCACATAGGAGGGTCTGACCATTAACGGATAGCCGATTTTCTTTGCGATTTTAAGCGCCTCATCTAATGTGCTGGCCATGCCGGATTCGGGCTGCGGAATACCAAGTTTCTTCATTAACTTGCGAAATCTGTCTCTATCCTCAGCAAGGTCTATCTTCTCCGGCGAAGTGCCGAGGATTTTTACTCCAGCCTCTTCCAGTTCTGAGGCAATGTTAAGAGGCGTCTGACCGCCGAATTGGACGATAACGCCTTTGGGTTTTTCCTTGTTGTAAATACTCAATACGTCTTCGGCAGTAAGTGGTTCAAAATACAATTTGTCTGAGGTGTCATAGTCGGTGGAGACAGTCTCCGGATTGCAGTTGACCATAATGGTTTCATAACCAAGTTCGCGAAGTGCAAATGCTGCATGTACGCAACAATAGTCAAACTCAATACCCTGGCCGATACGATTGGGCCCACCGCCCAATACCATTACCTTGGGCTTATCACTGACCTTAACCTTATCCGGTGCATTATAGGTAGAGTAATAATAGGCGGCATTTTCAACACCGCTTACAGGAACAGCATCCCAGGCTTCAACGACACTAAGAGCGGTCCGTCTTTGGCGTATTTCTTTTTCCGGAATACCCAGTAATTTGCTCAGATACTTATCCGCAAAGCCGTCCTTTTTTGCCTGGATCAGCAGTTCATCCGGTAATTTCTTGCCTTTGTACTTTAAGATTTTTTCCTCGAGCTGCACAAGCTCTTTCATCTGCTCTAAAAAATAGGGCTTAATATATGTCCTCTCGTAGAGTGTATTGACATCCGCACCCTTGCGCAGCGCTTCGTACATAATAAATTGACGTTCACTTGTTGGTTCT
>Ga0315543_1001126_pt1 | contig 29844 bp, 24 predicted proteins | sample SalMarSW160210MG_2_FD_203098 | JGI IMG/M metagenome (GOLD analysis project Ga0315543, IMG submission 203098) | Salt marsh sediment microbial communities from the Plum Island Ecosystem LTER, Massachusetts, United States - Salt Marsh Sediment SW1601-210 ... | reverse complement strand
GTTTTCAGTCTATTCGGGCAAGCTATCATCCCGAAGGCATGGAGATTGACGACACAATTGCCAGGGTCTTAAGGCTCCAGGAAGCCGGCTTTAACATTTGTCTCTCCGCCGTTATGTATCCAGAAAACATCAGCATAATAGCTGAAGCGGAAAAGAAAGCAAACAACGCTGGTATTCTTTTCTTTAAAAAGGAATTTCTTGGTTTTTATCAGGGCAAATCTTACGGAACATATAAATACCCAGAGGCCGTGATGTGTCGGGTGAAAAGAAATGTACGGTGTCGTAATACCGAACTTTTAATCGGCCCTTTAGGAGGAAGCTATAAGTGCACTCGTTCTGTCTATGTTGATAGTGAGCCGATTGGATATCTTCTCGATCCAGATTTTGAGGTTGAATATATATACCGTTTCTGTCCTAATTATGGTTACTGTAACCCTTGCGATATAAAAGTAAAAACCAACAGGTTTTTGGAAAAAAACCATACATCGGTAGATATTAAATTTATTGAGCATACGCACAAGATAATATCAACAGAAATGATAAAGCCTTCGCACAAAACCAGACCGATTGATATCAAATCGATAGAACATACCAATGCAAATGCTCCTTCAAATCTCGAACCGATTGAGCATCCACGTGAAAGCTCACCATCATGAGGAAAAGAAAGTATCGAATTGCTCCACCGCAGATAAGAAGATCGTGAGAAACTTCAGATCGTATAATATTTTATCTTAGGCAGCAGTGAAATGAGTAATTATTCGTGTCAACCAGCAGGTACTTAATTGTGCAGATTCGATAAATGGAGATGCTGCCATGAATATTTTATTTGTGATGAAAAGCCCCGACTATATGGACCAGTTAGGACTTATGAGCATTATAGGTGTTACTAAAAAATTGGGTCATGATGCCTTTATATGTATTCTTGATAGTGAGGATATACTTGAGAAGGTAGAAAAATGCCAACCCCGTTTGATTGCATATAGTGCTTCAACAGGCGAACATAAATATTATTTTCAGGCAAATGATCTGGTAAAGCAAAAGCGTCCAGATATCTTTACCATTTTGGGCGGGCCGCATGTTACTTTCTTCCCAAACACCATACGGGAAAGTTCTCTAGATGCCATTTGTATGGGAGAAGGGGAAAATGCTTTTGAAGAATTGCTTAATAAAATTCAAAATGATGAGGATATCGGAAATATTAGGAACCTGTTCTTTAGGGGGCAAGACACTCTCCCGGAACTAAGGCCTCTTGTCCAGGACCTGGATTCTTTACCATTTCCAGATAGAGACTTGGTCTATAAGAATACGGAAATGGGTGATTACCCACTGAAAAGTTTTATGACATCACGTGGATGTCCTTACAATTGCACCTATTGCTTCAACCATGCTTTTAGAAAACTGTATCCGGGTCAAAAAGCCCTGCGCAAACATTCGGTTGACTATGTAATTGAAGAAGTCCTGAGGGTGAAAGCTGACTACCCCCTTCAATTTGTAAAATTTTATGACGATATATTTGTGCTTAAAGTTGATGAATGGCTGGAAGAATTCGCCAAAAAATATAAGGAGAAGGTTAATCTGCCGTTTCAGGTTTTGACCCGTGCTGATGTGCTGAGCGAAGCGGTGGTCAAAATACTTAAAGAGGCGGGATGTCATTCCTTAAGTATGTCAATAGAAAGTGCTAATGACAGGATTAGAAATGAGATGCTAAAGCGAAACCAGACTAAGGAACAAATGTTAAAAGCTTTTCAGTTATGCAACAAGTACGGTATTTACACGTTTTCAAATAATATATTGGCATTGCCAACAAGTACAATCGAAGATGACATCGAGACGATTGATTTCAATATCAAATGCAAGGTCACTTTTTCTGAATTTCCAATATTTCATCCATACCCAGGCACAAAACTTGGAGATTACTGTAAAGAACAACACTTTTTTGAGGGCGACTACAATTCCCTGCATATGTCCTATATGAATCTTTCGCCGTTATTGTGCTTTACAGATGAGCAGAAGAATATTCACAAAAATCTTGGAGAACTGGGGATGGTGGCTGTTGCTTTTCCGCGTTTGAGAAATATATTCATCAACCATTTAATTTACTGGCCGCCTAATTTTGTTTTCTTTCTTATGTACTACGTGGTTAAAGCATATCTGATTTCTTTTAAAATATACCCTTTTAAGTATACCTTCAAAACGTTGGCAAAGATGATTGTGAAGAGCATTAAATTAGAACGATTCAAACATACGAAGGAAAAAAGATTTATTCAAAACCAGCCTGATAAATTACGTTCTGTTACATAAGGAAAGAAAGAAGTTATGTGAAAATGTGAACAGGCAATACCAGAACAAAAATGCGTCTAAGTAAAAAGCGTCTGAATGACAGCGTGACAAGCGTGATGAGATTGGAGAAAGTAGTAATGGTTCGCAGGTTATTCGGGAGGGTTAAACAAAGAATTGCACAGAAAAAGCGTCAGACACTAATCAAGGCATACATAAAAGGTGGCAGGAAGCCCTGGTCCCCCGGATATAAGTTGAGCAGGTCAGATTTCATAAAGACGGTTTTGAATGACGATGCTATTATGGCAAAATTCCGGGCTTTAGAGCCGTTGCCGGGTGGTTATGGATATGGTTATGATGAGCGTGTTGTCGAATACCCATGGGCTCTGACACGACTTTCTCAGAATGAGGGCAAATTATTAGATGCCGGCTCTGTTCTGAATTTCCTGGAAATTATTGAAAACCCAAGATTGGCCGGTAAAAAGCTCACGATTTTCACCCTTGCTCCGGAGAATAAAGCCTTTTGGGAAAAGGGAATATCCTACAATTATGGCGATTTACGAGAATTGCCTTTCAGGGATGACTGGTTTGATGAGATAGTCTCAATATCAACCTTAGAGCATGTTGGGATGGATACTCGGATATATACCGGGGTAGATTCAGCAGGGCGAGTAGCCTTGGATGCTAAGCAGGCTGCAAAGGAACTGATCAGAGTTCTACGGCCTGGGGGCGAACTTCTAATATCTGTTGAATTTGGTAAGCGTCAGTTGGTTGAATGGAATGGCTCTCCCTTTGCTGAACAATTTGATAGTTTCATGCTGAGGGGTTTACTTAAAGCGTTTGAGGCATGTGAGAATGTCTCAACCTCATTCTATAAATACAATCAAAATGGCTGGAATATCAGCACAAAGGAAGAATGTCAAGACGCAGAATATTTTAATATACATACTGCAGAACCAATTGATTCTGACAATGCTGCTGCGGCACGTGCGGTGGTTTTAATCGAGGTTGTAAAGTAAGAAAATGCTTTTTTGTAGGGGATAAAGGTTTTGAATGCTTGACGAGATGGAGGTAGTAGTTGATGGTGTTATTTACCAACTTCAGTTGCACGGAGGCATTTCACGAGTTTTCAGTGAAATCTTTCCTCGGATGTGCAGCATAGATGACTCTCTACGAATACGCATACTGACACAAGGCCTGCTCAAGCAATCATTACCTGAGCATGCACATATTGCCTCATGTTCTATCCCTTATATAAACCATTATCCGTATCCGAAGCGACTTTGGAAGCCCATAATAAGCACCGCGAATAAATTGATGTATCGTTTGAAAACCGGGAGCGGCAAAGATAAAATTTGGCACTCTACCTATTATACTATACCTGAAAAATGGGCTGGGTATTCAGTTGCTACCGTTCACGATATGGTTTTTGAACTGTTCCCTCAGTTTTACAGTGGGCCTAACTTTGATTTATTTAGACAGAGAAAGCATCTCTCAGTCCAGCGGGCAGATGCTGTAATCTGTGTTTCCAATACTACCCGCCAAGATGTTCTTCAATTCTATGAGCTTGATGGGGAAAAGGTATATGTTGTTCCCAATGCCTGTAGCAATGTTTTCGGGCGATTGGACAGCACTAAATTATCGAGAACCAGTCGGATAAAACAGCCGTTTCTTCTTTATATTGGCAATCGAGCCCGCTACAAAAACTTTGATGTCTTGGCAAGGGCGTACAGCCTGTGGCCTCGACGAAAAGATGTTGCTTTGGTGCTGGTCGGTGGCAGGCCCATTTCCGAGAGTGAGCAGCAGCTGATGGAAGAACTGGCAATAGCAAAGCAGGTGAAACTGTTGAGAGACATTGATGACGAAACTTTATGTTGTCTTTATAACCGTGCCCTCGCATTTGTTCATCCATCTATTCATGAGGGTTTTGGTATACCGTTACTGGAAGCGATGGCCTGTGGCTGTCCGATTGTTGCTTCGCGCATTCCTTCAACAGTTGAGGTGGCTGGTGACTGCCCAGTATACTTTGAACCTGGAAAAGCCGATGATTTGTTAAGGGCCTTTGATGCTGCGCTGTCCGAAGGACGCGATTCCGAGCGTGTGCAGGTAGGTCTTCGAAAAGCCAGGTCATATTCCTGGGATAAGACAGCCGCTCAGACGCTGGAAGTATATCGAAGCGTATATGTCTGATTTGAAAAAAATGGAAACAACCAGGAAATCAGTTGCTCCAACTTCGCGATGCCCAACCCTGAAAGATTTGCCATCTGTTCCTGCGGGTAAAATTGGTTGGCCATGGACGGAGGAAAGCACCAGACTACCAGATAGAATGTGGGATGGTCATTCTTGGCCAAGGATAAGTATTGTTACACCTACCTATAATCAAGGTAGGTTTATTGAGGAAGCCATCCGTTCCATCCTGCTCCAGGGCTATCCGAACCTCGAATACATCATTATAGATGGTGGCAGCACAGATGAAACTATCGATGTCATAAAGAAATACGAGCCTTGGCTGGCCTACTGGGAAAGTGAACCGGATAGAGGACAAAGCCACGCAATCAACAAAGGGCTGGAGAAAAGTACCGGAAAGCTCTTCAACTGGCATAATTCCGATGACGTACTTATGCCCAACAGTCTGGCAACTATGGCTAAGACAATGCTTGAACATCCCCAGGCAGGTTACGTGCATGGCAAACGCATCTTTATTAACGATGCTGGTAATGTGTGGGGTGGTAACAAGGGCGGTTACAATAATACAGTCAGCTTTTCACCTGAATTGGCAGCCTCGGTTTCTGCTTTGAAGACTGGTTCCCAGCCAGCTTGTTTGATGGATAGAAATCTTGTGATTCAGGCAGGCAGGGTAGATGAAAATCTGCACTATATTATGGATATTGATCTGTTGTTGAGAATTGCTCTTGTCAAACCTCCTATACATATAGATTCTCCTTTTGTCTATGTGAGAGCCCATCCCGATACGAAAAGCCTTCAATGGAATTCCCAGCGTGCAGGAGAACGAATTTATGTTGCCGAGAAAATATTCAGACGTCCGGATTTACCCTCTTCCATCACCAAGCTCAGAAAGCGAACCCTTGCAACTGCTCATCGGTTTGCGTGGCGAAGTTGTATCCGAGCAGGAGCATATGGAGCTGCCTTGTGGCATCTATTGTTAGATGTTTTTTTCTCTCCCGGCAGCGGTTGGAGACAGCGATTGGCAACCTACAGGTTATTTAAGCTGGACAAAAAAGTAGCAAATTTCAGCGAAAATCTCTAACCTTGTTGCGATTTGAATGAGGCAACAGCAATGTTTCAGGCAAAAGTAAAGAAAATCGTCAGTGACTCTCTTTTTTATGTTTCAATTCTCAAAAGGGCTATCAGGCAGCATATTCAGGAGATCAGGTATTTTCTTCGGGCTAAAAAGCATTATATCCATGATGGATACTTGAAGAACAACCCTTCTTTGTTCTTGAGAAAAAAAGCCCATCATTTGGAGCGATATCTGTTTTCGCCTAATTTATACCCATCTCATACGGCAGAAAGTGCGGCGAAGGAAATTGAGAAAATATTAACTAACGGTAAAAACCTCCCGTCTGCACAAAAAGAATGGGCGCAGAAAATACTTCAGGAATACAAAGCTAAAGCTCATCAGAATGCTTCTGTTCTTTGTCCTATGCTAATAAATAACACAGCTCGTAAGCAGTCGCCGGTTACTACTGAAAATCTGATGAGTTTAATACGTCAACGTCGTTCACGACGAGTCTTTATTGATACACCTCTTACAGATTCTGAGAAAGCTGCAATTTGCGAGGCGGCGCAATATGCCCCTTCCTCATGCAACCGGCAGACTCTTTATTTGATTTTTGTGGAAGACCGCCAGTTAAAGGAATTCGTAGCCTCTACAATACCGGGCGGACACCAGTTCTTTGCTCAGGCTCCTTGCATCCTGCTGCTTATTTCAGATGCGGGTGACTATAGGTATCCGGAAGATAGAATGGTGCCCTTTATCGAGGGGGCTGCAGCGGTGCAGAATATTTATTTGCTTTGTGAAACGATGGACTTGGGATGTTGCTGGGGCTCATATACAAGCTTCGGAAGTGTTGCTCGTGAAAGCCAGGTGCGAGAGAGACTTAACATCCCCGATACACACATAATAGTAGCTTCTCTGGCTATTGGAAAAAGCAGCCAAGCCGTGTGTGAAATTCCAAGAGACCAGCCGGAAAACAGATTCGGGAACAATTATTATGGAAATAAGTAGCTGTGGTTTAGACGTCAAACAAAAAGCCCAGGAGTTGATTAACATCATAAAAAGCCGTTTTATTACAGCAGATGGGCTGTTGGCGAGGAATTTTCCTGTTACCCACAGGACGCTTTTTACCGACTTTGACGATATCGCACCTTTTTTTATTTTTTTTAATGAAACCGAATTTCTACTGTCGCAAGTCAGGATTATTCGAGAAAAGAACGAATCTCTGTTTTCGCTTTGTAGCACAGATGGTGTTTTAGTAACGCGCACCATTGATGAATGGTTTGGCGGGCTTTATGCCCTTTGGAAAGAAACGGCGGATGACGTTACATATAACTTGCTCAAGGAGTCTGTCGAGTTCGTTCTTGAGCACCTGATGAAAGACGGTTTCTTCTCGGCTGCATTCTACCCTGAGAACAAAAGGGGAGTTTCTTTTTATGAACCGTGGTCAGCCGGCTTGTTGGAAACCTTCTGCGAAATGAGAGAGCAGTTCCCGGCTGGCTTTGAGCAAGCTCAGGAGGTTTTGCGAAGCTGGATTCAGGATGATTATTTCAGCGCATATCACCTTTTTCCATATAGAGTATATTCATCACCTGTAAAAAAGCTTATACAGAAAAAAATCCTGTCAAGGTCCTTCCCAATTCACCGTAACAGCAGGCCGCCTACGGTCGTGGGGCCTTGCAGGACTCGTGTACTTAAGAGTTTGGTGAAACAATTTCTTTTTTATTCAATTAACGGTTTATACAGCCAGCTGATGAAGTCCAATTCGACATCCGCTTTTGCGCTTCTGGAATTTTATAAAGCCACAGGAGATGAATTCTGGCTGCAAAGCCTCATCAAGTGGATTTTAAGCGCAATTGAAAACTTCTGCGATAATGGAAAAGTGTATATGGAGTTCGTTCCCAAAAGCCGTGCCAGAAGAGATGCCGGGATAGCGCCGGCGTTTATTCTCGCTGATGTGCTATGCGATACGATCTACTTTGCTGAGAATTGCATACCTGAATACAAAGACAGATTTATGTCAACCATAAAAGAAATCCTCGACTATGGCTGGCAGAGCCGTTTAGAAAATGGCTTGGCTCCACGCTATGACGGAGGTGACTTTGCTCATATCGATAATCAGGTCGATTTTGGTGTCTCTCTCAGAAGATACGCGCAGCTCTCGGGCCAACAAACTTATAAGGACAAATCAGTAGAGTTGACGGGGAGGGCTCTCGAATTGCATTATTCCCCCGGTGGATATTTTACTTATTCCGGAAATATGCCAAAGAAGGTTATTGACCCCAAATATAATGCTTTACTGCTTAAAGGCTTTGCCAATCTTATTACGATTGATGAGCCCTTGTATCCACACTATTATTCTCTCTTCAAGGACAGATAATACTAAATTACTTTGTTTGAAGTGTGACTATGCATTTGAAATTCTGGATTAAAACAATTCTTTACCGTTACGTACTGGGCGGCTATGGATACGTTCGTTACCTTCGTAAGTTCCGCGACCCCGATTATCTACACAGTCGCGATAAACACAGCGTTCGAGATAAACAACACGCAAAAAGCAATTGGAAGGAACAAAATCAAGGTAATTTCCATTATCGTGACTATAAAGACTATGAAGAATACGTGAGCCATCAGGGCCAGAAGTTTGAAGAGATACTAAAAATGCGTGGTGGTTTCACAAATCAGGCAATTGCCGGTTACCGTTGCAGGTTTTATCGTCGATTTCGTCATTTGTCCGCTTTCTTACCTAAGTCGGCACACATCCTTTGCGCCGGTGCGCGTCAGGGAACGGAGGTTGAAGTCCTTCGTGACTTGGGCTTTAAGAATGCTTATGGTATTGATTTAAATCCCGGACCAGACAATAAACTTGTCCATGTCGGAGATTTTCTACATCTGGGCAATCCCAAATCTTCCTTGGATATGATTTATTGTAATGCTGTAGACCACGCATTTAATCTCGAATCTTTCTTCTCCGAACATGCTCGTGCGATAAAACCAGATGGATATGCATTATATGATATTGCCATACAAAATAAAGAGATACAAAAGCACGGGGCATTCGAAACCGTCGGATGGGAATCGGAAGAGGTGCTTTTTCTTTTGATGCTTAAGTATTTCAAAAAAGTGGTAAAGATAGAAACAGAGCCGGGCTGGAGGTGGATATTGTTACAAGGCAAGGCTGGTGCATAATAGACCCTTTCAAAAATTTGGTATCAAAGAAGCTACAGACACGTTTATTTTTTGATAAGAGCAATTCAATGAACATTAAAGTAATAGCAAGGAATATCGAATCAGTAGTAAAAGGGGTACTCCCATATATAAAAAGAATGGAGTTAAGAAAAGCATTCTCAATAGCTTTGCACCAGATGGATTATCATATAAATATAAGCATTCTTAAAAAAAGAAAGGTTATCAGAAAAGTAAACAATTACCCGATGGTCTTAAACTTTGATGAAGAAGGGCTGTCAAAGCACTTAATGATTCACAGGGAGAGGGAAATTTCCGAAACTGAGACGGTTAAAAGAATTGTAAAACCGGGTATGTGCATTTTGGAAATAGGCGCTAATATCGGCTACTATACCATTCTTATGGGAAAATTGGTTGGTAAGGACGGCAAAATATATACTTATGAACCATACCCTCACAGTGTTGACATTCTTATTCGCAATGTCAAGCTGAATAATCTTGCTGACATTGTGGAGGTCCACAACTCAGCAGTTTCCAATGAAAGTGCCGTTCAGAAATTATATCTTGGCAAAGCCTCAAATGTTCACAGCTTGATAAATTACAGAACTGATGATAACGACGCCGATTATGTCGAGGTTAAAACTAAGGATATTAGAGAAATATTAGTGGAAAGTGACAGAAAAATCGACCTGATAAGAATGGATATCGAAGGCCACGAACGTGAGCTTTTTAACAGGTTAAGCAGCGACATTAGCTCGGCCCTGCCGGCTCGAATATTTTTTGAAATTCACCCTCTGGGTGACATTGACCCCGATCCGACATTTACAAAACCATTGATGAATATGCTAAACTTGGGTTACTACCCAGAATTGGTTATTTCATCTGCTCATTCTGACGCTAAAAAAAGATTTGATGAACTGAGCTATCAGCCCTTTAAAATTATCAGGTTTAATACAAGCACAAGTTATTTATATGACAACATAGAAGCTTCTGATTTATTGAAGGTCGCCGCAAGGCGCCCAAAGATGACAAGAGCTATCCTCTTAAAGCGCGAACCATCCTGATGTTCAAACAAAACGTTAGAACGATAACAGAACTCGTAATCAACAGGGCGACTTGCAAGGACCTCTATTATGTAGTGGAAGGTGCGAACTGGTCCATAGACCACGATGGCCGTTCCATCACAGCAAACCTGCGTGATATTACTTCTACAGTTGTTACGACTTGTCGTGGTATAAGAAACAGCATAGTGCATTTTGGTTCAGTTAACACTTTCTTAAGTAATGATGGTCCAAAGCTCCCCCACAGAAGCAACAAAATAATAGTAACTTGGTTTCATATTTCGCCGGGTGATAAACGGGTTGAATTTATCCCCGAAGCAGCCAAATACGTGGATTTGTGGCATACTGCTTGTAACATCACCCGGAATAAACTGATAAAATTAGGGGTACCGGAAGAGAAGATAACGACAATTCCTCTTGGCGTTAACCTGACTGCCTTTGGTGTGCCAACACCGCAGCAAAAGGAGAACATCCGCTCTAAATTGGGCATCTCAAAGAAAAAAATTGCCATCGGCTCTTTTCAAAAAGACGGCAATGGATGGGGCGAGGGACTGGAACCTAAACTAATAAAAGGCCCTGATATTTTTTGCGATGTGGTCGAGAGGTTAAACCGGCGATATGATTTATTCGTAGTGCTTACAGGCCCGGCTCGCGGTTACGTCAAGCGGCGACTTGAAAGCTCAGGCGTTCCTTACTCGCACCATTTTCTCGGTGACCCTGATGAAATCGCCTGGTATTACAAGGCGCTGGACCTTTATATTGCGACCGGCCGCCACGAAGGTGGGCCCAAGTCTTTGGTCGAATCTCTGGCCAGTGGCGTTCCTTTGGTCTCTACAAAGGCAGGTATGGCCCCCGATATTATCACCGATGGCGAAAACGCCTTTTTGTGTGACGTTGATGATGTTGACCAGATAGTGCAAAAAAGCATAATGGTTCTGGAAGACAAAGACAAGAGAGAAAGAGTTGTCGCCAGCGGGTTGACGACAGCACGTCAATTCGGTTGGAATGTTATTGCACAGCGATATGAAAATTGTCTCTACCGTCGTCTTCTATGAAGATTATATTTGACCGCTATTTAAGTGTGTACTGGAAATTTTTCCTTTAGGACCAAAGATGATAGCTAAAGCAAAGACAATTAAAACAAAAATGATGAACTGGACAGCGGTGCTGAGAGAGTCTTGTGACTTTTTTGGTAATAAGCGAAAGTGGTACGAAGATTTGTGTGAGTATTATGGAGTAACGCCGCAGGGGGCTAAGGAATTGGGAGCTCGTTCTGCTACTCGCAGGCCGGACCTGCCGGCTTCGTCCACAACAAATGCCGTCTCCGGTATGACAATGGCCGAAGTCTGGGAAAGTAAATCCCGCAGCACCGCTGAAGAAATTTATCAGTGGCAGAAGGATTTAGGCTCTTGGAGCTCTTTCCGCCAGTGTTATTACCATCGATACGACCGTTTTGACTGGCTCGTCAATGACCTGCCATCCGGAAGCAAATACTGCGAATACGCCTGCGGAAGTGCACCAATAAGTAATTGGATTGTGGAAAATGTAAAAGACCGCGTGTTTCACTTCACAACGGTTGACGTTGATTGTGAACATCGCACATTTGGTGAATGGCGTCTTAGGCAAAGGATTGAACATAGTGGTCGGCCATTTACATTGCAGGCTCTAATTGTCAAACCTGATGCTCCGCTGCCGTTGAAAGACCGGTATGATGTCGTCAGTATTATTGAGGCTCTTGTCCTTGTTCATAATCCACTCGAGGTGGTTCAGCACGTGACAGAGCACCTACGTAAAGGCGGCAGGCTATGGGAAACCTACACTGTTATGGATGACCCTCGTACCAAAAATTGGGTATCTTTCCGGCAGGCCCAGCAGCAAAGACCTGCTGTATTTGATTATATTCGCGCAAACTATAAGCTCCTCGAGGGGCCTGACCCGGATACTCCAGAAGACTCCGGAAGACGATGTTGGGAGAAATTGTAAGCACTTTAGACCATTTAGAATGGTAAATATCCATATTCTCTTTGAATTCCAACAAGGCCCTTGGGGAGGAGGCAATCAGTTTCTTAAATCTTTGAAGAAATACCTGAGCTCGATTGGGGCCTACAACGAGGATGTCGAAACGGCACAGGTAATCTTATTCAATAGCCACCAATGCATCGATAAAGTCATCAAAGCTAAGTTAAATCGTCCTGAAAAAACCTTCGTTCATCGAATTGATGGCCCGATTCGCCTTTACAATCGAACGAATGATAAGCGGGACAATGTCGTATTCGCAGCTAACAGATACTTGGCCGATGCTACGGTCTTTCAGTCCACCTGGTCACAGCAGCAGAATCATCGTTTGGGATTAAATCGAAAGTCATTTGAGACGATAATCCCGAACGCACCTGAGCCGACAATTTTCAATCGCACGGGAAAAACACCGTTTTTGACACAGCGTAGAGTTAGATTGATTGCTGCGAGTTGGTCGCCGAACTGGAGAAAAGGATTTGACGTTTATCAGTGGCTGGATGAAAACCTCGATTTTAATAAGTATGAAATGGTCTTTGTCGGCAAATCTCCCGTTCAGTTCAAAAATATCAGAATCATCTCGCCATTAAGCAGTGAGGACATCGCAGAGAAACTAAAAGAAAGCGATATTTTTATTTTTGCTTCCCCAATCGAGGCCTGTTCTAATTCCTTGTTGGAAGCGTTACATTGTGGATTGCCCGCTGTCGGACCTGACCAAAGCAGTACTCCGGAACTAATCGGCAGAGGTGGTGAGACTTTTTACAAACCGGCCGAAATTCCTGATTTGCTCGATAAAATAACGAAAAATTATCACAAATATCAGGCTAATATTCACAATCCATCGATAGAAGATGTTGGAAAGCGGTATTATGATTTTATAACTCGTATTGAATCTGACAATGAAAAAACAAAGTCTCTTACTTGGACAGACCGTCTCCATGTTCAGGCGGCAGTCCTCGCTTGGAAGCTTTCTATGCGGATTAATAATATCAAGAGGACGTCGGGTCGGTGCTAATCACCATCCTGTTACTAATCTTCCATATTTAATACTATGCAGCTCGCCTTATTTTTCACTCGTGGTGTTTCTCTTAAGCTCTGGTTTGACACAGGGCTGTTTGACCGTGAGAAACAATTATACGAGGAGCACCTTCGCAGGGGGCATTTTGAAAAAGTATATTGGCTGACTTATGGGAAAGAAGATGCTGGATTGGCAAAACAGTTGAAGTTATCCGGCCAACTCGACCCTCGTATTGAAGTGCTTCCGATGTCGCGACTTTTTTGTGGACACTGGGGCACTTTGCTTTATTCTTTCCTAATGCCGGTAATTCACTTTTTCCGGCTTAGCAGTTGCGATATTTTCAAAACCAATCAAATGGATGGTAGCTGGACCGCTGTACTGGCCAAATGGCTGCATCGCAAACCTCTTGTGGTCAGGAGTGGTTATACTTGGTCACTTTTAAGAAGAATACGTAATGCGCCGAAGCGCAAGCAAAAGCTGATTGGTCTAATTGAGCATTTCGCATACAACAATGCCACCATAGCTGTAGTCACCAGTAAAAGACAAGCACGTTATATTTCTGAACGCTACTCAGTGTCTGAAGAGAATGTTCGGGTAATACCCAATTATATTAACACGCAACTTTTTACACCGATGGAATCTACCAATAAGTATGCCGACCGTATCATTTTCGTCGGCAGGCTTAACGAGGTAAAAAACCTTTTTAATCTCATTGAGGCTATCGCCCAAACTCACCTGACGCTTGACATCTACGGCAGAGGTGATATCCGCAATGAGCTGGAGGCTCGGTCGAAAAAACTCAACGCAAAGGTTAATTTCATGGGCGTTGTTCCCAATAATGAATTGCCAAATGTGCTTAATCGTTACCAGTATTACATTCTCCCTTCTTTTTATGAAGCAATGCCAAAAAGCTTGTTAGAAGCGCTCGCCTGTGGCTTGGTGTGTATTGGCACAAATGTGGGGGGAATCAGTGAGGTTATAGAGGATGGAGTCAGCGGATACTTGGCTGAAGGAACTCAACCTGGGGCTCTTGTTGAGGTAATAAAAAGAGCTACCCAACTACCACATGATTCTGTTATAGCAGAAGGAATACGGCGAGTTCGAAATAACTTCTCGCTCGAAACTATAGTGGAACGAGAAAAAGAAACAATTGTAAACCTTAAAATATGATACGCTATTTTGATAAAAGTAATAACCGGCTTGTTTATGTGGGCAAAGCGGCCAACGACACCTATTGGGACCAGCATTGGAAGTCTGAAAGTTCAAAACTTAAAGAGCAAATCAAAGTTAAGAACGATAGATTTATAATTGGTTGCACCAAAAAATACCTCCCCCGGGGGACCAAAATATTCGAAGGTGGATGCGGACTGGGAGGAAAAGTTTGCACTCTTCATTATCATGGATATGATGCCTATGGGGTTGATTATGCAAAGGAAACCGTCAAAAAAGTCAATCAATATGCTCCAGAGTTGAAAATTAAGGTTGGAGATGTCAGGAACCTGTCATTCCCTGATAACTTTTTCGATGGTTATTGGTCATTAGGGGTGATAGAACATTTTTACGATGGTTATGAGAAAATTGTCAGTGAAATGTTTCGGGTGCTTAAACCGCAAGGATATCTTTTTCTGGCGGTACCCGTAATGTCTCCGCTGAGAAAAGCTAAAGTAAGGCTGAAAAAATACATCGAATACAAAGAGTCCGAGGAGACGAGGAATAATTTTTATCAGTTTGCATTTGACCCAGGGAATGTTATTAATGATTTGAAAAGTAGAGGGTTCAAATTGGTCGATGTTAAACCTCGTGATGGGGTTAAAGGCTTGAAAGATGAAGTGTTGATATTAAAGCCTCTTCTGCAGCATTTGTATGATAGTAGAAGTCCCGCTTCAAACCTGGCGAGAAGAATGTTGGATATTATGCTTAGACGCTTTGCAAATCATGTATGTTTGTTTGTTATGCGGAAAGTAGGGACGAATTGCGGTTAATAAGAGAAACATACTCAGACAGAAGTGGATGTTTCGAGCTCATAAAACCGAAGAACTTTATTGATGTCCCTGTGATTTCTGTCGTGATGTCTGTTTACAACGGCGAAAAATACTTGCGTGAATCGATTGACTCAATCCTGAACCAAACCTGTAAGAACTTTGAGCTTATCATTATCAATGATGGCTCGAAGGATAATAGTCTGGACATACTCTTAGACTACCAAACCAGGGATAGCCGGGTCCTAATAGTAAATCAAGATAATATTGAGCTGACACGTTCACTAAACAGGGGAGTAAGATTGGCTGTATGTGAATACATAGCCCGCCAGGACGCCGACGATATCTCTAACCACAGCAGGCTCGAAAAGCAACTCAATTATATGGAAAATCATCCGGAGGTTGCTGTAATTGGCTGTCTCGGAGACGTATTCAATACCAATGGCGTTCTCCGAACAAGCGAAGCCCCCAGGTACTCTCGAGGGGGAATAAAACGACACCTGGCAAGTAAAAATCTGTTTATGCACGGTTCAGCAATGATGAGAAAATCATGCTTGGCAAAAGTTGGTTTCTATCGCGAATTTTTCCGCCACTCACAGGACTATGATTTGTGGTTGAGATTATCACAGTATTTTGACATTGATATTTTGCCCGAACGCTTGTACCAGTATAGGGTCACTGCTGAGGCGATAAGCGTTTCACAATTTCCGGTTCAAAAGCAATACGCCGATATCGCCAGAAAATTCCACGAAGAGCGGCTTGCAACAGGCAGGGATTCGTATGATACATTCGTCCGCTCCTATCCGGATGGTTTGCCTCTTTGCGATGGCACAGCAGGAAAATATGAGTACCACCTTTCTCTGGCCAGGGAATTCGTAGGCGGCAACAAGTTAAAAGACGCACGCACCGAATTGCGGAAACTCTGGCAGTTGGGATGCCGAAGGCCGGAAATGCTCTATTTGCTTTTGAAAAGCCTGCTCGGGGTAAGATTACTTAATATGTGTAGACAGCTTAGAACGCTGATATTTGAAATTGATGCATGAAATGGATGTAAAATATCCTTTGCCAAAAGGCACGGACGTTGTGGTTTTGATACCACATTACAACAATCTTGAGGGGTTGAAACGGTCGCTGTTTGCCGTCTCTCAGTCTATCATACCTGTTGATGTGCTGGTTGCAGATGATGGCAGCAGCACCTTAGTTGAAGAGGAGCAGTTACGGCAAATACACCCTTCGACCACCGTCTTGCACTCACCAACAAATGAAGGTGTCGAATATGCTCTCAATCGTGGACTCCGGCACATATTCGACCATCAGCCGTACAAATATGTAGCACGCCTTGATGCTGAGGATATCTGTTCGCCGGACCGCTTCGCTAAACAAAGAGACTTTCTGAAAAATAATCCTGATGTCTTTCTCGTAGGTTCGTGGGCTTTGTTTGTTGACCGTTCTGGTAGGCCCCTCTGGAGGTTTTGTCCGCCGGCTAAACACGAGTACATCCGAAAAAGAATGTTCTTAAATAATATGTTTTGCCACCCAACCGTGATGTGCCGCCTGGAAATATTTAAAGAAGTCGGGTTTTATTCTACTGAACATCCTTCTGCTGAGGATTTCGCCCTGTTTTTTAAAGTTACTCGACGATTCAAAGTGGCCAATATTCCTGAGTATCTCGTGCGCACATTTGTTACGCCCGATGGTATTTCATTGGGCTGGCGCAATCAGCAATTAAAGTCGCGCCTTAGAATTATACTTGATAACTTCGATTTTTCATTCTGGGCTTTTTACGGGTTGATGCGCAATCTTCTTTTATGGCTTCTGCCTTACTCTTTGGTGCAAAATCTGAAGTGTCGGGTATTTAGACCTTAGATTTCAAAGTTGACATGTGGGTTGATTTTGGCGAAACTGATGGCATTAAGCTCAGGTGTAAGTGGGATTAGTTTGGTAATTAACCGGTGTTAGCGATGTTTTTACAGAACAAATATGGCCAAGACGGAGAATAAACCAACTGTCAGCATCGTTATTCCGACCTATAATCGGAGGAAGTTAATAGGTCGTTCTATTAAGAGCGTGTTAGACCAGACATATCGGGATTTTGAACTTATTATTGTCGATGATGCCTCAACCGATAATACGGAAGAAATTGTAAGTAGCTTCAATGACGAAAGGATTAGATACGTCCGGCACGAGGAAAACAAAGGTGAGGCGGCGGCGAGGAATACGGGTGTAAAAGCTGCCAGAGGCGACTACATAGCATACCAGGACAGTGACGACGAATGGTTTCCTGAAAAGCTGGCCAGGCAGATAGAGCTTTTAGAAGATGCATCGCCTGGGGTAGGTGTTATATATACGGCATTCTGGAAGACAGGGAACCACGGGAGGACTTATATTCCATTTTCCTGGGTGAGTCAAAAGGATGGAGATATACACAAAGAGCTTTTGAAAGGCAACTTTATAGGAAGCCCGGTTGTTCTTATAAAAAAGGAATGTTTCAGCAACGTGGGGCTGTTTGATGAGAGGCTCCGCAATCTTGTGGACTGGGATATGTGGCTTAGAATATCGAAGCGATATCATTTTAGGTGTGTCGATGAGCCGTTGGTGGTTGCACATTATGACTCGAATAACGCTTCTGACAATCCTAACAGCCTCATTGATGCCATGGAGCTGGTTCTGGAGAAAAACCGAGGCGAATTTGAAGTGGAGAGAGAGCTGCTGGCAAGATACAGGATAAACATCGGTAGTTTGCTGGTCACCGAGGGCAGAGTAAAACAGGGTCGCCGTTACATAGTTAGCGCTCTTAGGTTGTATCCATTTAGTGTGTGCTTGTTGTCGGCGGCTTTCTTAGCATTTTTCGGCCTTTACGATAAAGTTGACCGTATAACAGGTAGCAGATTGAGGATATAGAATGGCTCGACCTGCAATCTCAATCTGTATGGCGACATATAACGGAGAGCAGTTTCTAAAGCAACAGTTGGAATCTATCTTCGCTCAGTCTAATCAGGACTGGCAGCTTTTAATTAGAGATGATGGTTCAGACGATAATACCGTTCGTATTGTGGAAGACTACGCAGCTCGGCTGCCGGGAAGAATCAGGTTGGTTGTGGATAATGGGAACCGTTTGGGGGCAAGTTTGAATTTTGGGAAATTGTTAGAATATGCGGATACCGAGTATATTATGTTCAGTGACCAGGATGATATTTGGCTGCCAAACAAGATAGAACTGACACTAAACGTGATGAAAGAAGCAGAACAAACTTATCCGAATAAACCTGTATTGATACATACAGACTTGAAAGTTGTAGACTCCGCTTTGAACATAATTGCCGATTCGATGTGGAAGTATCAGAGGCTTTTTCCTGACGTAGGTGATAGTTTAAACAAAATTATGGCCCAAAATGTTGTAACGGGCTGCACAGTGATGATAAACAAAGGAGCAAGGGCCGTATCCATACCTGTTCCAGCCGAAGCTATAATGTATGACTGGTGGATTGCCCTTAATGTATGCAGACATGGCAAAATTGCTTATGTGTCAATTCCGTCCATTCTCTACCGGCAGCATTCCGGGAACCGGATAGGCGCACAAAAGGCACGGAGGATGAGTATCATTCGTTTATTGGGAAAGCCGTATCGCGTAAAGCTGCTGTTGGTACACTATCGGATGCTGAAAAAATTTGACACTCGTAGCACTTTTTGGTCGCTGCTGTTAAATAAAACCCTGCTTACAACTGCCCAGCGATTCAGATAAACGCCTTAAGGTACATGTTGGCATAAGTAATGATTACCATAATTGTCCCAACCTACAACGCATCAAAATATCTGTCTTCTTTACTCACAAGACTTGAATCTCAAACAATCAAGAATTATGAGTTGATAGTAGTAGATTCATCCTCAAACGACGATACTGTAGATATTGCTCAATCTCATCAAGCTAATATTATAACCATTCCGCAATCGGAGTTCGACCATGGCGGAACGAGAACTTCAGCAGCTATGAAGGCAAAAGGTGATATTTTAGTTTATTTGACCCAGGATGCTTTACCGTACGATGAATATGCTATTGAAAATATCACCAAATCTTTTACTGATGACGGAGAAATTGGGGCCGCTTTTGGAAGACAACTGCCATATCCTGAAGCGTCTGTCTTTGCAGAGCATTTGAGGTTGTTTAATTATCCTGACACTTCTTACACAAGAGTTTTGGAAGATAAGAAAAAGTGTGGCATCAAAACAGCTTTTTTGTCCAATTCCTTTGCGGCTTATAGAAAATCTGTATTGGAAGAGATTGGATATTTCAAAAGCGGGTTACCTTTTGGAGAGGATGCCTGCGCCGGGGCTAAGATTCTCCTAAAAGGTTATAAAATAACTTATGTCGCCGATGCGATGGTGCTTCATTCCCATAATTATACCGTTTGGCAGGACTTCAGGCGGTATTTTGATATGGGAATATTCCATAGGACGGAAAATTGGCTTTTAAGAGAATTTGGAAAAGCCGAAGATGAAGCAATTAAATACGCCAAATCGGAGTTCAGGTTTCTGCTGAGCAAAAGAAAGTTCTACTTATTTCCCGAATTCATATTGAGAACCTTTATGAAGTATTTGGGATATAAGGTGGGGAAAGGCCATAAACGTTTCCGTCTGTGGTTTACAAAGTATAGGTCCGTTAAAGAGATTTCCCTGCCGGCTGATACAACTGTGATACCACGTCATGGACAGGTAAAAATAGCCATTATCTGTGACTGGTTAACTGCTATGCGGGGTGGTGAACGCTGTCTGGAGGCTATATGCGAGATTTACCCGGATGCCGACATCTTCACATTGGTGCACTTCCAAGGCTCCGTCTCGGAAATCATAGAAACGCACAAAATACAAACTTCATATATCCAGCGATTGCCGGGTAGTAGAAAAAATTTCAGGATTTACTTACCATTTTTCCCCTATGCCATACAAAAATTCGATTTGAGCGGATATGACCATGTCTTGAGTTTTAGCCATTGTGTCGCAAAAGGCGTTAAAGTTCCGCAAGGCCTCTTACATATATGTTATTGTCATACCCCGATGCGCTATGCTTGGCATATGCGGGACTCATACCTGAAAACACTGAGTAACCCACAAAAAATGCTTGCAGAATATGTTTTAAACCAGCTCAAAAACTGGGATAAAAAGACTTCGTCCGGAGTAACGCATTTTATAGCTAACAGCAGAAACGTGCAGAATCGGATTAAACAATCCTATAATAGGGATTCAGTGGTCATTTATCCTCCGGTTGAATGCGACCGATTTGCTATTTCTGACGACGATGACGGCTACTACCTTGTTCTTTCCGCATTGGTGCCCTATAAACGAATAGATATAGCGATTAGGGCCTTTACTGCTATCGGTCAAAAACTTGTAATTGTAGGAAATGGCCCGGAGTTGCCTCGCCTCAAGAGTATAGCCTCTGCTAATGTTTTTTTCGTTGACAATGCTGATGATAGTGAAGTTATCGAATACTTAAAAAAATGCAGGGCCTTGATATTTCCCGGCGAAGAAGATTTTGGCATCGTCCCCCTTGAAGCACAGGCCTGTGGTAAGCAGGTTATAGCTTTTGGCAGAGGCGGAGCATTAGAAACGGTAATAGGACTAAACCATGCTCAACCTGCAAATGCAGATGCAACGGGAATATTTTTCTATGAACAAAGTCCTGAAGCATTGAGAAGAAGTATTTCGTTATTTGAGGAAAGAAAAGAGGAATTTGACGCCCAGAAATGTCGTGATAATGCGCTTAGATTTGACCGTACCATCTACCAGCAATCAATGCAAAACTATATTCAGTCTATCATATCTGCAAAACAGGGGGTGAATTCAACCAGTAAAAAGGTTTTGCTCACCGCCGCTGACAAGCGGCATTGAATCCTCAGAATAAATTCTGTTTAGTCCGAACAAACCCAGTATTTCAACAGCTTTTTTAATCTGCTTATCGGTGATATGGTTTTTGAAGTTTTCTATCAGACTGTTGCTGGAAGGTATCAGGCTTTCCGTCCTGCATAGAGTTGATGGTACACCAACCGCATCGAAGGCTTTCTGTTCGTAAGGCTTACCGAGAAAACGAGAAATATTATCGATTTCTTGTTCAGGTTTAGTACATATATTCTTGTAAAAAGCCGAATGGATTTCACCACTCCTGAACCTGACAACATCTACTCTCTGTGGATGGAAAGGCTCAAACATAAAGCGGTAGTCGTTCGCGTAGTTTATGATGTTTGCGACCCACGTAGTGCCGCTTCTGCCGACGCCGGAGACAAAAACAGTTTGTCTGTAGTCATTAAAGTCAATTAAAGGTTTTTTGCCCTCGGTTTTCCGGCCTTTAAACATATTTTAAAGAGAGAATATAGTTGTGGTTGAAAGATAATCTAAAGTATTTGATATATGATAACTTTGGATTCCCTTTTAGGGCTCTCAAAAACCTTTTTTACTTCTAACTTTTTATTTGTATGCAGGGGTTGACTGCTGTTTTTAACAACTTTCACGAAGTACCGCGATTCCCCATGTATCGGCCCATCCTCATATTGGATGCCTTTGCGCTCGCCATAAAAGCTAATACGAACATCTGAGGTAGCGATGATATCATTCTCATCAGTATTCTTTGCCAGCCATTGGGCGGCATCCCGGTAGTTCTGTTTTTCCATACGTATAGGTCTTAGTAATTTCGGACTACATATAGAAATACCGACTACCAACAAAACCAAAAACCAAAAGTCCGTATTAGCCTTGAAAGTAAACAGTCGTCCCATTGTTTTGGAAAACTTCTTATCGAGCCAGGAAGCTAATGCCTCCAAACCAACGGGAATATAAAAAATTGTAAACACTACTAACGGCAAAGTATGTCTTCTGCTCATATAGCCGTATTTACAATATAGCAATGTCATTATAAGTATGTTAAAAGCAATAAGAGCGATTATAAAAAACCTTTCTGGCTCACGCCAGTTTCGCTTCCTGAAATACTTATACATACCTATTAATAAAGCTGGCACAAAAAACCACGCCAGAATCTCGCTAACTCTTTGCACCAGTTTACCCAGAGCCCCTGCAACATCTGACGGCACAATACCTGTCGTATATACTGTACTTGAATAGGTTTGGATTTCCTGTTCGTAAGTTTCAGAAGATTGCGTGTTGGGTACGAACTGAACTAACTGCTTTTTAGGAAATACCGCTCCCTTCAGTTTCATATATGGCCCGGCTGTAACCAAAAAACCAACAAGCAGCAACGCCAATGCAAACACCGCTTTATATTTACGCATAATACGTTGCGACCAGAACACCTGCAGGCCCAGCCACAAGGTACCAAACACAACCACTTGAGCGCACTCAGGCCGGATTAGATACCCCAATCCAGCTGCCAGCCCTGAAAAACCAAACAACCACCATTTCCCGCTTGTTGCTCCCCATATCAGCAGCAAAAAGCCGGTTGACAAAAAGAAAATATGTGGCCAATCACTGAGGGCGTCACTTCCAAGTTTCGCAGGATTCGGAAGTAGCACAAGAATTAACAGTGCCCAGAAGCTAAATTTCTGTCCTACAATCTTTTTGCCGACAAAATAAAGTGATGCTACAGCGAGCAATCTGAATATCAGGGCCACAGCTTGAGCAGAATAAATCCAACTCCACAGTGATGAACCATCGTATCCTGTTTTCACTATTTTATGTGCAGCAGTAATTAGAAAGGGATAACCAGGGTGCTGATATTCACTCTTTATTGTCTTGAGGGAAGAGACCTCAAGATTTCTGGCGTATTCTATGAAAGTTATCCCGTCTCTTGCAATAAGAACCGCTGTGCTGGCAAGATATATGCCGACACAAAACGCAACCGCCAGCAGAATTGAGATATGAACACCGCTGGATTGTTCATCCGTTATTTTAATACGCATTTCTGCTTTTTATAATACGCCAGGGAGTTAACAACAGTATTCTAAGGTCCAATCCAAACGACCAATTCTTAATATAGTATAAATCATATTGCAATCTTTTTTTTAGAGAAGTATCACCGCGAAAGCCGTTTACCTGAGCCCATCCGGTCATTCCGGCTTTCAGTTTATGCCTGAGCATATACTTCTTGTATTCCTCGGAGAATTGTTTCACAAAGTGAGGCCGCTCCGGCCGCGGACCAACAAGGCTCATTTCGCCTTTTATTACATTTATAAGCTGAGGTAGTTCGTCCAGGCTTCCGCGCCGCAGCCACGCACCTATTGCCGTGCGTCTTGGGTCGTCCGGCTTGGCCCATTGTGGACCATTTTTTTTCTCCGCATCAACTGTCATTGTGCGAAACTTCAGCATTTCAAATTCCTTCTGGTCCATACCCACCCTCGCCTGTTTGTAGAAAACCGGTCCGTTACTGGATAGTTTAACCAGCACACCGATTATTGCCATAGGAATCGAAAGTACAATAAGCAATGCAAGTCCCATCGCACGGTCGAAGATTTCTTTCAGCACAATGTTGTGCCCGCTTAACGGCGGATCCGCCGACGAAAATAGCAGTTGAGAGCCAATCGGCACTGCCTCCGCATCGCTTATTGACATAAGGTTGCCCCAGTCAGGAACAATGCGTATAGTCGCGCCGGCACACTGGAGAGACTCAAGAATTGGATATGCCTCCTGAGCTTCGTTGCCGCTAAGAGTAAGAAAAACCTCGTCTATCCTCTTGTTTTTGATCAATTCCGCCAATTTCTCAACAGGGCCATATACAGGCACCCCTGACAATTCAGTGCCGATACGGCTGGGATTATTGTCCACGAAAAACCCGCATCTTAATCCCAACCATCCCATTCGCTTAATGTCCCGAACCAGCAATTGTCCCTTTTTCCCTGCACCTACCACAGCGTAATATCGCAGGTTATATCCTCTTCTTCGCAGAAACCGTAAGCTTTCTATCGCCAATAAATGTGAGAGACACAGCCCTGCAAACAGCATCACTATGAACAATATCAACAGCTTTCTTGAGTAAGGCACATCCTGAAGGTAGTAGAGAAATGCCAGCACCAGCAAACCGCTCAGCAGACTCGCTTTCAGAATATCCCCAAGCTGCTTAAACATAATCTGAACTCGCTTGGATTTGTAAAGTCCCGACCACAAACACCCTAAATAGCAAATGCAAACGACCGGCAGTGCAAGACTTAGATGCTTTTGTAAACTTGGTATCCCCTTTGTGGTCGTGAATATCCCCAGATGGAATCGAACGAAGTAAACAGCAACCCAAACGATGGCAATAATTATAATATCAATAATTGAGCGAAGCAGAGAGAAAAATGCCGCGTATCTTTTTAGCATATTATCCCTTCAACCTTGTCTGTCTCTGGCGGACTTATCCTCACCTTTAGCACCCTGCAATTTCGATTATTTTGACCTTTATCCCAAAAACTTCAAGATAAATCTCAAAAATTAGCTCTCCACCGTGCCCTTCACCGCAATTTTGAGTTGGACCCCACAATGTAAAATATTCTAAAAAGACGTGTGTTACACTTTCTCGAATGTGAATCTGTGAGCATCGGCGTCGATTTTTATCGTATCGCCCTCTGCAAATTTACCTGCCAAAAGCTCAGCAGCAAGGGGGTTCTCTAATCGCTGTTGAATTGTACGCTTCAAAGGCCTTGCACCAAATACAGGGTCGTAACCCTCGTCCATAATCTGCTTACGTGCGTTGTCCGTGAATTCAAGCCCTATTTTCCGTGCATTCATACGTCCACTGAGGTAATTGAGCTGGATATCGACAATCTTTCTTAAATCCTCCTTTGTGAGCATATGAAAAACGATTACCTCATCGATACGGTTCAAAAACTCCGGCTTGAAGACCTTCTTGAGGGCATCTTTGACATGGGCCTCGATTTCCCAGTCGGCACCGGCCTCTTCAGTCAGTTCCTGAATTTGCTGGCTTGCAATATTGCTGGTCATAATGATAACGGTGTTTTTGAAATCCACGGTTCGGCCTTTGCCATCGGTTAATCGGCCGTCGTCGAAAACCTGCAGCAGCACATTAAAAACATCCGGATGTGCCTTTTCAACCTCATCTAATAAAATTACCGAATATGGCTTACGCCGGACAGCCTCTGTTAATCTGCCGCCTTCTTCGTAACCAACGTAGCCGGGCGGCGAGCCTATAAGCCGCGCAACCGAATGCTGCTCCATAAATTCGCTCATATCAATCCGGGTCATAGCATTCGGGTCGTTAAACAGAAAATCGGCGAGCGCCTTGGAAAGTTCGGTTTTGCCTACGCCCGTAGGCCCGAGAAATAGAAATGACCCTATCGGTCGATTTGGGTCACCCAACCCGGCCCGGCTCCTCCGCACCGCATTGCAAAGTGCCGTAACTGCTTCTTCCTGGCCAACTACTCTTTCAGCGATGGCCTCCTCCATTTTCATTAAGCGCTCACGCTCACCGCTCAACAACCTCGCCACGGGTATCCCAGTCCATTTGGAAACTACCTCAGCTATGTGCTCTTCAGTTACTTCGTTCTGGATTATGCCTCTGTCGGATTTGGAAAGTTGCTCTTCTTTTTCTTGTAACTCTTTTTTCAAATCAGCTATTGTGCTGTATTTCAAACGGGCAGCAGTCTCCAGTTCACCTTTGCGCTGGGCGTTTTCAAACTCGTTTTGAGCATCCTCGATTTTCTGTTTCAACTGTTTTATCTGGTCAATATCACCCTTTTCACTTTCCCACTGTGCCGTGAGGTTCTTGTCCTGCTCCTGCAATTTGGATAATTGCTTTTCGGCATTTTTTAATCTCTCTTTGCTTGCAGCGTCGCTTTCTTTTTTCAACGCTTCACGTTCAATTTGCAGCTGAATTATCTTTCTGCGAATATCATCCAGCTCGCCGGGCAGCGAATCGTTCTCAATCCGCAGCTTTGAAGCCGACTCGTCAATCAAATCTATCGCCTTGTCCGGTAGCCATCGGTCGGAAATATACCGGTTTGACAAAGTAGCTGCCGCAACAAGTGCGGAATCCGTAATCCGGACACCGTGATGAGTATCGTAGCGGTCCTTTAGGCCTCGCAGAATCGCTATTGTTTCCTCAACGCTTGGTGGGTCGATTAAAATCGGCTGAAAACGCCTCTCAAGCGCCGCATCTTTTTCCACATATTTTCGATAATCGTCAATCGTAGTTGCGCCGATACATCGCAAATCACCCCGCGCAAGCGATGGCTTTAGCAGATTGCCTGCATCAACTGCACCTTCAGCTTTGCCCGCACCGACGACGGTATGCAGCTCGTCGATAAAAAGTATTATTTGCCCTTTGGCACTAATGACCTCCTTAAGAACTGCTTTTAATCTGTCTTCGAACTCGCCTCTGAATTTCGTTCCAGCTATTAATGCCCCCATATCCAGGGCAATAATCCTTTTATTCTTCAAACTCGCGGGAATATCACCGGCGACTATCCGCTGGGCAAGGCCTTCAACAATTGCGGTTTTGCCTACGCCCGGCTCTCCGATTAACACCGGGTTATTTTTCGTGCGACGATTGAGGACCTGCATACATCGCCGGATTTCTTCGTCTCTGCCGATAACAGGGTCGAGTTTTCCCTTTTGAGCCATCTCTAAAAGGTCAATCCCATATCGCTCCAGCGCCCTGTATTTGTCTTCCGGACTCTGGTCGGTTATCTTTTCGCCGCCGCGAATTTCTTTCAGAGCGTTTTCAATCTGTTCTGGAGTAATTGAATTGAGCCGTAAAATCTCTTTCGCATCGCTCTGCACCGAAGCCAGTGAGAGAAATAGATGCTCTACACTTAGATATTCATCCCCCATTTTGTCGGCGAGGTTTTGGGCATCGAGAACAATCTGATTGAAAGCCGGCTCAGGCGTAAGCAGGTTCCCGCCTTGTCCTTGTGGCAGCCGCCCGAGTTCACTCTCTGTCATATCTTTAAGGCGGGAAATATTAGCGCCTATCTTCTTCAGAACCATAACCACAACGCCGGTATCATCACTGCAAAGAGCGCTTAATAAGTGCAGGGCAGACAAGACAGTATGCGACTTAGCCATCGCAATTTGTTGAGCGGTGGCTAACGCCTCTTGAGCCTTCAAGGTGAATTTGTCGAATTTCATAGCTGATTCCTTACTGTCTCGAGCCCCTTAGGGACGCGCAGCGGAGAAATCTATTCAAAACAACTTTTTCAACAGAGCATTAAATTATCAATTATGCTCTAATATACTTCAAGAGCAAACACTATGCCAGTTTCAGCCCCCGTTTCTTGCCAAAGGCAATTTTAAGCTTAATTTCTTATATTTCAGATAGTTACAGCTTTCTGACTCCTGTATTTTGACTTCTGTCTTCTTGTTAATCGTGCCACTTTGGCGGGGCGATAGGGGGGTGCATCGCCAGCCCGCTTCGGAACACCTTCTCTGAATAACCGAGGGCGAGAGAGTTATAGTATAATATGTACGTAAGTAAGAGGTTGATACTAACAATTAACCAAAACCTTCAAGAACCGCTTCTGACTCATTTCGGTTATATATTATTGTTTTCTGGTTCGCTGTATACCCTCTAAGGCTGAGGATGCCCAACAGCTAACCTCCATATGCCACCCGCTTAAACCTTACAGGTATAGAACCATAATACTCATTTACCCAAATGTTTTCACGACTTTCTACTCCTTGGCGAGGGGCCAGCGACCGTAATGCTTCCATGGCTTGGATCGCGTCTTCTAATTTTGAAAAAGGACCAACTATAACACTTTTGAAAGGATAACCTCCCCTCACTTGGAAAGAACCAACTTGTGCATTGTAACCTTTTGCTCTAACCAGTTCGCAGGTTCTTGCGGAGACAAACTTATCTCCCATGCCGGTTGATGACCCCATACCCACTACATAACCTTGAACAACGGTTTTTTCGCTAAATGAAGATGGGTAGTTACTTGCACATCCCTGAAAGATTAATAGACCGCAAAACAGCATAGTCCAAAAACTGCAAAATAATTTCATCATTTTCTTAACCTCCTTTTTATACTTTTTACTTTATGGTTAAGCTTGACCACCTTTTCTAAATCAAGGGGATTTATAGTTTTCCTTCTCTTTCACACTGGGCTCTCGAACTGCAATAACGCCACCTGTTTGGCCTCTGTCAAGCCATAGAATCTTGCCAGAAGGGAGAAGAACGACTCTTGCATCTTTATGATTATATTCGGTTCTTATCTCCCTTGCCCACAAGAAGCCCCCTTTAACCTGATTTTTTAGATGTAGTTCTTCTTTTCGCATCCATAGAGAAAGCAATTCGCTAAGAGATGGCAAACGCCAGTCTTTGCTACCTTCAACATCTAATGAAGAACAATATGCTCCTGCATCGACCCAGTTCATATTGGGCAAATCTTGCGGAATGAACCAAACAATATCGAGTTCTCTGTCATAAAATTGTTGTTCTGGCACCGAAATGAGACTCTTTTGAGATGCTTCCACAGTTTCAATCTCTATCGCCTCGCCCGAATTCTCCTTAATCTCAACTGTTTTTGTTTCTTCTTCTGTCTTACTTTCTTTTAAATCATCTACAGGAAAGCCTAAAACTACAACAACGAGTTCATCATCAATGCCGATAACCTCCAGTATCGGATTAAACTCACCAATTCTAATGATAGGTTTAGTTTTGACACCTACGCGTTTTTCAAGGAACATTACATTACTATTAACCAATAATTTGCCATTTAAGACCATATTGGGCAGTTTCACCATTAGCGTATTGTTGTTGATGGATTGAAATTTTCCAGTATCCCAGTCAATTACAAGATTTTCCGGTATCAGACCCTTAGGCCAGACAACTTGGTTTTGATGAACCCCAAATACTGTATGTGTTCCTGAATACTGTTTAGATAGTTTTGGTTCAAGCCTTTCAGCTATTCTTGTCACTATCTCTTCTTTATCCAGCTCTGATAGTTTCTGGTTGACAATCTTATCGCCTTCAACATAATCGCCACCGACAATAGGGCTATTATCACCCCTCGTTTTAGCTTCGGGAGAAAACTTTCTGTTTGTATCTGACTTGATATAAAGAAGAATCAACCAGCCTACAATTGAAACAAATAAAAGAGCACCAGCACCTATCAAAGCAGCTTGGATTGTACGGTTCTGATACCACATCTCTTTTTTAGTGCCATTATTTTCCTGTTCTTTTTCCGCAATCTTCTTTTGCCACTTTTCAAGGTCTGCAACAACTTTAGGACTTGCAAGTTTATCCAGCATCGCCCTACAATATCCACTTCCATCATTCGCGGCAGCCCCAAGCCATTCGACAACATTTGTTGTCTCGCCACCGCATTCACCTCCGAATCTGCAAAGAATATCATAAGTTTCTGCAATTGGTGGCAAAGCAGATTTTGTGGCTTCAAAATCTTTGTCTTTCTCTTCTGATTTCCCCCGTTTTTTCAGGACATCTAATATTTTGCTAAAGAGTATTTCCTGCCTGACATTTTCGCTGACTGTGCATAGTTGCTGAATCTGGGCTAAGCCCGAAAGCGGGTCAGATGTATCAATTCGTATGGAGGGTAACTTAGGATATGACTTTTTTATATCATTGTAGCTATTTAAAGCGGTTCCAAAGAGCCTTTTAGTTTCATGCTCATCGTAAACCGTTTTCCTTTCGCCTGTCACGTCGTTTATTATGTCTCGGCGCATCCCACCTTGTTTGAGGTGGTACTCAATAGCCTCAGCCAATTCTTCCGGTGTTTGACAGTCGCAAATATTTTTTATCACAATTCACCTAGCTGTCAACAATACCACCTCCGGCGGCACTTCGCAATGGTAATTCCACAACCCCATTTTACCCGCTTTTATATATTCACGCAAACCTTAAAATTCCGCCCCCATTCTCAAAATCTTCATTTAAAAAAACTTAATTCTTAAATCGCTATATTAGTATGTATGCATATACTAATATACTTTCCGCCTCCACCCTGAAGTTTGATTGAACTTCTTCAACTACTCACCCGCTTGTGTGCGCAGCTTGCCCTGCGGGCATGCCCTAGGTACTGCCTGCGGTTCAGTTCTTTTCTTATTTACTTCGACCTTCGACATTCCTTGTTCGATATTGGATATTCCCTTTATCTTCCCTCCCCCTCTCCTTCT